>Ga0187851_10002439_pt1 | contig 16458 bp, 14 predicted proteins | sample June2016WEW_6_10_FD_132997 | JGI IMG/M metagenome (GOLD analysis project Ga0187851, IMG submission 132997) | Peatland microbial communities from SPRUCE experiment site at the Marcell Experimental Forest, Minnesota, USA - June2016WEW_6_10 | ecosystem: Environmental > Terrestrial > Soil >...
AACAATACAAATCTCTTTCACCATTAAAAAAGCCGTATGGTAAAAAATTAGGAAAATTCCTTATTGAAAGCGATTATTTAACTAAAAAGAATCTAGAAACTTTTATCGAACAGAATAAACAATCCCTATTCGAATTATTTGACAACTTTATAAATGAAAATTCTAAATTAGCAAAGTCAATAATATGGAATGATGATTCAAAGAATCCTAAATCATATAATAACTGGTTACAATCAAATAAAATAGAATTATCCACCACTTTTTGGAGTCAACTCCTAGACATTCACTCAGATCTGGATGAAGCTCCAACCTGTACTATCACCTTGGATGATGATGGAGAAGTATTATCAACTGATCTACAACCTGAAGATGCATGGAAATATTACATAAATTACATTGCCCATTGTTTAAGAGTAGAATTAGATAGATTAGTTCAATGGTCGCTTTTAAAATATAATGAAAAACAATTAAAACTATTACTGGATAGTCATACTCTTTTTGAATACTCTAAATCACGAAAAGTTTACTCCATATTTAGAAGACATGAATCATTATTCAATCATGGCTCAGTAACAATCGGAGATCCAGTCCGAATCTATGATTTTCTAGATGAAGAAAAATTAATTAGTATAACCCGCTGGGGTACTATTGGATATCTATTAGGATGGTGTCGGGATAATTTATATCATTTTAAAGATGGAAACACGCCTGAAAACTATCAAAATCACTGGCAGTACGAAGGATACCCACCAGTTGAAAGAATAATCTCTGGAACAAAACATCCTAATCAAGGATTCCAACATTATACAGCGGGTTGCTGGGGTACAACAGGATTTCTACATACAGTATTAAGAACAATTAATATTCCAGTAGTTTTAGAAGAGCAGTGTAATCACGCTTTACCACATTTTGTTTACAGTGATTCACACGAATTTTACCTCTCACATGGAGATGATCCCTATAATAAATTATACAAAACCACTACACCTAAATTCCCACCTTTAGACCTGATTATTGATCAACAAAAATTTGATCAATGGTTTAATAAAGATTTACCAGATGAAACAATTTGCTATAATGTGGGGAGGCACGCTCTTGAACTGGCGATTGAATACCTCCCTAAAGAACTCTTAAAAATATACTGTGATGACTTAATTAAGAATAAAACCCCTGAAAATGGGAGAGTGTACAATGAAATATTCAGAAACCACATATCCTTAAAAGAATTAGATAGTTTTGGTTTTTGGGATAGATTAAAACAGAAAATAGATGGTTTAGGCGGATGCGAGGCAATTAAAAACAAATTAAATTAAATAATACACATTATTAGTTATGTGGGATTATTTTTCTATTTAAACCCTAACGCAGTTCTCTATGGGGGGGGCTCTTAGATTTTAATTGGTGAATTCAAAAAATATGAAGATTATAAATAATTACAATAAAAATTTAGAACAGCATTTAGTACCTCATTAAAGTGTACAGACTCATTCATTGTTAGGACTATTAGTGAATCCAAACTTCTACTTATTCATACATTATGCTTAAATTGTTTCGAAATATTATATTTTATAATATCCAATAATGAAATGGTTAAAAAAAAATAAAAAATAAAATTTTTTTCCATTTTTTTTTTAACTTAACATTTTCTTTATATCTTCTTTAGGATCCCCTATTGGTGTTAAACCATAATTTTCGACTAAAACCTTAAGTATATCTTCATTTACCCAGCCTGGTATTATAGGTCCCAGGTACATGTTCTTAATGTTTAGTGCTAGGAGGCTCCAGAGTATAGCAGCTGCCTTTTGCTCCATCCAACTTAAAACAAATGTTAATGGTAGGTCGTTTATTCCCATTTCAAAGAGTTCTGATAATGCTAAAACAACATCTATTCCAACTATTGCATCGTTACATTGTCCAAGATCTATTAATCTAGGCACTCCTTCTATATCACCTAATTTCATTTCATTGAACCTATACTTCCCACATGCTAAAGTCAGTACAATTGTATCATCAGGTAGATTCTTCACGAACTCTGTATAGTAGGTTGCTTGTGGTTTCGGTGAGTCACATCCCCCAACAACAAAGAAATGCTTAATTTTACCAGCTTCCACCAGTTCTTTAATTTTCCCGGCTAATGAAAGTATGGTTGAAGCTCCGAATCCTGTTGTAAGAATAGTATCTATTGATTCTTCTTCAAGATCCGGGAGTGTTTTTGCCATTTCAATGACTGGAGAGAAATCAAATTCTTCTATATGTTTGACTCCCTGTAACTGTGCAACTCCCACAGTGAACATTCTTTCTTTATATTCATCAGTAGGTGGTAATACACAGTTCGATGTACCCACAATTGCAGCAGAATATTTTGCAAATGTTTGCTTCTGATCAAACCATGGCCCGCCTATTTGTCCAACTAAATGTTTATATTTCTTTAATTCCGGGTATCCATGAGCCGGTAAAAGCTCAGAATGAGTGTACACATTAATTCCAGTTCCTTCAGTTTGTTTTAATAATTCTTCAAGAGCTTTGAGGCTGTGTCCCGTTGCAATAATTCCCTTACCTCTGACTGAGCCTACTTTAACTTCAGTAGGTGTTGGTTCGCCATAAGTTTCTATATGAGCTTTTTTTAGTAGCTGCATTGCCTTAATATTCATCATTCCAGATTCTGTTGCTAGTTTAACAAACTCTCCAGGGTCAAAATTCACATTAGTGAGTGTTGAGTAAAATCCTTTTTCAAGGAATTCATCAACTTCAGGGTCAGTGTATCCTAATTCTCTTGAATGATATAAATAGGCAGATATTCCCTTCATTGAAAATAGTAGGTTGTCTTGAAGTCTAGCAACTGTAGCTTCTTTGCCGCAGACTCCTTTAACAGTACATCCGGTTTCCATTGCTGTCTGGGAACATTGATAACAAAACATATCCAATTTTTCAGGCATAAATCTTTTCCTCCACATTTTTTTAGTTTTCGTTTGATGAATCTAATATTTGTTCGTTCATAAACGAATGTTCTATTATTTACGAACAATAGTTCATATATGTTACGGTTATCATAATATATTTAAATGAAAAACATATCACCAATTACAGAATTTTTAGGAGATGTTACTAAAGTGGTTAAAAATGGATAAAAGAGAACCTTTTAAAGATATGCATATAGAGTTATTCTCCACATCAAATGGTATTTATGCTATTAACAGTCCCGTAAGGGTAAAAATATTATCAATGCTTAGAAAGGGTGAACTCAGTTTTGATCAGTTAGTAGAACTTTCAGGAAAAGCAAAATCAACGGTATCAGTGCATCTTAGAAGAATGGTAAATGAAGGTATAATTGGTTCAAAGACAGACCCTTTAGATGCACGTAAAAAGATATTCTTTATTAAATCAGAGTATATAGGCAAATTATCAGGTAAAAAGGTTGTAACCGAAAATATTGATGAATATGTCTCCAGCTACGTTGAAGGCGAGGGAGATCCGTACAAATTTTTTAGACTAATATTCCATACTATACGTGTTTCTTTAATAAGCCAAGGGATAGATATTGACCCTATACTTTATGAAGCAGGTGTTAAAGTTGGAAAAACTCTTTACAAAAAAGTTAAGGATCCTGATATAAACAAGTTGGCCGAGAATATTGCATTGTTCTGGGAAAGCCACAACCTAGGGCAAGTTAATGTTAAAAAACTTGAACCCCTTACCATTGATGTTTACGATTGTTTTGAATGTCAAAGCTTACCTATACTAGGAAGACCAGCCTGTGCCTTCGATTCAGGCATATTAAACGCTGTTTTTTCAGCACATTTCAACAATGAAGTTAGTGTAAATGAAATAAAATGTTACGCTATGGGTGATAATCACTGTTCTTTCACAATAAAAAAACATACAAAGTAAAAATATTTCTTATAATCAATTTTCAAACTTAATGATTCTTATGGATTTTAATCCTCCCCTAAGAATCTTTGACTAACACTTTAATTATTAATTCATGAAATGAGTTATCGGAACTTGGAATGGTTAATTAATCCTCAAGGTCAATTTTGTGGCATCATATCATTATAGATATAATAATAATTAAAATTCAAAATTTAAATAATATGAAGAAGTATTGATAAAGTTTAAATATGTTTTATCATATAAACATGAAAAGATGAATAATATGAAATTGGTGAGGTTTTGATTTAAATGACTGATAGTAAAGGTAAATGTTTTTATGGCTCTGTTAAGGTTGGTGAGCGGGGACAAATTGTTATTCCTAAAAAAGCTAGGGATGAATATGATATTAAACCGGGAGATAGTTTAGTAGTGTTTGGAGATAATAAGAAGGTAGTTAAGATTATGAAAGCAGATATGATGAGAGATTTTGCTCTTAAAGTATTGGAAGATTTAGATAAAGAGGATTAAAAAGGATAAGTTATTTATGTATAAGAAAATTTTATTACCCATTGATGGGTCTGAGAATTCTAAGCGAGCCGCTGAGCATGCTATAGATATTGCTGATAGTAGTAATGGTGATATTACGATTTTATTTGTTGTGGAGCCTTATTATCCTAGACTACCGGTTTTACCAATTGCCACTTTACCTACTCCTGATGAAAATTATTATATTGAAGTGAGAGAGGAAGGAAAAAAGTTAATTAAAGACTTTGATAATGTGCTAAAAGAGAATCAGTGCAAAGGTAAATGTAAAAATGTTCATATTAACTCGTTAATTAAGGAAGGTAAAGCTTATATTGAGATTCTTAGCACTATTGCGGAAGAAAAAGTTGATTTAGTGGTTATGGGAGCTTCTGGTAGACATAGTGCTCTGGATAGATTTACATTAGGTAGTGTAACAGAAAGAGTAATAAGAGAAGCCGGTGTCCCCATCATGGTGATACCATAAAAAAAATTTAAAATAATTAAATAATATATTCAGATTTTTTAGTTAAATTTAATAATTATTATAACATTTATAATAATGAATTTTTATTTAGTAATAATTTTTAATATGGTGAAAAAATAATGAGTCAAAATAATTTCATAGTTAATAATGAAAAAATGGGTGGTGAATACTTTGGAGTATAAATGGACAGCTATGTCAAACGTTCTCATAGCCTCTTTAATGGGAAGTATAAATATGAGTATAGTTATTATCGCTCTTCCCGCTCTCTTCAACGGTATTCATATTAATCCATTAAATTCATTCCAATATCTATTATGGATATTAATGGGTTACGGATTAGTTACCGCTACATTACTGTTAAGTTTCGGACGGATTTCCGATATGTACGGAAGAGTAAAAATGTTCCGTTTAGGATTCATGATATTTAGTTTTGCTTCAGTATTATTATTCTTAACACCATCCACAGGTGATGCAGGTGCATTAGAAATAATAATTTTCAGGATAATACAAGCAGTAGGCAGTGCACTTTTAATGGCGAATAGTGCAGCTATACTTACTGATGCTTTCCCATCTAATGAACGAGGAAAAGCATTAGGTATAAATATGGTAGCAGTAATGTCTGGAATGTTCTTAGGATTAATACTAGGAGGTATACTAGCAATATTTGATTGGAGGTACATATTCCTAGTCAGTGTACCATTCGGACTCATAGGAACCATATGGTCCTATTATAAACTAAAAGAACTATCCATCAAAGCTGAGAAAACTAAAATTGATATTTGGGGAAACCTTACATTCCTATTAGGCATCACCCTCCTACTAGTAGGTGTAACCTATGGATTACTACCCTACGGCAGCAACGCCATGGGATGGAGCAACCCATGGGTTATAACCTCCATGATACTGGGATTAATCTCACTGATTCTGTTCCTAATTATTGAAAACCGGGTTGAATCCCCTATGTTCCGGTTAGATTTATTTAAAAATAAAAGTTTTGCATACGCTAATATAGCAGGCTTATTAGGTGCGTTAGGCCGTGGTGGTATGATGTTCATGCTCATATTACTATTACAGGGCATATGGCTACCATTACATGGTTACAGTTACAGTTCCACTCCATTCTGGGCGGGAATTTATATGTTACCACTTACAGCCGGGATAATAATAATGGGACCCATTTCAGGTGTATTATCAGATAAGTATGGGCCACGCTGGATAGCCACCGGTGGAATGATTATTGTAACAATAGCATTCTTAGTGTTAGCGGCACTCCCATATAATTTCACTTTCATTGAATTTGCTTTAGCCTTATTCCTGATGGGTATTGGGGGAGGAATGTTCGGTTCACCTAACAGTGCTTCCATAATGAATTCAGTACCACCAGAAGATAGGGGTGTAGCCTCGGGTATGATGTACACGATAATGAACACTTCCTTTACAGCCAGTATGGCGATATTCTTCACCATAGTGATAATAGGAATAACTCAAAGATTCCCAGAAGCAATGACCACTTCACTGGCTAATATCGGTGCATCACAATTAGCCCCTATTCTAAGTAATCTCCCACCGACTGCAGCTTTATTTTCCGCATTCCTAGGATCTAATCCGGTTAATGCGGTATTATCTGCTTTACCTGCACCACTGGTAGCTATGATACCACATTCAACATTTAACACTTTAACCGGTACTACATGGTTCCCCGATACCCTTGCAAACGCGTTTTTACCATCATTAAAAACGTCATTTTATATAGGGGCATTATTATCAGCAATAGCCGCATTACTATCAGCTCTTCGAGGAGCAAAATATGTACATGGAGATGAAATACTTAAAACAGATTCAAGTAACGGTTTAAAACCAAAAGAATTTGATATAGAAGAATAAAATTTAGTAAAATAAAAATGTATGAAGGATAATCCATTGACGATTTAATTTCCAGTTCATATCTGGAGAAAAAATTTTTAGATGCATTATCATTTCAATCCATAAAAATTTATTCAGAAATAAAATTGGCGGGTTTTAGTTAGAATATTTACAATTTATTTGAATAAAAACTGGTGGGATAAAAAAAAATGAATCAAACCATGGAAATCATAAAGAATAGAAGGAGCGTAAGGCAGTATCTTCATGAGCAGATTAAAGATGATGAACTTCAAAACATTCTTGAAGCAGCTATATATGCGCCAACAGCGCATAATGACCAGCCATGGCACTTTGCTATAATTCAGAATAAGGATCTGATAAATGAGATCAACGATACTGCCAAAACGGTAATGAGGGAAAGTGAGATAGAATGGATCTCACAAGTAGGTTCAAAGGAAGACTTCCACATCTTTTACGGTGCACCCACTGCAGTGATAGTATCTGGTAAAAAAGACTCCACTAATCCCTTGGTTGACTGTGCAGCTGCAGTGGAGAACATGTTGATTGCAGCGGAAAGCATGGATATTGCCTCATGCTGGATTGGCTTTGCCAGATTTTCCTTTACTAAACCTGAAAACCTAAAAAAATTCGAGATTCCAGAAGACTATGAAGTTTACTTCGGTGTAGCATTAGGTTACAAAGTCAAAGAAAATCCAAAAGCACCAGAAAGAAACCAGAATGTTTACAATTACTTCAAATAAAAAAAAATACCTTAATCTATTACTTATTTTAAATTCACTTTTTTTTTTAAATGACGCATTTTTTTTTGTTTACAACATTTCTTTTTAATTAAAATAGCTAAATTTATTTCTAAGATATTCATCATATTAAAATTAGACAAAGTTTAGTTTTACATTAAAAAATTTTTCTATTAAGAGGTGTTATTGATAATGATGGATGATTTTCGTATAGAAACAGATAGTATGGGTGAAATCCAAGTACCAAAAGATAAATTATGGGGAGCTCAAACACAGCGTTCATTAGAATATTTCAGCATTGGTGATGAATTAATCCCTAAGGAGATGATTGAATCATATGCAATTTTAAAAAAAGCAGCTGCCACTATCAACTACATTGATGGAAAACTAGAAATTGAACAACAAGAATTAATAGTGCAGGTTTGTGAAGAAATTTTAAATGGAATGCATAATAATCAGTTCCCCTTGTATGTGTGGATGACTGGAAGTGGCACCCAATTCAATATGAATATTAATGAAGTCATTTCTAATCGCTGCTGTCAGTTGACGGGTAATCCATTAGGTAGTAAAACTCCAGTGCATCCTAATGACCATGTAAATATGTCTCAATCCTCTAATGACAATTTTCCATCAGCTATGTATATAGCCGCTGCAAAAGGTGTAGAAGAACAATTAAAACCATCCATTAAAAGTTTAAGTGGTTCCTTGAAGACTAAATCAGAAGAATGGAAGGATATAGTTAAAATTGGTAGGACACATATGCAGGATGCAACTCCAATAACCTTAGGACAGGAATTTTCAGGTTACGTGGGAATGTTAGATGATAATTTAGAACGATTAAATGATGCTTTAAAGGATGTATATTGTTTATCGTTGGGTGGTACAGCAGTTGGAACTGGAATTAATACTGCACCGGGATTTGATAGGGAAGTAGCTAAAGAAATAGCTAATCAAACAGGTTTACCATTTATAACTGCACCTAACAAATTCACAGTTCAAGGAGCTCATGATGCATTAGTTATGCTTAGTGGCACATTAAAAACATTAGCCACTTCTCTGTTTAAAATCGCTAATGATATTCGTATCTTGAGTTGCGGTCCTCGCTGTGGTATCCATGAACTTGATATCCCAGAAAATGAACCCGGTTCATCTATCATGCCTGGGAAAGTTAATCCTACTCAATGTGAAGCATTAACCATGATTACCTTGCAGGTGATTGCTAATGACTTGGCAGTTACCATGGGTGGTGGTGGAGGATATTTAGAGATGAATGTTTATAAACCATTAATAATCCATAATATAATGCAATCAATCCGTATATTAACTGATGGATGCCATAACTTCAATTTATTCCTAGTTAAAGATACCAGGCCTAACATGAAGCAAATTAACAATTTTTTAGAGCAATCATTAATGTTGGTAACTGCGCTTAGTCCTATTATAGGTTATGATAAATCAGCTGAAGTAGCACATTACGCCCTTGAACATGATTTAACACTTAAAGAGGCTGCATTGGAATTAGAGTATATTTCAGAAGAAGAATTTGACAAAGTAATGGATCCCCGGAAGATGACTCATCCTTAAACATATTTTTTTTTATGTTAAAATAAAACTTGAAATAAATAGATTTTCTTATAATTATAATTTTTTTTATATATTCATTAATCTAAAAAATTTTATAATTTTTTTAGTTTCGTTGGATACGATAATTTATAATCAATTTTCTTGTCAATTTTATTATATCCTTTAACATAAGCTTTCACTCGTGCATCAAACTGAATAATATCCCCATTTCTCATATGTAACTTCTGAAAACCTTTAGTTAAATTAAACCAAAGATGATCAGTTATAACTTCACCCTCTTTATTTTTAATATCTTTTAATAAAACGGTTCTTTGACCAAACCATCCATTTTTACTACCTAAACGTTCAAAAATACCTATAAAAGTATCTCTAACCTCACCATTAGTACCTAATTCCTTCCGAGCAATACTACCTGAATCACACTTATAGGTAACTCCTCTTTTTGTAGCTTTCACTAACTTCTTTTTTGTAGTCATCTTATTCAGGTGATTAAGGCGTTGCCCATAGTTGTTATGCAATTATTTCATTGGGGATTATAAAAAAAAATAGAATATTATAAAGTAATTGTTAATTTAAGAATTATATTTATTTATTTTAAATATAGAAAGCATTTTAGGATATTTTATCATTTTTATGTTTCAACCAGATTTTTCTATAGATTTCACTATATTCTGGTAATCTTCCGATTTATCTGGTTTATTTATTAATAAATTAGGGCAGTTTTGTATTTCAAGTTCCTCCTCTTTTTCCTCTAATGAGGTTAAAATAACGGTAGGTATACATTTTATATTCTCTGCCTTGGCAATGTTAGCTAAAACCTCTGTTAAAACTCCTACTCCCATCTTTTTACGATAACTATGAATATCAAATATTATTAGATCTGGCCGGGTACTTTACTATACTCACCATATTGGAATATCATTTTCAATGCTTGATCTGCATTGCCTGCGAAACGGATATGATTAGAAAGCTTAGATTCATTAAACACTTTAAATAACTTCTTCAAATTCCCAGGGTTTCGTTCAATAAAAAGTAATTCAACTGGGATCAATCATATTTTTCATGAGGTTCACAATCCATTTAAATATTGAGAGAATAAAATTCAATTAAAATTTGATTCTGATATATCTTTTTTAAATATTATTAATTTTACTAAAATAAATTTTTTAATCTAAACATTAAAACTCCTAACCCGGATGAGCTAATTTATTCCATGATTCATATAAAAAAAAGTAGATTTAGTGAAATTAATTTGAAATTATACTTGATTTAAAATAAAAAACTTATTCATGTTTATATGAGCTTAAGGAGACTCATAAATGCAATGCTGCCGAATAAATTGCATATGCTGGCATCATTTTCAAGTTTAAGGGATAGAAAATCTATTGGATTTTTAAAATTCGGAGATATCTGATAATAAACCTTATGTCCAGACTTTTGCTCTAATACTAAATTATAATTACTTAAATAATCCATAATTCGTAAAATATTTGACTTGGAAATTAAAAGCGTCAAAGATAATTCTGTGAGGCCCCAGTAAAGATTAGGTCTAAAAATCAATAACTTCAATATTCTTATAACATTTTTTTGTGTGGTAATATTCTCTAAATTAAATTGTTCCAATTGTAGTACCATAATTCTAATTTGGTATAACGAACTATATAATTTTATTGGCACAAAATTAAATTTTATTTTATTTAAGCGTATTATCTATAACGAATATACTGAGTTCATGTAATGCTTATTTAATGTATTTGTTGATTTGTAAATTCGCTTAAAGTTCATTTAAAGACTGTTAATATAATTTTAACCTCCATTAACTTGTTTTTAATAATGAATAGAAAATTTTATTTAATTATAAAATCTAAAAGTTATATAAGATGAAATGTATTAATCAAAAAGAAAAAAATAATATTACAATAAATTCAATTATAAAACGAATATTAAAAAAAACCATTGATGGAATTTAATTAAAATGCAATTTGATTATACATTAATCCTAATATTATTGAGTTTATCAACATTAACAGTAATTTTCATAATTAAATTAATTTATAGGCATAATCCCCACTATGATGATCAATATGGGAAAGAAATAGTTCTATTCCATAGTACAGAAAGATATAAAAAAAGAGTGTGGAGATTTAATCTCATTGAAAAATTAAAAAATCAGAAAATTAAAGGAAAAATTATCGGTGAATTAGAACTCAAAGTAATAGTAGGAGAATTCAGTGAAGGCACACAAGAGATAGTTAAACATGCAGCAAATCATAAATTTAATTCAATAACAATAATCAGCGGTCCTAAAGTATTCTGTGAGGATAGAATGGAAATTTATACTCTACTGGATAAATATAAAAGTGTGGAATACTTGATCCTACCTAAAAGACCACTAAAACATTTTATGATTTTCAATAAAACTCATTTATTCATTGAAAAACCGCACAGACACAACCATAGCCGTGGAAGTGTAGGTGTAATGAAAGCCCAACCAAAATTAGTAGAAATATATGATCAAGCATTTAATGAAATGCTGGAATACGCTCACCCCTTAACTAAATATGAAGTAATGAAACAAGAATGTTACATTAACTAAAAAAAAATATATTATAAAAAAATGGATATTACAGCTTTAATACCAGAATTCCTAGTTCTAAGCTTAGCCGGATCATCCTTATCCATAGCAGCTTATTCATCATTCAAGGATAGAAGCGATGACCAAAAATTATTATTAATCATAGCCACCCTATTTAGCTTTGCATTCTTAGTAATATTCATTCTATCAGCCGCCACATTAAATAATTTAACATTCAACCAATTTATTTTAACTCTATTATTCTATGCCTTAATATTCATGGCTATATTATCAATTATAGGATTCATCATTCAAAGATTAAGAATTGATCAAAAATATAAAGATGATGAATTAGAATCAGCCATAGATATAATAGAATCCAGCATGGACGGTTTAGATAGCTCAATAACACTATTTGAAACAAAAGAAAAATGAGATAAAAATTTTACTAAAAATAACTCTGGTTCCATATTTTTACGGCTTTTCTAACTAATACGGTGCACAAAATAATTATATCAAAATATGTGTATTTCAATGTAAAATTAAAAATAACTAATTTAGAACTTTTATTTAAATAAAAAAAATTTTATCCATTCAGATCGTTTTATTAAAAAATACGACAGGGTTACTTATCCTGATCATGGTACTCTGCAAGCAAATTCATCTCTTCTTCCTTCTTAGGATACATAAAGAATACGATGGCTGTTCCAATTAAAATTGCGATAATTCCGGCAAGGTAAGCCAGATGATCACCTGTTAAGAAGGAAGATTTAGCAGCGGTTATGATCTGAGTTGAATATTGCGGATGCTGTTTAGCAACTTCAGCAGCGCTGCTAAATGATTTCAAGAGCTCCGCCGTGACATTGCTAGATATTTGTTGCTGAACATTACTGGGCACCCCAGCGATTTGTGCAGAGAATGCTCTGGCATATCCCGCGGTTAACAGAACCCCGAAGATGGAGGTCATGATAGCACCACCTAAATCACGCTGCAGGTCTGCAGTTCCCGAGGCCATTCCTACTCGTTTAACTGGAACCGAACCGGTCAGGGAGTTTGAGGCAGGAGTGCCGGCGAATCCCACTCCAATCCCCACTAAACCATAAGCCAATCCCACCTTCCAGTAAGGGATACCCTCGTGCCATAGAAAGAACATGGTTAAGAATCCTAATAAACAAAATAAGTAACCAACTAAAAGTGTAAATCTAGAACCATGTGAACGTACAAGCCTAGCGGAAAATGGAGCTACTATTACCAATAAAAGTGCCGCTGGTATAATTGCAAGCCCGGAATCCAGGGTTGAATAGGCGAGGACGTTTTGTAAAAACTGCTGGCCAATATACATCGCACCCATAAGCGAACCAAAAACAATTATCCCTGCAACAGCTGCTATCAAGAACGTTCGACGCGTTGCCACTTTAAGGTCATAGAGTGGGCTCTTAGCTCGGCGTTGGCGGATGATAAACAATAATCCTGCAGCCACAGTAACGATTACTAATCCAAGAAGAAGATCGGTCTGATTAGCGAGTGGTGCAATGTTAATGGCGAGAATCAAGGCTCCCAACATCAGTAGCGAAAGGATACCTCCCAGATTATCAACCCTATCTTTTGTTTCGTTTATATGAGAGGGAATGAATTTGATAATCATGATGAGACCTACCACGGCCAGTGGTAATGTAACTAGGAAGACCGAACCCCAATCATGAGATAAAAGTAGGTAACCAGCGATGACTGGTCCGAGTGCAGCAGTAGCAGCACCTATGCCTGACCACAGGGCAATAGACTTTGTTTTGGCATGCCCAGTCCATAACGCAGCTATCAGTGCTAAAGTCGTTGGATATGCCATTCCTGCAGCTAAACCACCGATGATACGAGCACCGATTAGAATCTCCACAGTAGGGGCAAAACCAGCAACCACAGATGCAGGGATGGCTAGCAGTGTACCGATGATGAGCATCATCTTACGACCATGGCGGTCACCCACAGCACCGAACCATAACACGGATGCTGCTAAACCTAAAGAGTAACCAATCGCCACCAGATTAATTTGAACCTGCGAAGCGTCAAAAGCAAGGCCGATGGAAGGTAAAGCAACATTAGCCACCGAAAGATTCAAATTAGCTACCGCAGCCGCCAAGATCAGAGTAGCCAGCACAATCATCCCCGGCCCTTTAGATTCACCGATTACGCTCTTTTCCTTAACGGTAGTTGTTTTAGTATTCGTAGAGGTTCCTACATCTGATTCAGACGAGTGAAAGTCAGCATTTTCCTTCACTGATTTCACCAAGTCCTTTTCACACCTGTAAAATTCATTAAAGTTAGCAATGACATCTCGAAAACCAATTATTCGCATCACACACCACCGGCTAATTATATTTCTGATCAGAGATCATATTTGGAAAATTTATCTTTATTTATTGTATTACATTTCTTATAATTACTATATCCTTTTTAGGAATCGAGTGAAAAGAAACGCATTAAGAAATGTAAAAACAAGCACACATGATTGTTGAATCAAGGAAGCAGAATTGAATGAAATGATGATTTGGAATAACATTTACCTTCATCATATTTTCATAATGTTTTATACACCCTTTTCAATCAGAAAAGAAGAACCACGTAAGATTCCCCCTAGCTAAATAAACTCACTGTAAATAGCTCATCTGATAGTTAATATTGTCTGTTAACTCGCTTGCAATTGTAGTGTGCAATATTTATCCCAGTGAACAATATGATGTTCCCCAAAAGATTTTAGATCTTTAACATAAGTAGTTGCTTTGATGGATCCCTAGCCGTAGTAGTAGTGTCTTCTATTGTTAATATGTTCAATATGAGATGGAATGATAACTGCACTTTTAGCAGCAATCATCATGACATAAGACTACAACACAAACCAAAGGATACAAAGGCTCGCAAACATGAAAAAACTAGGACCCTATAATCTTATTTGTCATATACATCATTTTCATCCTTTCTCAATAAATTATATCTGTTACCTATACCATAATTAATAATCAAGTGAATACAATGATAAAAATCAGTGTTATCATGGTAGATGAAATAATCCTTCAGCCACAGATTATTCATAGTTAAAGGAGAACAGTGTAATTTTGTAAAAGATCGCTATGGAGACTTATAGATTGATATATTGACAATGAATGCTATTCGTTACCGACGTGAAGCACCGCGAGATGTGGCTCAAGTGCCTTAATCCGAGTACCTTCACGGAATAGATTCATAGATTTGAAGGAGTTGTGGGGCTGAAAGAAAACATAAATATCGGTGCTTTTCTATGCATAGCAAATCATGAAAGGAAATCTATAAAAAAAGGAGGTACAACTAAATGAAAACATATTATAAAGAAAGGAGGATAACGAAATGAAAGCAAAAATTGACAAAGATACGATCGATTCAAACGCAAAACTGGTCAGTGAATACGCAGGTGCCCAGCTTTTCCACGTAGGAATTCTGGACCTCGTGGTGCTGAACGGCACTCACAAGGAGATGGGTCATCAATACGGCAGTCTTGAGAAGGACAAGATCCTGACCACACGCGACACTTGGAAGAATATCTTCGTGGATTCCGGTAAACTCTCTTTTGACAGCATTCTGAAGGTGATTGGCACACCATTTTATACATCCGCGCCGAAAACCCTGAAAGATTTCTATCATGGAATCGCTGAGGCATCAGGGATCAGTGTCAGCGAGGCGGTTGTTCTGGACAATTGGCTACCTCTCGTTCTGTTGGGGAGACGGGCAGGTTGCTCATCCCTTGTAGCATGGGGCAACAAGACAAAGGATGGCACCGCCTACATGGGCCGGAACCTGGATTTTCCCGAGTTCATGCGTGATATGATCGGGGTTAACGGAGTTATCGTCGTGATTAACCCTGTTGGCGGCGAATTGAGCGTCGCAGGTATTGGGGCACCTGGCACGATTTCGGGATTCGATGATATAATCAACAGCAATGGTCTCTACGTCGAGTACAACAACGGTCTGGGCTCCATCGAACCAGTCCTTTACTCGAACCGTTTCGCCCTGCCAACATTCATGCGCAACACGCTCTTAGAATACGGTTCCATCGACGAGCTCAACATTGTCCTTAACACGATGAAGTCGGACTACCCGTGCATCATGGGAGTCTGCCAGCCGGACTGTGGCATTCACTTTGAATTGTCACCTGAGACCTATATGGCAGAGGCTTCGCCAGAAGAGCTTTCCGTACGTGCAAACCAGTTCAATTATCCTGGCTGGGGGATCCCCCCTCTCCCAGGCGCAACGGGTTGGTACTCAGAATCGCGCCAAAACGCATTCAAAAAGCTCCTCTCCGAGAAAGTGCCGAATATCGATGAAAAAACATTCATGGATGCCATGAATGCACCGCTATACAAAGCCGATGGCAATCTGACTGAAAGTGGATTCTCTGTGTTTGAACCAGTTCAAAACGCCTCAAACAGTGGCGGAGGCGAATTTGGAGACGTAACGGTTTATCAGATAATCAACCACTCCGCGGAAAGAAAATGGTGGGTACGTATCCCAACCCACAGTGGCTGGATGGAGATAGACTTCAAGAAGTACTTCAAGCAATGACCCTGCATGAGGATTCGACGAGGTATGCATTCGAAGAAAACTCTGAATCTCAAGGAGCTAAATCCACATTGAGCCCACACAAATGCCAGCCTGGAATCCTTGCATTATTAGAAGATCCAAATAGAGCCTGGATAGGCCAGTTCAACACTAATCTTTAATTTTAACCTTTTTTTAACCCTAATTCTGATTCACTGGTAGCTTACACCTTTCTT
>Ga0187851_10002441_pt1 | contig 16453 bp, 11 predicted proteins | sample June2016WEW_6_10_FD_132997 | JGI IMG/M metagenome (GOLD analysis project Ga0187851, IMG submission 132997) | Peatland microbial communities from SPRUCE experiment site at the Marcell Experimental Forest, Minnesota, USA - June2016WEW_6_10 | ecosystem: Environmental > Terrestrial > Soil >...
CCCCTCACCCCCACTCCTTGCAAAACGTGGGGCCCCCTCTGCAAGGCGGGAGGTGGGGGGGATCTCGGGAACAAATTCATGAGTAGTTTCCCCAAACCCCCGATTTGAATGGTATTGGGGTTGAGCAGAAATCGAGCCGGGAAAGTTCCGCGGCGCCTCTTTGCGTGCGGTCAAAGGTTCAGACGCGTTGGTCATCTTTCGTCTTGGAGGTAAGAACATGTCCGGGCATTCAGAACAGCCGTCTTCATACGTGGTTTATGGAGGGTTGATGCGGTTCTTAGCCGCATTGATTCTGCTGGGCGCGGTGGCCGTTGGTGCGTTGGCTGCTGAGAAAAAGCCGGGTGTGCCGGAGCGCATTCCTCCCAAGCGTTCATCGCAGATCGATAAAGGATTGGGCGGCGTGAACACCAGCCTGCCGCGTGATCCGTATATCCCTTGGAACCGATGGTGGTGGACGCGCATGTTTGACAGCGGCATCACCTGGGCCCGGATCGGCCAGTACGAGGACACATCGGACATCACGGGCTGGGACTGGATCGAGCAGAAGCGCGGGGAATTCAGCAGTCTGCCCGAACTCGATGACTACGTGGATTCGCTCGTCGACAACGGAATGAAAGTCCAGCTCCAACTTCTCTACGGCAACCCCATGTACACATCTCCGGCCGGGAAACTGCCGGACACGATAACTCCCACTCCCGCCTCCGTGCACAATCGCGACATGAATCTGTACTCCGTGTTCTGGCCGCCCAAAACGCCGGAGCAAATTGCTGCATTCGTCCGTTACACCCAGTGGGTGGTTAAGCACTTTCGCGGCCGTATCCATTATTACGCTTTGTGGAACGAGCAGGACGGTTCCTACTGGAATCCTGACTCCAGCGCGGAAGAATACGGGCGGCTGTTGGGCGCCTTCGTGAAAGCGGTACACGAAACCGACCCGAGCGCCAAATTGGTTTACGGTGGCCAAGCCACGCTTTCCACGGACTTCGCCCGCACCGCTCTGGACGCCTGCCAGTGTGCTTCCAGCCTCGACGTCTTCGCCTACCACACCTATCCGGGCGGCTATTCTCAAAATGCCCCTCCGGAATCCATGGACTACGGCGCATTTGGACCACTGACCCCGACGGCGCTCCGCGCGGCCGTGCGCAGCTATCCCGGCATCCGCTCCGACATCCAGTTCTGGGATGATGAGTTCAACGTCTTGCCCGATCTTCCCCGCGGCAATGACGAGACGGTGCAGGCGAAGTACGTCACGCGTGGGATGCTCTACAACTGGTCGTTCGGGATTCCAACCTCCATCTGGGAACTGATCAATGACACCAGCAGCAGCGAGGGCGATAATTTCGGGATCATTCATGGCATGATGTACCAGCCCACCGACTTCTCCCCGCGTCCCGTCTATGCTGCTGTGCAGAACCTGGATGCGGTTTTCGCCGACACGGAGCGGGATGCTTCTATTGAAATCTCGAGCCCGGAGTTTGCCGCAATTCAGACGGAGGCCGGGGGGCCGGTGCTCGCTTACGGGTTCCGCTCGCGCCATGGCAAGGCAGTGGTGGGCTACTGGCTCGCGGCGCACAGTTGGCCGCACAACGCCTTCGTTCCTCAATATGTGACCCTCACGCTGAAGAATACGGGGATCGAGCACCCCGTGCTGGCCAGTGTTCTTACCGGTGATATCAAGCCGCTGGAATGGAAGGCCGGGACGCATGACACGCTGGAGAAGGTCCCGCTACTCGACAGCGTGCAAGCCATCGTGGATGCCAGCTACTTCGATTGGCCGGTTCTGCCCGAAGCGCCAAGTTCGCTCGAGGTCAAGCTCAACGGCGATTTGGCCCAACTCACCTGGGAATCGCACGGCGGTGACGTAACGGCCATCGCGGTGGAGCGCCGGGTGGGCGAGCACGGTGCTTGGGAGAGGGTGGCGAAATTGCAGAATGGCGCGAAGGGGTACACTGACCGCCGCTTATCGAAAGGCCAGCGTCTCTCCTATCGGGTCCGGGCGCTCAATGATGCGGGCGAATCCGCCTATTCAAACATCGTCCGCATCGGAATGTAAGATTCATGGATCCTGAAGCGAAAATAGAGGACTTCTCATGTGGCGAAGGCCGTGGGCCAGCCTTTACAAATCGCTCCAGCGAGAAAGGAATATCATTGGACATGCTTGGAAAGCTGACTTGTTTTCTCCGACCCTTCCTCAATTTGCGCTCGGTTCTGGTGCTTGCGGTTCTGGTGGTGGGCAGCCGGGCAGTGGTGGACGCTCAAGACGTAAAGGTTTTTGTTTCTTCGCAGGCTGGTGACCGGCTGTCTTCCAAGCCGGACCTTCACTTCGCATCCGAGGCTGGGGCGAAGGCTCCGGTTTTTGTTATCCAGGAAGATGTGAAGTACCAGAAGATCGACGGGTTTGGCGCTTCACTGCTGGAATCGGGCCTGATTTGCATCAACAGCCTTCCTCAAGACAAGCAGGAGGAGGTCCTTCGCGCCCTGTTTGATCCACAGCGAGGCGCGGGTTTCTCCGCGATGAAGACGGTGATCGGCGCCACCGACTTCCAAGCGGCAGGACCGTTCTTCACCTATGACGATACCCCGGGCGATATTTCGATGCAGAAGTTTTCCATCGCTCGCGACCTGGGACCGAATGGGGAAATCACCTATATCAAGAGGGCGCGCAAGTATGGCAGCTTCGTTCTTCAGGCGCCCATGGATTACCCTCCCGACTGGATGCTCACCAACGCCAAGGACCACACAAAGCAGGACGTCGACCCCAAGTACTATGACGCGCTGGCCCTCTATTACCTGCGCTACCTCCAGGAATATGAGAAGAACGGAGTCTTGATTAATTATTTGAGTCTGTTCAATGAGCCCGGGAACTATACGAAAATAAACTACGACGAAATCCGGGAACTGCTGAAGAACCATGTGGGGCCACTGCTCCGGAAATCGGGTACGAAAACAAGGATCCAATTAAGCGAGGCGCCCACCCGCGAAAACGCTCTCAAGAATTATCACTTAGTGCTGGATGACCCGGAGGCGCGGAAGTATGTGGGCGGCCTGGCGTATCATGGCTATGAATGGACCCACCCGGACATCTACCGCATGATCGCGGAAGTTCACAAGAAATATCCCCAATTCCCGATGTGGATGACGGAGGTGTGCCATGCCTATGAAGTCGGCGACCCTCGGACGATGCCGATGCCGCTCTACAATTTCGAAGACGGCGATTTTTGGGGGAACATGATCATGTCGGACCTCGAAGCGGGCGCCTCCGCCTGGATCTACTGGAACATGGTCCTCGATGAAAAGGGCGGCCCGTGGCTGGTTTCAACGGTTCACGAGGACCCCGATCCCAATGAGCAGCACCCCGTCGTTATCGTGAACCGGCAGACACACGAAATTTCCTACACGGGGCTTTACTATTATCTTGCGCACTTCAGCAAGTTCGTGCGGCCGGGAGATTACCGTATCGAAGTGACTGGGAAAGCGGAGAAAGTGCGCTCATTGGCCTTCCAGTCGGCAACTGGCAAGACCATTCTAGAACTCCTGAACAGCCGGACTCAACCGGTTCAGACTGAAATCCAGTGGCATGGAAGGACACTGGCAGTGAATCTGCCCGGGACGTCAATTACCACGCTGACCTGGTAAGATTCCGCTCCGAGGACTGAAGCTTAGGTGAGATGAGAACCGCCGCGCTGCCAGTGATCGTTCTGACCTTGTTCATGCTGCGCGCACAATCTCAGGCGCCGCCTGCGCAAGACCTGCGGCCAATCTTCGAGCATGCCCGTCAGGCCCTGCTCAATAAGGACTATGCCGCGGCGGAACGAGGGTTTCAGGAGGTTCTCCGTCTCGATCCGCAATCCGCCGCCGCTTGCTCAAACCTGGGCGTCGTGTATATGCGAACGGCGAAGTACGATTCCGCGATTCGGGAGTTGTTGGAAGCCAAGAAATTGAACCCGAGGATGCCTGGCATCGACCTGAATCTGGGTTTGGCCTACTATAACAAGGAGGAGTTTCTCCAAGCCATTGCAGCATTCTCGCGCGTACTCCAAGCCCAGCCGGAAGATTATCAAGCTCGCTATCTCCTGGGGATGAGTTACTTTTTGGACGACAATTATCGGCACGCCGTGGAAGTGCTCGAACCCCTGGCGAGCGGAGAGGCGGACAACCTCGACTTCCTTTTTGCGCTGGGTATCAGCTACGGCAAAGTGAAACGGGTGGAGGAATCCCAGAAGACTTTCGACCATATGATTCGTGTCGGCGGCGATAGTGCTCACCTGCATTTCCTTCTGGGAAAGGCGTACCTCGATCTTTACCAAAACGAGCAGGCCAAGGCGGAACTGGAGAAGGCGATCTCCCTCGATCCGAAATTAGGCTTTACGCACTTCAATCTTGGCGTAGTTTATCAGCGCATGGGGTTGCTCCAAGAAGCCGCCAAGGAGTTCGATGTTGAGATGACCCTCACTCCTCGCGAACCATGGAGCTATGAGAATCGCGGCGAGGTTTGCCTCGACCTGGGCCAACCGGACCAGGCCATCAAGTATTACCGCCAAGCTCTGGTGCGAGATCCCAAGTTGCCGAAATCTCTCGCCGGACTCGGAAAAGCCTATGTGCAGATGGGCGCGGAAGCAGAAGGCATTCGTTATCTGAAGGAAGCCATCACTCGCGATCCCGGGGCGGCGAGTATCCATTACCAGTTGGGCCAAGCATACCGGAAGGCCGGCCAATCCCTGGAGGCCGAGAAGGAGTTGGCGACAACCCAGAAACTGCAGGCCGCCGCCCGCGGGAAGCAGGCGGAACAGTTATCTGGGAAAGCGCCGCCCCCCTCACTACCGGCACAGAAACCCTGAAGGTCCATTGGTCGCTGTCCACGTGTAAATGTCGCCTGCTTCATCGTTCGCGGAAATCTCTGGTGCGGCGTTCGTTGAGCGGCTGTTTTTGAAGCGAATGCACCATTACCGCGTTTTGGCGTAGGACGGAGCCGGGCATGACTAGTCGGAGGCGCCCACCCGCACCCACAAATGGGTGATCGCCTTCTGGCCAAGTTTGTCCTCGCGCTCTACGCGCACTATGTAATCTCCCGGCCTTGAAAAGGCGTGTGTCGTGATGGCGAATCCGTCTTTCGCATGTTCCTCGGCACCGCCATCGGACCTGGTCGTGGCGGTCGAGCCGTCGCCAAATGACCACATCTCTTGTCCATCCGTCGTGCCAAACGTCCGGACTTTGAAGGTGACCGCCATTCCCGGCGCAATGCCCGTGGTGGGGAAGTACGCAGCTTGAATTGACGGCGGCACCTGCTCAGGATGTTTCGGATCGAGCACGTTGACCGTCTCGAAGTCATAAGCAATGCGGGCGTGGTCGTCGGTGACCATCAGAATCTCGCTGTAGGTGCCGGCTTGCGAGTAAGACCTCTCGACTTTCACTCCCAGGGCTTTTTCGCCATCCGTAAAAGTCCAATCGTAGCGGGCAAGGTGCGACTCGCCCCACGATCGCGACCCATCCAGCGTCGCCGTTTCTCCCACAAGGATGGCCTGATGAGGCCGCGCGACGGCGATCAGTGAGGGCTTGTACTGCCGCAGGTAAGCCTCCCACAGGAACGCATACCCTTCCTGAGTCCCCAATCTGCCGGAAGCCTGCCGGCTGAGGATCTCATAATGGAGGTGTGACCAGCCGCCGCTATCGCCCTCCTTGCCGAGCGTCCCGATCTTTTGCCCCATCACCACCTGTGCGCCCACCTTCACCGAAAGGTCAAAGGAGTACAGGTGTGAGTAACGATGGTACCAGCCCCGGTCATCCAGGATATAGATGGTGCCATTATTGCGAAGGTCAAGGCTGGTATTGTTTTTCTCCTGATCGATGACGTCTTTCCCGATGACCACTACACGGCCGCTGGTCGCGGCCAAAACATCCACCAAGCCCTCAGCGCCACCGAGGTCGAGACCGGCGTGATAGTAGATTTTGGCCGAACTGATCTGCTCACCACCGTCGACGTAGGTAGGTTCGTTCGCCATTTGCGTTCGCGAGGCGAACCAGCGCTGGCGAACCGGATAGACCATCGATCCCGGCGGCATGAAGGGCGACCCCGCGGGCCAGAGTCGCACCCGGGCATCCTTTGCCAGCGCCCAGTGATCATGATTGGTGTTTTGATAATAGGCCTTGGTCACGGTGCAGTCTGCCTGCACCCGGCCCATGGCCACTGGCAGCCGGTAATTCCCGCAGGAAAGAGTGGCGTGGGATCCATTGATCTCCACCTCCGCACGCGCCTCACGGACCGCCGAGCGAGCTTTGTCGCGAGTCTCACTGATTGAGAGGAGCTTTACGGTCGCGCTCGTCCCATCCGCGAACTGGACGCGAACGGTCCCGCCCACATCAAGATCCACGACGCGGAAAGCGGGTTGTTGGGCAAGGGCCACGCTGGCGAAGAAGAGCATGAATGGCATTAGTTTGAACATGGGTTTTGCGCTTACTCCGGGTTTCTAATTTCGACCTGCATCCCCGCCGTGATCATGCACGATGAAAACGACGCGGACGTGTCCATCGCAGAATCTGAGCAGTTTTTCATCACGCTTAAAGTCGTGGGCGTGGAAAGGGTCTTTGTCCGCTATCCGCGCTATGCGAGCGCGGACAGACCTTTCAAGGTGTTGTTGACCAACTTCTGCGTGCCCTCGTAGGGGTCGCCCCCCTCGTTGTCGTACTCCATGGAAAAGTAGCCGCGGTAACCGCTCGCCTTGGCGATGGCGAAGACTTTGGGAAGGTCAACGTGATAATCCTTGCCCTTCTCGTCGCGGACATACTCTTTGACGTGGGACATATTAAAGGCGTGCGCAAACATCCCCTTGAGGGCCCGCTCGTTATACTCCTCATCGTGCCCGATGATGGAATTGCCGAAGTCCGGCAATCCACGCAGGTACGGATTATTGACCTTCACGATCACCTGCACGAGGAAGAAAGGGTCCTCTGCTCCGGGGCTATCGTTCTCCAGGTTCACGACGATGTTTTGCTGAGCGCCATACTCGGCCAGCTTCCCCAGGCTTTCCGCGGCCAAATCAACGTTCGTGGGGACGCCGCGGCGGCCGCCCACATGCTGGCGGACGCTGGGCGAACCGAGCGCCAGCGCAACATCGATCCCTTTTTTGCCATAATCTATACCCTTCTGGCGTCGGGCAGGATCTATGTCATAGAAATGCCCTTCATTCAAGCCCAGGTCCACAATATGCGACCCGGCTTTGGCAAGAGCTTCGCGGAACGACGCGAGGTAGGGGGGATCGGTTGAGGCAAAGTGCTCGATGACGGGGTTGATGTTGTGGATTCCAAATTTCTCAATCATCTGGGCGGGGAATTCCAGCAGGCTGATTCCGGGCTTGCTCGCGTCCCTTTCCCGATTGTTGGGGGCGTCGATGAAGGCGCGGAACGGATAAGAGGTGACGGCCAGCCGATCGCGCGGGGCTGTGGGGAAATGCAGCTTGGGGATATTCTGATCGGCGTAAAGATCTGCGCCGCTCGCGAGGCCTACGGCCATCGCCAAAGCCGGCAACTCCTTTATAAAATCACGGCGTGATTGATGCATGAATGACCCTCCCTTTTTTTGATAAGTGTCCACTGGAAATCTTGAAATCGAGAACCTGGTGAAAATGAGTCAAGTTTTGCCGTCACTCGGAAGGGCGGAGCTTCACAGGCTGCGGAAAAACCCGGTAGCACTGTCATTCTGAGGAGCCGCAGGCGGTCCTGAGCCTCGCGAAGGAAGAATCGCGCATTGCCTTGAAAACAGTCAGAGCGAGATTCTTCGTTGCGCTCTGCAGAAACTCGACACGTAAGTCCTTGAGATTCGGCACGTGTAGCGCGGACCTGTTTTTCAGGTCCGCGGCTCGTCCCCGATGGACAAGGAAAAGCCGCGGACCTGAAAAACAGGTCCGCGCTACCCTTCCTCGGCCCGAGTTTCCGCCTATCATGACCAGCCGTAAGGCTGTCAATGCTCAGAATGACAGTGAATGGGCGCAGGATGACAGCACGAGAGGGTTTTTCCGCAGACTGTAAAGCCCCCTCATACTCCATGCCTTTTCGGCTGGCCTGAAGGCCCGCCCCTCCCTGGATCTTGTTGTCTTCATGCAACCCCATTCGTCGGGCTGATGCGATCCTCGTCAGCGTTGAGATTGCGCCTGGCCCGCAGTCATCCCTGCTGGGCGATCCAATTGATGACCTGTTCCTGCCGATCTTCCATAAAGCGATTGAAATCGAGCGGCGTCTCCAGCCGCAGCGCCTCGTTTCTCCCCAGGAGCTGGTAGACTTTGCGTGCTTGCTCGACCTCACTGCGCACCGCTTCAACTTGAGCGTAGCGATCGAGTGTGGGAGCCACGATCAGAGCGGGCCGGGGCGCCACCAGCGCCAGCACTCGATCATAATCGAAGGGCAGCCTCGATTCCTCCCCCGCAAAAAAACCTAGCCGGGGGAGCAATCCGTGCAGTTGCGAGTAGTGCCGTACGCCTTCCGTGCCATCCCCCGGCTTGGTAAATTGCAAGGGATCGAATCCGCATACCGAAGCCACGGCTTTTACTCGATTGTCGAAGGCCGCCGTCACTAATCCCACTCTGCCGCCGAGCGAGTAGCCGATCATATATATCCGTGAGGGGTCGATGTAGTCCAGGGTGGATAGGGAATCGATGACTCCTCGCGTGTCGGTGACCATCTTCCCCAGCAATGACCACCGGGGATACTGATGGTAGAAATCATGCACATCGGGACCGCGCGTGCCAAATCCCAGTTGATCAAACGCCAGGATGGCAAAACCCTTCTGGGTGAGGGAATCAAAGGCCGCATTCACCCAACGTGAGTATCCCGTTGCATAGGCATACGCATGGAGCCAAATGACTACGGGCAGTGGCCCGGGCTTCGGTTTGCCGTCCGCGCCTCGAGGGTAGTAGAGATCGGCCCGCAGGCCATCCCCGTATGGAACGATGGTTGTTCCCGTATTCGGCCGCTTCAAGGGTCTGCCAAAAAGCAGCGCCAGCGGGCTGTCGCCCGGGGGGTGAATCCAGTAGGGACCCTCTGGGGCGGGCAATTTCCTCACTCCGGCAAAAGGCAGCCCCGGGGGTTCTTCTCCCAGCGCCCAAAGAATTTCCTTCTTGATTTCTTCCATCCGGTGCGGCCAGGAGGCCGAATCCAAGGGGACAAAATCCTTCAGTGATTTGCGCGGAAACTCCGAAGCGTCGACCCGTTCTCCGGTGGCGTTCAACCAGCCCTCGAATGTGTAACCGTTGATCCAGGTTTCGGACTTGGGATAATGGCGCCGGCCAAAGACCGAATCAAAAAAGTTGACGTAGTTCTCAATGTGATTGGGAATGAAGTCGTGCTCGCCATACCGCAAGTGAAGCTGCACGTTTTCTTCCCGGCCCAGGAACCGATAGACGCTGCGCACCGAGCGATAGGCCTGCTCGTACCCGAAGCAGTTGCCCTCATGCTCGCTGTAACCGGCGTACATCATAAGGCCGCGCGGGGCAACCAGCGCCAGGAGCTGATTCTGGTCAATGGGAAGCTTATCCTCTCTCCCGGCGAAGTAGCGCAAGCGGGGATGAAACCAGTGGGTGTTGTGGGGGCCGCCGGTGATGGACTCAATGCTACCCGTACCCCAATAGTCCAGGGTGCAGTAGCGCCAAGGCAGGCACTCGCCGCTGGTGCCGCTTGAGCCCACCACGGCCCCGATTCGTTCGTCGAATGCCGCTGCCAACACCGCCTGCTTCGAGTTGCGGGAATGACCGGTAATTCCGATTTTTTGCCGATCGACTTCGGGCAGAGTGTAGAGGTAGTCCACCGCACGCATCGCCGCCCACGACCAGCGGGCAATGCACGCAAAGTCATAGTCGGGGTAAACGTCGATGAACTTATCGGAGTCATCCGTAGCGCCGAAGACCGGATCCGTGGCGTCATAGATGCACGCGATATAGCCTCGGTGAATCGCGGGATGAATCCAACTGCTGGTTTCCGGCTGATTGGTCAGGAATACCGGGAACGGAGCTTTCCCGTCGGGTATGTATAAATGAATATGCAGAATCCCGCGGTGATCGGGACCGAATTCCAATCGTACTTCTCGGACCGTCACCCCACCCTCGCGCCGCGTTTCCGTCACGACCGCCCGGAGGTTGTCGGGTGGAGGGGGCATTTTCCCATAGACCCAACGTTCAAACTCCGAACGAATCCACTTCCGCTGTTGGGTCCACTGTTCCATGGTAGCGATGGGTGTAATGGTTGTTCCTTCGAGTCGCACCAGCGGGTCAGGCAAGAAGTTGTTGGACGGCATGGATTCAAAATCCGGCGGGAGTTCCCCCGTACGCGCGACCCATGCCTCCCAGTCCTTGTCGCCTCCGTTCATGCGGCCCGTGAGCTCGTTGGCCGTCGTTCGGGGAAGAATCTCTTGCAAGGTTTCGAGATAGCGCTTCCGCCTCTCCAAAACGACATCGGAGTCCTTCAGCACGCTTGCAGATTGGGCGTTTCGAGACTCCGCAATGCCCGGCATGCTCATCCCCGCAATCGCCGCGAAGCCGGCTGTTCCACCCTGGATGAATTTACGCCGGTTAAGGCTAGGAATTTTCGCCATAACGTTGGTCCACAACGGACAACAAATATTCATTGAAGAATTATCATTACAAGTTCTCCTGCCCAGTATGTATCCGCAAGAGCATCGGATGCAATGGGCAATTCCGATGTCGAGGCAGCCCGCGCGCCACTGACTTTTGGCCCGGCCACCAGCACCAACACCAACATGCGGCAGTTGCAGTTGGGGCTGAAATACGTCTGGTAACCCTTGGGAGTCCGCCGCGGCGGATGACCAAGAATCCGGAAATTGACCGATGATGTAGTCACAATCCTGAGGTCGCCGCAGCGGCATCAGGATTTCTCTTTGTGCGCCGAGATTGGTCGCCTGCTTGCAGGCAGCAGCAAGTGCAGGCCCTCACAACGGGCGAGAAATCTCAGGGCGGAGCTTCCGGCTACACCGGTCGCCGCAGCCCGTATTTGATGGCCGCCGCAACTCGGCACGGCAAAACCCCGTCTCCAATACTTCGTGCTTTGTGGACAAATCGGGGGGGATTTCATCCAGAGATTTTATCCGCTTGACATCCCCTATCTTTGTTAATAATTTGGACTTCCCTTTCACACTGAAGTGTAGAGGCCTATTGAAAATCGCAAATCATGAAGGGTAGCCATAATGCCAGTAGAAAATAAGAGCGAAGTGGAACACATCACAAAAGGAATCCTTGAACAGGGCGTAAGCTCGGCAGCCCTGACCGGAATAAGTTTCATCACCGAGCCCCAAAAGGTCTTTGGCGCGAACGACCGGGTGCGGGTCGGCGTGTGCGGGCTTCGTGGGCAGGGTTTCCAGCACGTTGAGGAATACGCCCGAATGCCGAATGTCGAAGTCGCCGCCGTGTGCGACGTGGATGAAAACATCATGAACGGGCGGCTGGCCGACATGGACCGCATGGCCCTGCCTGCACCCAAGACCTACGCCGACGTGCGCAAACTCCTGGAAGACTCCTCCCTCGACGCCATTTCCATCGGGACACCCAACCACTGGCACTCCTTGATGGGAATCTGGGCGGTGCAAGCGGGCAAGGATGTCTACATCGAGAAGCCTTGCTGCCATTACTTGTGGGAAGGCCGGCAACTGGTTCGGGCGGCGAAGAAGTACAACCGCATCGTTCAGCACGGAACGAACAACCGCTCCGCCGGCGCTGTTATCGAGGGCATCCAAAAGATGCGAGAGGGTCTGATCGGCGACGTGTATCTCGCCCGGGGTCTCTGCTTCAACGATCGGGATACGATCGGGCGCGCCCTGGTGGAGCCGGTTCCGGCGGGCGTGAACTACGATCTGTGGACAGGACCTGCTCCCCTCCATCCGTTTACGCGAAACCGCTTTCACTACAACTGGCACTGGTTCTGGGGCACTGGCAATGGTGACATCGGCAACCAGGGAGCACACCAAATTGATGTGGCTCGTTGGGGGCTGGGCGTGAGATTCCCCAACAAGGTGTCCGCCCTGGGTGGACACTTCATGTTTGATGACGACCAGGAGACTCCCAATACTCTCAACGCCGCCTTTGAATTCAATCAGCCGGGGGGCAAGCCTAAGATCCTGGAATTCGAAGTGCGCCACTGGATTACCAATCAGGAGGCGGGAATCGGCTCTCTCGGATTCGGCGTCGCCGTCCCGGGATTCCTGGGTCCTCCGCGAGCCAATCCTTCTCGCCCGCGGCGGGAGAGAGTTGAAGGTTCCGTCGGTAATATCTTCTACGGGTCGAAAGGCTACATGGCGATGTCGAACGAGGAATTCCCTTCCTACCGCACGTGGTTGGGGGAGGAGCAGGAGCGCGGGCCCAGCGGCTCCCGCGAAGGAAATAACTGGCAGAACTTTATCAACTGCGTGCGTAGCCGGAAGACGGAGGAACAGAATGCGCCCATCGAGGAAGGGTACATTTCCTGCGCCTTGATCCACCTGGCGAACACCTCGTACCGGCTGGGGCGTTCACTCAAATTCGATCCGGAAACTGAAATGGTCATTGGCGACGACGAAGCGAACAAGATGTTGCGCGGTACTTATCGGGCGCCTTATGTAATTCCTGAGGAAGTCTAGCCCAGATCTCTCACCGGCGAGGGGATGTGCAGGGCTCAGGGTCGGGCAGGCCCTCCGGCTCACTCATAAATCACCTCCCCCCTCCCCGGCAAGGTGCCCCATGGGGTCGGGTACGGTCTCGGTGGTTTCGGGATGCGGTGTGAGCGCGCAACCGGGCGACTCGGCATAGAACGAATTGCCTTTGTAATCGAGCTCCTTCAGGCCGCGGCGAGAGGTATAAAATCCGCGAATCGATTCGGCCTTGAGGAAATCGTAGAAGCGTGTGCCGGCATTGGCCGCGGCCTTATCCGCGCGCGCATCGCTCGCCGAGCCCACGAGTTCCATCTGCTCGGCCCGCGCAGCATCCAGAAAATCCTTTGTGAAGCGCCGCCGCGATTCTTCGCCGAGCCACGCCAGTCCCTCGCGGCAGATTCGGTCGGGCTCGAAAGTTTCGAGTTCGCGCAGCGGGTCCTCATTCCCGAAAAAGGCCACCGCCAGCGCCCGCTGGCCCGCCGGCAGGCTCAGGGCCTGGGCGCGCACGGCGGGCGCGCTCGCAACGACCAGGTCAATCCACTCGGCGACTTCGTCGTAAATGCTCGCCGGGCCGCCGGGCACGGGCGCCTCTTCCGCGTCCTTCAAATCCTCCCCCAGGATGATTTCAACCAGCCTGCGCATGACCGGAAATTCTTCGCGCGTAAACGCCTGCGGCACGAAAGGCCCCGTGCGCGGGCGGACGTATTCGGTCTCGGCGCCTGGGGGAATCGGATGAAACGCGTCGTCGCTGGTCAGCGCATGGGTTAGGTGATCGAGGGAAGGCAGATAGAGCCCCGGCGGCAGCGTGCCCGTAACAGGTGCAGGCGCCTGCCCCGCCGCGACCTCGCCGGGCCCACCGCTATATCCCGCCAGCACCGCGGCGCTACCCAGACTCAGCAGCCACTCGCGCCGCGTGAGTGCAGCGGGGCCCTTACCCTCGTCGATTTTGTTTTTCACGTCGTCCATTGGTAGCGGCGGTCTCCGACCGCCGAATTCTCACCGGCGTTCTTAGATCGCCGCTACAGCAATCCGGCCCTCAAATGCTCACAAATTCCCCTTGCGGTACTCCTCGGCAATATAGTCGCCGGCGCGCGCGGAAATCGCCATGATGGTGAGGGTGGGCTCGTAGCACCCCTGGGTCACAAACACCGCGCCGTCGGTTACGAAGACGTTCTTTGCATCATGGAGCTGGCAGAAGCCGTTCACCACGCTTTTCTTCGGGTCGGTCCCCATGCGCGCGGTGCCGCACTCGTGAATGTTTTTGCCGAAAACTTTCAAGCTCTCTTCCGGCGCCCGTGACGTTTCCACCTTCATCGCGTCCAGAATTTCCAGCACGTCGTGGCGCATGGCCTTGGCCATAGCGTGCTCGTTTTCTCCGTGGGCGGCCACGATGTGCAAGGCGGGAATGCCCCACGCGTCTTTCTTCTCCGGGTCGAGGCTAACGTAGTTGTCGTAGCGCGGCAGGCACTCACCCTGCGCGGTTATGCCGAAATAATACGGAATTTCCGAGCGTACCCGGCGGCGCCAATCGGAGCCGAACCCGGCCAGGCCGAACGCGTGTGCGTAAAGTTCCTGGCTGCCGTCGCCGTCAAAGCGATATCCGCGCAGGAAATTCTTGTTCACTTTCTTTCCGGCATTGACGTATTTGGCGATCAGGAACCCGCACGGGTTGCCGCGCGGCTCGCGCTGGGAGGATTTGAGCTGCGGCATAAATCCGCCCGCGCCTTCCAGCGTAGTGTGATCCATCAGGTAGTGGCCGAGCTGGCTCGAGGAATTTCCCAGCCCCTGGGGAAAACGCGCCGACCGGGAGTTGAGAAGAATGCGCGTGGATTCGAGCGCGCTCGCGGCGAGCACGACGATTTTGGCCCTCGCCTCCCGATGCGCGTGCGTCGTGCGATCGACGTAGTAGACGCCCTCGGCTTTTCCCTGCCCGTTCACCACCACGTGGCTGACCACGGCGTCGCTCGCCAATTCCAGCCGGCCGGTGCGCGCGGCGGCGGGCAGGGTCACCGAAGGGCTGTTGAAGTAAGACGCCGTAAAGCACCCGCGCTGGCACTCATCGCAGTAGTGGCAGGCAGGACGGCCATTATGGGCAATGGTAAGGTTGGCCACGCGGTCGGGCATCACCACCATGCCGAATTTCTTCCCGATGATCTCGCGCGCCCGCACCCCTCCGCACGAAAGCTTCATGGGTGGGAGAAACTTGCCGTCGGGCATCGATTCCAGGCCTTCACGCGAACCGCTTACTCCGATGTAACTCTCCACCTTGTCGTAATACGGCTCGAGGTCCCGGTAGCTGATCGGCCAGTCTTCACCGTAGCCATCGCGGCTGGTAGCCTTGAACTCATAGTCGCTGTAGCGGTAACTCTCTCTTGCCCAACAGAATGTCTTGCCGCCCACCTGGCGCCCGCGAATCCACATGAAGGGCTTATCAGGGGGAAACGTGTAGGGGTTTTCGTGGTCGTTGACGAAGAATTGGTGGCTGAATTCGTCGCACGCGTAGCACAGCCGCTGAATAGGCTGATTTTCGAGAAGGGCCGGCTGATTGCCGAAGCCGCGGAACTTGACCTGGTACGGCCAGATATGCTCGGTGAAGTCGCGCGTGGGTACGCGCGGCGGCCCCGCTTCGAGCATCAGCACGGTCATGCCCTGCTCGCAGAGCTCTTTGGCCACCCAGCCGCCGCTGGCGCCCGAACCCACAATCACCGCGTCATAGACTTTCTGATCGCCGGCCATCGCATTCCTCGCGCGCAAAGCTGCACGACATTGTGTCATGGTAGCTCGAAGCGTTCAACTCAAAATACTCGTCAATTAGAAACATCGCCCTGGCTTACGTTAAGGCTCGGCTTCGAAGGTCGGCAACACTTCGCACCGATTTGTCGCGTAATCCATGGATTTGCGGCCAATAATGCAGGTCGGCGGATAGACATTTTGTCACTCGCCCCTGTGTTTTCATGCATATAATCAGACCATTCTTCATTTTTAACATCTTTTGGGGACGGCGCCTCCCCTTCTCACCCGGATCAGTCTAACTTCCCTGTTTTCAAATGCTTGACTCTTTGTTGCGATCATCGGGTATCTCCCCAATCTCTACTAACTAACTGTTGTTTCATGAAGATAGTCGTTTTGGGCGGGGCTTTCGCCAACTTCCTCCTTGCCGCGTGGGCGTAGGATCTTCAGAAACATCCTTGTCAGCCGTCAACTTGGATTTTTGCAGGGTGAGCAGGGGAACCACTCTCCCCTTCCGCCCGGAAGGGCCTTTCCGCAGTGTCAGGCGGGAGCAAAAGCGCCTTCAGCGATCCCTGGCCTCATAACCTAGTATATCATGGCTTTCATGCGTGTCCAGATGATAATTAGCCTAGAGGCTTTAGAACATCCAGGATGATGTACCGTAACGGCTTTTTCCTGCGGGCAGGAAAAGATCCGCACGAAAGGTGGTAATTCGTCCAAAATCCCGGCCGCCCGCAAGCAAGATTGCCCCGGACCTTCGGGGCGCGAGGTCCGCAGCACGCTTGCTCGCAGCAGGCCCCGCCGGCGACCGGGAAAAGAACTTCGCGTGCGACCCTCCGGGAATCGATCGGCTCGGTCAGCACATCGGCGTTAGGCGGGACCGATAGACTTGGGCGCGCCGGAGAGTCGTCGCTGCGAGCCGGCTGCGGGGCAAACTTCCGGGTACCCCGTTAATCAGGAGTTATGCAACAATGTTCGCGCCTACACTCTACTGTGGTGTCCCGGATAAGATTTGACAATGGCATGTTGCAAGGACCCCCTCACCCCCGGGCCCCTCGGTCGCCACGGCCACCGAGGGGAGGATGGATTTTATTGCCCTCG
>Ga0187851_10002442_pt1 | contig 16450 bp, 14 predicted proteins | sample June2016WEW_6_10_FD_132997 | JGI IMG/M metagenome (GOLD analysis project Ga0187851, IMG submission 132997) | Peatland microbial communities from SPRUCE experiment site at the Marcell Experimental Forest, Minnesota, USA - June2016WEW_6_10 | ecosystem: Environmental > Terrestrial > Soil >...
GCTAAGTGCTTTGATTTCTTTGCAATAGGAAATATTGCGCCCCGTACCAAGGTTTGGCACGCTGGATGCACTAGGTAAGGCGTCGAAGGAAATCAAAAATTTCTGGGGGAGAAAATATCATGGCAATCGAAAAAAAGTCACTGTTCTCGAGCATCCAGGCTGCAAGGCCCACCGCTAGCTTGCTGGCAACCACCAAGATGGTCAACAACAAAATGATCGCTGGCCGGGCGCTGACGGGCAAAGCCGGAGCAGTCAACCATGCGACCACAGGCAAGGCCGGTGCGGTCAACCACGCGATGACAGGCAAGGCCGGAGCAGTCAACCACGCCATGACGGGCAAGGCTGGGGCAGTCAACCACGCAATGACAGGCAAGGCCGGCGCAGTCAACCACGCCATGACGGGCAAGGCTGGCGCTGTCAACCACGCCATGACGGGCAAGATCTTCGGCCAATAACCGACTCATCCGCAAGCAGTCCGCGACGCGACGATCGAAAACGGATGCGACGAAGGGTAGCAGGAAAACAATTGAGCCCTCCCCGGCCGAATTAATCCCCGGTTCGGTTTCGAAATACAAATGAAAAAGGCAGCCGGATATCGGCTGCCTTTTCATTTCAATCCTTCTTCTTTCACCATAGATGCGCCTTCGCCAGATTGTAGGCAGAGGTCGCAAATCGCTCGATAAGGCTACGCCGCTTGCCGAAGATATTCGCCTCACCTCCAATGCCGAAGGGCGGATTGCCCGCCGAAGCCGGCAGAGTCATGCGGGAGCTGTAGAAGACGGGCATTTTGATGCCCTTGTATTCCTGGCTTCGCACTAGGCCTTGAGGAAGGCTCACTGCTTCGCCCCCAGGCGTCGCCAGAGCCATCCTCACAATGGAAAAGCTCCCGGGCAGCGCCAGTGCTACTTCAGAGTTGGCTGGAATGCGGTCGAGTTCCGTGACGGGGACATAGACCCTGACAAGACGCGGGCCTGCGGCGGCCAGATCGAGAAGCGACTGGCCGGAGCCTACGCTCTGTCCGAGCAGCGTGTCGGGATGCGCGGTGAGCACAACGGCGTCCTCAGGCGCAGTCACCACTAGCGACGACCTCGCCTCGCCCGCCAACAAGCTGGAGCCCTTCGCCGCGTCCTGCTCGGCTTCTGCCTGACCGACGCTTTGCCCCTGCAACTCGGCGTTGAACGCCTGAAAGCTGGCATCGCGGGTTTGCGCCACAGCTGCCTCGGCCATGGAATCCGCCGTCGGACTGGTCATGATCAGCAGCGCCTGGCCGGCGCGTATCGATTCGCCCTCGTGAACCAGCACCTCTTGCACGCGCCCCGAAACAGCCGCGTGGACGGTCCCGGAGCGGGCGGGCTCAATGACGAAGTAGGCGCTCTCGCGGTCGCGCCAGAAGGGCACAAAGAGAATGACTGCCAGCAGAGCGGCAGCAGCGAAATAAATGGGGCGCTGGTTCCGGATCGATGCGACGTGATGTTGCCAAAATCGCGCGGCCGTGCCGCGCAGAGCACGCAACCGCGATCGAAACATCAGAAACGCAAGCGCCGCGGCGGGAATGAGGGCGAATTCAGCCAGCCACTTGGAGCCGATGTTGTAGGAAAGACGAATCACGAAGAAGAGCAGCGTGTAGCTGTAGATTCCTGAAACAACCGCGTAGAGGATAAAGAACGGTGCGCGCTTGCGTGCCACGGTAGTCATTTCCACCGGTAAGCGCAGCACGCGGCTCTGGAACCATCCGGAAATAAGAGATGTCGACCGCTCCTTGAGATCGGGAATACCGATGGCCTCGGTGAGGAAGTAGTAACCGTCCAGCTTGATGAGAGGATTGAGATTCATCACCACGACGGCGATACCGGTAATCAGGATGATCTGGTAGGAAAAATCGTGCAGCCACTGCCCAGGCAGCGTGTTCGTCCAGACGATCATTCCAATCCCGCAAACCACCATCTCGATCCAGATGCCGGCAATGATGGTGGCCAACCGCTGCACCCTGGTGGCCGAGATCCACATCTCAGTCACGTCCACATAAAACGCGGGCATCAGGTAAATGAACATCAGGCCCATACTGTGCACTTGCCCGCCGTAGTGCTTGCAGGTCAGGCCGTGGGCTGTTTCGTGAATGAATCCGAGGGCCAGGAACAATAGCCAGAACTGCGCCAGATCGAGCAGAGTTTTTTGGGTGAAATTGTAGTAGACCGGAATATCGGGTCCGATCACATTCCATTTGGCGATGAAGACTGAAGCCTCAAAGAGGAAGAGCAGTACCACGGCCAGCGTGCACCACGGACTGTAGACAAAGCGCCCGACGGCGTTGTCGAGCCAACTGAGATAGTTGTCCGGGTCCCAGCCCGGGAAGCTCATGTGGGCAAGGTTGAATTTTGACTTGCGTGCGGCGCGCCGTGCGCGCTGGTCCGTCAGCTTCTGGCTCAGCGCCAGGTTTTTCTCCTGCGGTGTTTTGTACCAGAAATTATCACGCTCCATGGTTTCGGCAAAGGTCCGCAGTTGGTCTGCCCCGATCGGCATGCCGGTCTGCGCCGTGAACAATTCGGCGATCTCGTCATAGGTACGGGCGCCGTCGAAAAGCTGCAAAATCTGCCATTGCAAAGGCATGAAACGGAAAAAACTGTTGCTGCCGCGTTGCATTACGGCCACGACCGGTTCGCCATCGACGAAATCCTCACGGACCACCAGGTCCGGATCGAGAGCCGGTGGGCGCTTAAGCGCAGTGCGCGTTTTAGGTATTTCCGGAAGCGCGGCGTCGAGGGCTTCACTCAGATTCATGGCGCCAACCGCACCTGCATGGTCATTCCCGGCTTGAGCAGCGGAGAAGGATGCTCGACTGCGCCGATCACTTGCACGCTGCCGCTGGCTGGGTCGACGACCGGACTCACGCGAAAGATGCGGCCGGCCTGATGCAGACCGGGGTAATCCGCGGTGGTCAGTTCCAGCGGCGTGCCCGATTTGAACGAAGCCATCAGCGCCTCGGGCACGGTGAACAGCACATGCAGGGGAGCCTCCGCGGTAATCCAGAAAAGCGGGTCTCCGGCCTTCACTTGGCTGTAGGGGCGCACCGAGCTGCGGCCCACCACGCCGGCAAACGGCGCCACAATGTGCGACTGGTCCAATTGGACTTGGGTCGCACTCAGGTCGGCCTCAGCCGCCGCCTGCTCACTCTCGTAGCGCTCGACCTGGGCTGTGGTCTCGTCCACTTTGTACTTCGAGACCTCCCAGTTCTCCTGGCTCAGGATCTTCTCCTGGAGCAGCACATCGGCGCGGCGCAAATCGGCGTGGGCGCTTTCCTGCTCGGCCTTCCAGTCGCGAACCTGGGCCTGGGCCGCGGCGATTCGCGCCTTTAGCCCGGCGCAGTTCGCCTGCAGGATGCGGTCGTCAAGCCGCGCCAGCAGCTGACCGGCTCGCACACGATCGCCAATCTGCACGTCGATCTCGACGATGCGGCCGTCGCGCTCCGCGCCTACGTCGGCCTGCTGTTCGGCGACAAGCGGGCCGCTGGTGGCAAAAGTCTTCGCATCCGGCGCGCTGGGCGCGGGCGGCGCGGGCGTGGCAGCGCTTACCGGCGCTGATGCGGCGGCGACCGGCGGCGCAGAATTCGTATCGCAGCCGGCGCATAACAGTGCTGCCGCCATCGCGATGAGAGATGAGTTTCGGCCATTCAAGCGAACATGCATGGGTCACCAACCAATCCAGTTCCACAGCGTCTGCCACAGCCACAAAGCCGGTCGGCGCAGCAGCACATACCCTGCTGGACGGTAGCCGATAGATATCTTTCCCTTCCCGCTCATGCCGGCACGCAGCGCGCCTTCCGCATTGGGCACCGGAACTTCGGCAGAAAAGGTGCGCTCGCCGTCGCCGGCCACTGCCTGCGGGCTTACCACCGAAACCGCATTGCGCCAGGTTCGCTGCGGATAACTGTCCAGCTTGATCGCGGCGGGTTGGCCGGAATGCAGCAGTCCCACGTCTCCCTCGTCTATGGCAATTCGAGCCACGGCCGAGTTGATGTCGAGGACCTGGGTAAACGGGGCGCCCGCGTCCAGATGCTCGCCGGCGGCATTCTCGAGATTGGGGGTAACCACGATGCCGGCAATAGGCGATCGCAGTTGCGCGCTGTCCAGGCGGGAACGCGCCTGAGCAGCTTCGGAGCGAAGGTAGTTTACGTTGGCTCTGTCGGCGCCGGCACGCGCGCTGCCATGCGCCAGATCGTCTTCCATCGCCAGCAACGCCTGCTGATACTTGGCTTCGGCAGCGGCCAGGTTGGCGCGCCATTGCCAGTCGTTCAAGGTGCCTAAAACCTCGCCGGCGGCGACCCTCTGCCCCTCATGCACGTAGATCTTGTCTACATTGCCCTCGGCCGGCGCGGCCACCGTGACCAGGTGCTGGGCTTCTATCAGGGCGTTGCCTTCCACTCGCATCGGCAAAGGACAAAGAACCAGGAAGAGAATGACAATTGCGGCAATGACGGCGTAAGCCAACCGGCGCTGGCCAGTGGTGCGCATCAGGGCCGCGCGTTTCTGCATGAGGGGTTCAAGCAGGTTGATCAACGGCACTTCTCGGTAGAGCAGCGCGTTGCGCAACGCCACCGTAGCCTGGCCGGCAAGCACCTTGATCATTTCGATCTGCGCTACACCAAGAAAGTCCGGGTCGCTGCTTTCGTAGATCAGCTCGCCCACCCTCCCCTGATCGTCATTCAGGGGCACAGTGTAGAGGGCGCGGTAGCCGGTCTCCTGAAAATGTTGCAGTACCTCCGGCTCCAGGCCCGATGCTTCGTCGGTCTCCGACCCCTCGTGCCAGCTGATGTGCAAGGCATCGGGCTGTGGCGATAGCCAGCGCACCAGTCGTTCCACTCGCTCTACGGCCACATCTCCGATGGGCAGCCGAGCCATGCCCGATATCGCCTTCAACTGCAGCCGTCCACGGTTGTCCAGCGCAATGGCGCAGAGCTCGTAAGGCAGCACGCTCTGCGGGCTGTTGACGACAATCTGCAATAACCGATCGAGGCGCAGCGTGGAAGTGATCTCCGCGCTGACCTGCACCAGGACCTTCAGGATCTCCAACTTCCGCTCGGCCATCATCAGACTGGCATTTTTCAGCGCGCTCGAGACGGTTTCGGCCATCGATGACAGCAGGAACAGGTCGTCGTCGTCGAAGGGATGGTCCTCGCGGTTGATCGCTTCGAGAACACCGATCTCTGCCTCGTCCTGCATCAGCGGAACCAGGAGCGCATTGCTCACTGGAGCGATCGAGCTCTCCGGACTGCGCCGCGCGTTGCGCGCCTGCAACCGTTCGTCGTCCTCATCCGTAATCAGCAGCGGTTCGCCTTCCTCGGCCATATCGGCGACGTAACCCGCTCCCGGAGCCTCGACCATGCCCACTTCCACCGTGTCGTCGACCCCTTCGCTCGAGACCAACCGCAAGTCAGAGCCATCGAACAGCCACAGATGTATGGCCTGGCACGGCATCATGGCAGCGGCCTTTTTCGGCGTCATCGTAACCACTGCATCGATTTCGAGCGTCGCGTTCAGCGACTTCTCCAGGTCGTAGAGCTGCGACATGCGATGAACTGAATCCAGGAGGGTTTGGCGCTGCTGCTCGAACTGCTCTGCCGAGAGGAGTGCCGGCCCCGTGAGACGCACGATGGGAGCCAGGTCTACGAGCTGGCGCTCGTCGATTGCTCCCGAAAAAGCGACGATCTCGAGAACTCCCACCAACTGCCCTCCGAATTCCACGGGCAGGTAGGCAATCGCGGCGATTGAGCGGGTGGCATGGATGTGCCCGTAGTCTTCGCGGTTCAGGCGATTCTTGTCGTAGACCTGCCCCGCGGCCGGAAACTCAACGGGCGTTGCAAAGAGCCACCTCCCGGCGTGCTGTGCATCTGCAAGCGAAACATCTCCCGCCAAGCCCACGATGGTCCACGGCGCCGCGTTTTCGGGCTGATACCGGTGGACGAGGCAGGCGCTGTCCGGCAGCAGGCTGGCTATGGCAGAGGCGATCATGGCCGCTCGGGACGCGCCGTCGAACGCAGTCAATAGCTGCGCCGCCGTCTCAATGGCAGTCTCGTTTAGCAACGGGATTGCGCTCACGTCATCCATGGGCGGCGTATCTCCGGAATCGTTCATTCAGCTTACTTTGCGCTGCAAAATTACGGCGCTCAAAAGCACGGGCGAGAACTTGGGAGGTTGCCCGCTTCGAATCAAGGAAAACTGAGAGGCGCGAGCTTTTTCGCCGTCGCCTGGTCTTCTTGCGGACGCGGCGTCTTGCCCGATGCATGGCCCAACCAGCGTTCCCGGCCGGTCATCTAATGAAATTGAATGGCTCATCGATGCGCGCATCCACCTCGACCCCCCGGCCACCCTTGACAAGGTGATGCATCGACGAGAATTATTGGCACAGCTTAACAAGCAGGACTTCCCACAGTAAAGCGGAATCTCATTCAGGGGATCTTTCGTGGATTTGGATATCAAAGAGAACGGATTAGTCTGCACTTTGAAGGTCAAGGGCCGGCTAGTGACCGGCGAGCCGGTGAGCCAGTTCGAGGCGGCTTTCCTCAATGCTCTTTCGAGCGGTCACATTTATCTCATTTTTGACCTCGAGGCCGTGCCATTTCTCGATTCTTCGGGCATGGGGTCCATTGTCAACGCCCTCCGCTCATCCTCCAAGCTCGGGGGAAGTGTCAAGCTCGTCAAACCCACTAGTTTTGTCTCTAAGACGCTCAAGATGGTCGGTGTCCTCGATCTCTTCCAGGTCTTCGACACCCAGGAAGACGCCGCGGCAGCGTGTGTGGGTTCCTGAAAGCCACGAGTTGGGTCGTGACGTCCGGTGCTCCTTTGCTCCTTGAAGGCTAGTGTGGCAGCCGCGGCCGGAGCCAGCCGTAAACCCACGTGCCAAGCAAAGCGCTGACCAAGGCAACAGCCATAACCGATACGCCGCCGCCGATGAGTGCAACGAGCGGCCCGGGGCAGGCTCCGGTTAAAGCCCAGCCCAGGCCGAAGATCGCGCCACCTGCCAGATAGCGAATGCCGCTGCCCAGAGCTTTCGGCGGCAGCGAGATGAGTTCGCCCGAAACAGACTTGAGCTTCATCCGCTTCAGCAGGGAAAGTGAGACGGCGGCTGTCACGACCGCTGAGCCGATGATGCCGTACATACGGAACGATTGAAAATGAAACATCTCCTGAATGCGGAACCAGGAAAGAACTTCGGAGCGGTATAAGACAAAACCGAAGACGATACCCAGCAACAGATATACGGGCCAGAAACCTGGCCGTACCCGCGATGCATCGGCCGCTTCCTCGCCACAACCTTCGAATCGCAAGGATGCTTGGTCCGTCATAGTTTTCCAATCACGAAGGGGAGGATGAAAAAGCTTGCTGCCAGCCCGCCGGCAAAGAATCCAATCACAGCGATAAGGGACGGCAATTGAAAATTTGCCAAGCCGCTGATGGCATGACCCGATGTGCAGCCGGCGGCATAGGCGGTCCCAAACCCCACGAGGAATCCTCCAAAAACGATCAGGATCAATCCTCTCGCGGTAAGAAGAGAGTGCCAAGTAAAGATTTCTTGCGGGGCAACTCCGGAGAAATTGTGGATCCCCATCTGCGCAAGCGTCGCTTTGGTTGCGTCCGAAATGGCGACCGAGTGGACGGTGCCGGTGTGCGCGGCCAGGAATCCGCCGCCTAGTACTCCGGTGAGGAAGACAAGATTCCAAAGACCTGCTCTTCGCCAGTCATACCGGAAGTATTCGATCTTGCCCGGAGCGATCGCTGCGCATAAATGACTCAGGCTGCTGGAGATTCCGAAGGCTTTATTGCCGGCGATCGCCAGAGCCGGGACCAATAGGCCAATTGCAGGACCAGCTACATACCACGGCCATTCACCGTTGAGCCAGGATGTCATATTCTCTTCCTACTCCCTTACGAGAAACCGCTGGCGGGCGCCTCGCTGTCTGAGTGTATCGCACGGCCAAATCGATCCTCCCTGATGCGCTCGATGCCGCAATCGCCCCAGGATCTGGCTGGAACACAGGTTGACACGCCGATGCGTCCGGTTCTAAGCTGATCTTGGCTTTGCAGATGCGATCTTGCATCTGATTTTGTATGTCAGCATTCTCTTCAACCCGCGCTGGTCTGTGCTGCTGTTGCTGCAGCCGGCTGCGGGTGTGTGTCTAGAGAATCGAACTTAGCCTTCGAGAACTCTCAAACCCACTCGCCGCCGAACAGGCCGAGTGGGTTTTTCATTTTGCGCGTCCATTCATCAACCCGGAAACTTCCCTAGGAGGAAATGCTCAATGTCACTCCGCATCAACGATCTCGCACCGGACTTTACCGCTGAAACCACCCAGGGGCCCATTCACTTCCACGAATGGATTGGCGACGGATGGGCGGTGCTGTTCTCGCACCCCAAGGACTTTACGCCGGTATGCACCACCGAGCTGGGAGCGGTAGCCAGTTTGGAGAAACAGTTTGCCCAGCGCGGAGCCAAGGTGATTGGGCTCAGCGTCGATCCGGTTTCAAACCACAGCAAGTGGACAGCCGACATCCTGGAAGTGGGCGGCCATGCGGTGAACTATCCGCTGATCGGCGATCCGGAACTCAAGGTCGCCAAGCTCTACGACATGTTGCCGGCCGACGCAGGCGACACCTCGGATGGCCGCACCCCCGCGCAAAACGCGCCGGTGCGCACGGTCTTTGTGATCGGACCCGACAAGCGCATCAAGCTGACGCTGGCTTATCCCATGACCACGGGCCGCAACTTCGACGAGATCATCCGCGTTCTCGACTCAATACAGCTTACCGCCAAGCACCGTGTCGCCACTCCCGCGAACTGGAAGCAGGGTGACGACGTGATCATCACGGGGGCGGTTTCGAACGAAGAGGCGGACAAGATCTTTCCCGGTTACAAGACAGTGAAGCCGTACCTGCGCACAGTGGCGCAGCCGCAGGAGGAAGCAGTGCTCACAAAGTGAGTCCGGGGGGAGGCTTCCGCCGCGCAGGAGCGGCGGACCGCAAAAACCGGAGTCAGTGCGTCACGGAACGGCTTGCGCCAAGTCGCGCCCCAGCGGCGACAGTGCGAGACGCGAAGTGGAGCACAATCGCTCAAGTTTTACCAACGGGCACCGGTGGCGAAGTGGCAAACGCGCTGGTCTGCAAAACCAGTATTCGCGGGTTCAATTCCCGCCCGGTGCTCCAACCCTTTACGTCGGTTTAGCAAATACCGCAGGCGCCTATAACTGAAGTTCGAAGCATCAACACCCTGGTCATCCTGAGCGACGTTTGGCCCGATTTTTGGCCAAATGGAGTCGAAGGACCAGCATTTCGCGGCTTCGGCCTCCGTTACGAACTTCGAGGACCCCACACTGCGATCGAAGGGGAATGCTGAATCCTCTGACGCCGCGGTCGCTTGCGCGATGCAGCCAGCTCAGTACTTCGGCACTGACGGATCTACCTGATCCGACCAGGCGAGAATTCCGCCGGCCAGATTAGCGACCTTCTCGTACCCTGCCTGCTTCAGGAACTCCGCAATGCGCTGGCTTCGCCCGCCCGACTTGCACTGAACGACAATTTCGCGATTGCGATCGATCTCGTCCAGCCGCTGTGGGACCTGGCCCATCGGAATGAGCGTGCCGCCAATATTGGCGATCTGGTATTCGAAGGGCTCGCGAACGTCGAGAACGAAAAGGTCTTCGCCTGCGTCGAGGCGCTTCTTCAAATCGGTCACCGCGATTTGCGGAATTCCATTCTTCACTGGGTTCTCCTCTTTCGCTGCCGGCGCGATGCCGCAGAACTGATCATAGTCAATCAGCCGGGTCACCGTGGGATGCGTGCCGCACACCGGGCAATCGGGATTTTTGCGCAGCTTCAGCTCCCTGAAGCGCATATTCAGCGCATCCACGAGCAACAGCCGGCCGATGAGCGGCGAGCCAATGCCCAGGATCAGCTTGATCGTCTCAGTAGCCTGAATCACTCCGACCAGGCCGGGCAGAATCCCCAGCACGCCGCCCTCAGCGCAACTGGGAACCAGGCCGGGAGGTGGCGGCTCAGGATACAGGCAGCGATAGCACGGCCCGTTCTCGGCGGCGAATACGCTGGCCTGTCCTTCGAACCGGAAGATCGAGCCGTAGGCGTTGGGCTTGCCCAGCAGCACGCAGGCGTCGTTGACCAGATAGCGCGTAGGAAAGTTGTCGGTGCCGTCGGCGATCACGTCGTAATCTTTCAAAATGTCGAGGGCGTTGGCGCTCGACAGCAGCAGGTCGTGTTTGATCACATTGAGATCGGGATTCAGGGCCTTGAGCTTCTCCTCGGCCGAGTCAAGCTTCTTGCGTCCGATATCCGCGGTCGAGTGGATGATCTGCCGCTGCAAATTGCTTGCGTCCACGACGTCGAAGTCCACCAGGCCCAGCGTGCCCACACCAGCAGCAGCCAGATACAGCGTCAACGGCGAGCCCAGTCCGCCGGTCCCCACGCATAGCACGCGTGCCGCCTTCAATTTGCGCTGGCCCTCTTCGCCTACTTCGGGCAGCAGCAGGTGGCGCGAGTAGCGCGCAAGATCATCCTTCGTGAGCTCGGGTAATTCGGTTGGTGCAGTTGCAATGGCCATGATGTCACCTCGCCTTAGAGCGGGCTTTAAGAATCTGCTTTGTAATAAGGGCACGGCTTTAGCCGGGCCGAAAAATGCGTAAGAAATACGGGGCTTTAGCCCCTGAGGGATGATCCCAGACAGCCAGTCTCGAAACCTGCTCCGACGAACAGATTCTCTTGAGCACCGAATTCCGCGCCACAAAGCCCGCCCGCAATTGACGGAACAATCGAAAGCGTGTCACCCGCCGATACGGCTGTCGACTCCTTCGCCGGCAAGTAGCGCACGTCTTCGTCATTCAGGTACACGTTCACAAATGCGCGCAGTTTACCTTCGCCGGTAAACAAGTGTTTGCGCAGGTCTGGGAAGGTCTGTGTAAGTTCCTCGATGGCGCCACTCACAGTGCCCGCACTCACTTCCAAAGTGTCTTTGCCGCCCGCATAGGGTCTTAGCGGGGTAGGGATATAGATCGTCATTCGTCCCGATTCCTCTCAGTGTTTCTTTGATTCGGCTTGAGCCGCCAAGGGCTCAGCTGTTTCAGTCACATCGATAGGTTCCTGCTCGAAGTGTTTGTCTTCTTCTGTGGTTCCGGCCAGCAGGAAGGAGTTGGTGACCGTGGCCTTGCCTTGCGCCACCGCGGTGATCACATACCAGCAGCCCAGCCAATGCGCCTCGGCAAAGTCTGTCGGCGACCACTGCGCCGGATGATCGGGATGCGAATGATAGAAGCCGCCGATGCTTAATCCTCTGCCGCGCGCATCGCGCTCGATCTTCACCAGTTCGGCAGGCGCAATCTGGTAGCGGTTGTGCGCCGAATCGGTTCGCGTATTCCCTGCTCTTACGGCCTCCTCGATGCTCCAGCGACCCTGCGACGCGCGCCCCAGCAGTGCTCCGCAGCACTCGTGGGGATAAGTCTCCTCACCGTGCGCGCGAATCGACTCGTAGACCGCTCTGGTCATCTGCAACTCGCTCAAGCTTCCTCCCAGAACCGCTCGCTCAGGTATTTGTCTGCGGAATCGGGCAGCACGGTGACAATCACCGCGCTGCGGCCTTCGGCTGCTTCCTCGCGAGCAATTTGCAGGCTGGCTGCCACTGCCGCCGCTGCCGAGATACCCACAAGCAGTCCCTCTTCGCGGGCCAACCGTTTTGCCATCTCGTAGGCGGCCTCGGTTCCCACCTCAAGATCGCGGTCGGCCAGCCAGGGATCGTAAATCGCGGGAATAATCGACGTGGCCATGTGCTTCAATCCCTCAAGACCGTGAAACGGCGAATCCGGCTGCATGCTCACGGCCACGACCTCTGGCTTCAGTTCCTTCAGTCTTCGCGTTGTGCCCATGAATGTGCCGCCGGTCCCCAAGCCGGCTACAAAGTGCGTGATGCGCCCGTCTGTCTGGCGCCAGATCTCGGGTCCTGTCGTTTCGTAGTGCGCGCGCCAGTTGGCTTTGTTCGAGTATTGATCGATGTAGCAGAACCGGTCCGGGTCGTCGCCGGCAAGCTCGCGAGCGCGTCGAATCGCACCGTCTGAACCCTCGCCGGCCTTGGTCCACTCCACCTCAGCGCCATAGGCCTTCAAAATGCGTTTCCGTTCCGGAGACACGTTCGACGGCATTGCCAGCAGCACCGGAAATCGCAGCGCCGCCCCCAGCATGGCCAATGCGATGCCCGTGTTGCCGCTGGTGGCATCGAGCAGAGTCTTGCCCGGGCCGAGCCGGCCTTCGGCAATTGCCTCGCGAACCATCGCCGCCGCGGCACGGTCTTTGACGCTTCCTCCCGGATTGTGCCACTCGGCCTTGGCCAACAGCGCAATGCCGGGAAGCGAGTCAACCACGCGGTCAAGACGAATCAGCGGTGTATTGCCGATCCGGCTCTCCAGCGAAGACCCGAGTTCGATTTCGCGGTATTCAGTTCGCATGAAAGAGTGCTGGCCTCCCATATTTCCCGCAATCGAAAGCGAAATCACAAACTCAACGACCGAACAGGCCCATGCGGGCACAGGCGCGATTGAGTCGCGCTTGCGGGCTTGATCTGTTTGAGTTGGGCGAAGAATTAGAGGCGGTTCTTAGCGCGCGCCCCGGTGCTCAACTCGTCAGGACAAGCCCGCGAGGAGCAACAACAGCAACAACAGCAGCCGCAACCGGTGCGCGATGAATGCATACTGCATCTATTGTATGAAAAGTCTTGAGTTTCAGTCAATTGGCACGCGTGTTGCGCAGTGGGCCCCTTTGAATCAAAGTAGCCCGCTACCGCGCGTTGCGTAGTGGGTCATTCTGAATTTGTGCTGAAAGGGCACGGCTTCAGCCGTGCCACAAAGGTCGCAATATGGGCGGGGGCTTTAGCCCCTGAGGGATATTTTTTCAAACTGAACACTACCTCGCGTCGCCCGCGGCCCATGCATCAATGGCGCGCAAGCCGGCCGGATGTCCCACAGCCCGTCCTGGGCGAAGTCGAACGATCTCGATTTTGAGACGTGGGATAGCATAGTCCCTGGCCGACGGGCCTGGCTTCAGCCGAGCCAAAAGAGTTCAACCAAATCAAAAGGGCTTTTCGGCCCGTTCGCTAAAACGCTCAAGGTCTTTGAGGGGTATGGGCTTTACAAGCTGCGGAGAAACTCGCTCGATCCGAGTCTAGCCTCAATAGCCAAGCGAGCCCACACCGCCAGGGTCGTAGCACAAATTAGCACAAAACTCCGGCACGGAATGACTGCGCGCATTGGGCCGAGTCCTCCTCGAACTCTTTCCCCTTGACAGCTTAGGAGAGATCGCGCTACTCTCCTAATCACGTTAGGGGTGTTCTCTTGAACGACCAGGCTCAGCTGCTTCCCGGCACTCTCGATCTGCTCATCCTCCGCGCCATCTCCCTCGGCCCGCTCCACGGCTACGGCGTCCTGCTGCGCATCGGGCAAATCTCCGGCAATGCCCTGCTCATCGAGCAGGGCGCGCTCTATCCCGGCCTCTTTCGACTCGTCCGCCAGGGACTCCTCAAAGCCAGCTGGGGTACATCGGAGAACAATCGCCGCGCCAAGTTTTATTCGCTCACCGTCGCGGGCCGCAAGCGCCTGCGCGAGGAAACGAACAGTTGGAATCGCCTCGCGGCTGCCATGACTTCCGCGCTCGCCGCCCAACCGGAGGAACTATGAAACCGCTCGATTGGTTCCGCATTCGCATTGCCGCGCTCTTTCAACGCTCTGAACTCAATGCCGATCTTGAAGAAGAACTGCGCTCGCACGTCGAGCACCGCGCCGACGATCTGGAGCGCACCGGCCTCCCGCGCGCTGAGGCGGAACGCCGCGCCCGAATCGAGTTCGGCGCCCGGGAAAAGTACAAAGAGGAATGTCGCGAAGCACTCGGCGGCAATCCCGTTGGCACATTGATGCAGGACGTCCGCTTCAGCGTGCGCGTTCTGCGCAAGTCCCCCGGATTCACCGTCGCCGCAGTGCTCACGCTGGCCCTGGCCATCGGAGCGAACGCCGTGGTCTTTGCCGTCCTGAACGGCGTCATCCTTCGTCCGCTCAACGTGCCCCATGCCGACAGCCTCTACGGGCTCGAACACTCTGACGATCACATGGGCCAGGAATCCTATCCCAACTATCTCGATCTCCGCGATCGCAGTCGCGGCTTCGAAAGCCTCGTCGCATGGAACATATCGCAGGCCGGAATTGATACCGGTGGCGATCCCTCGCGCGCCTGGGTCGCCGCCGCTAGCGGGAATTATTTCGACGCCTTGGGCATTCAGGCTTTCATCGGCCGCACGTTTCACGCAGGCGACGAGCACGGCGTCAACAGCGCGCCCTACATCGTACTCGGCTACACCTATTGGCACAGCCATTTTCAAGACGATCGCAGCGTGCTAGGCCGCGTCATCCAGATCAACAAGCATCCCTTCACCGTGATCGGCGTTGCCCCTCCCGGCTTTCGCGGAACGCTTCTGTTCTTTAATCCCGATTTCTACGTGCCCATCGTCAACCAGCCCCAGGTCAACAGCGAGTTTGACCTCAATACGCGTGGCGTCAACTGGATCTTCGAGACCATGGGCCACCTCAAGCCCGGAGTCACTCCGGGACAGGCCACGGCCGATCTCAACTCCGTCGCCTCGTATCTTGGCAAAACATACCCCGTCGACGATGGTGGCATGCAGTTCATCCTTGCCCGCCCCAGCTTGTATGGCGACTACATGGGCAAGCCGATACTGGGATTTTTGGCCGCGCTGATGACGTTATCGGGCCTCATTCTTCTCGCCGCCTGCTCTAACCTTGGCAGCCTCTTTGCCGCGCGCGCGGCAGACCGCTCGCGGGAACTCGCCTTGCGGCTCGCGCTGGGATCGAGCCGCAATCGCATCCTGCGCCAACTGTTGACCGAAGCCACTCTGATCTCGCTGGCTGGCGGCGCCGTCGGACTCTTGGGCAGCGTGGCCATCTTGCGCCGCCTCAGCGTGTGGCAGCCGTTTCCGCAGTTTCCGGTGCAGATCCCTGTCAATCCCGACGCCAAAGTCTACCTCGTTGCCCTCGCACTGGCATTGATCAGCGGCCTGCTCTTCGGCATTGTTCCCGTGCGCCAAGTCCTCAACACCAACCCCTACGAGATCGTCAAAGTCGGCTCCGCAGGTGTACGCGGCCGCCGCGTTACTCTGCGCGATGTATTACCTGTGCTCCAGATTGCCATTTGCGCGGTTTTGATCACTTCTTCCATGGTCGCCGTCCGCGGACTGGCGCGCTCCATGCACAGCAACTTCGGATTTGAGCCTCAAAACGCGATGATCGCGGATACGGGTTTGGGAATGGCGGGATACAGCGGTGACCGGGAGTCGGCAATGCAGCGGCGCATGATCGACGCTATGAGAACGATCCCCGGGGTTCAGTCGGCAGCATCGATCAATTGGGCGCCCCTGTCTGGCGGCGCGAACTCGTGGAACGTCTTTACCGACGAAGCCAAAAGCCTTAAGCCGTCCAGTGCCGCCGCTGCGCCATATTGGTACAACATCTCTCCCGATTATTTCCAGGCCGCGGGCACAACTCTGTTGGCCGGCAGAACCTTCACCTGGCAGGACGACAAGAATGCCCCGCTCGTTGCTGTGGTCAACCGCGAGTTCGCCCGAAAACTCTTTGCCTCAGACAAAGACGCCGTGGGCAAACATTTCCAGGTAGTGCTAGGAGCGGATATCAAGCGCATTGAAGTCGTGGGCCTCGTTGTGGACGGAAAATATCAGAACCTCACCGAGGATCAAGCGCCCGCTGTCTTTGTTCCCCTGCTCCAGGAGCCAATGAGCCAAACTTATCTGGTAGTACGCTCCAACGGCGATCCGCAGCAATTGGCGGCCGCCATGCGCGGCAGACTGCACGACCTGGATGAAGGGCTTCCGGTCAACATCCAGACATGGACACAATTGATGGCCGCAATTCTGTTCCCTGCCCGCATCTCTACAGTGGCTCTGGGCATTCTCGGCACGATGGGCGCCATGCTTTCCATCACCGGAATCTTTGGAATGGCAGCGTACTCGGTGAGCAAGCGGCTCAAAGAGCTGGGAATCCGCATGGCTCTCGGCGCGCAACGCAAAGAAGTGTTGCAGGCAGCGCTCGGCCGGCCTTTGAAGTTGCTGGCCTTCGGTTCAATCGCGGGGTTAGTCCTCGGAATCCTTGCCACCAAAATACTGGCCAACATCGTCTACCAGGCCACTCCTCGAGACCCGCTCGTGCTCGCCGGTGTTGTTCTGGCCATGGCGCTGGTGGGCCTTGTGGCCACGTGGGTTCCCGCGCAGCGAGCCATCTCAGTCGATCCCTTGATCCTGCTCCACGAGGAGTGAACCGGCACCGCTGCTTTTGAATACAGTTTTCGGGTGTAGGTTGGCGCAACAACCTTCCAGGATGGGGGGAAAA
>Ga0187851_10002443_pt1 | contig 16446 bp, 11 predicted proteins | sample June2016WEW_6_10_FD_132997 | JGI IMG/M metagenome (GOLD analysis project Ga0187851, IMG submission 132997) | Peatland microbial communities from SPRUCE experiment site at the Marcell Experimental Forest, Minnesota, USA - June2016WEW_6_10 | ecosystem: Environmental > Terrestrial > Soil >...
CGTCTCATCTTTGCAAACCGGCGGGACATCGAACAGCATCGGTCTGGCTTCGGTCCCAATCTTTCCGTCCTATCCGACCCAGGTCGTGCTCATCAAATACACCATTCTGGATTCGTTTAATTTTGGCCTGGCCAATTCGTCCGCGTCCGCACCCGGCGCTTATCTGGTGAACGATGCCGCCAATCAGTCCGTTGACCTGTTGCTGACCAGCGGTCCGACACCAACGGTTGGCGGATTGTCATTCATTCAGCAACCCGGCGATACCGTCGCCGGTTCGTCCATCTCGCCGGCGGTGAAGGTGGCCGTGACCAACTCCGATGGCAGCTTCGCCACCAACGTCCCGGTGTTCATCTCGCTTTTCAGCGGCACGGGAAATCTCAACGGCACTTTGAGCCGGACGACCGATGCCAATGGCGTTGCCACCTTTGTTGATTTGAACCTGACCGCTGCCGGCCCGAAAAGCCTGCGCGCGGCCGCGGGCGGAAAAATCGCCGTCTGCGCCGGCTTCAACATTCTGGCCGCGCCACCGGCGAACCTGGCGTTTGTCCAGCAACCCAACGACACCGTCGCCGGGCAGGCCATCACACCGGACGTTACCGTGCAATTGGTGGATCGCTTCGGCAATGATTCACCGGCCAGCGGCGTCACTGTCTCCCTCGCCTTGAGCAGCGGCAGCGGAACCTTGGACGGAATCAACACCGTCAATACCGATTCCAGCGGCCTGGCAACGTTCAACGATCTCAGGATTGAACTGACCGGCACCAAACAACTGACCGCCAGCACCGACGGTCTGCCGGATGCGACCAGCCGTTCGCTGGTCATCCTGCCGTATATTCCGCTGCCGGTGATTCCCAGTCAGACGTTCTATGTCACCAACTACGGCGCAACCGGCGACGGCGTGGCGACCAACACGGCGGCGATTCAAAACGCGATCAACGCCGCCTCGCTTGCCGGTGGCGGCACGGTGGAGATCACTCCCGGCGTCTATTTGTCCGCCGCTCTCAACCTCAGCAACAACATCAACCTGCAAATTGATGCCGGCGCGATGTTGCAGATGTTACCGTATGGCAGCTATCCGGCGAACGTTCCCAATTTCATCACCGGCACGCGCCTGCATGATGTCGAGATCAGCGGCCCGGGAACCATTGACGGCCAGGGCGCTCCCTGGTGGGCGCTGTTCAACGCCGACAACTCCGCCCTCCGGCCGCACGACATGATTCTGATGTATCGCTGCACCAACGTGCTGGTGCAAAACGTCACCCTTCAGAATCCGCCGATGTTTCACCTCGACCTCAACAGCCTTTGTCAGAACGTGAACGTTTCGCATGTCACCGTCAACACCCAGACCCCGTCCCCCAATACCGACGGCACGGACATCTCCGCCAACAATTGTCTCATCCAATACTGTTCGTTCAATGATGGTGACGACGACCCCGTCCTCAAAGGTCCGGCCTATAATGTGACCATTGCCGATTGCCATGTTGGCCTCAGCTACGGCATCGCGGTCGGCAGCACCCTTGCCAGTGGCGGAGCCACGAATCTTTACGTCGTCAATTGCCTCCTGACCAACACCATCTATGCCATTGATCTCAAGTCCGATCGTGACCGGGGCAGCCGGTTGCAAAATTACACCTTCGCCAACCTGAGCCTGAACAACGTGCAATCGGCCTTCGTCATTTACGATTACTACACCAACACGCTTTACGGCTCCTTCAGCAGCGTCACACCTTCCGCTGCCGCCCAGGACCCCGGCCAACCCGTCACCGCCACGACCCCCATCTGGCGCGACATCACCTTCAGCAACATCACCGTCACGGCCACCGGCCTGGCCGGCACCATCTGGGGCGTGCCCGAAATGCTGGTGTCCAACGTGACCTTCACCGGGGTGTCCGTCTCGGCCAGCAAGTCTTTCAATGTCTTCAACGCCCGCGGCATCCGCTTCGTGAACTCGCCCGTCACCACGCCGTTCGGCATCAATAATTTCGAGCTCTACAATGCCGAATTGACCATCAGCAATTCCGCGCCGGTGTCCACGCCCGTTACGCTGGATGGCTTCTCCACCAACGGCATCGGCAACACCCTGTCGCTCTACAACGCCCAGGCCATCGTGCAAAACACCAACCTCTTTTCCGCCAATCCGGCCATCACCCTGGGCGGCAGCATTCTCACGGTCAGCACCAATTTGAATCTGGGCGCGGCCTCGTCACTGAACTTTGTCCTCGACACCAACACCACCCGTCTGGTGGTCGCGGGCAACCTGGTCCTGAACGGAACCATCAACGTCAGCGCGGGCGGCGGTTTTACGCCCACCAACTACACCTTGTTCACCTACACCGGCAGCCTCAGCGGCAGCCCCGTACTCGGCGCGACCCCAACGGCTCACTCGTACAATTATAGTCTCGATTCCAGCACCCCCGGCCAAATCAACCTGGTTGTCACCGCGCCTCCGCCACCAAGCTTTGGAAACATCCAGGCCATCCCGGGCGGCGGCAGGTCTTTCGTCTTGAGCGGAAGTAGCGGCGTAACGAATGGCCTTTTCTACGTGCTGGCCTCAACAAATCTCACCCTGCCGATGGTGCAATGGCCGGTCGTGGACACAAACCCCTTTGATGCCAGCGGCCATTTCCTGTTCACGAACGTCCCCGGCTCAAATGCCGCGCAGATGTTTTATCGGCTTGAGATACCCTGAAACCAGTTAAGATAGAAACTTGCCGTTTTTTGTTCCCTGTCCGATTTGAGCGGCGGCGGGTACTATTCTGTAGAACAACCCGGATTAAGATGAAGATTATGATTAAGAGAAAAGGCACGCTGCGGTTCCTCCGGCCATATTCTTAATCGTGTTCTTAATCTTAATCAGGTCTCACGAATGAACAGCCTGACCGACCAACAGCTTTTGCGCGATTATGCCGGGTCCCGGTCGGAGCCGGCGTTTGCCGAACTCGTGCGCCGGCATGTTGACTTCGTCTATTCCGCCGCGTTGCGCATGGTCCGCGACGCGCATCTGGCCGAGGACGTGACGCAGAAGACGTTTGTAGCGCTCGCGCAAAATGCGCGGCAGCTCGCGGACCGTCCCGTCTTGTCCGGCTGGCTGCATCGCACGGCGCAAAACCTCGCGGCCAACACCGTCCGCTCCGAGGTGCGCCGTCGCGCCCGCGAACAGGAGGCCGCCGCCATGAACGAATTGCTTGCCGCTGAACCCGACGCTGTCTGGGAAAAAATCGCTCCGCAACTCGACACCGCGCTCGGCGAGTTGAACGAACCGGACCGCGACGCGCTGTTGCTGCGCTACTTCGAACGCAAGTCCGCGCGCGAGATGGCGCAAACCCTGGGCACCACCGAGGACGCCGCGCAGAAACGTGTCAGCCGCGCCGTCGAGCGCCTGCGTGAATTTTTCTTGAAGCGCAATGTAACGATTGGCGCGAGCAGCTTGGCCGTTCTGATTTCCGGCAACGCCGTCCAACCCGCCCCGACAAAGTTGGTAGCAACAATTTCTGCCGCTGCGAAGGCGAAAGGCATTGTAGCGGCAGGCAAATCCATGATTCTGGCGAAAGGGTTTTGGAAACCAGTTCTGACTGCCGCACCCATCATTGGCAGCGTGTTTTTCCTGTTAAAGGCGGAGTTGGAAGGCGCCAAGTCACCACGCGAACGACAATTTTTGCTCCGCATGATCTGGCTTCGGTTCTCGATTGCCGCATTCATATTGTTGTGCGGAGTGGTAGTCATCCCTCTCGGTAAAGAGCACACTGACTTAATGGCAATCGGCGCGTTTATCGGGTACTTATCTCTCGCCGTTTTCGTTGCGGCACGGATGATGTATTTCCATTATCGCCGTCGCCAAATTCAAATTGAAGATGGGACATGGGAACCATTTAGCCTCGGCCAGTCCACCAAGGCTGATGAATTATTGGGTGATCTGCTGGGCAAATCCTCCAAAGCAGATTCCTTTGCGGCGCTTTCCGCCATATTCGGATTTGTCGGTTGTCTTGTCCTCATTCCCCTGTTGGTAAAATGGCTGCTGGCGAACGGCTACTGGACTGTAGCCGCGTTGCTGTTGATTTGGGGTGGATTTAACTGTTTCCTCTGGCTTCGCAACTGGCGACAACGCCCGCGCCGCATTTTCGACGCGAGATTTGGCAAGATTGTGGGCTCCACGGTTTTTTTGGCCCTGCTGTCACTGGTGTTCTTTGACCTGCTCTGGGTGCGCGGACTCCTTCAATTCAGTGGCGAATGGTGTCTCGTCATCAACCTTGCGATAGTGGCCGCCTACGCAGCACTGATCAAAGTTCTGGCACGCTGGCAAAACAAGTTGGCAGAGTAACAAAGGACACATCTCCCCGAACGCCAAAGAATTTTCCGTGCGATTGGCGATTTGAACGCCTTCGCTGCGATGTCGCGGCGGAAATGCACGCCGTCAAAATGGATTCTCTCCACGTCGTGGCGTCAAACCCGGGCCTCGACCGCCGGACGATTTCGCAGTTCCACCCGCCGGGTTTTGCCGCTGATGGTCTGGGGCAGTTCCTTCACAAATTCGATTTCCCGCGGATATTTGTAGGGCGCGGCGGTCTGCTTGCAGTGCTGCTGGAGCGCGCGCTTCAAGTCTTCACCGATGGTGGCTTCCGGACGCGGGATGACAAATGCCTTCACAATCTGCCCGCGCACTTCGTCCGGCTTGCCCACCACCGCCGCGTCCAGAACGGCCGGATGTTCGAGCAGCACGCTTTCGACCTCGAACGGTCCGATGCGGTAGCCCGAACTCTTGATGACGTCGTCCTTGCGACCCACGAACCAGAAATATCCGTCCGCATCCCGCACGGCACGGTCGCCGGTAAGATACCAATCACCGCAAAACTGCTTCGTCATCTCACCCGGGTTCAGCCAGTATTCACGGAACAAGGCTAACGGCCGGTGGGGTTTCACCCGCACGGCAATTTCCCCTTCCTGTCCGGCGGGTACTTCGTTTAATTCATCGTCGAGCAGCGCCACGGTGAATCCGGGCGTGGGTCTGCCCATCGAACCCGGGCGAACTTCAAGGCCCAGCGAACGGAAGTTGCCGATCAACACCACGGTTTCCGTCTGGCCGTAGGCCTCATGGAGCATCAAGCCGGTGGCATCGTGCCAGCGTTTGAAGACCTCGGGATTCAGCGGTTCGCCCGCGGTCACGCAGTGGCGCAGTTTGGGAAATTTCCAGCGCTCCAGGTCCTGCCGTACAATCAATCGCAACGCCGTGGGCGGCGCGCACCAGGTGTTGATGGGAAAATGCGCCAGGGTGTCCAGGGTCTGAGCGGCGTCAAATTTGCCCCGGACATCCAGCGCGAACATGCAGGCGCCCATCTGCCACGGGCCGTAGAAACTGGACCACGCAGCCTTGCCCCAGCCGAGATCGGAGATGTTCCAGTGCAACTCGCCGGGTTTGCAATCGAGCCACAACCCGCCCGTAAGCCGGTGGCCGAGGGCGTAACTCGCCTGTGTATGCAACACCATCTTGGGTTCGCCCGCCGTGGCGCTGGTAAAATAAATGATGCCCGGATCGCCGCTGCGGGTGGGCACGGCTTGAAACGCCGTATCCGCCACGCGCAGTTGGACATCGAAATCAATCCAGCCCGACGGCGCTTCACCCACGGCCAGACGCAACCCTTCGAATCCGTCCAGCTTGGCAATGCCGTCCGCATTGGCAATCACCGCGCTGATCCGCGCGGCCTGAATCCGGTAAGCCACGTCGCGCGGCGTGAGCAGCAACGTGCCGGGCACCGGCACCGCGCCCAGCCGGATAAGGCCCAGCATGGCAATCCACCATTGCGGCACGCGCGGCAACATGATGAGCACGCGGTCGCCGCGGCTCACGCCAGCCGAGCGGAAAACATTGGCGGCCTGGGCGCTCAACCCGGAGAGCTGTTGAAAGGTGAACTTCTGTTCCGCACCCGTCGTCGCATTCACACACCACAATCCCGTGGCGTCGGGTTGGATCTTGGCCCAGCGGTCCATGACATCGGTCGCAAAATTATAATATTCCGGAACCTTCAATTCCCAGAAAGAGTCCGAAGCAGTTTGAATGCGTACAGCCACAAGATTGAAGATCAGTTTAAGGCTTTCGCGGCAATATCGCGACGAAAATGTGCGCCGTCGAAGTGAATTTTTCCCACGGCGGCGTAGGCGGCGGCCCGGGCGGCCTTCAAATCCTTGCCCAATGCGGTGACGCCGAGAACACGTCCGCCGTTGGTGACGACTTGATCGCCGGACTTTGCCGTCCCCGCGTGAAACACCTTCACGTCTGGCAGCATCGCCGCTTCTGCCAGGCCAAGGATTGGCTTGCCTTTGGTGTAATGGCCCGGATAGCCGCCGCTGGCCATCACCACGCACACGCTCGCCCGCGGGCTCCATTTCATTTCAATCTTGTTCAGAGTGCCATCCACACTCGCGTCAAGCAGTTCGACCAAATCATTCTCCAGCCGCGTCAGATAAACCTGCGTCTCCGGATCGCCAAAGCGGGCGTTGAATTCCAAGACTTTCGGGCCTGACTTCGTCAGCATGATGCCCGGATACAAAATGCCGCGAAAATCAATCCCCTCCGCCGCACAGCCGCGCATGAAAGGCTCAAGAATTTTTCGCCCGGTATCGGCGAGTTGCGCGTCGTTCAAAAATGGCGTGGGCGAATACGTGCCCATGCCGCCGGTGTTCAGGCCGTGGTCGCCGTCCAGTGCGCGCTTGTGATCCTGCGAGGTTGGGAACAGTTTCGCCGTTTTGCCGTCGCAAATCGCGTGGAGCGAAATTTCCATGCCTTCCAGAAATTCCTGGATGACGATGTTCGCGCCCGCCGCGCCGAAAGCCTTGCTGACGAGGATTTCGTCAATCGCCCTGCTCGCTTCCGCCACGCTGGCGCAAATCAAAACGCCTTTGCCAAGCGCCAGGCCGTCGGCTTTTACCGCACATTTGCCGCCTAGTGATCCCGCGAATTTTTTGGCCGCTGTCGGCTCGCTGAATGTGCCGGATTTCGCCGTCGGGATGCCGTATTTCTCCATGAAATTTTGGGAGAAAACCTTCGAAGCCTCAAACTGCGCGGCTTTTTGGTTTGGTCCCCAGATGCGCAGCCCGTTTTTCTGGAACAAATCCACGATGCCGAGCGCCAGCGGGTTGTCGGGGCCAACGACGGTGAGGTCGATTTTTTTCTCCTGCGCAAAGGCGAGCAGCCCGGGCAAATCTTCCGCGCTGAGGTTGACGCACTCTACGGGTTTCTCTGTTTTCTCTGTTCGCTCCTGTTGAATCCCGGCATTGCCCGGCGCGCACCACAATTGGGTGACATGCGGCGATTGCACCAGTTTCCACACCAGCGCGTGTTCGCGTCCGCCCGAACCGATGACGAGAAGTTTCATGAAATGCTTTTCGGCAGATTACGCGGTTGGTGCTGATTGGAAAATCAATTTTCGTTCCTCGACGTTTTCAACAGGTGACAGGGAGCGAAACAGGACACATCGGGTATGATCACGAAGTCAAAAAATGACGCCCTCACCCCAGCCCTCTCCCCCAGGAGAGGGAGAATCATTCGCGGTGTGGTTGAGTCATGCAATATACCGGGTTATTTCACGTCTCATTGCCAATGACACGGAATCGGCGGCGGCAACGCAAATCGACAGATTGTTCAGCGCCATGACAGTGCTCTCCCTCTCCCCGGGGGAGAGGGCTGGGGTGAGGGCGAGCGTAAACGCTCATTCCTTGGAAACAACGAAAGTATTTGATTTCGTCTTTTGCCCTCTTGACCGTTTGACGCCATATCTGCAACCTCCGTGCGTATGGATGTCCTGACATTATCCCGCATCCAGTTCGGAGCGACCATTGCGTTTCATTACCTTTACCCGCCGCTGAGCATCGGGCTGGGCGTCCTGCTCGTCTGCATGGAAGGGTTGTGGCTCAAAACCGATAATCCGGTTTACCACCAGATGGCGCGGTTCTGGACGAAGGTCTTCGCGCTCACGTTCGCCATCGGCGTGGCGACGGGCATCGTGATGGAGTTCGAGTTCGGCACCAACTGGGCGACGTATTCACGATTCGTCGGCGACGTGTTCGGCAGCGCCCTGGCAGCGGAGGGCATCTTCGCGTTTTTCCTCGAATCCGGCTTTCTCGCGGTGCTGTTGTTCGGCTGGGACAAGGTAAGCCGCAAGGTCCATTTTTTCGCGACGTGCATGGTCTGCCTCGGCGCGCACTTCAGCGCCATCTGGATCGTCGTCGCCAATTCCTGGATGCAGACGCCCGCCGGTTATCACCTCGTAATCAGGAACGGCGTGGAACGCGCGGAGGTCACCAATTTTTGGGAGGTGGTGCTCAATCCGTCCATGCTGGACCGTTTGTTCCACACGTTGTGCGGCGCGTGGCAGGCCGGCGCATTCCTTGTCGTGAGTGTCAGCGCGTGGTATCTGCTCAAGGGCCGGTTCGTCAACTTCGCGCGCACGTCGCTGCGCGTGGGTTTGATCGCCGGTCTGGCGGCTTCGCTCCTGCAACTCGTCAGCGGCCACAGCAGCGCGCAGGGTGTGGCGAAAAACCAGCCGGAAAAGCTCGCCGCATTCGAGGGGCTTTACCAGACGACTTCCAACGCGCCGCTGACATTGGCCGGCTGGGTGGATGAGAAGAACGAAAAGGTCATGGGCATTCAAGTGCCGGGCATGTTGAGTTTTTTGGCGCACAACAACGTGCATGCGACCGTCATTGGCTTGGACGCTTTCGCACCGGAAGACCGTCCACCGGTGCAGACATCCTTCCTGTTTTTCCATGGCATGGTGGCGGTGGGGATGGCGATGATTTTGATTGCAGCGCTCGGCCTGCTTTACTTCTTGGAGGATTCATTTTTTGAAAAGCGCTGGCTGCTGTGGATCCTGGTTTTTTCCGTGCTCGGCCCGCAAATCGCCAACCAGCTCGGCTGGTTCGCCGCCGAGGTCGGACGTCAGCCGTGGATTGTTTATCATCTGATGCGAACACCGGCAGGGTTGTCTGCGGTCGTGAAAGCCAATGTGGTGTTGTCATCGCTTATCCTGTTCACTTTCATTTATTTTCTGCTGTTCGCCGTGTTCATCTACCTGCTCAACGATAAAATCCAACATGGACCGGATGACGCCGACCTTACGCCGGCCGGCAAACTGGTGCTGCCCATAAAAAATGACTAATGACTAAATCCGAATGACTAAAAAATGTCCAAATATACAAATGCCCAATGGTTTTGGCTTCGTCATTCGGCCATTCGTCATTTGCCATGCGAGCATTTGTTTTCAAGCTATGAATATAGATTTGAATACCATCTGGTTCATCCTCGTCGGCGTGCTGTTCACCGGCTATGCGATACTCGACGGCTTCGACCTCGGCATCGGCGCGCTGCACCTCTTCACAACGGACGACGGCGAACGCCGCGTGATGCTCAACTCCATCGGGCCCGTCTGGGACGGCAACGAAGTCTGGCTCGTCACCGGCGGTGGCGCGCTGTTCGCCGCGTTTCCCAACGTCTATGCGACGGTGTTTTCCGGTTTTTATCTCGCGCTGATTCTATTGCTGGCGTCGCTGATTTTCCGCGCCGTGGCCATCGAATTCCGCAGCAAACAACCGATGCGCTGGTGGCGGCAGATGTGGGACGTCGGATTTTCCGCCGGCAGCGTGCTGTCCGCCCTGCTCCTGGGCGTAGCGCTGGGCAACATCGCGTGGGGCGTGCCGATTGATGACCACGGTGAATTTGCCGGGACCTTCCTGGGCCTGCTCAAGCCGTATCCGGTGCTGGTCGGCGTCACGACCGTGGCGTTGTTCATGATGCACGGCGCGATTTACGGCGTGATGAAAACCGAGGGCAACCTCCACGACAGACTGCGCCGTTGGGCGATGAGTTGCATCATCTTCTTTGTGATTTGCGCCGCGATGACGATGATGGCCACGCTGCTTTATGTGCCGCACATGACTGCGCGCGTGCGGGACAATCCGTGGCTCTTCACCATCGCGCTGGCGAACATGCTGGCCATCGCCAACATCCCGCGCGAATTCCATCACGGCCGCGACTGGCGCGCGTTTTTGTCGTCGTGCGCGGCGATCATCACGCTCATGGCGCTGTTCGCGCTCAACATTTTTCCGAACCTGGTTTACAGCCTGCCCAATCCCGACAACAGCCTGACGATTTACAATGCCGCCTCCTCGCCGAAAACGCTGGGCATCATGCTCGTCATTGCGTGCATCGGCGTGCCGGTGGTGATTGCCTATACCGTCTGCATCTACTGGATCTTCCGCGGCAAGGTGAAGCTGGACCGGATGAGCTATTAAGAACGTGCCGCCGGCATCTTGCCGGCGGATCTGATTTGATTTGAACTGCCGGCGGGACGCCGGCAGCACGTTATTCGACCCTCGCCTTGCCTTTGCCTCTGACAACTTCACCAATCACCCACGCTTTGTGCTTTTGGGCACGGATGAATTTCAACACCGCGTCCGCTTTGTTGGCTGCGACAATGCTCACCATGCCGATGCCCATGTTGAACACCTGATAAAGTTCCACGTCCGGCACGCCGCTTTGGGCTTCGATCATTTTGAAGATCGGCAGCATGTCCCACGAACCGTTGCGGATGACCACGTCGCAATTCTTTGGCAGCACGCGCGGGATGTTGTCCACAAACCCGCCGCCGGTGATATGGGCGAACGCTTTGATTGTAGCGCAGGCGTCCCGCCTGCTTTTGCCGTGCAGACGAGACGTCTGCGCTACGTTGTTGAACTTCTTCAACAGTTTTTGGATGAGCGGCCCGTAGCTGACATGGACCTTCAACAACTCGTCGCCGATGGTGTTTTTCAACCCCGGCACGCGGGTCTTCGGCTTGAGCTTCAATTGCTCGAAGAAAATTTTCCGCGCGAGCGAATAGCCGTTCGTGTGCAAGCCGGATGATGCGATGCCGATGACCGCGTCCCCTGCCCTGACGGTTTTCTGGCCGTTGAGCATCTTCGATTTTTCGACCACGCCGACAATCGTGCCGCTCACATCGTATTCGCCCTTCTGGTAAAAACCCGGCATCTGCGCCGTCTCGCCGCCGATGAGCGCGCAGTTGTTTTCCGCGCAGGCGCGCGCGAAGCCCTTGATGATGTCGGTGAAAACGTGCGGCTCCAGCTTGCCGGTGCCAAGGTAATCGAGGAAGAACAGCGGCTCGGCGCCCAGCACGGCGATGTCGTTGACGCAATGGTTCACAAGGTCGGCGCCGATGGTGTCATGCCGGTCCATGGCGAAGGCGATCTTGAGCTTGGTGCCGACGCCGTCCACGGACGACACGAGCACCGGCTCGTGATATTTTTTCAGGTCGAGGGCGAACAAACCGCCGAACCCGCCGACCTTGCCGAGCACCTCACGGCGATGCGTGGAGGCGAGCAGTTGCGGCAAGGTGGATTTGACCTTGTTGCCCAAATCGATGTCCACGCCCGCGCGGGCGTAAGCTTTTTGTTTCATGCGCACGGAGATTAAATCCGCAAAAGGACGGGTGGGCGAGAAAATTTCGCGCGCGGAGTGTTCAAGGTGAATTCAATTGAACGGAAATTATTTTAGATTCACCGTTGCGCCAAATTCCTATGTCTACTTTTTGACCCTTGTGAAGGGATATTTTCTGCACAAAGTCTGAAGGTGAAACCACGTCTTCACCCGCAAAACTTAAAATTGCATCTCCTTCAAGAAGGTTGGCTCGAAAAGCCGGGGAATCGTCTATAATTTTGTTAATAAGAACCCCCGTATTTCGTTCTAATTTTTTCCGAACCTCATCAGTCAAAGGAATCGGCAAAACTCCTAGAATTGGTGGGCGGCGCTTACGCCAGAAAACAGCATCATACTGATAACGGGACATTGTGACACCTTCCGCCAACTTGCGTCCAGGCACGCTATCAACCAAAAGCAACAAGCGGTTTTTGTAACTTTTTGGCAATATCAAGCAAACGTGGCTAATATAAATCGGCCTGCGTCCTGTGTTGGTCACAGTGATTAGTCCGCACTGGGCTTCATTCTGTGAGAATGAACCTCCAACCATTTGCATATTCCACTGAAGATGTATTCTGATTTTTGGCCGGTCGCGTAAATAATTAAAAATCCCCAATGCAAGACTACCACTGCCTAGAATGACTCCAACAATCGCTGTAATGTATGTGAGCATTTGCATTTTAATTATTTCCCTTTTCCGATGTGAAATTGAAACTCCATACAGCCGACGCCGTCCATCACAAAATCACTTCACAAACGGCAACTCCACAATTTTTGCCGCGATTTCGCCCAACTCCAACGGCTCGACATCTTTGTAGTTTACCGCCAAAACAAATTTAAGCTCCGTCAGGAGCGACATATTCCGCGCCGATTTCCCGGTGATGCCGCTCCTGACGGAGCTTTTCCCTTTTGGGAATTGTAACTACAAAGATGACAGCCCTGACGGGCTTTTTGCTCGCGATGGCGCGTCAGCATCCTGGACTGTGGCGGCCCTCCGCCGCTTTTTCCCGGAGCGCGGCTTGTCCCAAGCCGCAGCATGTCCGCAATCACAAGTCACCAGATAATCCTCACCACCCGCGACATCCACGCGCTGCGAGTTGGGACAACTCGCGCTCAGGTACAATCGGAATCGAATTGCACTTCGACACGCTTGCGGCAGAATGTCCGGATGAATTTAGACGCGCTTTATTCCGAACTGACACTGAAACCCAATGCGAAGCTCGCGCTGGTCGTCCTCGACGGCCTCGGCGACATCGCCACCAAGGAACAAAATTATCTCACGCCGCTCGAAGCTGCCACGACGCCGAACCTCGACAAGATTGCGAAGGATTCCGCGCAGGGCCGCATGATTCCCGCCGCACCCGGCATCACGCCCGGCAGCGGGCCCGGCCACCTCGGCCTGTTCGGTTACGACCCGTTGGAATACCAGGTGGGCCGCGGCGTCATCGAAGCGCTCGGCTTGGGCATGGAACTCAAGCCTGGCGACGTCTGCGCCCGCGCCAATTTTGCCACGGTTGACGCCAAGGGAATTGTCACCGACCGCCGCGCCGGCCGCATCCCGACCGAGACCTGCGAAAAACTGTGCGCGATGCTCGCCGCCAAAATCAAAAAAATCGGCGACACGGACATCCTCATCAAGGCGGGCAAGGAACATCGTTTCGTCGTCGTGTTCCGTGGCAAGGGACTGGAAGGCCCGCTGACGGATGCCGACCCGAACCGCGAAGGGTTCCCGGTCCCGACCGTTCATCCGCGCGATGAAAACAATGCCGGCCAGAAAAAGATGGCCGCGCTCATCGCCGATTTTTACAAGGCCGCGCTGCCGATCATTGCGAAGCAGAAGCCGGCGAACGGTTTTCTCATGCGCGGCATCGCGCACCAGCCGCACATTCCGCTGTTCGAGGACCGCTACAAGTTGAAGCCGGCGTGCCTGGCGGTTTATCCGATGTACAAGGGCCTGGCGCAACTGGTGGGCATGAAAAAAATCGAAGGCCCGGCGACCATCACTGAGCAGTTCGAGCGCTACCTCAAGGAGTACAACAACTTTGATTTCTTTTTCATCCATTACAAATACACGGACAAATACGGCGAGGACGGCAATTTTGCCGCGAAGAAAAAGGCGATCGAAGATTTCGACGCCGCGCTGCCGATATTGCTGAAGAAAAAGCCGGACGTGCTGGCCATCACCGGCGACCATTCGACGCCGTGCGCGGTCAAGGGTCATTCGTGGCATCCGCAGCCGTTGCTGCTGCACTCGGCGGTAAGCGGCTCGGACAAACTCGAACGGTTCACGGAAACCGGCGCCAACAGCGGCTCGCTTGGCGTGTTCAAGGCGAAATATCTCATCCGCCTGATGCAGGCGAACGCGCGGATGTTCGACAAGTTCGGAGCGTGAACCCGAAAACAGCTGGATAAATGGATGAGTGGATGACTGGATAGATGAAAAACCCATGAATCCAACAATCCATCAATCCATCAATCCACCAACAGGATGAACCTGCCGAACAAGCTGACGGTCGGGCGTTTTGTGCTGACGGCGTTTTTTCTTTGGGCGCTGTTCTCGCGGTTCCAGTTCAATCACACGCTGGCGCTGATTTTATTCGGCGCGGCGGGCATCACGGATTTTCTCGACGGCCGCATCGCCCGCCGCCGCGGTCTCATCACCAATTTCGGCATTTTGATGGACCCGCTGGCGGACAAAATCATGACCTGTTCGGCGTTCATCGCCTTTGTCGAGAGCTCGCGGCTGAACCCGGATGCCCCGGTCAAGGTCGCCGCCTGGATGGTCGTCATCATCGTTGCCCGCGAGTTGACCATCACCGGTTTGCGGCTGCTGGCGGCGTCAAAAAACATCGTGCTCGCCGCGGAGAACTTCGGGAAACACAAAACCGTCTCGCAAATCGTGGCCATCAATGCGTTGCTGATCGTGGACGCCTGTCACGAATGGCCGCTGTGGCTGCAGGGCATCTTCACGCCATGGGTGGTCGGGTTTGCAAAAATCATGCTTTGGCTGACGGTCGCACTGACGGCAATGTCCGGTCTGATTTATCTGTGGCGGAACCGCTCGATTTATCTGAGCGACATGTGAAGCTTCAAACCGGAGGGGCGAGCTCTGCGAGCCCCTGATTTCCACGGTGATAAAGTTTGGGACTCGCAAAGCTCGCCCCTCCGAAAGATTTCAGTGGTGTGACGCCAGCGGCAGCGTCTGGCCGGAATTTGCTGATTGATAAACCGCCGGCTGCAAACCCGCCAGCGCATCAGTGTGTTTATGGTGCCGCCAGGCGAAGCTGGCGAAGAAAACGATCAAAACCATCCCCAAAACGGCGGCTCCGGCCACCCCGAACTTCCAGTTCAGTTTCGAGAGCAGAAACATCAGCCGGTCGATCGGCGTGTTCGACGCCCCGGTCAACGGCGGCGGCTCGCTGAATTTTTCCGTGCGGTCCAGCTCGGCGGTGAGCGCGGCCATGAGTTGCGGCACGTCGAGCTTGAGCAGCATGGCGTAATTTTTCACCGAGCCGCGAATATAAATCGGCGCGGAAAACACGTTGAAATTCCCCTCCTCCAGCGCGCGGATGTGGTCGGTGCGGATTTTCGTGGCGTCCGCAACCTGTTGAATCGTCAGTTTCCGGGCTTCGCGTGCGACACGGAGTTGTTCGGCGACCGTTGACATAGTCATATTATTCAAGGGTTTTAAGTAATTTAGCAATCCAAATAGCACGAAACAGGCCAGAATCACAAATCCGAAGCCCGAAATCCGAAGGACGAAAGAATGCCGAATCCCGAAACAGGGAAAAGGCGACTGGGTCTGGAAAAATTGATCCCGCAACATTCAACGCACAACATCGAACATTCAAGGCTCGGGTCACCAGCTTTACCTTGGAAGTTGGGCGTTGAATGTTGAGGGTTGAATGTTTGCCAGAAAGCATTTCCCGACCACGGCTCCAATGACCGAGCCGATGATTGCTCCGGCCGCGAAATCCGAAAACCAATGGATGGTCATGGAAACGCCAATCCCGATATAGAACGCATAGAGGATTGCCGTCCAACCCAGCCACCGTTGTTTCGGACAGAGCGTGAATACCGTCGCGGCCATGGCGAACGCAATGGTGGTATGCGACGACTGCCAGCCCCAGAAAATTCCGCCGCGCAGAAAACCGAAACGGAAGACCTGACTGATGTCATCGCCGACAACGTGCGCCGGAGGGACGCGGCCTGTAACCGCCTTGTATGCGGAAGAAATCAGCGAGCCGAGAAGCGCTGCCTGGCCGACGGCCCAGCCGGCCAGAACGGTTCTGGAATTTTCAATAATGAAGCCGACGGCAAGCAGGAACAATGGCAAGGCGAGCGGCAGCAGTCCGCCAATCCCGACGGCAGGCCAAAGCCACATTCGAAGCGCCGGATTGCGGGTGGCGAGGTAATAATTCCAGTCGAAACCGGACATGACGAGGATGAAAGTGAGAACGATGGCAATGCCATGCCAGACGATCCTCCGACCCATGAAACAGCCCATAAGGTTGCGGGGCACCGTCGCCAGAAATTGTTTCATGCGGAGAAGATACAGAAAATTGAACCTATGAACATTCAACACTCAACGCCGAATATTCAATTTTCCTGCCGTCCAGGTGTTACCTTGAGTGTTGAATGTTGAATGTTGAGCGTTGAATGTTTTCCCTGCTCACACGGCCTGCTGTCCGCCGCCATCGGCTCCGCCGCCGTCCAGATCAATCAAAATGTCCCGCGGCTCGGCGCCTTTGCTGGGGCCGACGATGCCGCGGCTTTCCAGTTCGTCCATGATGCGCGCGGCGCGGGTGTAGCCGAGGCGCAAACGTCTTTGCATCAGCGAGACACTCGCCTTTTGCTCGCTGCGGATGACCTCGATGCACTGCTGGATGAGCTCCTCGTCCTCGTCGATGCCGGTTTCGTTCCCGAAACTGGCCGCGGGTTGGGAGAGTTGCCGGTGGATTTCCAGGTCGTAGTTCGGTTTGCCC
>Ga0187851_10002445_pt1 | contig 16442 bp, 10 predicted proteins | sample June2016WEW_6_10_FD_132997 | JGI IMG/M metagenome (GOLD analysis project Ga0187851, IMG submission 132997) | Peatland microbial communities from SPRUCE experiment site at the Marcell Experimental Forest, Minnesota, USA - June2016WEW_6_10 | ecosystem: Environmental > Terrestrial > Soil >...
CGGCGAAGGCAAGGAACCCGGCGAGAAGAATGGATGCGTCGATTGCCGCGGCCATGAGGCGGCGGGGGATGGAGGCGATCTGATGCAGCGAGACGGGGCGGGCAGAGGTCAGAAAAGCAGTTCCCTCCCCTTCGACTTCGCTCATGGCGCGGGATGACAAATAATCATCGCTGCGGGATGACAACAAAGAAGACATGGGAGCGGTCTCCGTGGGCCCGGCACCGGGCGCGTCGAGCCAGATCGAGGTCCACTGGGGCGCGGGGGCTTCGGCGGGGACGGGGGTGGTGGAGATCTGGGCGGGATCGACCTCGAAGATGCGGAGCTGGCCCGCACCCGGGCCGGGACCGGCAGCGGCGCGCAGGGGGCCTTCGGCGTAGCGCGGGCGGGCCTTGCGGGGGGCGACGAGCTGGCGGGGAAATTCGATCAGATTTGCGGGCAACGCCATGGGCGGGCCGGCGGGTTCTTCAAAGACGGGCGACTGGCGGAAGGCGATCTCTTCATCGAGCAGGCGGGCTTCGGCGTCGTTGCGGTCTTCCTGCTGGCTGCTGGGGCTGGGGATGGAGGCGGTGAGGTGACGATGCGCCGCGTCGAGCAGGGGGAGCCCGGCCGCGTCTTCAAAGAGACGGACGGTGAGGCCGGGGAGTGCGGTGGCGCTGGGTTGAGGGTTGGTGCGGGCGTGGTGCGCTCGGGGTTCGGTGGACCCCACCTTAGACGACGATAAAACTGTCGCCGAAGATGGGGCACCCGGATTTGTGACGGAGCGGGTTCGCGGAGCGGGTTCAGGTTGGGCTTCGGGCCAGAGGGTGAGCTCCTGCGGGCGTTGGGCCGGAGATTGGAGCTGGGTCTGGTTGAGGGGATCGTGGTCCAGGGATTCCTGGTTGAGGGAGTCGAGGAGCTGCTGCTGGGCTGCTGCGACGGCCTGGGCGTTGAGCGCGGCGATCTGGGCGGCGGCCTGTGCCTGCTGGGTGGCGCGCTCGGCCTCGGCGGCAAGGACCGCGCGATAGCTGGGGGAGTGGGCGTAACGCTCAGCGACGGCGGCTGCGATGCGGCTGGCGCGGGATGGGGCGGAGGGCGCGGGCGAGAGTGCGAGCGCGGGCTGCGCGGAAGCGCGGCGGCTGCGGCGGTGTGCGGCGAGGCGGTCTGCGACCTGGCGGCGGAGGGCCTCGGTGGAGGCGGGAGACGCGGAGGCGCAGGCCTCGGCGTGGGCGGCCGCGGAGGGGGAATCGCTGGACGCTTCGGCGAAGGCCGGGGCCGGCGGGTCGGTATCAAGCAGTGCGGAGCCCATTTTGCTCAAAACTCAAACTCACTTCCGTGAAATCGTCTAACCTCAAAGGGTGGTGCGCGCGCGACATGTTGACGGCCGGTTCAGCCTTGCGAAGGCGCTGAGCAGTGTCTGCTTCTTCATAAGTATCACGGTAGGCGTGGCAAGTTTTACGCATCTTGCGGCGCAAGAGGTGACGAGTGCGGCACCTCTGAGTGAAACGGTCGCGGCGGCGAGTACAGCGGCGAGCGGTAGATGCGTGATGCTTACGGCGGCAGGGGCGGCGGATGCGCCTGCCGAACTGCCCGATGCGCTACCCGACGCTCCGGGCGCGGCAGGGACGGTGCAGTACCCCGAAGCGGTGCCGATTGCGGCGGCGGAGAAGGGCTTGCCAGTGCGGCTCGATGCGGACACCTGTTCCATGAAGGGGAGCGTCTTTGTTCTGGACGGCCATGCGGTGGTGACCTATGGCGAGCGCACGCTCGAGGCGGACCACATTGAATACGACAAGGACAGCGGTGAGGTGAGCCTGACCGGGCACCTACAGTTGACCGGCGGAGAGAACGACGAGAGCATCCACGCCAGCCACGGGGCTATCAATGTGCAGACGCAGGTGGGACGGTTCTACGATGTGACGGGTTCGGTGGGGCTGCGGCAGAGGCCTGCGGCGGGTGCGGCATCGGTGGGCCAGCGTGCGGTGTATACCAATGGCAATCCGTTCCTGTTCAGCGGCAGGCTGGTGGTGAAGAGCGGGCCGCGGGAGTACCAGATCTACGATGGGACGGTGACGTCGTGCCAGTTGCTGAAGCCGGATTGGTTGCTGTCGGCCTCGGAGTTCAGCGTGGACGGGGAGAAGGCGCGGGCGCGGGGCAGCGTCTTCCATGTGAGGAACATGCCGCTGCTATGGATGCCGTATGTGACCCATCCGGTGGATGCGAACGACCGGCAGAGCGGGATCCTGATTCCTGTGCTGGGCGACTCCTCCAGCAAGGGGCTTACGGTAGGCGAGCAGATCTATTGGTTGATCAACCGCAGCACGGACCTGACGGTGGGGACGATCTACTACTCGGACCGCGGATGGGAGCAGAGCGCGAGCTTCCGTTACCGCGGCGTGGGCGACGACCAGGCGCGGGCGCGCTATAGCGGGCTACAGGACCGCGGATATACGCCGACGGGCGGGACATATACCAACCAGAGCGGCGAAGATGCGACGTTTTCGGCGCGGCGCGATTTTTTGCCGGATTCGGCTTCGACAGAGGAGGCGAAGACAGAGTCTGCCGCAACGCAGACGAGAGCGGCAGCGGACGTGGAGTATCTCAGCTCGTTCCTGTATCGCGAGGCGTTCTCCACGAACTTCAACCAGGCGGTATCGAGCGATGTGGTGTCGACGGTGTACGGCACGCATGAGTGGAACGGCGTGGCGCTCTCGGTGGAGGGAGACCGCTATCAGGGGGAGAAGCGGGTGGCGACGGCGACGCTGCCGGAGGAGCAGGTGCACATCTTCCACGCGCCGGCCGTGGAGTTTACAACGGTTGACCACGGGCTGGGGACGACCGGGCTGGAGTGGAACGTGGACAGTTCGGTGGCGATGCTAAAGCGGATCCAGTCGAACTTTGTGACTGGCGGAATGATCGAGCGGCTGGACGTGCGGCCGGAGCTGGCCTAGCCCTTCGGCGCGGGCGGATGGCGGGTGCGGCCTTCTGTGGCGGCGCGGGAGACGTTCTACAGTCGAAGCCGGCAGCCGGCGGTTCCGGGCGTGGCGGGGCCGGAGGTTGAGAGCCTCGCCACGCTGAACCGCTCGGATGTGGAGGTGCAGCTGGACCTTCGGCCGCCGGTGCTGGAGCGGACCTTCGACGCGGGATTTGTGAAGCGGCTGCTGCGCCACGACGTGAAGCACACCATCGAGCCGGAGTTGACCTACCGCTATGTGAACGGGGTGAACAATTTTCAGGATGTGTTGCGCTTCGATGCGGTGGATGTGGCGAGCAACACCAACGAAATCGAGTATGGCGCGACGCAGCGGCTGTTTCTGCGGCGGACGGAGACCCAGCCTTGCCGCGCGGCGGGCTCCGGTGCGGATGCGACGGAGATTCTGGGGGCGGCTGGCGGAGATGCCGATGCTGTCGAGGAGCCTGGTCAGGCTGCGGGCCGGACGGACGATACGGAGCCGGTGTGCGGGAACCGCGAGTGGATCAGCTGGCGGCTGGCGCAGAAGTACTTTTTCGATCCGAACTTCGGCGAAGCGGTGGTGAATGGGCGGCGGAACATTCTGGGGACGACGCTGGATTTTTCGGGCATTGCGTTTCTGACCGAGCCGAGGAATATATCGCCGCTGCTGTCGCGGCTGCGGGTGCGGACGTCGGAGAAGACGGACGTGGAATGGGACTTCGACTACGACACCGGAGCGAAGAAGTTTACCGCGAACAACATCTATGTGGATGTGCATCAGGGATTACTTTGCCGGGGTGAGCTATGCGCGGCTGAATGCGCCGGGCCGCTCGTATGTGGAGGGAGTTGCGTCCAGCGTGGCGGACTTCAGCCAGATGCGGACGACGGTTGGCTTCGGGAGGCCGACCAAGGCGGGATTGAGCGCGGCGGCCAATGCGGGGATCGATCTGGACCTGGGGACGGTGCAGTATGGCGCGATCCAGGCCTCGTACAACTGGAACTGTTGCGGAGTGAGCGTGGAGTATCGCAAGTATGAGCTGGGGACGGCGCGCAACGAGAACGTATACCGGTTTAACTTCACGCTGGCGAATATCGGGAGCGCGGGGAACCTGCGCCACTCGGACCAGGTGTTTTGAGGGGGTGGTTCGGGAAGATTTGGTTATAGCAACAGCAAGAGCGAAATGCGGGGGGGCCTCCACTCCGCTTCGCGCCGGTCGGGATGACGGACTGTTGCGATGGGGTGAGGCGCTGTGTGCGTGAGATAATCGGTGTTGTGCTGAATGGAGTCAGGCCGTTGCGCAGTCTCGCGTTGATCGCTTTGGCGGCGGCGCTGGGTTGCCATGCGCAGACGAGCGTCCAGACGGCGCCCCCGGCAGCCGGAGCGCAAGCGGTCCAGGTGGGGGTGAAGCTGACGCCGGAGATGGCCCGCCGGGTCGAGGTGGCGATCCGCAACCGGTCGCAGACCCTTACTCCAGCGTATGCAATCTCGATTGGCGAGCCTGCCAAGAGCGAGGTCGCGGGCTACAACCAGATCGTAGTGACGTTTACCGCAGACGGCAATCAGACCAAGACTGCGCCGTTTCTGTTGTCCACCGATGGCAAGACGCTGGCTCAGTTCAACAAGTACGATCTGAGCCAGGAACCGAGGGAGATGGTGCCGGCGGCGGGACGTCCGGCACGCGGCGGGGCGGAGAACGCGCCGGTGCTGATGGTGGGATACGACGACCTGGAGTGCCCCTTCTGCGCGAAGATGAATGCGCTGCTTTTCCCCGCGGTCCTCGATCACTACAAGGACCAGGTGCGCGTGGTGTACCGCGACTTTCCGCTCTACGACATTCATCCGTGGGCGATGCACGCGGCGATCGACGCCAACTGTCTGGGCACAGCCAGCACGGCGGGCTACTGGAACTTTATCGACTACGTCCACGCCCATGCCGATGAGATGGCGGGCGCAGAGAAGACCGCGGCCAAGGCCGATGCGACGCTGGACAAACTGGCACTGGACGAGGGCGCGCGGCAGAAGGTGGATGCGGCGGAGCTGGCGGTCTGCGTCCAGAAGCAGGACGACAGCAGGGTGAAGGCGTCGGTGCAAGAGGCAGAGGCGGACCCGCTGCGCGTGGATTCCACGCCGGTGCTGTTTATCAACGGCGAGAAGGTGGAGGGCTTGGTGCCGATCGAGACGATTTATAAGATCATCGATGGCGCGTTGATCGCGGCGGGCAAGACGCCGCCACCGCTTCCTGTTGCGCCACCAGCGGCAGCGCAACCGGCACAGCCCTCGCCGGTGTCGCAGCCCGTGCCGGTCGCGGCCAAGCCGGGGAGCTAACAGAACGATGCGGGTGGTGGAAGATGGGCTGGAGTGAGTACTGCGATCGGGACGGGACTAGAATCGGGATGCAGTGAGATGAGCAGGAGAGCGAGCATGGGTTTGGCGAAGCAGACAGGAACTGGGGATGGTTGGCGCGCGGTTCGCGGGACGGCTGTGGGCCTGCTTCCGATTGCGCTTCTTGTGTTGGCGGGATGCAACCGCACGCATGGCGCCGATGTGGTTGCCACGGTCAATGGCCACGCCATTGTGCGCGCCGACATGGACCGGATGTACGCGGCCCAGTTGGGCCAGGATGAGGGGCAGCAGCCATCGCCCGAGGATGCCGATGCACTGCGGCTGAGAGTGGTCCGCGAGCTGATCGATGAAGAGATTGTGGAGCAGCGCGCGGCCAAGATGAACCTGACCGCGACCACGGAAGAGGTGAGCGCGAAGCTGGCCGAGATGAAGGCCCCCTATAGCGAGGAGCAGTTCGCCGCGCGGTTGAAGGAGTCCGGCCGCACGCTGGACGATGTGACGCACGACCTGCGCCGGTCGTTGACCATCGACAAGCTGCTGAACAAGGAGATCAACTCCAAGGTGACGGTGTCGGACGCGGACATTGCCAGCTACTACAACCAGCACAAGGCGGAGTTCGACCTGATCGAGACGCAGTACCACCTGGCGGCGATCCGCGTGACCAGCGTGCCTTCGGCGCAACCCGGCAACCTGCAGGGGAGCAAGGCGACAACCGACGCGGAGGCCAAGAAGAAGATCGAGGCGCTGAAGAACCGGCTCGACAGTGGCGAAGACTTTGGCGCGATCGCGATGAATTTTTCCGAAGACCCGAGCACCGCCTCAAGCGGCGGCGACATGGGATTTGTGCAGGAGAGCCAGTTGCGGTCGGATCCCACGGTGGGGGCCGCGATCCTGAAGCTAAAGCCGGGACAGATGACCGAGATATTCCCGCTGATCGACGCGCAGAGCAAGAAGGCGGTGGGCTATACGATCTACAAACTGCTGGAGCGCGAGCCGGCCGGGCAGCGCGAGATCTCCGATCCCGTGGTGCAACAGCACATACGACAGTTGCTGCACGATGGGCGGTCGCAACTGCTGAAGAACGCGTACTTCGAGATGCTGCGCGACCAGGCGAAGGTGGAGAACTTCTTCGCCGAAGGGATCTTCAAGAACGACGCGAAGTAGGGTGGGACCTCGCCAGAATGAGGCTGCAGGCCAGTTCTAGTTGAAGCGGCGGAGCTTGAAGAGGAGTTGACGGAAGACGCCCGTCCAGACGGCGGCGTCGCTCGCGTCCAGGGACATTCGACGGAGCAGGCGGCGCAGTTGCACGGGGTCGCTATTGGCGGGGTGGCGACGCTGGTATCCGGACCTTTCGAGGGTCTCGGCGAGCAAGGCGGTCAGGCGTTCGAGATCGGCGGCGGAAGTGGGTCCCACGGCGACTGGGGAGTCTGCGGCGACCGCATGAGCTTCGGCGGCGGGGTTCGATTCACTGGGCGGGACCGCGGCGGGCCCACGCACCAACTCATAGAGGCAGACGGCGACGGCCTGGCCCAGGTTCAGGGAGAGATGGCGCGCGCCTGCGACCTGCTGCATGGGGATGGTGAGGAGAAAGTTGCAGTGGCTCAACTCTTCGTTGCTGAGGCCGGTCTTCTCGGAGCCGAAGAGCAGGGCGACGCGGCCTGGGTTGCGATTGGGGCCTGTGCCGCGGCGAAGCTCGGCGAGGATGCGGGGCGCGGCTTCGTGCAGCGGGAGCAGGGGGTGTTGCAGATCGCGCTCGCCTACGGCGGTGGTTCCGACGACGAGGGTGCAGTCGGCGATGGCCTCGGCGAGCGTGGCGCAGGCGACCGCATCGGCGAGGACCTCGGAGGCGTCGACGGCGGAGCGGGCGCTCTCGAAGGGGACGGGGAAGTCGTTGACCACGCGCAGATGGCGAAGGCCGAAGTCATGCATGGCGCGTGCGGCCGCGCCGATGTTGTTGGGGTTGCGCGCGCGGACGAGGACGATGGGGATGCGGTCAAGCTCTTCAGGGGTCGGCATCGAGTTCTATTGTATGGGCTGTGGCGCACTGCGAAAGAAATGCAACAAGCAAACATCATCCGACCACACAATCACGAGGTATAGTACTGACATGATTCGCTTATTCTTCGGCCTGCTCGCATTCTGTCTATTCTCGAACTCTGCCTGGGCGCAGAGATGTGTTGATGTGAGGCATTTCGATTTCAAAAATGCGACGATTTATACAGCACCTTATGACGAAGGGAGTCACACAGGAGCAGACTCTTTTCGTCTGCGCGATGGCACCGCGTTCCTTTCCGAAGACCCTCTATCGTCGAAATCTCACGACTGGCAAGTCGATTTGCTTGATGATCGAGAAGTGCATCCCGATCCGACGACTTGGTTGCATGTCATTGTTCTTGACAGAGATCACCTGACGGGAACCGGGACTTGGTACTACGTCATGGCCTTTAGCTGTAACAATGGACGTCTTATCCGGCGCTTCCAATATAGTTCTGAGGGTGTGAGCCTAGAGCATCTGGACGATCAGACACTACAGTTGTATCAGGCGATCTGGGCACCAACTGACTCACACGCCAGCCCCAGCAAACATCAAGAATTGGTCTACAAATGGAATGCGAAAGAGCATCGATACCGTCGCGTCTCGACCATTTCTGGCAAGGGTGTCAAACCGTTTCCAGTCAAAAAGTGAGAAGCGATGGCAGGAAGAGGCTGCGGGCTGGGCGTGCCTCGATTCATCTACACTCTTAGATTGCGGCGCTTATGGCGGACGACTTCGCACAACTCGTGAAGCAGCAGGCGGACATCGTGCGCATTGTGGGCGAGTACCTGAAGCTGCGCAAGACGGGCGCGCAGAACTACACCGGGCTGTGCCCATTTCACAAGGAGAAGACAGGGTCGTTCAGCGTGAACGCGACGCATGGGTACTACTACTGCTTCGGGTGCCACGAGAAGGGCGATGTCTTCAACTTTGTGATGAAGATGGAGGGGTTGAGCTTTCCCGAGGCGGTGCGGGCGGTAGCGACGAAGGCTGGGATTCCGCTGCCGAAGCGGGAGTTCAGCACGCCGGAGGAGGCTCGCCAGTACGGGGAGCAGGCGGGGCTGCGGCGGCAACTGATCGACCTGCACGAGGCGGCGACGCAGTACTTCGAGGCGCAATTGAAGGCGCAGGAGGCGGCGCGGGCACGCGAATACCTGACCGGGCGCGGCGTCTCAGCGGAGACGATCAAGACGTTTCGCATCGGCTACGCGCCGGACGATTTCAACGCCATGCGCGATAAGTTGAAGACGCAATTTCCCGAGGAGGCGTTGCGCGCGAGCGGGCTGTTCTCGTCGCGCGAGAAGAGCGACGACGGCCTGCCGACTGGTGAGCTTTATGCACGCTTTCGCAAGCGGATTACGTTTCCCATTGCCAACGAGGCGGGCAAGGTGATCGCGTTCACGGCGCGCGCGCTCGACCCGGACGACAAGAATGCGAAATATCTCAACTCGCCGGAGACTGTTCTGTATACCAAGGGCAATGTGCTGTTCAACCTGGACAAGGCGAAAGCGGAGATGCGCAAGAGCGACTTCGCCGTGCTGGTGGAGGGGCAGATGGACTGCATCTCGGTGTACATGGCGGGGATTCGCAATGTGCTGGCGATCTCCGGCACGGCGTTTACGGAGACGCAGGTGCGGCTGCTGGGACGGTTCACCAAGCGTGTGATCGTCAACTTCGATCCCGACACGGCGGGGGCGACGGCGGCGGAAAAATCCATTGCGCTGCTGACCGAGGAGGACTTCGACGTGAAGCTGGTGACGCTGGAGGGTGGGCTCGATCCGGACCGGTTTGTGCGCGAGAAGGGGATCGCGGCGTACGGGGCAGCGTTGCGCGGGGCCAAGCGCCACTCGGATTACCTGATTGATCGCGCGCGGCAGTTGTTTCCCGGCCACAGCGCGGAGGCCAAGGTGAACGCGATGAACTTTTTGCTGCCGCACATCCGGCGCATGGCCCACCCGATCCGCAGGAACCAGTTTGCAGAGGACGCGGCGAACAAACTGGGGATCGATTCGGCGCTGATGCGGCAGGAACTGAAGCAGGCGGCGGCGCATCGCCTGGCCAGCGTTCCGGCACAGCGGACGGAGCTGCTGACGGAGACGGAGCGGGTCCTGCTGCGCGCTCTGGCGCTGCCGGAGGGAGATCCGGCGCGGAAGCTTGCGGCGCGCAGGCTGGGGGAGAACTCGGCGTGGATCGCAGACCTGGCCACGGCGGACCTGCTGGACACGCTGGCCAACGCGCCGGCGCCATCGAACCCGCTGGACGCCGCCGCGACCGATGAGGCACGCGCGCAGTTGGCACAGGCGCTGGAATACACTCCCGGGGCGAACGATCCCGCGCTGCTGGCGCAGGTGGAAGACGCGCTGCACACACTGGAAGGGAGGCGGCTGGAGCGTCGTCAGCGCGAGCTGCGCTCGCAGATCGCCGAGGCCGACCGGCGCGGGGACCAGGAGATGCTGGCGCAACTGATCGCGGAGAAGCTGGACGTAGACCGCAAGCTGCGCGACCGCTAGGGAGGCGCGCCGCTGCCGAATTGGATTAACGTATCATTCTAAGTAAGAGTGCCGGCCCGTAGAGAACCAGGAGAAACCAACATGTCTCACGCTAGTGCGTATAGGACATATCCGCCGGAGAGTGATCCGAGCAGGGTGTTGTATCCGGCCTTGAGCATGTTGTTGTGCGGGGTCTCAGGGTTTATGCCTCGATTTCCGAGGATCGCTGTGTGGTAGTCGACCAAAACCTTGCCTATCTTCTGTCTGCTTCCGAGCAGCGATTTGAGCACTTCTGGCTCGTAGCCTTCGACGTCGATCTTTACAAAGTCGATCGAAGTTAGATTGCAGACCTTGGCCAGCTTCTCAATCGTGTATGCGGGCACAGACTCTGTTTTGCGGCTCCAGCGGTACTTTTGCACAATGCTGGAAGCTCCCGTGTTTCCCTCTGCACTCAGCGAGACTGTGACCGGGCCATCGTGGTCGGAGACCGCACCATGCACCACTTGATACGAGCCTGTGGAGTTCAACGCCAGGTTGATCTCAAGCACGTCGAGCAGCCTGCTTTGTGGTTCCACAGCGACGACGCAGCCAGTCCGACCCACCAGAGAGGCGGCGTAAGCGCTCATCACCCCTTCGTTGGCTCCTATGTCCAGAACGACGTTGCCCGGCTTGATATGCTGGCGCAGAACGGCCACCGTGTCCGGTTCGTAGTAGCCGGCAGTCAACACGGTGTGCCCTAGATGGGATGCGGGATCAAGGTAGAGCCTTATTCCGTCAACCGCTACGATTCCCCGCCGCTGGCTTGGGAGCATGAGTTTGTAAAAGGGCGTGGCGAGGATGTTCGGGCGGATGTAGTTTAACAGACGAACGCTACGGCTCTGGCTCTGAAGAGCAGCGAAAGTCTTGGAATAGCGGTCCATCCCTCCATCGTATACCGACCGCCGCGGCGACCAGGAGATGCTGACGCAACTCATCGCGGAAAAGCTACAGATTGATCGCCAGCTACGTGCGCAATAGTCAGGACGTTTCAAAATTGGTTTGTGCTTTCATTCAAAGAGTGCAGGCGCGTCGAGACCAAACTGGAGAATCCAAAATGCCTCGCCCGAGTCAGATCGAATTCATCAACTTCGCGAGGGTCGTTTCCCCAAGATATTTAACGGGTGAAAAATACTCAAGATCGGCAGAAGCCTATCTAGGACAGGCACTGCTGGGGTACGCAAGTGGATACCTTCTGCCTGTAGAACCCCACGGTTCATCGCGGGCCCAATCGCGCTATTCGCCAGTGCTTGCCATGGTATTATTTTAGCTATGAGCCTTCTTCGTCGAGTATTTCAATGCGTCAGAGCCTATGTGGGCCTGGGAAGCCTGAACCGTCGAACCGAGGGCATAGTCGACCATCCACAGGAGATAGTTGCCCAATGTTTCAACTACGCCGATGCGTTCCTCCAGCCGGTTCAAGTCCTGGAAGAAATTACATCTCTGCTTGAGGACGTGAAGAAGCTAAACCCGAAAAGAGTCCTTGAGATTGGCACCTGCAAGGGGGGGACTCTGTACCTCTGGACGCGTGTCGCCCGACCCGACGCGTCGATAGTCAGCATCGACCTACCGGGTGGACAATTCGGCGGTGGCTACTCCCGCCTGCGGACCCTCATTTACCGCCGGTTTGCGCGTCGGCAGCAACGGCTGCACCTGGTGAGGGCCGACTCCCACCAGATTGATACGCTCGAACAAGTGAAGCGGCTTTTTGGCGGATCCGAGATCGATTTCTTGTTTATTGATGGAGATCATAGCTACGCGGGGGTGAAGCGAGACTGGGAGATGTATTCAACTTTGGTCCGCAAAGGTGGAATCATTGCTTTTCACGACGTGGCCAGCAACTATGGAGAGACGCAGGTAAAGCGATGCTGGGACGAGATTAAAGATAATTTTCCTCATCGCGAATACATGGTTCATCCAGAGGGACTCTACGGAATCGGCGTGATTCTCAAATAAGGATATGACAATCTCCGCCACCGGAGCATCCGGTTGGTGTCCCCGCTATGCTACTGTGCTACTCGTGGGATCGATACGCAAGGTACGAGCGCAGCTTTTGCGATCCGGCGCGTCTCCTCCGCAGTTTGCAGCGACCGCTTTATAGAACTGCCGTTCGTCCCAACTTTGAACGCCTCGCTCACAACACCAGGATTGGTCTGTTCGAGCAAGGGGTGCATACGGCAACCCGGACCACCATTCACCTGGGTATTGTCATCGCCTGTAGTATTTGCGGGTATTTCAACTCCCATTCGTGCTCAAAATGCTTCTCCAGCGTTCCCGCACGCGCCAAAGCCAATAACTCATCGAGATCGTAGCCGGGTCTGATTTTTACAAAGGTTTTTTTGAAATACTTGAGATCGGCCAGTCGCGGATAGTTGCCGGTTCCAGCTATACTTCCGAAATCGATAAATACATGTTGCGAATAAAACGGAGTCGTGTAGACATTGATGTTACGGCCCGGGGAAGATCCATTTACAAAAATACCCAGGCCGGCGGAGCGGATCTTCTCAATGAAGTATTCCCTGCCAAGCAAATGAGCCGCCGAGAGAAAAAAATCCGCGTTTATCTCAGATCGATCATATAGATCGGCCAGAAACAATCCGTCGCGGCGCAGATACCCCCTGTAATTATCCAGCGACGGATTTGGGTCGTCATAGTAGAACTCGTACTTCGCAAACAGACTGAAGTCAATTGAGTGCCTTTCACAGAACATCTTCATCAGCAGTGGGCTGGTTCCGAACGATCCACAGAAAACAACCTGTTTTTTCCCAAGAAGCAGGTTGATACTTTGAATAATCCTTACCTCACTCTGAAATATGTTCTTCAAAGGCATCAATACGGTCTTTATTCTTGCGCCTAGCAGTATCGCCGCGGTCCTTAAATCGAAGCGGAGCGGAGATCCGTTGAAACTCAGCTCGCCTTCCCGATAAAGGCTTTGGAACTTGTATTCCACCTGAGACATTAGCGAAACATCCCCGACAATAAGTGCTGTCAAATCGGCGTCGCGTCCAAGCGAAAGGCTTGCTTTTTCAATTAATCTTCCGTCCCTCAGCCCATCCCATAAGATATAAAAATATTTAATATTATGTAGGCCTGGACCATCGTGGCCTGGGGGGAGCAGGGATATGTCGTCGAAGAAAACTGCGCGATCAAAGCCGTCATTCAGAAGGGGAACGATGGATGGGTTCGATTTGATTCCAAGGTAAGCCCACCAATACTTCGATGAGCCGAGATACATACTTATCTTCGCTGGCGACGGCCGGTTCTGTAATCTGCCCATCTATCCTCTTCTCCGAGGCGTCTAAAACCTTTGGCCCGACTCAACGGTCATGTCTGGTCAGCGTGTAGATGTTATTTTACGGCATACTGTATACTTCATCGCACCGCGCAAGATCAAGTTTCTCTTTTCCTGGACGCTACAACCGGTCTCGTCAATGTCTTCGGGCCCATTTGGCCGATTGTGAGACCCGCCAACAAGGCGGGGCCCATGAACTCCGCGAGTCGATGCAGATGGTTTATGCGACTGGTTCGAGACGCACGCAAGCATTTCAATCTCACAGATCGGGAGCGCAGCTTGGATAGCGGAATCAAACGACGACTCGCCTTCGGCTTCGCGTCCAACTGGGTTGGCAAGCTGGCCAGCACCATCACGCAGCTCGTCCAGGTCCCTGTCTTCTTCCACTTCTGGGCGACCAGCGTGTACGGCGACTGGCTGATCGTCAACACAATTCCCACCTATCTCGCCTTTTCCAGCATCGGCTTCGGCAATGTGGCCTCCAACGAGATGACGATGCTCAACTCGGCCGGCGACCGCGAGGGAGCGCTGCGCGTCTTTCAAAGCTGCTGGTGGCTGATCTCGCTGATCTGCGCGGCGGTGGGACTGCTTCTGGCGCCTATACTCTACCTGGTCCCCGCCGCGAGCCTACTCAACATCCACGCAATCAGCGAGTCCGACACCAAGTGGACCATTTTTTACCTTGGTTTTTCCGTTCTGCTCGGCCAACTGGAGCAGTTGATGAGCGCGGCCTACACCTGCGTGGCGCGCTACCCCTACGGCACATTCGTCAAGAACATGATCTCGCTGACCGCCTTCGCGGCGACCATGGCGCCGGTGGTTCTGGGCTACGGCCCACGGACGGCCGCGCTGGTGTTCTTCGTCGCCAACGGCATCGGCACCGTCACTTTCGGGCTGTTTGTGCGCAAGGACATTCCCTGGATCGAGTTCGGGTGGAAGCACGCGCACTTCTCCGAGATACGCCGCCTCGCCCCGCTTGCGTTCGCCTTCATGGGATTTCCCATCGGCTACGCGCTCAACCTGCAGGGAACCCTGATCGCCGTCGGTTATGCGCTGGGACCGATCGACGTGGCGATCTTCGCCACCGCACGCACCGTCTCGCGGGTGGCGCTACAGATGGTGCAGATGGTGAGCACCACCGTCTGGCCCGAGCTGTCGCTGGCGTACGGCGCAAAGAATGTAGCCCTCATCCGGACGCTGCACCGTCGCGCCTGCCAACTGGCCCTGATCATCGGGGTGGTCATGGTTGCCGGCGTGATGACGATAGGGCCGTCCTTTCTGCACCACTGGACGGGAGGACACGTGCCGCCCAGCCGCGGACTACTAACCATTCTGCTCGTGGTGGTGGTTTTCTACGCCCTGTGGTCAACCAGCTCCACGCTGATGGCCTCCACCAATCAGCACCAGAGGATGGCCGCCATCTACGTGGCGGCGACCAGCCTGACCTGCGTTGCGTGCTTCTACCTTGCGCGCTGGCAGGGGTTGTACGGCGCGGCGGCGGCGCTGCTGATCTCGGAGCTGGCGATGAACTGCTATGTGCTGCCTGCCTCCCTGCGCATCGCGCACGACACGTTTCCCGCGTTCATGGCCAGTCTGCTGCATTATCCGCCATCGCTGAAGCCCGCGGTGCTGCTGGCGCGGCTGCGGCGGGGGAAGGCCCAACCCGAATAGCCACGGCTGCGAGTCATTTTTGGCGCTTGGTTCATCTAAGTATGTGGTAGACTAGTATGAGATGGGGACGTGCGCCTTTGAATGCCCTGATCTGCCATGAGGCGATCGGGCTTGCCACCGCGGTCACTACCGCAACAACTCCCTATCGACTCCGAAACAACCAAGGGGATAGTCTGCCTGAACCGCTGACGGCCCCACAAAAATTTCTCCCCAGGAGCGCGCACCGCCGTGGCTGAAGAAATCGACAAGACCGAAAAGATCGACAAGTTTGAAGATGAGTTGGCGAAACTCATCGACACCGGAAAAGAGAAGGGCTACCTGACCTTTGGCGAGGTCAACGACCTGCTGCCCGGCGACATCACCTCGCCCGACGAGCTGGACGACCTGATGACGACCATCAACACCCAGGGCATCGATGTGCTGACGGGCGACGGCCGCATGGGCGCGGACCGCGACAAGTACGAGCCGGAGGCGGGCGAAGAGTCCGACGACGTGGAGCTCGACCTGTCGCCGGGGACGCTGGAGAAGACCAACGATCCGGTGCGCATGTACCTGCGCGAGATGGGCACGGTGCCGCTGCTGACGCGCGAGGGCGAGGTGGAGATTGCCAAGCGCATCGAGCGCGGACAGAACCGCGTGATGAAGGCCATCTCGCGCTCGCCGATCGTGATCCACGAGATCGTGGGCCTGGGCGAGGACCTGCGCCGCGGCGTGCGCAACATCAAGGAAGTGGTGACCTTCGACGAAGAGGAGCTGACGGAAGAGATCCTACAGGCCCGCGTGCACTCCACCGTCGGCCGCATCGACGTGATTGTGAAGCACCAGAAGAAAGTGCAGACGCTTAGCGAGAAGGCCGCCGCGCACACCGGCAAGGAGACAAAAGCCAAGGCCCGCGAGCTGCGCAAGACGCGCTGGCTGCTGGGCCGCGAGCACGTCTACATCAACCGCATCATTCGCGAGTTCAAGTACACCAACTCCGAGAAGAAGCGGCTGCTGGACAAGGTCAACAAGACGGTGGATGCGATGCGCACGCTGGAGCGGCAGATCAAGTCGCTGGAAGCCAAGCACGAGGCGTCGAAATCCGAAGATCTGCGCAAGGAGTACCGGCGCCAGCAGAAGAACTGCCGCATCGACCTGGAGCGCATCGAGAAGGACGCAGGGACGCCCATTGGGGACCTGAAGCGGACCCAGCGGGAGATGATCCAGGGCGACATGGACGCGGAGCGCGCCAAGCGCGAGCTGATCGAGGCCAACCTGCGGCTGGTGGTCTCCATCGCCAAGAAGTACACCAACCGGGGATTGCAGTTTCTGGACCTGATCCAGGAGGGCAACATCGGCCTGATGAAGGCGGTGGACAAGTTCGAGTACCGCCGCGGATACAAGTTCTCCACCTACGCGACGTGGTGGATTCGTCAGGCGATTACACGCGCGATTGCCGACCAGGCGCGAACCATCCGCATTCCGGTACACATGATCGAGACCATCAACAAGCTGATCCGCACCAGCCGCCAGTTGGTGCAGGAGCTGGGCCGCGAGGCCTCGTCGGAGGAGATCGCCAAGCGCATGGACATTCCGGTGGCCAAGGTGCGCAAGGTGCTGAAGATCGCGCAGGAGCCCATCTCGCTGGAGACGCCGATCGGCGAAGA
>Ga0187851_10002448_pt1 | contig 16435 bp, 10 predicted proteins | sample June2016WEW_6_10_FD_132997 | JGI IMG/M metagenome (GOLD analysis project Ga0187851, IMG submission 132997) | Peatland microbial communities from SPRUCE experiment site at the Marcell Experimental Forest, Minnesota, USA - June2016WEW_6_10 | ecosystem: Environmental > Terrestrial > Soil >...
AAAAATTATGAATAAGAAAACATTTTTATTCATGTTTCTCGCATTAAGCTTGGCATTAATATTCTCAGGCGCAACAGCAGCCTCGAATAATTCAACTAACTTGACTGTAACTCCAAATAACAATACCATTACTGATTTTAATTCATCTACCACAACCCAACAAACAAACACTTCAAATAATACTAAATTACCTGACCCCACTAACACTCGTACTGGCGATCATTTCAGTACTATACAAGCCGCAATAGATGCTAGTGACACTCAAAATGGTGATACAATACTAGTAGAAGCTGGCACTTACCTCATAAACACACCAATAACAGTAGATAAATCATTAACCATAATCGGAACAGACCAGTCCAACACCATAATTAATGCCCAAGGACTTTGCTCCATATTCAACATCCCCACCGGAGTAATCGTCACCCTAGAATATTTAACACTCCAAAATGGTTACACCTTTAGCAACGGTATCGCATATTATAGTGGAGCCATCACCAATGATGGTACCTTAACCGTGAATAATTGTACATTTAACCATAACATTGCAACTGGACCTTATGGTGGTGTTGGTGGTGCTATCTACAATGAGGAGAGTAGTACTTTGAATGTGAATAACAGTACTTTCACAAATAACAATGCAAGTTCTACAAGTAATTATGGAAGCGATGGTGGTGCTATCGCCAATACTGGTACGTCTACGATAACCAGTAGCACTTTCACAGATAACACCGCAAACAATGGTGAGGGTGGTGCTATCTACAATTACGGATTTCTGACTATAACTAACAACATTTTCACAGACAACAATGCAACTTATAGTGGTGGTGCTATCGCCAATGAAGAGAGTAGTACTTTGAATGTGGATTACAGTACTTTCACAAACAACACGGGAACTTATGGTGTTGGTGCTATCTACAATGGTGAAAGTAGTACTTTGAATGTGAATAACAGTACTTTCACAAACAACACGGGATATTCTGGTGGTGCTATCGAAAATGATGGTAATTTAACTGTGGATAACTGCACTTTCACAAACAACACCGGCTATCCTGATGGTGGTGCCATCTACAATGAATATAATTGTACTTTGACTGTGAATAACAGTACTTTCACAGGTAACACTGTAACTGGAGCTTATGGTTCTGAAGGTGGAGCTATATATAATAATGGTGGCACTTTAACTGTTAATAACAGCTCTTTCACAAATAACACTGCTACTGGGAATTTAGATACTGGTCAACCTGGTAGTGGTGGTGCTATCGGAAATAGTGGTACTTTGACTGTGGATAACAGTACTTTCACAGGTAACAATGCTACTGCACCTTATGGTGGCAGTAGTGGTGGTGCAATCTGTAACACTAATAAATTAACTGTAGGGGATTGCATCTTCACAGATAACAGCGCAAGTTATGGTGGAGCCATCTACAACATAGGTACTTTAAATGATACCAACAGTACATTCACACAGAACACCGCAGAACAAGGCGGAGCCATGTACGACATGGAGTTGGGTACTGTAAATGATACCAACAACACATATAACAGTAACATCGCCAGTTCTGGTGGAGCCATCTACAATTATCAAAATGGTTTTTTAAATGAAACCAGCAACACATTCACACAGAACAACGCACCCACTGGCGGAGTTATTTATAACAATGGAATTGCTAATGTCAATTTCAACCGGATCGTGGGAAACACAGAAACCAATGGAAACCTGATCTATAATGACGTATATGGAAGTATGAATGCCATGCTTAACTGGTGGGGAACCAACAATGGACCCACAGGAAACTACATAGTAAATAATGGTGATTATTGCTATTATAATCCATGGATTATTTTATCCATTAATGCGAATCCCACATCAACTCTACCTGGAGCAACTTCAACCATAACTGCTGATCTGTTACACGACAACCTTGGAGTCTATCATGACCCTGCAAATGGTGTAGTACCATATACAGGATTAGTAAACTTCGCCACATCTCAGGGGACCATCAACAACGCCAACATGTTAAATGGAGTAGCGATATCTATATTAAATGTTGGGACAGTTCTAGGTGTAGATATTGTATCAGCAACTGTTGACTACACAACTATAAATACTCAAGTTATTGTAAATTATGTAACAACGTCCATAATTGATAATACATTGAATGGTAAGACTAATCCAGGTAATCTTGTGACTTTCACCATTACACTGTACAACAACGCTCCCGAAGATGCCACTAATGTTATACTTAAAGAAATTTTACCATTAGGATTACAATACTGGTCCAGCCCTAACAGTGATGTTAGTTATAATCATGCCACTAGAACCATAACCTGGACTGGTATTGGAACCTTACCGGCAAATGAAATTAATGCAATCAGAACCTTTATAGCACAAGTAAACAGTAATGTAGCAGGTACTACAGTAACAACAACCGCAACCGAAACTAACAGTAAGTATCCGGGAATAAGCACTACAAATGATTCCATCTATGTTAACAACTCACCAGTAACGGTCACAGTAACTGATAATACAAATAATGGTCAGGCTAATGTGAATGATCTTGTAACTTACACGGTTACATTACATAATAATGGTCCAGATCCCGCTCAGAATGTATACTTGAAAGTCATGCCCCTAAACCTAGGGTTAACCTACGTGTCCAGTAATGGAGGAGTCTACAACTCTGCAACTAGAGCCATTGTATGGAATAATTTAGGAACTATAGCTAGCGGAGCTAACTTAGTTGAAACATTCACCGTAAAACCGGGAACATCCTCTGCAGGTAAAAACATACTAATAAACGTATTTCAGAAAAATGATGCACAATCCGGAGGTGTCTATGGAACCAATACAATACACGTCAAAAAATCAGTTCTAGCTATGACCATGACTAATACCGCCACCAATGGACAAGCACAAGTTGGAGACTTAGTAACTTACACTATAACTCTGAAAAACAACGGTCCAGACTCAGCGGACAATGTCGCCGTACAAGAACTTCCAATGAACTATGCCCTAAAATATATCTCTAGTTCAGATAATGGAGTTTATAACTCAACTACTCACACCATAAATTGGAATATTGGAAGCATAACCAATGGCGGTCAAGTAATTCTTACTTTCACCGTACAAGTAAGTAGCATAGCAAAAGGAACCATAAAAAACGCAGCATCAGCAACACAAAATGGCTACAGCTCTAATCCCAAAAACAGCAGCACTATAACTATAATTTAAACTTTTTTTTTAATTTTTTTATTAATTTTTTAAAAATCTAAAAGAATTATTTCCCTTAAAGTAAGTAAATAAATAGTAATCTATAGTTTTAAACATTATTAGGGATTTTTTTTAATGGATAACAAATTTAAAAATCAAGGGTATTCCAAATTTTCAAGAGATATTTTTTGGTTAAGCTTATCTCAAATATTACTAGCACTTTTTGGTATTATTACTCTTCCAGCTTTAACGAAAACTTATGGAGCTGAATTGTATGGTTTGTGGTCACAGATTTTCATTACAGTAAATTTATTATATCCAATTTTAACTCTTTATTTTGGTTCTGCAATTATTAGATATTTAAGTGGAGAAAATGACAAAAAAGTTACTAGTCAAGAAATTGCAGGTACACTTTTCACTATCCTTATTTTTATTATTTTATTAATTTTATTTTCTATAATCTTTAGTAAAGAGTTATCTATTTTCCTATTTAAATCATATGGATTCGCATCGTTTATACCTTTGATGGTGATATGGGCTGGTGCCAACGCGTTATATTATCATTTAATTTCATATATGAGGATTCAAGGGAGGATTAAATTCCTTTCTATGCTTAATTTAGCTTGTTCTGGTCTCCAATTATCTTTATTAGTAATTTTAGCTCTTTTAAAATATCCTTTGTCTATAATTGTTATCTCACAAATTTTAATTGAAATCATATTTGTTTTATTAGTTTATATTTTAGTTTTTAGAGAAATAGGTTTTAGTCTTCCAAACTTCAGAAACATCCCAAAATATCTTTCTTTTAGCCTGCCTCAAATACCAGGTAGTGTTTTAATGTGGATTCTAAATTATAGTGATCGTTATTTTATTATTTATTATTTAAATTTAGTAGAAGTAGGAATTTATTCAGTTTCTTACGGGTTAGGGAGTCTTATAACTCTTTTTTATGCCCCAATAAGCTTCGTTATTTATCCAGTTATTTCTAAATGCTGGAATAATGGTGAATTTGAAGAAGTAAATAGATATTTAGAGTATTCTACAAAAATTTTTTTAGCATTTTCTATACCTGCATCATTAGGTCTTTATGTATTAGCTACACCTTTATTAAAAATTTTAACGACTTCACAATTCGTAGTCGGTGGAGAATTAGTATTATTAGTGGCTTTAGGAACAATTTTCTTAGGTTTATTTCAAATAAACATTTATATAATTTTGTTAGTACAACAAACAAGATGGATTCCTTTAATAACTGGATTAAGTTCAGTGATCAACATACTATTAAATATAATTCTAATTCCCAAAACCGGGATTACTGGTGCGGCAATTGCAACCTTAATTTCTTATTTCATATTAGCTGTAATTGTCAGCTATTGGGCTAGAAAAGAAGTTAGTTACCATATTGATCTGAAATTTTTATTAAAAGTTATTATAGCTAGTATAATAATGTCAATTTTCATAAACATATTATTAATTATTCTAGTAAAATCAGTTATTCTCAAAATTTTGTTAAGTGTTCTTATGGGTTCCATAATTTATTTCACACTTCTATTTATTTTCAGAGCATTTACAGAGAGTGAAAAAAAGTTTATTCATTCTACATATAACGATCTGAAAATAAATTTATTTTAACAGATTGGATTTTAAAATAAATCCATTAAAAACAAATTTAAAAGTTTTAATTAATACAATTTTTGCTAAGATAACTTATTCAAATTAACAATTTTTTTAAATAAATCTAAAATCTAAATATTGATAAATAATAATTTTTAGATAATTTTGATTATTACCCATGAGGTGGGTTGTAAATAATACCAGAACCAGATTTTTATAATGAATATTATGAGAAACTAAATTCTGAAAGAAGAGAATAAACATTTGAAGAAAAAATTAGAATTAAAATAACTCTTGATCTTATCCTGATAAAGTTAATTCATTAATAGAAGTGGGTTGTGGCGATGAAAGGATATTAAATCGTTTAGATGGAAAATACGAATGTATAGGATTAGATATTAGTAATGAAGCACTTAAATATGTGAAAACAAAAAAGATACATGACAGTTTAGAAAATTTACCATTCGCAGATAATAAGCTTTGACATCGTCCTTTGTTGTTAGGTTCTTGAACATTTACCTTATCACATTTATGAAAAGGCTCTTAAAGAAATTGAAAGAGTTTCCAAACAATACATATTAATTAGTGTACCCAACGATGAAAATTTAAATCTTAATATAATAAAATGTTCACATTGTAATTGTTCTTTCCATATATGGAGACATTTAAGATCATTCAATTTGTAAGAATTAAAAAATTTATTTGAAAATTTTGAAGTTTATAAAAATAAAAGTCAATATTTATCTGAGCAAATAATATTTTTAAATTTTTTAAATAAAATAAAAATATTCCTAAATATTGAAAAAAAGATGCTTCCAGCATCCATTTTATGTCCACAGTGTGGTTACTCCCCAGAATATAATGAAAAACTTGCAAAAAACAATTTGTATGTAAAAGAAAATTTGAGATCGATAATACTAAAAAAGATTTTTCCAACTAAAAAAACAGGGGGATGGATCATGGCATTATACCAGGAAAAAATATAGTGACGTAATATGTTTTTTTTTAAAGAAAAAGGTTTAGAAAATTTTAAAATAGATTTAAGATTTGAACTAGTTTTTTATAATTTTATTTAATATGTTAGCAAATTTACAAGCCATTCTTCTATGACTATACTTTTCAATTTCTTCTGGGATACCATTGTAACTTACTGCACCAAATTTTTTGAATTCATAGTAAAAATTTTCAATTTCTTCTTTTATCTCATCTAGATTAACTAAGTTAACACCGGCATTTGTTTCTTTTAAAATTTCTTCGACCGTTCCTCCAACACTCCCTATAGATAATATAGGTCTTTTAGCAGCTAAATATTCGAAAATTTTACCTGGAACCACTCCCCATTCATCTGGATTATCCCATCTCAATAAAAGCAGTATCTGTGATTCCCATTCTCTTTTTAATACGTCCTCTCTATCTATTAATCCATGTATTTTTACTATTTCTTCTAACGAAAATTTATTAACCGTATGCTTTAATAAAACATCGATTGGACCATAAAAATTAATCTGAAAATCTTCAATAATTATTTTATTTTCTGATTTCAATTGTCTAATTGCTTCAAACAAAAGTGTAGGATCCCTTTTACCAGTCCATAATCCTCCAGCATAAGTTATAGTAAATTTTTTTGATAGATGTGGATTAAAACTTATTTTATCGGGGTCAAATCCATTTGGAATTATATCAATATTATTTTTGTGTAATTTCTTCAATTTTTTTGCCATAGGTTTAGATACTATAGTTAAATAATCAGCATGGGATAATGTGCTCAATTCCAATCTTTTTTCTCTAAATTTGCGTGGAAAGAAATCATTATATTTATAATAATTATATTGAGTCCATAAATCCCTCATATCTGCAATCCAAGGTATTCCATGATTATCTTTAAAAGATTTAGCAATTAAATGTGAAGTCACTATAGGAAATGAACTGATTAAAGCATCTATATGTTCATTTTTCAATAACTTTTCAACTGCTTGAATGGATGGATCACACCAATCCTTTTGTTGATCAGGAAATAAAAGAAATGCTTCCCAAAGATACCGTATAACTTTATTAACTATGCTACTGCTTTCATCTATATTTGCAGCGATTTTAGGCAAATCTTTTTCATAATCATTATCATCAAAAGGTACCGTTATTACTTTATATTTTTTACTTAATTCTTGAGAATTTTTATTCGTTAAAATGATTGGCTCCCATCCATAATTAGGTAAATATTTAATAAGACCACCTAAACGAATAGTACTTGTAATCGATTCCTGTTGATAATAAATTATTAGAACTTTTCTCATTATCTAAAAATTTTTTTTAAAGTATTTAAATTTTAATCACGTTACAGAATTTAGTTGAAAGATATAAACATTTATAATCCCTAATTACGATTTGATTAATCTGATTCATAAATTATAAAATATATAAAAAATATTAATTGATTTATCAAATATAATAATTTTTTATAAGTAGAAGAAAATTTTTAATATTTAAATAATAATGAAAAAAAAATCATTTTTATTGAGAAAAATAATGAATCCTAAAGTTTCAATAATAATTTTAAACTGGAATAAATGGAAAGACACCATTGAATGTTTAGAATCTCTTTATCAGATTAATTATATTAATTATCAACTAATAGTGGTGGATAACGGTTCAGAGGATGAATCAATAAAAAAAATAAAAGATTACTGTAATGGGAAAATTGAGATAAAATCCAAGTTTATCCAGAATAATATGTTAAATAAGCCCATTGAAATTTTCAAATTTTCAAGAGAAAATTTGCAAATGAAGTTAAATGAATCACAAATTAATAAAATAGAAAATTACCCTGCAAATAAAAAGTTAATAATTATAAAAAACGAAAAAAATTATGGTTTTTCTAAAGGAAATAATATTGCAATAGATTTCACTCTTTTAAACTTTGATCACGATTATATTTTACTTTTAAATAACGATACAACAGTTGATAAAAATTTTTTGAATGAACTAATTAAAGTTTTAGATTCTGAAGATTCTATTGGAATAGCTGGACCTACTATTTACTTTTATGATGATCCCACTAAGATACAATCTGCAGGTGCAATGGTTAACTGGAAAAGGGGCAGAACCACCTTATTAAAAAATGGAGAAGTTAATGATTTAGGAAATGTGGAAGAAGTAGAATTTGTTTCTGGATGTGCTTTAATTGTGAAGAATGAGGTTTTTAACAAAATAGGTTTTTTAAATGAATCATATTTTGCTTATTGGGAAGAAACCGATTTTTGTCAACGAGCAAGTCAAGCAGGCTATAAAATACTTTGCATTCCACGTGCAAAGATCTGGCATAAAATATCAACAACCACGAATCAAATAAGTGGATTTTATGCGTATTATATGACACGAAATTCTATTTGGTTCATGAGAAAGTATGCGAATACTAATCAATTACTTTATTTTTCATTGTATTTCATCTCAATTGAATTATGGTTACGATTTGGATATTTTATGAAAAACGAAAGAAATATAAATGTTTTTTTACAATTCTTAAGAGGTATAGTTGATGGATTCATAAAATTTGATTAACTTAAACTTTTTAAAAATAAACGCTAAGTAATTTTAGTATAAAATTTAAGATAAATAGATAACGGATCCTCCATTATCATAGATCTCACTGGATTGTCCTATTATATTAGAATATTCTTCATATCGCATTGAAGTTGTATTTAATAAAATTTTGCCACTTTTAATATTATAACTTCCTAGATAAAGATATGATCCAGGATAAACCCAATTTTGATAAGATTTGATATGCACCGCCATTATACTAGCAAATAATGGAGCCCTATAACCGTCAGCATAAATATTGTTATTATTTTTATTCAAATATATCCAATAAACACCTGAAACTTCCTCATGATCATAAACAGTGTAGTCAACATTACTTAATGAAAATGAAGTTGGATTATCTCCTGTAAATTGGTATATAAATCCAGTATAAAATAAGAAACTTATCATTATTAATATTGACATTATTTTTAGAGCATTTTCCGTTTGCTTCTTCTTCCAAGGTTTTTTTGAAATTATATTAAATATTTTAAATACTTCAATTCCTCCCAAAATTGAAAAAGGTGCTAAAAAGAAAAGCGTCATGTGATAAAGTCTAGTTTCATCCAATGCACTACCAAAAAACGGTAACGCAATACTTATAAACAGTACGAATAAAGATACTAAAGCAAAGATCATGAACTCTCGTTTGAATTTGATATTTTCTTGTTTGAATATCAATTTATAAGTGAATAGAAGAACTCCAACTCCAATAAATAACTGGAATAATAAATTCAAATATTTCGCCACATTATGTAGAGGTGATGTTATAGTAACGGTCAATGCAGATAATCCTTGTGCAGTTTGCGGGTTAAATAGATCCGTGATACTACCAGATATATGATTACCAATCAGAATAATAGAAATGAAGTCGTAAGAACTTGAAGTGTATATATACCATGTTAAAACAGATATTAAAAATAATGCGACGAAAGAAATCTTAATTCTACGATCTTTAGTTTTTACTGGATTTACATCTTCAAAATTTAAATTTCTGACATTTTTAACTAGAGTTGATACTCGTTTTTTATCTGTCAAAAATAAGATTATGTAAACAAGAACAAGGGTTAATGCAAATACATAAGCAAAGCCGTAATGAGACACTACTATTGATAAAGCAAATATTACTAGTAATAGAGATCTTTTAATTGGTCTCATTGATTCATCTAATAATAGGATTAGAAAGGGAATAAAAAAGAATTCAGCTATCTCTTGCCTGCCTAACTGATTCAGTTCTGTGTAAAAAGTGAATATGGACATAAAAAAGAAAACTGATAAGAAAGCTATTTTATCACTGGTTTGTTTTTTGAATATAAAGTACAAGCCTAACGGTACCAATGAAAATATTAATGGGTAAATTATCTTAAAAACCCATTTAAGATTCATTCCACTTATTATTGAAATAATTGGAGCAAATATAGTGATACTTAACATCGAATTAATACTACTAAAAAAATTAGGATCCCAAAAAGAATTATTAATAACATTATTAGCAAGATAATACTCAAACTGCATATCCCATCCCCAAATATAATTTGATATTAAGGATGTGTGAAAAAGGAGTGATAAGCTAATTATAAAAGTAAGAAAAGGGTAAATTAGTCTGGGTATTTTATTAAACCCCACTAAAATAGGCATTATTGCAATGACAGCAATCATAATCATTAGAAGAATATTATTTTGATAATAATTCACTAGATATGTCCCTATTACTGCTAAAAAAGGTATTAAACATAGAAACAGGATTATAGTTGATGGTAACTCTTTAATTTCAATAATATTTTTACCTTGGTAATCTTTATCTCTAAAGTAGCTTAAAATAGTCAATATTACTAAGAATGATGTCATAGTGATTAGAATGTAGAATAGTGATAGTGGTTTAGTAATTCCCATTGCGGGAAGTGATAAATCTATTATAGCTCCTAAGAACATTATACTGAATATACTTAACCCTATAGTATAGAATATGGTTTCTATGCTACTAAGTTCATGTAATCGTAGAATTCGGAGCATTAAAATTCCTGGTACAAATAATAGATAGAATATAGAGACGATTTCTCTAATTAAAGATACATTAATCCCTAAAGTATCTAATAAAATTAAAATTAAAACTGCTAATTGTATTGATATTATAATTTTTAGGAATGTATCCATTCTACAATCATTTAATTTAAATGGATTAGGTACTTTGAAAGTAAAATTATCTTTCATAAAAAAATTTAGAAATCTTCCAAAATACATGCTAATTTTACTCCTTGATTCTTCCAAGAAAATTCTTTTGATAATGATAAAGCATTTTTACCAATTTCTCTTTTCAGTTCTTGGTTATTTAAGAGTAGAAGAATTTTATCCACGAATTCATCATCTCTATTAGGGTCGCAGATTATAGCCGCATTTTTTTCTTTTAAAAATCTAGACATATCATCTACTTCATCAATTACCATTGCTTTACCAAAAGCCATATACTCTAAAACTTTAATTGGACAAGCTACTCTGGCGTAAAGTTTTTCAGGAAACGGTGAAAGCATAATTTCTGATTGTACTATCATTGTATAAGCTTCTTCAATGGGAATTCTACCTGTAAAAATTACATTTTTAATTTCATATTCATTTAATAGTTTTTCATACTTTTTACGGTATACTCCATCACCTACAATAAAAAATTCAACTTTTTCATTTTCAAGTTTTTTAGCAGCTCTTATAATTTTATCAACATTAGCCCATTTTGCAAGATTACCCACAAATGTTATCATACCCTTTTCTTGTTTAATATTCTTTTTTGAGATTTTGTTTATCATATCATCAAAATATCCATTAGGTATAATTTCAACCTTATTTTTAGAAACCCCGAAATTATTGGTAATGTAATTAAACATTGAATTTGAAACCGTAATAACTTTATCTGCTTTTATAACTCCCTGTTTCTCCAAAAATTTGTTATATCGCTTATATAGTCCTTTTGGAATATAACTTGGAATAGAATTATAATCAATCTCACTAAAATAAATTCCATGCATATCTAATATGTATTTTGGAAACCTCGTTAAAGCAAAATATCCCCCTAATAAACTGGTTTCAATAATAAAAACATGATCATTATCTAATTGACTTGCTTTCCTTATTAGGGCCCATGTTCTTTTTAATATATTTAAAATTGAGCCTCCACCATATTTTACATTGGTGAAAATTAAATTAATGTTTTGAAGTTTCATTGCAAGTTTATTTGCGGTTGGTTGGTTCGATAAAATAGTTACATCTAACCCGTTATTTTTAAGTTCATTAGCAAAGGCTATGGTTCTTATTACGTCACCACTTATTTTACTTAAATCCATATCGGCAATAAAAACTACCTTTAATTTTTTAGATAACATAATCAATTTTCATTATTTATTACTTTTTCGTAAATTTCAAGATTTTTATCAGCATATCCTTTCCAAGTCCAATTTTCTTCTAGGATACGTTTTCTGCCGTTTTCCCCCATTCTCTTCATGAGATCATCATTTTTTAGGAGATCTTTAATTACATCAGCTAGTTTATCTAAATTTTTTGGTCTTATTAAAATACCATTATAACCTTCTTTAATTTGTTCCGATATACCAGCTAAATTTGTTGCAATTATTGGACATCCACTAGCCATGGCTTCATAAATTACTACTGGTCTACCTTCAGGGTAGGTAGTTGGCAAAATAAATAAATCTGCAGCTGAATACCATTTAACTAACATATCTTCCTCTAATTCTCCCGTGAATGTTACATAATCCTCTATATTTAGTTTTTTACTTAAATCTATTAAATTTTCTTTTTCACTGCCCTTACCGATTATAACTAATCTAAAATTGTTAATATCATTTTTAATCTGTGAAACAGCTTTTAATAGAATGTCTATACCTTTTAATTTATGTAGGCGTCCTACAAATAATAATAATAATAATAATTTCTCTTCATTTAAGTCTAAATCCTTTCTGCTTATCTTTTTTTGAGGTTTGAATTTATTTTCATCAACACCTAAAGGTATAATCTCTATCTTTTCACGTGGAATTCCTAATTCAGATAACATTTCAAATAATTCTTTACTAATACAAAAAATTCTACTTGAAAATTGAATTACCTTAAAAACTTTATTTTTTATTTTATCATCTTTAAGCCAAGTTTTCAATGAACCAGTGCTATGAACCTCAACTATTAATGGGATTTTCCACTCTTTGCACAATTCCATAACCCCGTATCCATCGGGATATATTTGATGAGCGTGTATTAAATCTGGTTTTTTAATATTGTTTAAAATATATTTTGAGACTGATCGGCGGTAAAATTCTCCGATAAATCTGTAAAAGATTTTTTTAGGTAGTAAATAAAGGAATCGGGGATGATGGACTGTTCCTTCATCTGAATATTCAATTAATGGTATTTTACTGAATTCATTGTAGGGTAAATATCTGATGGGGGGTGAGAATGGTAGGGGTGCTATTACCTCTATTTCAATCTCATTCAAACGGGAAATTGCTAGGTTAGCATATTTATTCCAGGGTGTCCATAAATGATATTTGTTAGGGTAGTGTACAGATACCATCAGAGAACGTATTTTCATGATAAGTCTATTCCTTTAATTAATTTAATAATTAGTTTAGGATTAAAATAATGCTTTGGTTATTAAATTAGTTATTTTAAACTAATTTTCTTTCTTGTAAATTCATGTAAAAAAAAAATTTTTTTAGTAAATGATTAAGTTTTAGACCATAAATGGAAAATTAATATAAAATAGCTTATTTTTATTTTGAAATTCCAGTTTTACACTGGTCTAAATTTGTTTTTAATTTATATACAATATCTATACGGTCGTAATGGGATTTGACGTATTCTCTACCTTGTTTACCCATGGTTTCTAGTTTTTGAGGATTGTTTAATAGAGTGATTATTGCTTTGGCTATTGCATTGGATGAATCTTTGGTAATAATTCCTGCTTTTGATTTTCGAGCTAATTCAACTATTTCTCCCATTCCACTGGCTAGGAATGGTAATTCACATGCCATATACTCGTAAACTTTAACTGGTACCATATATTCTAGTGATTTTAATTTTTTCATGGGGGCTATTCCAATAAGTGATTCTGAAAGTAATTCAGGTATCTTTGCACGGGGGATTAAACCTTTGAATTCTATTATATCTTCTAGAGCCTGTTTTTGGACTATATTTTCTAATTCTTCTTTTTTTTCTCCATCTCCGACTATTAAGAGTTTTACATCGATTTTTTTAGTTACTATTTTCATTGCTTGAATGTATTTTTCAAGGTCTTGGGCATGGCCAATGTTGCCTAAAAATATTATTTGATTTTTTTTGGAAACTTTATGATGATAAAATGTTTCTGTATCTGCTCCATTGGGAATTAAAATTATTTTTGAATCTTTGATATTGTAATTATTTGATATACGTCGTGCAAGTACTTTGGTGGTTGCTCCTACTAGATCTGCATTATTATAACATATTTTTTCAAATTTTCTGGCAATTTTTTCTAATGTACTTGCTTTTTTTAGGAAGCCTAGTGAAATTGATGCATCGATCCATGAATCTCTTGAATCTATAATCCATTTTTTTTTCAATATCTTTTTAGAAATAATTCCTGGAATTGCAGTGAAAACCGGTGGATTTGAAGTGATGATTAAATCATAATTTTTTGAATATATTATAGCCCATAAAGAAGCATGTAATGGAAATATCAAATAATAAAGCATTCTACTTAAAAATCCAGGATTTTTAGCCCCTTGTTGCCATCCCCATAAGTTTAAGACTTTAACTCCTTCAATTTCTCTTGATCTACGGATGTTACGTGTTTTTTTGAATGTTTTTTTGGGAAATATAGGGTGAGGTGCAAAAACTATAGTGTCTAATCCAAATTCACTTAAAAATTTAGATATTTCATATATCCGTGATGCATTGGCAATATTTTCAGGTGGAAAATGTTGAGATATAATTAATATTTGATTCTTATCGTGTTCTCTCATAATTAATTACAACTCAATTTTTTAATAATTCATCTATTAAATAGCATCACAAGGTGAAAAAATTTTTTAAAGAGGAAGTAAATTTATTTGAACAATGTTCCTCTAATGTAATGATTCATTTAAATCTTCTATAAGTAGGTCGGCACCGACCTTATAAATAGTTATCTAAAAAAAATTTTTAAGTTAAATTAAACATATACTTTTATGATTCATGAATAAAAAAAAATGAGATGATTAACATTTCTAAATAAGGAAAATTAGGAAGTTTAAAATAAAAATAATGTATGATATTTGATAAGTATAGGAAAAATTTGAAATTTAAAAAAAGAATTAATAATGCTTTAATACTATATTATGAATGGTTGATGCATTGCATGCTGTTTTTAATGAAGTTTTCTAGGGCTTCTTTATAGTTAATGTGGGTTCGTCCTTCGTATCTTTCGATTGTGATGGCGTATATGAATGCGTATATGGTGAAGCCGAATATTTTGTAATCTATTTTTTGATTTGGAATATTTTTTTCGATGTATTCACCTATAGAGTCGACCGCATTTTTCATGACTGGTTCGAGTATTTCATTTGGTTCGTTTACTGATAAATATAAAAATTCGAAATTATTCCACATTACTGTGGCTAGATTTTTAATATAATTCTCTAAAAATTCAGTGTTTGTATTAAATTTTTTATCGGAAAATACTGATTCTTTGAGTTCGTTTGTAAATTTTTCAGAATTTCGTGTTAGAATTAGGTTATAAAGATTTTTTTTAGTTTTGAATTTACGGAATAAAGTTTTTTCATTAAATCCTGCTTTGTCTGCTATGGCTATGGCTGTAGTTTCGGTGTATCCTTTTTTAGCGAATAATTCTAAAGCGGCATCTAAAAATTTACGTTCAGTTTCATCTATCATTTATAATCACTTTCATTTAAACAAAAATTTTTATTTTCACCCTTTTTTTAGTTGGGGTAGAATTAATTTTTTTTTAATCTATTCTAGTAAAGATTAAAAATTATAAAGGTTATTAGACGTTAAATTGTATTTTAAAGCTTTTTTTTATGAGAACTTTAGTTAATTTAATTATATTAAAAAAAAAATATTTGTGTTCTGAATTGAGCTAAGGGTAATTTTAAGTTTAATTTGATTTGTTTTGTTTTTTTAGTTGTTTGGGTTTTCATATTTGTTCGTTTTTATTGTTATTCATATTATATTGTGTTTTTAGGGATTTATTTACTGTTTAAGTGGGGATTTAATTCTATTATTAATAACATAGTTTATAATTCGGTTTTACATAATGTTTTTACTGTTTTTGTTGTATTAAAGCATAGCATTAGATTATCTATGAATTTTTGTAATGTCTCTTCATACGTAATATCATCAATACGACCTTGATATTTATCAAGATCAATTGAGTATACAAATATACCTATGGTCAGTCCTAGGACGTTAGGATCTACTTTAATATTTGGAATGTTATTTTTAATTAATTCGCTTATAAAATAATTAACTTCAGCGAGTATAAAATCATATTGTACATTGTCTTCATTGACTAATAAAATAAAAATTTCAATGTGATCTAATCTAATCTTGGCTAATGTTCTAACAAATGCTTCTAAAAAATCTGTAGGATCCTTATATTTCTGATCTAAATTTTGTAATGAAAAATATGCATATTCAAGTTTTTTACTACCATAACCGATTATTTCTTTATAAAGATTTTTTTTACTTCCAAATTTTCTGAATATCGTTGTTTCTGTGAAACCTGCCGTTTTGGATATTCTTCGGGTGGTAGTGGCATCGTATCCTTTTTTAGCAAATTCTTTTAAAGCAGCATCTAAAATTATCTGCTCAGTGTTATTCGTCATAATATAACATCTTTCATTTTTTAGTTCTTTATATTTAAAAAAAATCTTGTAAATCTCCATTATAGGATGAGATTTAATGATTAATCATACAATACAAGATATCTATGAAGTTTTCTATAATCTGTTCTTCATCACCAAATGTTGCGGTGCGTCCGTGATATTTCTCAAGATT
>Ga0187851_10002453_pt1 | contig 16407 bp, 11 predicted proteins | sample June2016WEW_6_10_FD_132997 | JGI IMG/M metagenome (GOLD analysis project Ga0187851, IMG submission 132997) | Peatland microbial communities from SPRUCE experiment site at the Marcell Experimental Forest, Minnesota, USA - June2016WEW_6_10 | ecosystem: Environmental > Terrestrial > Soil >...
GACCGACGAGCTGGCGGTGATGATCGAGACCTTCCGCCCCCTCCACCGCACCCAGGTCGCCCGCCAGGTGGTCGACACCGCCTACCCCTTCTCCTGGCATGACGGGGGCACGCGGGGGCCGGGCGCCAAGCCGTGAGATCCGAGACGCCGGCAGGATCGGCGGGGGTGCGCGGGGAGGGCGTCGCGGCGTGAGCGCGGGGTCCGGCGACGGAGCTGTCACCGCGTGGGTCCAGGAGGAGATCGAGGCGGGGGGCTGGGTGCGCGCCGGTGCGGCGACGGCGCAGCGGCTGCGGGAGCGTTACGGCGCGGATGCGGTCGCCGACCTCTCCCTGGGCCAGCCGCTGGAGGCGCCCGAGGCGGTGCGCCAGGCCTTCATGCGCGCCGCGGCGGCGGTCCGGCCGCGCCGGTTCGGCTACATGCCCAACCTCGGCTATCCCGAGCTGCGCGAGCGGATCGCCGGGGATGTCGATGTGGCGGGGGTGACCGCCCAGTCGGTGGCGGTCACGGTGGGGGCGGCGGGAGCGATCTCGATGGCGCTCCGGGCCTTCGTGGAGGCGGGCAGCGAGGTGGTGGTGATCGCCCCCTACTTCTCCGAGTTCCGCCTCTACAGCGAGGTCTGCGGCCACCGTTTGCGGGTGGCGGGCTCGGCCGAAGACGGCTCGCTCGACCTGGACGCGATCGCCGCCGCGCTCAACGACGCGACCGGCGCCCTGATCCTCAACACCCCTTGCAACCCCAGCGGCCACGTCGCCACCGAGGAGGAGATGCGCGGTCTGGCCCTTGTGCTCCGCGCACATAGCGCGCGGGGCGGCCGCCCGGTGCTGCTCGTCGTCGATGAGGTCTACCGCCGGCTCATCTACCCGCCCCACCGCCGCGTCGAGCCCTTCCACCACTACGAGCACTCCGTTCTCTGCCGCTCCTTCTCCAAGGACCTGGGCGTGGCCGGCGAGCGGATCGGCTACCTGGCGCTCCACTCGTCGCTCACCGGTGCGGAGAGCGAGGCGGGGCTGGCCCTCTGCCAGCGAGCCCTCGGCTACGTCAACGCGCCCGCGACAGCCCAGCTGGCCCTGCTCGAGCTGCAGAGCTGGGAGGCCACTGCGACCCCCTACCGGGAGCGGCGGGACATCGCCGCGAAAGCGGTTGCGGCCGCCGGCCTCCAGGCCGCGGAGTGCCAGGGCGGCCTCTACCTCTGGGTGCGCAGCCCGTGGGAGGACACCATGACCTTCACCGCGGCGCTGGCGGAGCGGCGGGCGGTGGTGGTGCCCGGGGTGGCGTTCGGGGTGCCCGATCACTTCCGGATCTGTTTCAGCGTGGAGCGGCCGGCCCTCCAGGTCGCGGCTCGGGCGCTGGTGGAGGCCACCGCGTCCCGGGAGAAGTAGGGGCTTTGGTCCTTGTGCACAAAGCACATGGACACCCGGCCCGTCACGGGCGCACAATTCGCGACCAAATGCACGCTCTTCCTCGACCCGCCCATCTCAACCGCGCCCGGCGCGCCGCCTTCGCCGCCCTGGCCCTCCCCGTGATCGTGATGAGCGCCTGCGGGAGCACCAGCCCGGTCATGACGAGCCCCCAGCCCGCCACCCAGTCGAGCATCGCCAACGAGATCCCAGCGGCGGTGAAGAAGCTGGAGCCGTTCGTGATCGCGAGCGACGCCTCGTACGCGCCAAACGAGTACGTCAACGCCAACGGTCAGGTGGTCGGGTGGGACCTGGAGCTGGCTCAGGACGTCTGCTCGGTGCTCGGGGTGTCGTGCACCATCCAGGACGTCACCTTCGACGACATCATCCCGGCGCTGCTGGCGAAGAATCCCAAGTACGTGATGAGCTTCTCCAGCTTCACGCCCACCGCGGATCGCGAGGCCTCCGGGATCGACTTCATCACCTACTACCAGGCAGGGGAGTCCTGGCTGGCCCGGGTGGGCGGACCGACGATCACCGCGGCCTCCCAGATGTGCGGCAAGTCCGTGGCGGTGGAGTCGGGGACGGTCGAGGAGTCCGACGCGTACGGCTACATGGGCCAGAACCCGGGCGGGGGCGCGATCAAGGGGGACACCGACAACTGCACGGCGGCGGGTCTCAAGGACATCAACGTGGAGAGCTTCCCCAGCCAGACCAGCGCCAATGCCGCCCTGATCAGCGGGCGGGCCGACTACGGCTGGGCCGACCAGCCCGTCGCCGACTACCAGGTCAAGCTTGAGCCCGGAAAGCTGAAGATCAGCGGTCAGCCCTGCAGCATCTACCCCTACGGGGTTGCTGTCGCCAAGAGCCTCGGATTCGACAAGGCGATCGAGGACGCCCTCACCTACGTGATCAACCACGGCTTCTACGGGACGATCCTCAAGAACGCCGGTGTCTCGGACGGTGCCGTCGCCGCCTCGGCCGTGGACGTCAACGACAACAACCCCGTCGGCTCGACCTGTGTGCCCTCGTACTGAGGTCACCGTGCAACCGGCCGGCGAGTGAATCGGAAGGCCTCGGGAGGGGACCGGTGAGTCTGCCCAGGACGAGGTTCGCGTGACCGAGCTCAGCGCGGACCCACCCGGCCCTCCCGGGTCTGCCCGGGTACGTCCCGAGGCGATCAGGGCCGTCCCGGTGCGCCATCCCTGGCGCTGGGTCTCCGCCGTGGTGGTGCTGATCGTTCTGGGGGCGGTCGTCGACACGTTCGCGACCTCGAGCCTCCACTGGTCGGTGGTGGGCCAGTACCTCTTCGACGCCCGCATCCTCCAGGCGGCCGTGGTGACCCTCTACCTGACCGCCATCGCCATGGTTGTGGGTGTCGGCCTCGGGGTCCTGCTGGCGGTGATGCGGCTCTCACCCAACCGGGTGATGGCCTGGGTGAGCTGGTTGTACATCTGGTTCTTCCGGGGGACCCCGGTGCTGGTCCAGATCTTCTTCTGGTGGAATATCAACACCATCCTGCCCTACCTCTCTGTCGGCATCCCCTTCACCCATGTCATGGTGCAGGCGTCCACCAACACCCTGATCACCCCGCTCCTGGCGGCGATCCTCGGCCTCGGGCTCAACGAGGCCGCCTACATGGCCGAGATCGTCCGGGCCGGCATCATCTCGGTGGATCAGGGGCAGACCGAGGCGGCACATGCGCTGGGGATGAGGCGCTCGCTGGTGATGCGCCGGATCGTGCTCCCCCAGGCAATGCGGGTGATCGTCCCTCCCACCGGCAACGAGACCATCTCGATGCTCAAGACGACGTCGCTCGCCTCCATCGCCACCGTGCACGAGCTGTTCTTCGTCCAGCAGGACATCTCCAACTTCAACTACAGGATCATCGAGCTGGTCATCGTCGCCAGCCTCTGGTACCTGGTGATGTCCTCAGTGCTGACCGTTTTCCAGTACTACATCGAGCGGCACTTCGCCCGCGGGTCCGTGCGCGGACTGCCCCCCACCCCGATTCAGCGCCTTCGCCGCATGCTCTTCCAGTTCCACGCCGCGCCGCCCTTCGGGAGCGCTGCCGGGGCAGACGTCGAGCCGTGGCTCCCACCCACCCTGCCTCACTCGGGAATGTGAGCTGATGGCCACCCCCATGGTCCGCGCCGAAGCCGTGCACAAGAACTTCGGCCGCAACGAGGTGCTCCGGGGCATTGACATCGAGGTCGCGCCCCGCGAGGTGATGTGCATCATCGGTCCCTCCGGCTCGGGCAAGAGCACCTTTCTCCGCTGCATCAACCACCTGGAGAAGATCGACGCCGGGCGGCTCTGGGTCGACGGCGAGCTGGTCGGCTACCGGGAGCGCGGTGGCCGGCTCCACGAGCTGCCCGACCGCGAGGTCTGCCACAAGCGCTCCGAGATCGGGATGGTCTTCCAGGGCTTCAACCTCTTCCCCCACATGACCGCCCTGGGGAACGTCATCGAGGCTCCCGTCAGGGTCAAGAGGGAGTCCGTGACGGCGGCGACCGAGCGCGGCCGGGCTCTGCTGGACCGGGTTGGCCTGGGCGACAAGGTGGACGCCCATCCCCGCCAGCTCTCCGGCGGGCAGCAGCAGCGGGTGGCGATCGCCCGGGCGCTGGCCATGCAGCCCAAGCTGATGCTCTTCGACGAGCCGACGTCCGCCCTGGATCCGGAGCTGGTCGGCGACGTGCTCAACGTCATGCGCGATCTCGCCCACGAGGGGATGACCATGATCGTGGTCACCCACGAGATGGGATTCGCTCGTGAGGTCAGCGATTCGCTGGTCTTCATGGACGGCGGGATGATCGTGGAGGCGGGCAACCCGCGGGACGTGATCGGCAACCCGCAACAGCAGCGCACCAAGGACTTCCTCTCCAAGGTGCTCTGAGGTCCCCTGCCCGTCAGCCGGCTGTGGATCAGCCGGCCTGCGTGTGGTCGATGCCCCAGTCGAAGGCGACCTCGAGGCTCGGGTACGCGGCGGTGGCGGGAAGGGAGGGATTCGAACCCTCGGAGGAGCTTAACACCCCTCACCCGCTTAGCAGGCGGGCGCTTTCGGCCGCTCAGCCACCTCCCCGCGTGCCGCCAGTATAAGGTCCGTCACTGCGTCCTCAGCGGGAGATCGTTCAGAATCCACAATCTGGCGACCGCCTCATCCGCACCAAGGGAGTCCATCCCCCGTCCCACCCGCCGGGGACGGCCTCCCGCCACCTCAACCCCAACCAGTGAACTCTCCCCTTCCCGACCCGGCAGCCGACTTCGTGCGGCGTCTGGCCGCAGTCGAGATCCGGCTGCGCGACCTCTCCAGAAAACGGCTGGAAGGCCGCACCGACCCCGACCCGGCCAACGGGGAGAGCTGGGACGCCGGCCAGATCTGGGCCCACCTGGCCGACTTCGTCCCCTACTGGATCTCCCAGGTGGAGCGGGTGCTGGCCGCGGACTCGCCCGACCCGGTCCCCTTTGGCCGCGCCCGGGCAAACGCCGACCACACCGCCGCAACGGAGCGCGACCGGCACCAGGGACCCAACGCGCTCTGGCATGACGCCAAGGAGGACCTGAGCGACCTCCGCGCCCTTCTGGGTGACATCTCCGATCGCGCCTGGCAGACCAAGGGTGTCCACCCCACCCGGGGCGTGATCACCGTCCAGCAGCTCATCGAGGAGTTGCTGATCGGCCACCTGGAGCATCACGCAACCCAGCTGGAGGGGCTCCGGGCGGGCTGAGCCGCCGCCGGCGCCCGGCTGACCGGCCAGCGTCGTGGGACACTATTCCCGGCGCACGGAGGGATGCCGGAGTGGTTGATCGGAGCGGTCTTGAAAACCGCAAGGGCCGCCAAGCCCTCGGGGGTTCGAATCCCTCTCCCTCCGCCAAATACCCTTGCCATACAAGGGCTTTCTGGAAAGATGGCGTATGGGGCGTATACGCCGTGTTAGGCGTTTGAATCGCTCATCCCACTAACCATCCCACAGAGTCCACCCTCGCAACCGCCGGGCCTCCAACCCGCGCCCACTTGCGGCAGGCTCCGGAAGCCCGGCCTATGCGTGGCCGGCCGCGGCTAGCGGCTTCCTCCTCCTCACCCAGCGCGACGCCAGCGAGGGCAGCGTCGACCGCCACCGGCTCATCCTTCTTGCCCGCCACGCCCCCGACCTCGCCGAGTTGTCGCCCGGCGCCACCGTCTACGTCGAGGGCCACCTCGCCCGCCACGGCGAGCGCCAGCGGGTCAGCGTCATCGCCCACCGGGCCTGGTCGCTCGCGCCGGCGTCCCCTCCGCCCGACGAGGCTCCGCCGACCGGCACCCACGCCTCCCCCCGGGAGCACTAGCAGGCGGGGCATGCGAGACGAGTGGCGATAGGGACGGCGAGCGAGCGCCTCATCTGGGTGCGCCCGACCACGGTCCATTCCCGCGCATCGGTGCCGCTAGGGCATGACGCTCCCGACGGTCAGCAGCGCCGTTCCCAGAGACGTCGACAGCCGCGTCCGCCAGCCATCGGATTGACTCCGACGTGATCATCAATGCAGACAAACTGCGATACGGAATGGTTCTTCGAGCCATGCCGGCGGGAGAGCTGGCGCGGTTGGCCCGCGTGCACAAGAACACCCGCAACCTCCGGGAGCTTGCGTGGGCACTGGTCGCGTATCCCACCATCAGGGTATTGGACGTGCTCCTCACCAAGCCGGAGGTGGCGTAGATGGCAGGTTGCCCTGCTCGATTCGGGCTGATAGCTCTGCGACCAGCTTCCTCGTTCCATGGGGGAAACCCGCACTATTCCCCGCTGGACTGGGCACTTCGCTCCCATATCCAGAGCGACCGCGACTCACCCTGGACCGTCGGTCGCTTGAAGCGCTGGAGTTCGTCAATGGGCAGCACATGCCCCCGCGGAGACCGCATCCCTCAACCTGCGAGTGGCCCCGTCCCTCTTCGGGAACTCGGCGGCCCCCCTTCGGGTTGACTGCCGTGGGGCCTGAACCCCATAATCCGCTGGCAGTCACTCAGTCCACCAAACTCGGGGCCTCCAGCGGAGTTCCTGCAGTCCCACTCGAGCATGACGCACCAAACGTTGCACGGTCTTTCCGCAGGCGAGAAGGCTCACATGTGATCCCGCTAAAACGCCGATGGTTGTGACCGCCGTCGGTCGGGACTGCCAGCCTGACCCATCCGCTAGCGACGTGTCGGCCCCCCTCTTCCAAGTCGTCGACTTCTTCTGCGGTTGCGGCGGGACGAGCCTCGGTCTCCAAGAGGCGGGGGGGGCAATCCTGCTCGGCATCGACTGGGATCACGACGCGGGCCAGACCTTTCAGGCGAACTTCCCCGACGCCGCGTTTCTGGAAGAAGACATAAGCGAGCTCGACGTCGAGGCCATAGCACCGTACGTGCAAGAGAGCGCAGCGATCCCCCTCGTGTTCTCGGGTTGTGCGCCCTGTCAGCCGTTCTCTCAGCAGAATGCTCAGCGCGGAAGGGCAGACGAGCGCTCGGTTCTCCTTGAGCATTTCGCCCGATTTGTTCGAGCCTACCTACCCCAAGTCATCTTCGTCGAGAATGTCCCAGGGATCCGCGACTATGGGGTCCGCAGTCCCCTTGATCGGTTCCTTGCCGTACTACGGCATCACGGGTACCGATGCCAGATCGAGACTCTCGACGCGCGTGATTATGGCGTTCCCCAACGGCGCCGGCGTCTATTTCTCTTAGCAAGCCGGCTCGGACGCCTTTCCTTTCCCGAGGCAACACACGGCCCAAGTCGTCTGGCCAGCTACACGACTGTCGGTCAAACCATAGATGATCTCCCACCACTCAAAGCGGGAGAACAACATCCCGTAATCCCGAACCATGCCACGTGGGACCTCAGCCCGACCAACCTCGCGCGCATCCAGGGAACCCCCCCAGACGGCGGTCGCCTCGACTGGCCAGCCGGTTTCCGCCTCGACTGCCACTCCGATCTTCAGGGCTACTCCGATGTCTACGGGCGCCTACGCCGCGATCGCCCTGCTAGCGCGATGACGACACGCTGCGTGAGCTTGTCTAATGGGCGTTTCGGGCACCCCAGCCAAGACCGTGCAATCAGCGCCCGCGAGGCAGCTCGCATCCAGACCTTCGCCGACGACTTTGTCTTCCACGGCAGCTTGACCTCGGTCGCCCGCCAGATCGGGAATGCCGTCCCGGTGGCCCTGGCCCGAGCTATGGGGCTTGCCGTCGCTGATCATCTGATACTGCACGCCGCGCGGACTCAAGATGCCTAGTTTCCGCGCGCGCGCCCGTGCGGTCGACATGCTTGGACGTCAACAGATCGCCGGCATTCCGACGGCGGTAAGCGAGGTATTCAAGAACTCCTTCGATGCGTACGCGGACATTGCCGTAGCCGACTTCATCCGCCGGAATCGGCTCCTCGTGCTCCGCGACGACGGCATTGGGATGACCCCAAAGGAGTTCGACGAGCGGTGGCTCATCCTCGGCACCGAATCGAAGCTGCTCGCTGCTGACACCCTCGACCTCAAGCGCGCCGCGGTTGACCCAGACAAGCCGTTGCGGCCGGTGCTGGGCGAGAAAGGCATCGGTCGACTGGCGATCGCGGCGATTGGGCCTCAAGTTCTCGTCATGACCAGGGCGAAGCGCCCCGCACGTTCCCCGCTGGTGGTCGCTCTAGTCAATTGGTCACTCTTCGAGTGCCCAGGGGTCAACCTCGACGAGGTCGACATACCCGTCCGAGAGTTTCCACACGGAACCTTCCCGTCGTCAGACGACATCGGCGCCATGGTTGGAACGCTCCGCGCAAATGTGCACCGCGTCAGGCATCAGATCGGGGCTGCCGCGTCGCGCATTCTGAGCGAACTCGACTTGTTCACGATCGACCCGATCCAACTCGATCGGGTCCTCGGTGAGCCCTCCCTTCACGGTGACGGACACGGCCTCCACTTCATCATCCGACCGGTCGACCCCTCGCTCGCCGACGGAATCGATAAGCCTGAAGGTGGTCGGGCCACACCATCCCTGACCCGCGTGCTCATTGGCTTCTCGAACACCATGACGCCCGGTCATGCAGAGCCGCCGCTCAAGACGGTATTCAACGACCGTACATCCACTCCCCAAGTTCCGAATGATCTCATCGCAGAGGGGAAGTTCTGGACGCCCGACGACTTCGATCTGGCCGATCATACCTTTCGTGGTGAGTTCGATGCCTTCGGCCAGTTCACGGGGCAGGTCTCGATCTATGGTCACTCACCCGAACAATGGGACTGTCCCTGGAACGGAGCGCCTGGAAAGAAGACGGAGTGCGGACCGTTCCGCATCACGGCCGCTCACGTGCAGGGCCGACAACGGGAGTCACGCCTTGGTCCCGAAGACTGGTCGGAGCTCAATGGGAAGCTAGCCGACCTCGGTGGCCTCTACATCTATCGCGACGGCGTCAGGATCCTGCCGTACGGCACGGCCGACTACGACTTCATCGGCATTGAGCTGAAGCGCAGCAAGGGAGCCGGCTTCCATTTCTTCTCGTACCGGAGGCTCTTCGGCAGTATCGAAATCCGCAGCGCGGACAACCCGCAGCTTCAGGAGAAAGCCGGCCGCGAAGGCTTTCGCGAGAATCTCGCTTATCGCCAATTTACAGACATCCTAGGCAGTTTTTTCGATGGCCTCGCACGCCAGTACTTCCAGTTGGAGGGCCCACTCTCGCAGGCATTCGTGGCTGAGCGCGCCGAGCTGTCCCGGATCCGCACTGAACTTGACAGGCGAGAGAGCTCAGTCAGTCGTCGGCGGCTCCAGTTTGAGAGAGATATGGACGGGCTCTTCGACCGTGTCGCTGCCGCGGAACCAGCGGCCATCTGCCGAGACCTACTCGCCGAATTCCTTTCGACGATTGCGAGTGCTAAGACATTTGACGACCCCGAGGCTGCCGCCGCCGCAATCGTTAGTGGTGAGGCCGTGGCCCGCGCCAAACTCCAGAAGGCTAGGGAGCAGTTCCATACCGTGCGCCCCCGGGGTGTCTCGCTGCCCCGACGCCTCGTGAAGGACTGGACGGCGCTAGTCGAGGTCGAGGAGCGACTGGACCGCGAGGAGTTCACACCCACAGCCGCCCTGATCGAGACAGCCGCAGCCGAAGCAGCTGCCGGCATCCACCTCGCCGTGGCCCGCCGGCAGCGCTTCGACCGCATTATTCAGGACGCTGCTGACGCCACTACCCGCGACACGCGACGCGAAGGAGATCTTCTGCGGACGACAGCCACCTCCACGCGCGACGACGTCACCGCTCGATCACGTGAGGTCGTTGCCAAGGTTGCACACACCGTCTCACAGGTACTCGCCGATGCCCAAAGGACTGACGTCCTTGCACTGAAGGAAGAGGCTGTCACCCGCCACCGCCAGCAACTGGAACAACGCCTCCAGATAGCCGCAGACGAAGCCATCGTGGTGGTGTCCGACTTGCGCCTGCGCCTCGAGGACACCCGTCGCGCCGCCCGGGGAGAGGCGGTAGCAGACGAGGAGATGATGGCCACCGTTGAGGATGAGATCCTCGAGTTGCGGCAGAGGTCCGAGGAGGACATGGATCTCGTTCAACTCGGCATGGCAATGGACATCGTCAACCACGAATTCGGGGCCTCGATCAGGGTCATACGGACAAACCTCCGTTCTCTCAAGCCCTGGTCCGACGCCAACCCAAAGTTGAAAACGCTGCACGACGGTATCCGCGCCGGCTTCGATCATCTCGATGGCTACCTCAAGCTTTTCACCCCTCTCCAGCGCCGCTTGTATCGCGAGCCCGTCCCTATTACGGGCCATACCATCGCGGACTTCCTTAGCAACCTCTTCTCCCGTCGTCTTGAGAGGCATGGGGTCACCCTCAACTCGACGCCCGCGTTTCAGGCAACCGTGATCATGGGGTACCCCTCAACCTTTCTGCCGGTCTTCGTGAACCTCCTCGACAACGCCATCTTCTGGATCGGGGATCAACGGCGTCGCGAGCGCGTCGTGACTCTCGATGCACACGACGGCGTCCTCTTCATTGCTGACAGCGGCTCCGGTGTTTCCGACCGAGATCGCGTGCAAATCTTCGAGCCTGGATTCTCACGTAAGCCCGCTGGTCGCGGCCTTGGCCTCTACATCGTCAGAGACGTGCTCGATCGAGCCGGGTGGGATATCCGACTGGACTCTGGGATTCCGGGAGACACCGTCTTTGCACTCCAGCAGCGGGCCGAGAGCGTGTAATGCCAGCGCCACCCACGTTTCGCGAACTCTCGGGTCGGGCCGTCCAGACCTTTCTCCTGACCGCCGTGGTGTTCGACGACATGGTCACGACTACTGCCGCCTCGGAAGCCGAAACGACGCCAGTCGATCCCACAGCAATCGTAGATCCAGAAGCCGCCTGGCGAAGAATCGTCTCCGACGGCGACTCTGATGCAGACGATTCTCCACCAGCGACACCGGCGATTTCGCCTCCACCTGCACCAGAGGCCCTCGTCCCGCCCAGCGCCGCTGTGGGGAAGACACCGTTAGTGGTCGACCGCCTAACCGCCGGGTTTGCGGCCCGCGGGATCATCTGCGCCGTTCTTGCGCCTGAAAGTGCTCCCCCCGATCCCTCAGCAGATCCAGCACAAGTCGGTCTCTACGCGACAGCGCGTCGCGCTGACTTGTTGGTGCTCGATTGGCGGCTCGGCGGAAGCGGCGGGGACAGAACGCTCGCCATAATGGACCATATCGTTCGAGACGACGTCCGCACCGGCCGAACGCGGCTGATCGGCATTTACACGGACGAGCCCCGCCTTGACCTAGTTGAGACGGCCGTACTCGCCCACCTCCGGATTCCTACGGGACTGCACCAGGTTGCGCATGGCGTCCTGACGTCACCACAGCTTGACGTCGTCGTTTTGGGAAAGGCCGGAGGGGTAGGCGGGGTCCCCCAGGACTACCAGCCCTGCGTGATTGCGGACGATGGAGAGGTGGCGGCACGTCTCATCGACCAATTCACCGCTCTCCGCGAGGGCCTGCTCAGCAACCTGGCTATTGCCGCCCTCGGCCAGCTGCGGGAGGGGACTCACCCCCTTCTCGCACGCTTCGATCCTTGCATGGATGCTGCCTTCGTTTCCGACAGGTCCATCCGGGACTATCCCGCCGAGTCCGAGGACCTCGCTTTGTCGCTCGTTCAGCAGGATATTCAGACGGCGCTCGATGTCGTCGAGCTCCGCAAGTATGTTAATGAGCGTTCACTAAAGGCCTGGCTCCGCATCCCCAAACATGCCGCCGGCTTTGCGTTTCCTGGTGCCCAAACCTCCACGCCGCTTACCGCGCCCTTCGTCGACAGCTTGATCCGTCTCGGACGACCGAACGTGGATCCTTCCCCTCCGGTGCCGGGTTGGAGCAAGAAGAACAGTAAGCAATCGCTCACGTGCGTCTTCGAGCACACGACCGACACCCACGAATTGGATAGCCGCTTCGCGCATCTCACACACGTTCAGACCTCGCGAGCGAGCCGTCGTGAGGCCGATCCCGCACCGGTGTTGCATCTAGGAACGATTTTGGCAAGGATTGCGGATCCGGGCTCTGGGCCGTTAACCAAAGCGAGCAAGGATGATGTCGCCCCTAACTCGCATCCCGTCGCGGCTGCAACGCATTTTCTTTGCGTCCAACCCTCTTGCGATTCTGTGCGCGTGACGAGAGAGATGACATTCCTATTCCTCCCGTTGACCGCGCGCACTTCGACGGGAGTGCCAGATCAGTTCGACATCGCCGTCGAGTATTCGGAAGGCCGCTTCCTGCATCTGGAGGTGGCCCGTAAGTCGTTCGCTGTGAAGGGCATCTCCTTTGGCCCGACTAAGGGCGGTGTTGTCGCGGCTCGGCGGAGGGTGCTTTCCGGGTGTCGCGAGTGGGTGTTCGAATCCTCCGAAGGGACATCGAGGCGTTTTCAGTGGCTCGCCGATCTTCGACCGTTCCTCGCTCAAAGCCTTCTGCAGGAATACTCAGCGACCCTCGGTCGGGTCGGAGTGGACGAAGGGGAGTGGAGTCGCGCCCATCGCAAACGCTCGCGCGATCGCCCGTGATTCACCGACACCTGATTCACTCATCCCCAGAGCTAATCGCTCCGCGATCATCACTCCGGCGGCCCTACGGGCAACGCAACGGAAGACCCTTTCCGGTGGTTGTTGCGCTTCGCCCGCAGCCGAAGAACTGCATCGTGCACACGAGCGGCTGCGCTTCTAGGGTCGTCGTGCTTCCATATGCGCAGAACGAAGCCGAGCAGATGGTTGGCGCTTAGCTTGTGCAATCCCCGTCTCTGCTCCACCGATGTGCCTGCGGCCGGATGGTCGCCCGGGTGATTGCTGCAACTACGCCACCTGATCGTAGACGGACCGGCCGTCGTCCCAGTAGGAGTTGAAGACGTGCTCGTAGACCAAGTTGCACTTGTCGGCGTAGATCGCCCGGGTGAACTTGTCGGGCAACCGGTCGAGGGTCTCATCCACGGCCACGCGCACTGCGGCGCGGGTCTGCTGCTCCTTGCGCCAGTCGAGGACCAGCTTCTCGTGCTTGAGGATGTCAAGCAGCTCCTGGGCTACTGCCCGCACCTGGCGCTCTTCCTCGGGTGAGAGGTCGGGACCGGGCCTAGTGATCAGGTCGAAGACCGCCAGCTGCTCCTCGGTCAACCCTCCAGAGACGTGGCGGCCCTCCTCCTGGGTGAGCTCCTGGCTGAAGCGGAGCAGCTCCTGGAAGTACTGGTCGGCGTTGAGACTACCGGCGTTGTAAGCATCGAGGAGCTTCTGGAAGCGCTCGTAGAGGTCCATCCGGGTGGGGTTCAAGCGAACCATGGTCGTCACTCGGGCGGTCAGCATGGCCCGCAGCTTCTGGGCGGCGGTCGCCTTGCGACCTTCTTTGAACATGGCTTGGACCCGGTCCCAGTCCACCTCGCTCAGGTCCATGAGCTGCTTGCGCTCGTCGGAGCCGATCAAGTACGCCTGAGCTGCCACACTGTCGTCGAGGAGCTGCTCGATCTGTGCCATGACACCGCTGATGTCGGGCCGCTCACCAATGGCAGCGATCCGGTCCATGACCATGCGGACGACCTTGCGGATCCCCGCGTACTGGTTGGCCCGCTCGTCGGGGAGGATGGCCTTGAAGAGCTTCTCCACCTGGCCGGCTCGGATAAGGAAGCTCGAGGTCTCATCGTCGGACAGCTGGAGTCGGTCGGTGAGATCTTTGATGGCCTCGATCCACTCGTACTGGCGCAGCTTCGACATGGCTTCCAGGTCGACGTCGCGGGCGGCACAGAAGGCTTTGATCTCTTCCACCGCTTTGGCCAGCTCCTCGACCAGCGCGGTCTTCTCCTCCACCGGCAACTGTCCCTGCCCGAAGGCCCCCGCGCTGGCGTAGATGGCCAGGGCCCGGTGGAGGTTGGAGAGGATGTCGACGTAGGCGACAATGAGGCCGTTGTTCTTTCCCGGGAAGACGCGGTTGGCTCGTGTGATGGTCTGCATCAGGGACTGGTTACGCATCGGCTTATCGAGGTAGATCGTCGAGCAAGAGGGGACATCGAACCCCGTCGTCCACATGTTGCAGACGAAGGCGATGCGCAGCGGATCTTGGGCGTTCTTGAAGCGCCCCTCCAAGTCCTCCTCTACCATGCGCTTACGGATCGGCCTGATGTCGATCCCGCGCTCGCGCATCTCCGCCACCTCGTTCTGGGACTGGGAGATCACCACCGCCATCTCCGTAGAGTGGAGAAAAGCCACCTCCTGGCGGAGAAGCGCCGCCGCCTCTTCGCCGAGGCCCCCGCCGGCGAGCTTGGCCTCATCCTCGGCGAGCCGTTCCTGCCAGGCCGCGAGCACCTTCTGGTAGGTGCGGACGGCCGTGATCTTGTCGATGGAAACCACCATCGCCTTGCCGGCAAAGCCGCGGCCGAGGAAGTGGGTGACGATGTCCTTGGCCACGGTGTCGAGGCGGTCATCCCGGGTGATCACCTCGTACTGCTGGCCGAGCAGGGTGGCGAGCTTGCGCTCCTGTGCCTCGTCGAGGTCAGCTTCGTCAATGAGGTCGGTCAGGTCCTCCCTGAAGCTGAGGTTGACGAGCTGCAACTGGGGGCTGCGGTTCTCGAAGTAGAGCGGGACCGTCGCACCGTCGGCAGTGGCCGAGGTGTAGTTGTATATGGAGACGTAGTCGCCGAAGACCTCCTTGGTCTTCTCCTCCCCATCAATAAGGGGCGTCCCCGTGAAGCCGAGGAAGCCGGCATTGGGCAGAGCCGCGCGCATGTTCATGGCCAATACGTCGTATTGGGTGCGGTGGGCCTCGTCGGTGATGACGATGACGTCGTCGCGATCCGACAGCACGGGATGGCGCTCCCCCCGCTCGGTCCGGAACTTCTGGATCAGGCTGAAGACATAGCGCCTGTCCTCGCTGAGCAGCTTGCGGAGGTGCGCCGACGAGGTGGCTCGGACGTGCTCCTCGACGATCCCCGCGGCGGAGAACTCCCGGTGCGCCTGGTCATCGAGGTCCTCACGGTCGGTGACGATGACGAAGGTCCAGTTGCCCGGCATGATTCGCAGGATCTTCTGGGTGAAGAAGATCATGGAGATGGTCTTGCCCGAGCCTTGGCTGTGCCAGAACACGCCCAGCTTGCCGCGCTCCTCAGGCGGGGCGCCGCGCAGCTCCTTGAGGCGGGTCAGCGCGTTGTTGACCCCGAGGTACTGGTGGTTGCGGGCGACCATCTTGACCAGCCCGCCCGGAAGCTCCTGAAAGATGGTGAAGTTACGAACGATGTCGAGGAGGCGGGTCGGCTCGCACATCCCGCGGATAGCCGTCTCCAGCGAGACCCGCCCCTGCTCCCCCTCGGAGTTGATCTTCTTCCACTCCAGGAAGTGCTCCCACTGAGAGCTGATCGTCCCCACCCGCGTCTCGGCGCCATTGGAGAGAATGACGAACCCATTGGGGGTGAAGATCCGCGGAATGGTGTCGCGGTAGTCGGTGAGGTTATCGTTGTAGGCGTCCTTGAGGTTGCGGTGAGCGGCCTTGAGCTCGATGAAAACAAGCGGGATGCCGTTCACAAACCCGATGAGGTCCGGCCGGCGCTGGTAGAGGTCGGAGTGAATCCACATCTGGGAGACGACCCGGAAGTCGTTGTTGCCTGAGTCTTCCCAGTCGATTACGGTGACCCGCTCCACCTCGCGGCTGCCGTCGGGCTTGCGGATGCTCACTGGAACGCGGTCCCGAATCAGCTCATAGACCTCGCGGTTGGCCCGAGCGTAGTGCAGGGCGGTGCGGTCGCGGGTGATCTCGGTGACCGCCTGGTCGATCGCCTCCGGGGGCAGGTGCCGGTTGAGCCGCTCGAGGGCAGCCCGCAGATCGCGGACCAGGATGATCTCGCTCTTGCTGGTGCGACCCAGTGTGCCCCCGGTTCCAAGCGTCTCCGTCCAGGCGCCGCAGTAGTCCCAGCCGAGTTCCTTGAACAGCGTAATGGTCGGCTGCTCGACGGACTCATCCTCCCCGAAGGGCCGGCTGCGAACCCTCACGCGGCAGCCTCACCGATGGGGATGTCTAGCTCCTCAACGTCGACCTCGCCGGAGATCAGGCGCGGGAGGAGGAGGTCGCGGGCGCTTGACGCGACCGTGCTCGTCCGCTTCAGGGTCTCGGCTTCGGTGAGAAGAGGTCCGACAATCGCGTGGAATCGCTCCAGTACGAGCTCGGGAGGACGGAGGACCGTGGCTTCCGCGAACGTCCGTCCGGTCACCGCCGGGTAGGCCGACCCGGTCGCCTGACCTGTCAGGTAGCTGACGAACTGATCTTGCGTAATTAGGAGGTAGAGATACGAGAAAGGAACTTGCACTGGCGTCAGGACGGCAAATCCCGTGGACGCCACCCACTCCTTGCCCGGCTCAAGGACTAGGGCATGCGCGCGCAAGTTCGGCCGGACTGTTGACCAGATAGTGTCGCCGTGCGCCACTCTTCTACGCGCACGTCCAGGCGCATCTCTCAATGGCATCCTTTTGGGTTCATGGATGCGTCCTGGGGAGACTGAGGTGATGTCAATGTAGTCGA
>Ga0187851_10002454_pt1 | contig 16406 bp, 17 predicted proteins | sample June2016WEW_6_10_FD_132997 | JGI IMG/M metagenome (GOLD analysis project Ga0187851, IMG submission 132997) | Peatland microbial communities from SPRUCE experiment site at the Marcell Experimental Forest, Minnesota, USA - June2016WEW_6_10 | ecosystem: Environmental > Terrestrial > Soil >...
AATCTGCAGCACCACATAGCGCGGCAGCAGATGACTCAGAAACTCCGCCGGCGGTTGCTCGTAAATGTAGTCCGGCGGCGCCTGGTCCCCGCGCGAAACCGTCAGCGGCAGCACCTTCTTCAGCGTCACCCTCTGCGTCAGCACGCTCTTGAACTCGTTGTAGAGCAGGTACACCGAGTCGATTTCTGCCGCCGCGAATCGACGCATCGACTCATCCGCCAGCGCCTGCGCCTCTTTGAGCGACGCCGTCTGGCTGACGCCCGTCAGCTCGCCGCTGATGCGCGCTTCGCGTCGCGTGAAAAAATCGCGCCCCTTGCGCCCGATCAGCTCCAGTTCCACCTGCTGGCCGGCGTGGTCCGTGATGAACTGCTGCGCCGTGCGGATCAGGTTGGCGTTATACGCACCGGCCAGCCCGCGGTCGGCCGTGATCAGGATCAACTGGATGCGCTTCTCTTCGCGGGCCGCCAGCAGCGGATTCTCCGCCACGCGCTCATCGCTCGCCGCCGCCGCTGAAACGTCGGCCAGCATTGCATTGAAAATCCGCGCATACGGCCGCGCATTGATCACCCGGTCCTGGGCCCGCCGCAGCCGCGCCGCGGAGACCATCTTCATCGCCTTCGTGATCTGTTGCGTGTTGCGAATCGAGCGCACACGCCGTCGTAGATCGATCAGACTGGGCATGACGCCTCGCTCGCTGTGTTGCCCGACATGGAACTTCGCGGCATCTCGCTTCTTACTTCGTCACCGGGTGCGCGGCGGCGAACTGCTTCTTGAACTCCGTCATCAGCGCCTCGAGCTTCACCTTCAGTTCGTCGCTCAGCACCTTCTTCTCCCGGATCTCCGTCAGCACATCCTGGTGCGCGTTGTCGAGGAAGCGGTACAGTTCGCCTTCAAATGGGCGGCACAGCTCCACCGGCAGGTCATCCAGATGCCCGTTCGTGCCGGCGTAAATGATCATCACCTGCTTTTCCACCGGCAGCGGCTGGTACTGGCCCTGCTTCAGAATCTCCACGAGCCGGCGGCCACGGTTGATCTGCGCCTGCGAGGCTTTGTCCAGGTCCGAGCCGAACTGCGCGAAAGCCGCCAGCGCGCGGTACTGCGCCAGGTCCAGCCTCAGCGACCCGGCCACCTGCCGCATCGCTTTCACCTGCGCGTTGCCGCCCACGCGGCTCACCGACAGGCCGACGTCCACCGCCGGGCGCACGTTCGAGTTGAACATGTCGGCCTGCAGGTAGATCTGCCCGTCGGTGATTGAAATCACGTTAGTCGGGATGTAAGCCGAAACGTCGCCCGCCTGCGTTTCGATGAACGGCAGCGCCGTCAGCGAGCCGCCCCCCAGCTTGTCGTTCAGCTTCGACGCCCGCTCCAGCAACCGGCTGTGCAGATAGAACACGTCGCCCGGATACGCTTCGCGCCCCGGCGGCCGCCGCAACAGTAGTGAAATCTCGCGGTATGCCGCGGCATGCTTCGAAAGATCGTCGTAGATGCACAGCGCGTGGCCCTTGTTGTCGCGGAAGTACTCGCCCATCGCGCACCCCGCATACGGCGCGATGTACTGCATCGGCGCCGGGTCGGACGCGGTGGCCGCCACAATGATCGTGTACTCCATCGCGCCGTGATCGGCCAGCGTCTTCACCACCTGCGCCACCGTCGAGCGTTTCTGCCCGATGGCCACGTAGATGCATATCACGCCCTGGCCCCTCTGGTTGATGATGGTGTCCAGCGCGATCGCCGTCTTGCCCGTCTGGCGGTCGCCGATGATCAGCTCGCGCTGGCCCCGCCCGATCGGGATCATCGCGTCGATCGCCTTGATGCCCGTCTGCAGCGGCTCCTTCACCGGCATGCGGTCGATCACGCCCGGCGCGATCCGCTCCACCGGCAGGAACTCCTTGGTATCGATCGGCCCCTTGCCGTCGATCGGCTGACCCAGCGCGTCCACCACGCGGCCGATCAGGTTCGGGCCCACCGGCACCGACATGATTCGTCCCGTGCGGCGCACTTCGTCGCCTTCCTTGATCTCGTCCGCCTCGCCCAGAATCACCGCGCCCACCTCATCTTCATCGAGGTTGAGTGCGATGCCCGATATCCCGTACGGGAACGCCAGCAGCTCCCCGGCCATCACCTTGTCGATGCCGTGGATGTGCGCGATTCCGTCGCCCACCGCGGCCACGTAGCCCGTCTCGGCCACCTGGATCGCCTGGTCGAAGCCTTCAATCTCCTCACGCAGAACACTCGCTATCTCGTCCGCACGAATCTGGGCCATAGCCTCTCTTCTTCCTTAAACCCCTGCGTTCCCTTCAACCCTCGCCGTACCCCGCGCCTCAGGCCTGGGCCACCAGCCGCCGGCGCAGCGACTCGAGCTCTCCCCGCACCGAACCGTCCAGCACCCGCGAACCGATTCTCACCGTCAAACCGCCCAGCAGACCCTCGTCCACCGTATAGGCGCAGCGCAGGCTTTTTTCCTCAATCCGAGCCGCCAGCTTCGCCTCCAGCGTCGTCTGCTGCTCCTGATTCAACGCCCGCGCCGCGGTCACCTCCGCGCGCGCGATCCCGAGTTGCTCGTCGAGTTGCACCTGGAACGCCTGCCGGATGCTTGCCAGCAGCGGAATCCGCCGATGGCTGATCACCACGTCCCAGAAATTCTTCATCAGCGCGTGCAGCCCCAGCATCCCGCCCAGGCGCTCGATCGCGGCCTTCTTCTGCGCCCCGCTGATCGCGGGCGAAAGCAGCGCCACCCGCAATTCCGGGCATCCCTGGATCAGCGCTTCGATCGCGCCCAGTTGCTCCAGCGCCTGTTCCGCCCCGAGCGTCGAGCCCGGCTTGCTTACCACGGCGAGCAGCGCCTTGGCGTACTGGTTGGTGACAGCGAGCGGCATCTTCAGCGGCTCTCCTTATTGACTCAGCCTCTGCGGGCTGTCCAGGTCCCGCGCAAACCGGCTCACCAGCGCCGACTGGGTCGGCTCGTCCATCCGCGCCACCACTTTCTGGCGCGCCAGATCCAACGCCAGCACCGCCGCCGCGGCTTTCACTTCCTGCCGCGCAGCCTTCGTCGCGGAGGCGATTTCCTGCTCGCTGGCCTGTCCGAGCTTGACCATCTTTTCGGCTGTTTCCGCCCCGATCCGCTCGCCTTCGGCCTGCATCGCAACGCGCGCCTCGGCCCGCAGCACTTCCACGTCGGCCTGCAAACCGGCCATCCGCCGGTCCACTTCCGCCGCCCTCTCGGCGGCCGCTTCAGCCCGCCGCCGGCTCACTTCCAGGCTGTCGGTGATTTCCAGTTTCCGGGCACGGAATGGCGGACCGCCCATCTTCACCGCCACGTAACCCAAGCCCCCGGCGAGAATGGCGAAATTCACCCATTTCTCAAACAGGAAATCGCCTTCCGGCTTCTTCCCGGCGCCTTCTTCCGCGGCCATCGCCAGGCCGGCAAACGCGAGCAAAAGCCATAGCTTGCGCATCTTAGTTCTTCCCCGCCAGCACGGCCTCGGCAATGCGGTCGGCCAACCGGTCGCTCTCCACCGCCAATCCCGCCCGCGCGCTCTCGGCTTCGGCCGCGATTTCCACCCGCGCCGCGGCCACCTGCGCCGCCGCCTGGCCCCGCGCAGCCTCAATCGCCGCGGCCTGCTCCGCGCCCAGCCGCTTCCGGTTCTCTTCCTGACCGGCGTAGATCCCGGCGCGCGCCTCGGCCAGCGCTTTCTCGTACGCCGCCATCTTTTCGGCCGCCTGCGCCACCGCGCTCTCGGCCGCCTCCACTGCCCCTTCCGTCCGCTTCCGGCGCTCGGCCAGGACACGCTGCATGGGCTCGATCAGAACTTTCTTCAAATACCAGTGGAGAGCGATCACCAGGATCAGGGTAGGTATGGCTCGAACGAGGATATCCTGCAGGGTTCTAACGATTTGTTCCATGGACGACCGTTCTGCCGAATGCGGGCCGAGGAAGGCAAGCGGGGCGAACACCCAGACCCGAAAATCCTATTATATGCACGCCGGAAAATCCGCGGTCAAACGACTCAGTTGCGCTGATTCAGCCTTTCTCTCATACAATTTCGGCACGCCGGGAAAGGTCCTCTCGGCATGCGCCGGCGCTCCTCGGCACAACGCCGCAGTCGAATATGGGAATGGTCTTAGCCGCGCAGTTCCGCCACGATTTCGCGCGCCGCCCGCCGCGCCTCTTCCACTTGGTCGCGGCCGAAGCTGATCGCGCCCACCCGCGGATGTCCGCCCCCGCCGTAGCGTTCGCAGATCGTCGCTAGGTTATGCGTCGGCGCCTCCGCGGCCCACGGGTTGGACCCCACCGAGACCTTCGACCGAAAGCTCGCCAGGCTCACCGACACGCTGTAGGTCGCCTGCGGGTAGAGCGAGTATGGGATGAACTTGTTGTACCCCTCCAGGTCGTAGTCCGCCACGTCGAACCAGATCACGCCGCTCTCCGACCGCGCCACCCGCCGAATGATCTCCGTCGATTGCAGGTGCCGCTCGTACAACGGCTCGAACTGCGCCCGGATCCCGGGCTCATCCAGGATCGCGGCCAGGCTCTGCCGCTGCATCCGGCGGATGATCTGCTGCACGATCTCGGACCCCTTCGAGGCCTCGATTACCAGCGTCAGCTTCATCGCCGGCTCGCGCATCGCCACCGCCTCGGCCGCGCTCGCATAAAGCGCGCCGTCGATAATCTCCGCCCAGTGCACCAGCTCGGCCAGATCCGGAGCTTCCCAGCCGTACACCTCGCGCGCGATCCGCGCAATGAAGCTCGTGCAGGCGCGATAGTTGGGGTCGAAGTAGAACCGCTTCGAGTCTTTCCAGCGCTCGTAGTGCGCCGCATCCTCCGGGCTCAGAAACGCGCTTTGGTGATGGTCGAACCACCACGTCAGCTTCGGGCTATTGGAGTATTTGAAATCGACGATCGCGTTGACCTCGCCGTCAAACAGCCCCTCCGCGAACAACTGGTCCGGCGTGTGCGCCATGCCCGTATAGACCAGCTCCGCCTCCGGGTCGAACTTGGCCACATAGAAGCGGCTGAAGAAGGCGGCCGCGGCCGCTCCGTCGAAGCAATGATCGTGATAGAGAATTCGAACCTTCATCGATAGGCCTGTCCACTCGCGCGCCTCGCTCATGCAAGGAAACCTTAAAGGATGCCTGATCGCCGCCGCGCATGCAACCTGCCTACCGGCCGCGCGCGTATGGAATGCGCCGTCCGGACGCGCCCCTCGCTCCGCTCTGGCCCTCCGCCGCTGCTGTTCCATCCATTGTTTGACGCTTGCTTCGCGCGCTCTCACGCGCCCGGCTTCAGCACCGTGCACACTGACGCACATACCGGTCCGCCGATGTTGAACGTCGCCGCCGCCCGCGCGTTCTTCACCTGGATTTCCGCCGGCGCTTTGCCCAGCAGTTGCAGCGCGCTCCAGCCGATCATCGCCACGCCCGTCGCGCCGATCGGATGGCCTTTGGCGATCAGTCCGCCCGACGTGTTGATGCCGCACACGCCCGCCGGCGCCGCCTTGCCTTCCACCCAGAAGCGAGCCCCCTGCCCTTCCGCGGCTTGCCCGATGACCTCCGTGCCGATCGCCCCCATCACCGTGAAGCAGTCGTGGATCTCGGCCACGTTCACGTCGGCCGGCTGAAGGCCCGCCATGGCGTAGGCCGCCGCCATCGCGCGCCGCGCGCCGGCCGGCCGCAGCACGTCGCGGCCCGCGCGGCTCAGTGGATCGGTCGCCTGCGCGTAACCCGCCACCTCGACCGTATCCTGCCGCCGCATGCCCAGCTTCGCGAGACCCTCCTCCGTCGCCAGGATCAGCGCCGCGTACCCGTCGCTGATCTGCGAGCAGTCGTACGTCTTCAGCGGCAGACCCTCGGCCACATAGCGATTGATGCCTTCGATGCGCAACACGTCTTCCACCGTGATGCGCGCGTTCCGCATCTGAGCCCACGGGTTGTGGCGCGCGTTAGCGTACTCCTGCGCCGCGATGTGCGCCAGGTCGCGTTCCGTCACCCCGTGCTCGGCCATGTAGCCTCTCATGATCTCGGCGAAGATGTGCGGGAACACGAACGTCTTGCCCGCGCGCTCGTCGGGGTAGGAGAAGTAGCCCAGCACCTTGCCGATCAGCGCCCCGTCCATCCTGCCCGCGCCATCGCGCATCTTCTCGTAGCCCACCGCAATGCCCGTTTCGCCCAAGCCCAGCCGCAACTTGTAAATCACGCTCAGCACCGCTTGCCCGCCCGAGGCGCAGGCGTTCTCCACGGCCTCGATCGGCTTGCCCTCCAGACCCGGCGTCATCGCCATCAGCCCGGCCAGCAGTCCCTGTTCGTTCAGCGAAAAATTGCACGCCGCGCCGATCGACCCCACATCCAACGCGCCTGCCTCGACGCCGATTTCGCCGCATGCCCCCTCCACGGCGGAGCGGATCATCCCGGGCACGCCGGCCCCCAGCAGCTTGCCGAACTCCGATTGATGATACGCCGCGATGTAGACCTTCTTCATCTCTCCGCCCTCCCTCCTCGGCCCTGCCCCCAGGACCGGCTTTGATCGGCGCTCGTCCCCTCAGTGCCAGACTCGCAGAAAACTCCCCGCCGCGGCGCGGATCGTTCCCGCTGCCCGCCTGAAATACAGTTCAAACGGCGAAGGTTGAAGTATCATTAATCTGAGCCGGCGAGAAAACGAGGCCGCCACACAGCCAGATGAAGGTACTGATCGCGGACGACAGCCCGACCATGCGGCGTCTGCTCCAGTCCACTCTCGAGGAATGGGGTTACGAGGTCGTCGAGGCGCAGGACGGCGAGCAGGCTTTGGACGTTCTTTGTGGTGAGGATCCGCCGACGCTGGCGATCCTCGATTGGGTCATGCCCCAGCTCACCGGCCCCGAGCTCTGCCGCCGCATCCGTGCCCGCAAGCGGCCCACCTACACCTACATCCTTCTGCTCACCTCCAAGGCCCAGCGCCAGGACCTGATCGAGGGCATGGGCGCCGGCGCCGACGACTATCTCGTCAAGCCCTTCGACCACCCCGAAATGGAAGTGCGCCTGCGCGCCGGCCGCCGCATCGTCGACCTGCAGGCCGAGCTGATCCAGATGCGCGAGGCCCTGCGCGAGCAGGCCACCCGCGACGCCCTGACCAAGTGCTGGAACCGCTCGTCCATCTTCGAACTCCTCACCCACGAGATCCATCGCGCCTGCCGCGAGCGCAAACCTCTCGGCGTCATCATGCTCGATTTGGACCACTTCAAGCTCGTCAACGACACCTACGGCCACGTCTGCGGCGACGAGGTGCTCAAACAGGTGGTCAATCGCATCTCCTCCTCCATGCGCTCCTATGACGCCCTCGGACGCTACGGCGGAGAGGAGTTCATCGGCGTCCTTTCGGGCTGCGGCGAACATTCCCTCCTCGGCAATGCCGAGCGCATGCGGGCGGCCATCGAATGCTCACCCATTGCCTGGCAGTCCGGGCAGATCCGCATGACCGCCAGCTTCGGCGCGGTCGCCGGCATCCCGCCCGAAGGCCTGACCGCCGATCAGTTGATCCGCATCGCCGACGAGAGCCTGTACCGCGCCAAACGCGAGGGCCGTAACCGCGTCGCCTTCACGTCCTACGGTGAACCGGCGGCCTAGTTCCCCGAGCCGGAGTTTCGTTGAATCAGTAATCCCAGGTTCGACGCCGATCCGCGTCTGTTCACCAGCCGTCGCTGCGAGCCGTTGTTACGAACCGTGACCGTCTGACGGAGCCGCGACTAAAAGGAGCGGTTCTTCGCGTTGTTACGAACTGCGAGGAAGGATGCCGGATGGGCCGCGGCCGGAGTGATTGGGCAACGATTTCCCAATCAGCCATTTTTTGCCTTTTAGAATCAATTGGTTGGAAACCGAGTTGGGCAGAATTGCCCAATTGACCCGGCGCGAGCGCTGAAGATTCCGAAGGCGAAGAACCGTGGGAGCGGTCTTGGCGTTGTTACCGAGATGGAATGAGAAGGCCGGCCCCGACGGGATGCGGTAAGCTCCCATTGGTTGCGCACTCGAAGTGCAAAAGGAGGCCGGCCATGAAGCAGAATATCACTGTCCAGCGGAGTCCGAAACGTGGGGCGCGACTGTTAAGGAGCGGTCGCCGCGCCGTTCCACATTCGCAACGCAGCCGTGACCCAAGGCATCGCATTTTTCGAATTGTTCAATCGACTTCCAATGCAGTCCACTACCGCGTAGCCTGCCTGGCCTCGGCCGGAATGTCCATCCGGCTGAGCGTCGATGCGTATGCGTTCACTCCGCGGAATAGCGCCTCGGCGATGCGCTGGCGCTGCTCCGGTTTTTTCAGCAGGCTCTCATCGTGAGGATTGCTGATGAATCCGATCTCGGCCAGCACGGACGGCATATTGGCGCCGATCAGCACCACGAACGGGGCCTTCTTCACGCCGCGGTTTCGGGTCGTCCCGCTCAATTTGTTCCACGCGCCGTACAACTCGCGCTGAATCCGAATGGCAAACTCACTGGACTCGGTCACCTTCTCGCTGAGCGCGATCTTCTTCAGCAGATCCTCCAGCTCGTGGATCGACTTGCCGGTGCCCGCGTTCTCCCGCGCCGCCACATCCAGCGCCTCCTTCGAGGTCGTGAAGCTCAGGTAGTACACCTCCGAGCCCGAAATCGTCCGGTAGGGCGATGAGTTCGCGTGCAGCGACAGGAACAGGTCGGCTTCGGCCCGGTTCGCGATCGCCGTGCGCTCATCCAGCGGCACGAAAACGTTGCTCGTGCGCGTGTAGACCACATCGGCCCCCAACTGCTCCTCGATCAGCGCGCCCAGCCGCTCGGCCACATCCAGCACCAGGTCCTTCTCCAGCAGCCCCGTCGGCCCACGCGTGCCCTCGTCGTGGCCGCCGTGTCCCGCGTCGATCACCACCCGCGTCAGCTTCAGGCCCAGCGCCCGCGTCAGCGTCCGTCCGCCGCCCGAATTCCTGCCCGCGGGTACGGGCTTCGAGCCCTCCCCCGCCGTTTCTTCCACGCCGCCGGGCGCGGGCTTCTTCGTCGTTTCCGCAATCGAAGATTCCGTTTTGGGAACGGCTGCGGGCTTTCTCAGCGCCGCGGTAGTAGACTCCGGCATCGACCCGGGGGCGGGCTTCTTCACGGCCGTCGTGGGTTCCGGCTTCGGCTTGGCGAGTGGCTTCCTGGCCGTGGACGCGGTCTCGCTCTCCGGTGCTGGCGCTTCCGCGGGAGGATTGGCAAGCACTACGTCACCCCGCGGCGACTCGGACTCACCCGGCTTCACGGCGGCCCGTTGCGGCTTGATCTCCGCTCCAGCTTCCGGTGCGGCCGTCGCGGCGGCCTCCGGTGTCTTTGATGCGGCTTCAGAAACTTTCGGGATCGTAGGCCGGACCTCGAAGTTCAGCCGCACCGGATTGGCCAGCACGCTCACCTCGACGCTCGAGTCGTGCTCCAGTTCCAGCACCACCCGGGCCACGCCCGGGCTGTACTGCGCCACCCGGATCTGGCTGATGACCCCGTCGCCCACCGGGATCACATGCGTGCCCCGGCCGGGCAGCAGAACACGCGTGTTCGGCAGATCGAAGAAAACTCGAGGCGGATTCCCGACGCTGCCTTTGCGCGGAGCGACGGGCGCTTCCAGTTCCACCGTGACGGTGGTCGTCTGCGCACTGGAATAAAAGCGCACCGTGCTCAGGCCTACCGGCTTGTCGGCGCCCGCACAGATTGCGGCGCATAGGAACAGGGCGGCGGCAAGGCGTGGAATCACCCCGCGCATCCAACTTCCGTCGGATCCGTGCCTGGCCGGGCTCACCGCGGGGCGTGGGGAAACTTCCGGGTTCAGTCGACCCTCCCCCTCAGCGGGTTCTCATGCAAATCCGCCCTTGGCTGTCCACGTAGGCCTCAACCGCGCGGGCGCCGGCCTCTTCGGGCGCCGGCGCCGCTTCTATCGCCGCCGTCGGCGCGGGCGTCTGCTGGCGCGCCGCGCCCCACGCCTTGCCGACCCGCGACACGTAGTTCATCGTCTCGCGGTACGGCGGTACGTCGCCGTACCGCATCACCGCCGACTCGCCGGCATTGTACGCCGCCACCGCCAGACGGTCGTCGCCGAACATGTCCAGCAAGTACTTCAGGTAGGTCACGCCCGCCTCGATGTTCTCTCTCACGTCGAACGAGTTGGTCACGCCGAATCGCCGCGCCGTCGCCGGAATCAACTGCATCAACCCCTCGGCGCCTTTCGGCGAAACCGCCAGCGGGTTGTAGTTGCTCTCCACGCGAATCACCGAGTCCACCAGCAGCGGGTCCACCCCATGCCGTCCGGCCGCGTCATCGGCCAGTTTCCTCAGCGCCTGCGGAGCGGTCACGGCCAGCGGCTTGGCCGCCACCGGCGCTTCGCCACTCCCCGGCTGGACCTCACTGGAAACCGCGGCCGCGGCACTGGCCGCCGGCGTCAGCACTACCTTCCGCACCAGGCGGCCCGTGCGTTTGTCAGCCCGCACCACGCTCGCCGCCCGCACCGCCGGAGCCTGTTCCGGACCGGCGCTCGACTGCGGCCACGCAGCCGGCGAAACCGTCAGCGCCAATCCGGCACAACAAATCCACATGAACTTGTTTTTTTGATTATACGGCATGCTGTGCGAGTTCTAGTACGAAAATGCCACTTGTGGCCGCGGCTGGCCGGACCTTGTTACGATTCTCTCACGCCCCCAGGCACCCGCCGTCCGCCGAATCGCCGTTTGAACCGGCCCGTTCTGCTGGCACAATGGGAGGTGGGCCGCGCCGGGAATTGACACGTGCAGGACGATTTTCCGCATTACATCGAGTTCCGCCACGTCTTTAAGACGTTCGATCGACCCGTTTTAGTCGATTGCAGCTTCTATCTCGATCCCGGAAAGACCCTCGCCGTCATCGGCCGCAGCGGCGTCGGCAAAAGCGTTTGCCTGCAACACATCATGGGCTTCCTCAAGCCCGATTCCGGCCGCATCGTCGTCGCCAACCAGGACATCACCGACCTCGATGAGGCGCATTTGCGCCCCATCCGGCGCAAAGTCACCATGGTTTTTCAGAGCGGCGCGCTGTTCGACTCGCTCACCGTCGGCGAAAACATTCTCTTCTCCCTCGAGTTGCACCCCGAATACAACTACGACAACCGCATCGAGGTCGTCCGCGGGTTGCTCGGAATGGTCGACCTGGCCGATTACGAGGACGCCTATCCCGCCGACCTGTCCACCGGCTACCGGCGCGCCGTCGCCATCGCCCGCGCCCTCGCCGCGCAGCCCGAATGCATCCTCTACGACGAGCCCACCACCATGGTCGACCCGATCATGGGCGACCACCTCGGCAACCTCATGTTGCGGCTGAAAAAGCAGCTCGGCCTGACCTCGGTCGTCGTCACCCACGAGCTCGACCTGATGCGCAAGGTGGCCGACACTGTGGCCTTTCTCGACCGCGGCCAGGTCGCCTATTTCGGCCCCGTCTCCGGCCTCGAGCAATCGAAGCACCCCGGCGTCCAGGCATTCCTGCGCATGGATCGCCTCGATTTCAGCGCAGAGAGCCTGCACGCAGTCGATTGAACCGCCCCACCAGGCGCTGCCACAGCGACGGCGCCGGCGCTTCGGTCTCGGGCTGCGCGGTGGTGGCGGGCTTGCGCACCATGGGCACGTACCACGGCGCAGCAGGCTCGGCCGCCGCGCGCGCGGCCACCCGCGCACGGTAGTTCTGCAGCGCGTAATCCCGCTTCATCGTCCGCCCGCCCTTCTCTACCACGCAGGTCGTGAATCCCGTCACCGCGCCGCTTTTCACCACCAGCGCCACCGGCCCTGCGCCCCAAATGCCGCGCTCGATCCACGACGTTTCATAGCGGTGGTGCCGCGTGCTCCAGTTGAAAATCCGCAGCGAGTCGAACTCCCGGTCGCGCGCCCCCGCCGATTGCGCCGCCCACAGCCACACCGTCTTGGTCACGTCCGCCTGCCGGTCGTGCACCGTGCCGATGTCGAAGTACGCCACGATCCGCGCCCGCTCGGCGTACTGCGCCACCTCGTCCGGGATCGAGCTGTACAGCAGCCGGTCCAGCACCCAGCCGCTGCGCCCGTCCTCCGCGCGCACCAGCGTCCAGTCGTCCATCACCGGCGGCGTCGGCGGCGGTTCATTCGGCTTTTCCTCGGGCAAATGGTCCTGCGTGTAGCCCGATAGCAGCAGCCAGTCTTCGGGCACCGGCGGCGGCGGTCCCGGCGGTGGCGGCGGGACCCGCGGCGGCTCTTTCTGCTTGTGCAGCACGCGCGGCTTGAACGCGTTTTCCTCCAGCAGCGGCGGCGGATCCCACTTCACCCGGTCCACCCGCTGATGCGCGATCACCTGCACCGTCTTCTTGGGCGCGATCTGGTAATACGCCGGCGCCTGGCGATACGGCGCCGTATGCGCGCTCAGCGTGTCCAGCACCGTGGCCTGGCCCAGCGCCGGCGCCTTTGCGGCCCGCTCCTCTAGCGCCTGGAACTCCGCCCGGGCCTGCGCCGACAGCAGCAGCCGCGAATCCGTCCAGCCCTCCACGCCGTTCGCCGCGCGGACTTTGACGAAACGCCGCCGCCGCGCGATCAGGTCGACTCTTTCGTCGTGCTGCAGCGTCGCCGACACCGGCGATCGCAGGTTCAGCTCCTTGCGGATCTGCACCGTCGACGGCCCCACCCACGCCTCGCCCACCACTCTCTCGCGCTCCCCGCCCGGACCGCACGCTCCCAGCATCGCCAGCGCGCACACGAGCAGCACCCGCAGGACGCCATCACTGCGCCGCGACGAGACGCCCCCGTCGCCGCGGGCCTCGAGCGTCTGTGAGAAATCCATCGACAACACCGGGTCCAGTGTCATGTCCCGCAGATTCTCTGACAATCACCGGCCATTCCCGGTGGCGCAGGCACTCGTGCCTGCCGCGTCGACACTCGTGTCGACGCTCGGTCGGCGTTGTCAATTCTTAACTGAGACATGACACTAGCAGCCTGTGGTTGAAATCTCGCGCGTCTGCATGGGCGCGATCTCGCCTGGCGCCGCGCTCGAAGCCGCTCTTCTGGCTCCAGGATAACAACCCGCGTTCGGCCAGCCTCCCTGCTTCGCCCGGCCGGCGCTTCTTTCAGCCAACCAGCTCGCGGATCAGCGTCTCCATCCGCGTCATGCCTTTGTCCAACTGCTCCAGGCTGGCCGCATAGGAGATCCGCACATGCGCCTCGGTGCCGAACGCCTCGCCCGGCACCACCGCCACGTGCGCCTTCTGCAACAGCAATTCCGCGAACTGCATCGGCGTCGCGATCCCGTCGGCTCGCAGTACGCCCGCCAGGTTCGGGTAAGCGTAGAACGCGCCTCGCGGCTCCACGCATGTCACGCCCGGCATCGCCCGCAGCCGCCGCACCACGAAGTCCCGCCGCCGCCGGTATTCCTCGAGCATCGCGTCCACCGAATCCTGCGGCCCGTTCAGCGCCTCGATCGCCGCCTTCTGCGCGATCGACGTCGGGTTGGAGGTCGAATGCGATTGCAGTTTGATGATCGCCTGGCACACCGCCGCCGGCGCCAGCGCGAAGCCGATGCGCCATCCCGTCATGGCGTAGGTCTTCGACAGCGACCCCGCCACCACCACCGTGTCCTTCATCCCCGGCGCCGCTGCCACCGAGTACGGCTCGCTATCGTACAGGAACCGGCAATAGCATTCGTCCGTCATCAGCCACACGCCGCGCTCGCGCGCCAGCGCGGCGATCTTCTCGAATTCCTCGCGCTCCGCCAGCGCCCCCGACGGATTGCACGGCGAGTTGACGATGATCAGCCGCGTGCGCTCCGTCAGCGCCCGCTCAATCAGCTCCGCCGTCGGCGCGAAGCCCTCCTCTTCCTGCGTGTCCACGAACATGCACACCGCGCCGGCGTAGTTGACGACGTCTTTGTAGGTCACCCAGTAAGGCACCGGGATGATGACTTCGTCGCCCGGGTTCAGCAGCGCTTGCGTCAGATTGAAAATGGCGTGCTTGCCGCCCACCGTCGCAACGCACTCGTTCACCCCGTAGTCGGTGCCGAAATCCGTCCGGTGCCGGTCGCAGATCGCCTGCCGCAGCTCCTGGATCCCGTGCATCGCCGTGTAGCGCGTGAAATTGGCATCCAGCGCCGCCACCGCCGCCCGTTTGATATTGTCCGGCGTTGGGAAATCCGGCTCTCCCACCCCGAAATCGACCACGTCCACCCCCGCCCGGCGCAGCTTTTCGGCCTCCGCCGACACCTTCGCCGTCGAGGATACGCCGATCAGGGATATGCGGTCTGACTGAGTTGCGGCGCCCTGCATGATCTCCTTAATTTCTAATTGTTTACGGCTCTGGGGCGAGTATCCGCTGGCGCAGCCGCGCCTCCACGCACGGGGGGACCAGATCGGTGATATTGCCGCCCAGGCTGATGACCTCCTTCACAATCCGGGAACTGATGAAGGAATAGGCCTCTCCTGCCATCATAAACACAGTTTCGATCTCCGGCGCCAGTCTTCGGTTCATTAGAGCCATTTGTAATTCATATTCGTAATCAGAAATAGCTCTAATACCACGCAGGATTACGGAGGCGCCTTTGCGGAAAGCGTAATCCACCAGCAGCCCGTCGAAACTGTCCAGCTCCACGTTGGGCATCCCGCGCACCACTTCTGCCAGCATCTCCAGGCGTTCCTCGACGTTGAACAGCGGCCGCTTCTCTTCGTTCCTGAGCACCGCCACGATCAGCCGGTCCGTGATCCGCGCCCCGCGCCGGATCAGGTCCAAATGGCCATTCGTGATCGGGTCGAACGAGCCCGGGTAAACCCCCACAATCTCAGATCGGGTTTGGCTCAAGAGGTGCCTCCTCGCCGGCCTGTCGGCCGATTCATCCCTTCATGTTACGCCTGCGGTGCTATCTTTCGTCCGGACGGAGAAGCCTGAGGGCCGTTACAGCTTCGCCCGCACTTCGCGAAACGAGCTGTAGCTCTTCAGCGGGGCTGTCTCATTGGCCTCGCGCACGGCGCCGACGGTCTCCGAGTTCGGAATCGCGATCGGGAACGGCATGCCCTTGTGCAACTCGACCTGTTTGAGGAAGAGGCGGATTGCCTCCGTCGTCGTGATGCCGATTTTGGAGAACACGCGCTCGGCCGAGGCTTTCAACTTGGGGTCGACCCGGGCGTGAAGCATACGCGTCTTGCCTGGATGTGGGGGCATATCGGACTCCAGCTTTAGTGTATCTCAATTGCGACCTCGGATTGCACCTTGAGATGTGAGGTTTTTCCCTGGAAACGGCAAGACCATGATCTGCTCAGGGCGTAGTTCACAAAGTTGCCCAAGGCACCCCCGCCTCGGATTTATCCTTAGGTCAGCCCCATGGCCCATACCCCCGACCCGCAACTCGTCCTCGACTCCGGCGACCCGTCTCTGTTCGACGTCCGCAGCCGCGCGGCCGTGGCGACTCCCGGTAAGATATAAGTGGAGGCGACGCACGTGAACACGATCCGAGACATCGAGCGCGCGATTGACGCCCTGCCCACGGAAGAGCTCGACCAATTGCTCGACTGGCTGGACCGACGTCACGCTCAGCGGATCGACGCCCGGCTCGCCAGCGACCTGGATGCGGGCCGCATGGATGAGGCGATTCACCGCGCGTTGGACGAAGACCGAAACGGCGAGGCGCGCCCGCTGTAATGCATCGCACGACCGCGGAGTTCTGGGCGGCGTACTCAGTCCTGCCGGAAGACGTCCGCAGGCGCGCTGACAAGCAGTTCGCATTGCTCAAGGCCGACCCGCGGCACGGCTCCTTGCAGTTCAAAAAAATCGGTCAGCGCCAGGGCCGGGAGATCTGGTCCGCCCGCATCACCGTCAGGCACCGCGCTCTCGCTATCAAACAGGCCGATGGGTTTCTGTGGTTCTGGGTTGGCGGCCACGAGAACTACGACCTCCTGATCTCGTCCTAAGCTCCCCGGCGCGGCCGATCCCGCAGGGACCATGCCGGAACCCTCCCAGAATCCGGGCCGCAGGGTCTCAGTTCCACGTCCCATGAAATGGGGCCCGAATGCACCCGCCTATTGCAGATTCTATCCTTAGGTCAGCGTCATGGCGCACACTCCCACCCCCGACCCGCAACTCGTCCTCGATTCCGGCGACTCGTCTCTCTTTGACGTCCGCAGCCACGCCCCTGGCCCGCACGGCAGTCTGCCCTTCACCCCCGACCAGCTCCGCACCTCGCCCAGCGGCAACCTCTTCGGCTGGACCATGAACGCCGCCATGGGTTGGGACCCGGCCCGGCTCGGCGGCCCCGAAGTCCTCATTCTCTCGACCCACGGCGGGCTGCGCGCGCCCGACGGCACGCCCATCGCGCTCGGCTTCCACAGCGGTCATTGGGAAGTCGGCCTGCTCGTCGAAGCCGCCGCGCGTGAGTTGAAATCGCTCGCCGCCGTGCCCTTCGCCGCCGCATGCAGCGATCCC
>Ga0187851_10002458_pt1 | contig 16380 bp, 12 predicted proteins | sample June2016WEW_6_10_FD_132997 | JGI IMG/M metagenome (GOLD analysis project Ga0187851, IMG submission 132997) | Peatland microbial communities from SPRUCE experiment site at the Marcell Experimental Forest, Minnesota, USA - June2016WEW_6_10 | ecosystem: Environmental > Terrestrial > Soil >...
CGGCGGCCGCGGCGATTTCGCCATTCGCGGCTCTCAGGTAGGATAAGGGAGTTCGAGGCCTCACGCGAGTCGAGGGAGGTGCCCATGTCATTGCAGATCACGACCCGCCTGGAAGGCGACGTCACCGTCATCGCCTGCGCCGGACCGATCCAGATCGGCGAGACCGCCAACCATTTCCGGGATGTGCTGCGCGAGACCCTGCGCTCGGGTTCGAAGAAGATTCTGCTCGATCTGGGCGGCGTGAAGTACGTGGACAGCACGGGCATTGGCGAGCTCGTCGGCCTGTTCACGAACGCCTCCGAAGTCGGCGCCGGCGTGCGTCTGGCCAACATTCCTCAGAAGGTCCGCGACGTGCTCGAAGTCACGCGTCTGATCACGGTCTTCGCGGTCTACGATACGCTGGCCGACGGCCTCAAGGACTTCTAAGCCCGCCGCGCCAGTCCCTCACGGGCGGCCATGCACGATCCGGCCGCCGATCATCACGGCAACCGGTTCGATGCGCCGGATTTCATCTTCCGGACAGGTGAGATAGTCGCGGTCGATCACCACCAGATCGGCCAGTTTGCCGCGCTCGATCGATCCCCGGGAATTCTCCGCGAAGTGCCTGTAAGCGGCCCCGGTAGTGTACATCCGGAGCGCCTCCGCGCGCGTGATCCGCTCCTCGGCGTGCACCACTTCGTTGCGCGTGTTTAACCGCGTGACCGCCGTCCACAGACCGAGAAACGGATTGTAGGGATTCGTGGCCCGGTTCTTGTCGTGTCCGATCATGTGGTCGCTGCCGCCAGCGATACCAATGCCCGCGTCGAGGTAAGAACGCAGCGGGAAGAAGTACCGCATTCCGTCGCTGCCGAACACTTTTTCGAGCGCCGGCGAATCCAGGTACAGCCATGCCGGCTGGACGTCGGCCAGCACGCCCATGCGCTTCATTTCAGCGATCGCCGCCGGACTTTGGAAACTGGCGTGGATCAGGTGCGACCGCGTCGGCCCGATCGGCGCCTCGCGATCCAGCGCCGCCAGCGCCTGCAAGAATCCGTCAATCGCTCCGCCGCCCTGGCAATGCGCCGACAGTTGCCATTTCGCATCGCGCGCGATGCGCAGAATCGCCAGCAGCTTCTCCGGCGACTCGAATAACTGCCCTCGATCCTGCGGATCCGTTTTGCCGTACAACTGCGCTCCGAATGGGCCGTACGGCTCGCGCTGGTAGGCCGTGCCGATGGTCATTCCGCCATCCACGTTGATCTTGAATGCGCCGAAACGCAGCCATTCATCCCCGCTATTGGTCGTGACATCCGCGCTCTGGATCTCCTTGCGCAGCTCCTCAATCGGCTTGGCCGCGTTGTGCCACCAGGTCATCGTCACGCGCAGCGGCAGCCGGTTCTGCGCCTTCAACGTCCGGTAGAGGTGGATCTCATTTTCCTGAACCGCGCCGTCGCCGATCGAGGTCAGGCCCGCGGCGACATAGCGCTGCAACATCTCTTCGAGCGCCTGCAGTTGTTCGCGTTCCGTGAATTGCCCTTCGGGCTTCAGCCCTTTCAGCAGCGACTGGGCGTTCTTGAGAATGCCATTGGGCTCTCCGTGCGCGTCCTTGACGATCTCGCCCCGCGCCGGGTTGGGCGTGTCGCGAGTGATGCCGCTACGCTTGAGACCGAGTGAGTTCACCACGACCACATAGCTCGCGTCGAACATCACCGGATGCGCCGTGTCCACGTCGAGTAATTCGCGCGTCGGCATCCGCAACTCGCGTAAACGCGTCGGAAACGTACGCGGGACGACGATCCATTCTCCCGGCGGCGTTCTTGCGGCCTGCTGGCGGATGAAGCTCTGCACCGCCGCGAAGGAGTCCAGCACCGGCAACGGCGCGCGAAACTCACTCAACGCGCCCTCCAGCGGATGGACGTGGCTGTCGAACAATCCGGGCAGCACCATGCGGCCATGCAGGTCGATTAGTTTGGTATGCGCGCCGCGCTCGGCGCTTAGGATCGCCTGGTCGGATCCCACCGCGGCGATCCGGTCTCCTCGAATGGCGACGGCCTGCTGCACCGAGAACCCGGCATCCACCGTGACGATCTTGCCGTTGTGCAGAATCAGGTCCGCCTCGGCGGCTTGCCCAGCCGCTGCGCCGGCCAGCGCCAGTGCGGCCACGCACATCATCCGTTGTAGTTCACTCATCGCTATGAGTGTTTCGCGCCGGCCACGCCCGGTGCAAGGCCATGCTAGGTCCGCGCCTCTGCCCCGTCCGGCGCGCCCCGGCCGCGTGCCTCAGTTCGTGTCCTTGCGCTGGTACGGCGTCTGGATAAACTTGGCCGCCTGCTCCTGCGCGCCCTGCGTGTTGTCTTTGGTGCGAATGGCCTGTTGATACTCGTTGCGGGCGCGGTCGCGCTGCTGGGTGACGTCGTAGATCTTGCCCAGGTTGATGTGCGCCCACACTTCAGTCCAGCGGGGTTCCGAATCGCCGTTCAGCGCCTCGCGGAATTCATTCGCCGCCGACTGATAATTCCCCTGCAGGAAGAACACTTCGCCCACCCGGTAGTGCGCCAGCGAGCTGATGCGGTTCACGTTCAGTGCCTTCTGGTACTCCTTCAGCGCCTCGCTGTACTCGTTGATCTCGGCGAATTGCTCGCCCCGCCGGATGGCCACGTCGACCCGCATCCTCGAACTGCTGGCCAGAAGCCTGCCGTTCGGGTCGATGGTCAGCCGCTTGGGCTTGCCGAAGGTCTCGACCGAGAACTCCGTGGTCGGCCCGCTGACGTCGATGCGCTTGAACTCGGGGTTGCCCTCGGTCTCGATCTTCAACTCCACCGGCATGCGGAACGTATCCAGGTCCTGCGTGATCTTGCCCACCACGCGGAAGCCCTTGGAGATGCGGAAAACCGTGTATTCCTTTTTGAACTCCGGCGCGCCGGTGCTCTCCAGCCACTGAATGAAGAAGCCCTGCAGCGGCTGTCCGGTAATGTTCTCCGCCACCTTGCGGAAGTCGTCGGTTGAAACGCTTTTGCCCGCGAATTGATCGACGAACGTGCGCAGAATCTTCTTGAAATTGTCGTCGCCCGCAATCCAGCGCAGCATGTGCAGCGTGGCCGCGCCCTTGCTGCCGGTGACCGCGAAGTACTCGGGCGAGTAGTCCTCAAACCGGCTGGCCTGCCGCACCGGCGCGTCGGTTACCGTCAGCGCGTCGACGTACAGGTCGTGAATCTCGGGCTCGATCGACTGCGGCCCGTTCAGGCTCTCCAGGTATAGCACCTCGGCGTAGCGCGCGATCCCGTTGCTTAGCCAGATGTGATTGCGATTGACCGGCGACAGCAGATTGCCGAACCACTGCCGCGTAATCTGGTTCGCCAGCAGTCGCGGACTCGGCGGCTTCGACGCGGCCGCCGGCGAAACGAACAGCAGCCCCGCCGCCGAATAGCCGTTGGGCGCGCCTTCGCCGGTCTCGACAATCGTCAGGTTGGCCTGCGGCGGCACTCCGAACAGCGACGTCAGAAAGACCATCGCCTTGGCCGCCTCGTCGCCCCACGCCTGCGCGTTCGACTGCTGCGCCTCGCGGAACCACACCTCGTTCGTCAGGCCCTGCGAGTTCACCTTGGCCGCCGTCCCCTGCACCACCGCCAGGCTGCCTGGGAAGGCCGGTTTGGTCGTCTTGAAGCTGTACGCGTTGCCCTGGTTCGAGTCGATTCCGCTCGACAGCACGCGGTACCCGGCCGGAACCTGCACCGTGAGATCCATCGTGTAACGGTCGGACGTGTAGCCGCTCACCGGGAACCACCGCGCCGGGTACAGCAACCACGCCGCATCCTTGCCGATCTCCGCAAATTGAATGCCCGAAACCGGCGACTCCTCCTGCCCGCTCAGCCGTCCGCCATAGCTGAAGATGGCCGTCACCGGCTTGCTTTTCACCAGCGGCTCAGGGAAGAAGACCTTCACCGTGTAATCCTGCGCCGACCGGTTGGTCTCTAGATTGCGGCCTTGTTCGTCGACCACTTTGCTGACGCTCAGCGCGTTGTGCAATTCGAATGTGGCCGAGCTGGAGCCCGACTCCTGCGGCACAAAGGTGACCGCCGCCGTGGCCTGCAGCGTCTGGGCCTGCATGTCGATCTGCGCCTCGATTTTGTAATGGTCCACGTCGATCGAGGCGCGGCGCTGCTCCTGCGCCCACAGTGCGGCCGGCAGCGTCAGACACAATCCGGCGATTAACAACGCCAACGAACGCATCATTTTCGAACCTTTCTCCCTCAATCGTCGCAGCCCCGCGGCCTATCTCGCGATGCCCCCGGCACGCGGCCCGGATTCGCCATCTACTAATACTGACGCGGCCACGCGCCGCGCCGATTCCTCCAATGGATCGCCGTGGCTTGCCAATCGCTGCGCGACTTCGGCCAGTCCGGCCCTCATTTCTGCCCGCGCCGGCTCCGATTCGAGCAGCGCCAGCGCCTCCGCGGCTAGCCGCTCCCCGGTCATCTCGTCCTGGATCAGCTCCGGCACCACCCGCCGCCCCGCCACCAGATTCACCATTGTGTAGAAGGGCACTTTCACAAACGGCCGCCCGATGCGCCAGCTCAGCGCCGACACCCGATAGAACGCCACCACCGGCGCGCCCAATAGCGCCGCCTCCATTACCACAGTCCCGCTCGCGGCCAGCGTGACGTCCGCGTACGCCATCGCGTCGCGCGTCTCTCCTTCCACGATTCTCACCTGCCCTCCGCCCGTCAGCGGCGCGTAAAAATCTTCGCCGAACCGCGCCCGCGCCCCGGCCGGCACTGCCAGCACGAACGTCGCCTCGCGCTGTGCGCCAATCCGCTCCACGGCCTCTCGCAACGGCCCCAGGTGGCGCGCCGATTCGCCCTCGCGGCTCCCCGGACACAGCGTCACCAGCGGCCGCCCGGCTGGAATCCGATGCTTCGCCAGAAACTCCTCCCGCGTGAGCGCCGGCCGCACCGTCCCGGCCAGCGGATGACCGATGTAGTGCGCATTCACGCCCCGCGCGCGGAAGAATTCTTCCTCGAAAGGGAAGATGCAGTGCAGCTCGCGCACGTTTCTCCGAACAACGCCGGCTCGCCCCGCCCGCCACGCCCAGGCCTGCGGCGCCACCAGGTAAAACACCGGCACGCCCATCCGCCGTAGCTTCACGGCCAGGCGCAAGTGGAAGTCCGGGCTGTCGGTCAGAATCGCCGCCAGCGGCCGCTCCCGCCTGGCCGCGCCGACTAATTTGCGAAACTCGCCGTATATTCGCGGGATGTGCCGCAGCACCTCCACCAGTCCCACCACCGACAGGCTCGCCGAGTCCACCACCGTGCGCACTCCCGCCGCTCGCATCTCCGCCCCCGTGCAGCCGAAAAACTCCACGCCCGGCAACAACCGCCGCAGATGCGTCACGACCCCGGCGGCGTAGTGATCGCCCGACGCCTCGCCCGCCGACACCAGAATCCGCGGCTGCACAAACTAAGTCTAACCTCCTCCCCCGCCGCCGCCCGCGCTACAGGCGCTCTTGTACATGCCCGCCAGTTGTTGAAACTACGTTACGGCGCCCAGCGGCTGTTCTAATTACTCATTGTGACCGGCACGGTCCTAGTCGGCTCTCTTGCAAATGCCCGCCAGGTATCCCGCCCTTACGGGAGGCCGGCATTCTCATGCTCGCAAGGGTCGCGGCCGCGCGCCGTGCCTCGAACTGTCGGCAAAACCTCCGGACTGCTCGAACCGCTCTGCTATGCTGTAGTTGCAGTTGCGCGCCATGGCCGTTTCCAGCGTTCTTCAACGCCTCCAGCTCGGACAATTCGCCGGCCTGCACCGCGGTCAGATGATTCCTCTCGGATCGCGCGCCTGCTATTTCTGCGCCGCGCTCACCCTCAGTGAAGAGGATCTCCACGAATACCTGACCGAGCCCGTCGCCTCGCTCCCGCCGGTTATCGCCGCGCGTCTCCCGCGCCTCGAGATCTTCCTGGTGCCGTATCTGGAACGCGGCATCGACGCGCCCGGCCGCACCCGCTCCGCCTCCCCCGAGCCCTTCGTCGCCCCTGACAAACCCGCCGACGCGCAATCGCTGGCCTCCGGCTTCCTGCTCACCGAGAGCCAGGCCGTGCTGGCCTTCGCCGTGAAGGACACCGAAGTGGCCGACTACCACTATCGCTTCTACCGCACCATCGCCGAACTCGGCGCCGGCCCTGTCGGCGAAAACGTTCCTCCCGATTACTCCAAGCTGATCCGCGCCGAGTTCGACCGCAGCGCGCATGGCGAGGTGGACGAGGAATCCTGGCGCTTGAAATCGGAATTGACCGCGCGCGATCGCGCCAATTTCGGTCATTCCAAACGCTGTCGCGCTTACATTCGCCGCAGTTTCATCGACACCCTCACCCTCTATCTGCACGGCATCTGTTGTGACATCGACGTCGAGACCGGTCCGCGCCAACTCGCCAGCAACCTGCTTCGGAAACGCCTCCGCCTGCTCCGCACACTCTTCCCTCCCCCCGATGGCTACGCCGTGCTGCCCGAGGATCTGCAGCCGGCGTCGCACTAGCGGCCTGAGTCGACAAGTCGTTGAATACGTCATTCCGAGCCGAGACCGCGGCTCGGTAACGCGGCTCATGACAGCGCAAGACCGCTCACTCCGCCGTGGCCGGCTCGCCGGTGGCGGCGGCGAGCAAGCCATCGCGGACGAGCGCGGCATCGGCATCGCTCAGTTTGCGGGCATCCTTGGTGACGTGGAACACGTCGATGGCGCGATGGGCCTCGGTATTGACGAGGACTACTTCGATGTTGCAGCCGGCGCGGGAGATGGCCGAGGCGAGGCTGTAGAGCAGGCCGGGACGGTCCTGGGCGACGACCTCGAACAGTGTGGCGGCTTCGGAGGTGGCGGCGTCGAGAGTCACGGTGGGGCGCACGGCACTGGATCGCGAAGGCGCGGCCTTGATGGGGCGGCCGCGCAAGAGCGGCTCGACGCGCACTTGTCCCAGCACGATCTTCTGGAGCAGAGTGCGCAGGCGCTCGACCTCGGTGGGATTCAACTCGAGATTGCGGCCGGGATCGGAGAAGACGAAGGCGTCGGCGATGTAGCCGTGGCGATTGTGGAAGGCTTCGGCCTTGAGGATATTGAGGTTGAAACTGGAGAGGCCGCCGGCGACGGAAGCAAACAGAAACGGGCGGTCCCGGGCGACGAGCGAGAGGTGAAAGAAGCCTTCACGCTTGTCGATTTTGAGGGCCGCGCCGTGCTCGCGCGCGAGGGCGTAGAGCTGGGCCTGGGCGGCGGCCTGCTCGAGCGAGTGGATGAACAGATAGCGTTTGGGCAGGCCGTCCAGAAACTCTTCGAGCAGCGGATTCTCACCGGGCGCGACGGGCGGGGCCTCGGGCTCGAGCGGCTCGCCGAGCTCGCGGTTCAACTCGCGCTGGGTGACGAGATAGAGGCGCCAGATCTGCTCGAGCCGCCAGGGGGTGAGCGCGGTCGGGTTGACGGCATTGATGTCGGCCAGCGTCATCAGGGTCAACAGGCGCAGGCGTTCCTCGGTGCCGGTGAGGGCCGCGGCCTGGCGCGCCGTGGAGGGGTCGGAGAGGTCGCGGCTCTGGAGCAGCAGAGAGAGCGCGAGGTGGTGTTGAACGAGAAACAGGAGCGTCGACGCGTCGGGTTCGGGGATGGCGGCGCGGGCGACAATTCCCTGAGCGAGATGGTGCGAGGCGAGTTCGTGATGGCCGCCCGAGCCTTTGCCGAGATCGTGCAACAGCAGCGCCAGGCGCAGCAGCCAGAGGTCGGCGTGGCTCTCTTCGAGGAGGGTTGCAAAACGGCGGGTAGGACCTTCCTTGACGGGGGCGAGATCTTCCAGCGACTCGAGGGTGACGATGGTGTGCTCGTCGACGGTGTAGTGGTGGTAAAAGTCGCGCACGACGAGATGCTCGAGGCGTTCCCACTCCGGCAGGATGGCGGGCAGGAAGCCGCAAGCGCGCATGGAGCGCAGGGCGAGCGAGACGGAGGGCAGGGAGAGAAACTCGCGCCACCAGCGGACGGGCGGAGGATGGGCGGCGTAGATCTGGGTCCACTTGAGGACATGCGCGGAGATGCGCTGCTCGGTCTGGCGCGCCGGGGCGACGTTGTGGCGGGCGACGAACTGGAACAGGCGCAGGGGCAGTTCGGCGTCGGAGTCGAGCTCGGCGGGATTGCGCAGGAAAATGAGATCGCGCGAGACCGTGAATTCGGAGTTGGAGAGGCGCGCGCGCCAGTCGCGGAAATTGGCGAGCATGGAGCGTTCCTGGGTCTCGGCGGCTTCCATTTCCGAGAGCACGCCGAGCCAGATGAGGGAGGCGTTGCGGTACCAGGAGCGCATCCAGACGGCGGGGTCTTTCCAAGGCGAGAAAGGCGCGGCGGCGAGCTCGTCCTGGGACTCGAAATCGAGGAAGTTCTGGTCGCGCGCGGCGCGGAAATGGAGGAAGCTGCGCACAGAAGCGAGCAGGGCGGCAGGGCGCGGATCGGCGGGTGGCTCGACGGCGCCGGCGCGCAGGAGCTGCAGCCAGCGGGTGGCCTGAAAATCGCGCAGGCCGCCGGGCGACTCCTTCACATCGGGCTCGAGGCGGTAGATGGTCTGGTGGAACTTGGCGTGGCGCGAGCGCGTGGCGCGGCAGAGGAGGCGCAGAATCTCGCGGCGGTCGGAGTTGAGGAAGCGGGTGAAGCGTTCGCGGAACTGGCCATAGAGGCCGACGTCGCCGGCGAGGAAGCGTTCGTCAAGCAGGCTGATGGTGAGTTCGAGGTTACCGTCGTGGAGCGCGCAGGACTCCTCGATGGTATGGACGGACTGGCTGCAGCGCAAACCGCAGTCCCACAGGCGGCGTACGAAATCGGAGACGGCGGAGCGGGAAGCGGAGTCGAGTAGCGGACGGCGGGAGAGGATCAACAGATCGACATCGGAATACGGGAACAGCTCGCGCCGGCCATAGCCGCCGACGGCGACAAGCGCGAGTCCTTCCGGGAAAGCCGGCGTGAGCGCCGCGGCCTGGGCCTCGAGGACCGCCGTATCGACGCCGGCGGTGCGCGATTTCAAGAGCTGCAGAGCGTCGCCGGACTTGAGAAACCGGGCGCGCAGGTCTTCCGTGAGCTGGTTAGAGAGCTGCTTCCCCGCGCTCGTCATTGCGTATGCGGATCGCCTCCTCGACGTTGGTGACGAAGATTTTGCCGTCGCCGATTTTACCCGTGCGCGCGGCAGTGGATAGAGTCTGGACGACCTCGTCGACGCGGGCCGAGGCAACGATCATCTCGAGCTTGACCTTGGGCAGCAGGTCCACCTGGTACTCCTGGCCGCGATAGACCTCTTTGTGGCCCTTCTGGCGGCCGTGGCCGCGGACCTCGATGATGGTCATGCCGTCGATGCCGATGGCCTTGAGAGCCTCTTTGACATCCTCGAGCTTGAAGGGCTGGATCACGGCTTCGATTTTCTTCATGGCTGATCTCCGGTGCTCCTGATTGGCGCTACGACTCCAGATTGTAGCCTTCTTCGCCGTGCATGCTGAGGTCGAGGCCGTCCTCCTCCTGTTCGGAGCTCGGCCTCAACCCGCATAGCGCAGCGGCGATTTTGAGGCAGACGAAACTGCCCGCCGCGCCGAGCGAGAGCGCGATCAAGACGCCGACAGCCTGGTGGCCGAGCTGCGCGGCGTTGCCTTCGAGGAGGCCGGAAGCGAGCGTCCGGCCGGAGGCGTCCTTGAAGATCGGGTTGACCAGGCTGGTGGCGAACACGCCGGTGAGCAGGGCGCCCAAAGTGCCGCCCGCGCCGTGCACGCCGAAGGCGTCGAGCGAGTCGTCGTAGCCCAGTTTCATTTTCACGATGGTGACCATGAAGAAGCAGAACAAGCCGGCCAGAAAGCCGATGGCGAGAGCGGGCATGGGCTGAACGAAGCCCGCCGCGGGCGTGATGGCGACCAGACCGGCGACGCAGCCGGAGATTGCGCCGAGGATGCTGGGCTTGCCGTTGTGCAACCATTCGGCGAGCATCCATCCAGCGGCGGCGGCGGCAGCGCCGAAGTGCGTGGCGACAAACGCGCTGGAAGCCAGGCCGGAGGCGTTGAGCGCGCTGCCGGCGTTGAAGCCGAACCAACCCACCCACAGCATGCAGGCGCCGATGACGCTGAGAACCAGGCTGTGCGGCTTCATCGGTTCGCGGCCGTAACCCGCGCGCGGACCGAGAACCAGCGCGGCGACGAGGGCCGAGATGCCGGACGTGATGTGGACCACCGTGCCGCCGGCGAAGTCGAGGCACGGGATGCGGCCGCCGAGGGACGCGTTGAGCAGGCCGCCCTTGCCCCACACCATGTGCGCCATGGGGAAGTAGACCACCAGCATCCACAGCGTCGTGTAAACCAGCATGGTCGAGAACTTCATGCGCTCGGCATACGCGCCGGAGATGAGCGCCGGCGTGATGATCGCAAACATCAATTGAAAGGCCATGAAGGTCAGGTGCGGAATGGTCGGGGCGTAGTCGGCATTGGGCGTCGCGCCGACGCCGTGAAGGAAGACGTATTGAAAGCCGCCGATAAACGGATTGCCCTCGCCGAAGGCCAGGCTATAGCCCACCACGGCCCACAATAGGGTGGCCAGGACCATTAGTGAGAAGCTGTGCATCATGGTGCCGAGGACATTCTTGCTGCGGACGAGACCGCCATAAAACAAAGCCAGCCCGGGGCCAGTCATGAACAGGACGAGTGCGCAACTGGTCAACATCCAGGCGTTGTCACCGGAGGACTGGGCCGCGCGCGTGGCGTCTTCGAGCGATTTCAAGCGGGCGTCGGCGTTGGAGGCTACCTGGGCGTTCAGAGCAACGGAGGTCAACAGGAAAAGACATGTTTTCCAAAACACGGGGAAGTACTCCTCTGGGGTAAGGCAAACCAGACGGGGGTTCACAACATCGTACATCGCCGGCGGCAGCGGCCCGTACAGAAAGAATTGATAGGGCTGAAAGGCTTTTTCTATGGCCTGCCGGGTCGAGAAATCAGTCAGTTAGCGGGGGCCGGCGGGCCCTGCCGGGGCGCGGGTGATATGATGAGCGCCAGCGAGACTTGAACCATGAAAGCAATTCGAATTCTGACCGCCGTGTTTGTTCTGCTGGGGCTCAGCGCCCCGCTATCGGGCCCGCTGAAGGCGCAACAGAAGCGCAAGCGGCTGCTGGTGATCGGGGCCGTGGAAGGGTTCCAACACGACGCCACGTCGCAAGCCATGGCGACGCTGTGGCAACTGGGCCGTGAGTCGGCGTTATGGGACACCTTCATCAAAACCGACACGCAGTGGATCACCAAGAAGAAGCTGGAGGGCAACGCGAAGAACCTGGATTACTTCGACGCCGTGGCGTTCTACACGACGGGCGAACTCAAGATGGACGATGAGCAGAAGGCGGCGCTGATCGCGTTCGTCAAGGAAGACGGCAAGGGCTTCCTGGGCGTGCACAGCGCGATCGACACGTTCTACAAGTGGCCGGAGTACGGCGAAATGACGGGCGCGTATTTCAACAACCACCCCTGGGGCACGTTCGAAGCGCCGGTGATTCTCGAGGACCCGACCAACCCGATCGTGCGGCACTTCCCGCCAGCCTTCAAAACGTGGGACGAGATCTACCAGCCCAGCGAGATCTTCTCGCGCTCGAAAGTCCGCGTGCTGCTGCGCCTGGACGAGAACAAGATCGATCTGGCCAACAAGAATGTGCGTCGTACGGACAAGGATTTCGCGGTGGCGTGGATGAAGGAGTACGGCAAGGGCCGCGTCTTCTATTCCACTTTCGGCCACACGCCGGAGTCGTGGGACCGCCCGGACATGCAGAAGATGTGGCTCGAAGCCACCAAGTGGTGCCTGGGGCTGATTGCGGCCGACGCCACACCGCGCCCGCGCCCGGCGAATTGACGCCGTTACAGGAGCCGCATGGCCGGGGCTCGCTAGCAGCCAGGCCGCTACACTGTAGCGGCCATGCGCTTATAAGCGCCTTTGAATCAGTTACTTAGAAAACAGAGGCCGCTACTAGTAGCGGCCTCGGCCATTTCTCGGGTCCGAAACGGGGCGGGCTTGGCACATGCGAGGAGGAAGTGATTTGTCCGGAAACACCACTTTCCGTCCACATCCTCAAATGGGTTATCGGGGACCAGATGTGCGGTCAGCGGGTTCTTCCGCGGACTGCCGGTCAGCTTCCCACAAGGGCGTTTCTGGGTACTCATCCGAATTTGCTACTGGGCGGGGCTCGTCCGCGATGAGTACATTGGATTTGAGGTGGCTCATGGCCCAACCTGACAGCGGCATCGGCAATGTCACGACGAATACCGGGCTCGTCGAGATGGCAATGGCGTATTCCCGCAGCCGCGTGCTTTGCGCGGCTGCACGTCTCGGCGTTGCCGATGCACTTGGAGACGAGGTCCGTAGCGTTGGCTTCCTGGCCGAAAAGTGTCACGCAGATGCCAATGCGCTGTACCGCCTGCTTCGCGCTCTAGCCAGCATTGGCGTTACGGAAGAGACGACGCCCGAACACTTTCGGCTGACTCCTTTTGGCAAACCGCTGCGGAGGGATGTGCCTCAGTCCGCCTGGTCAGCCGTCATCTTCTGGGCGGATCTGCTTGCCGACGACTGGTCCTTGCTTACCGACTGTGTTCGGAGCGGTAAGCCGGCCTCTCGGGTCCGCGATCCCCAAATACCTTCCCGGTGGTCGCAGGATGCCGAAGCTGATTCTATTTTTCGCGCGGTGATGGGTACGGCTCCGGCAGAAGATTACGCGCCTATCGCTAACGCGTGGAATTTTTCCCGCGCAAAGGTGGTCGCCGACCTCGGCGGCGGCGGTGGGTCGCTCATTCTTGCAGTGCTTGGACTCAACCCGCATTTGCGAGGCATGCTTGTGGACCTCGAAGCCAGCGTGGATGCAGCCAAAACTCGCTTCGCGGAGGAAGATCCTTCCTCCCGGTGCGAACTGATTGCCGCAGATCTGACGCAATCGGTCCCGGCGGGCGCCGATGTATACATGCTCAAACATGTACTGCACGGGCGTCAGGACAAGGATGCTGTTACTGTGCTCAAGAACTGCCGCGCGGTAATTCCGCAAAACGGCAGTTTGTTGATCGTTGAATTCATCCTTCCTCCGCTCGTCTCGCATGCGGATCCACAATTGGAAGGCCACCTGATGAGCGACCTCAACATGCTTGCAGTCACCGGCGGTAGAGAGCGTAGCGAGCGCGAATGGAGAACGCTTCTTGAGGCAGCGGGCTTCATCCTGACCGGGGTATACCCGGTTGGAGGCGACAATCTGATGGTCCGGAACGTCGGGATACTCGAAGCAAAGCCGGCCTAGGGACAATCGCGATCAGCCGCGGGCATTCGGCTGTTCCAGATATATGCCAGAGGATCAGTAATGTGAAGTCGGCTTGTGGTAACTGAAGAGGGCGAATCCTCTTGACGGATCACGGCGCATCCGGAATCAGGGCCAGTGCCCAGTAAACGGCGTTACCGGAAAGGCGCCGATCCGTAAGTCGAGATCCGGCCCGAAATGCGGGCTTCCCATCCCTTGCCAGCCTCGCTCTAGCCGGTTCGGCGCAGTTCCTCCCGGATGACCCGGCGGATGGTCCATTCCAACGGTTCGCGCCGGCGTGCGATGTGCTCAACGAGAGCGTCATTGATCAACGTTTGGTAGTTTCCGCCACCGCTTTCGTCCACCTGTTTGCGGAACCAGTCCAGAACGGCGTTATCGAGGCGGATGGTTACGCGCGTCTTCCCCGGCGGGGGCGGGTTGATCGCTCCTCGTTTCGCCTTTGCAAAATCGTACTCTTTCTTCATAAGCCCTCCGCGTACCGATCTCCATCGGCCTGTGTACAATCGTACACCCGGTCGGCCATCGAAGCCAATGCGAACGTGATGTGGCAAGAGCACGCGGTTGTCAGAAGCTGACGTGCAGACACCGCAGAAACACCACGGATCCACCGTGATTTCACCGTGGAATCACCGTAAGAACACCACAAGTTCACGGTGAAAACATGGTCCGCGCACGGTGGATTCACGGTGAATCATGGTGCGCCCCCCACCGCACAGGGCACGGCGTCTCGAACCCCACCCTTCCGGCTTCGCAAGCCGGTCCTGTTTCTTCCGCGGGATTGGCCCTTTCCGTCCTCGGACCGCGACAATAGAAGTCTCGGGCCGTGACTCCGAATTCCACAAATCGCAAAGCGCTGGGACTGGCGTTCTTCGTCGTCTTTCTGGACCTGCTGGGAGTCGGCATCCTGCTACCGGTGATCCCGTACATCGTGCGGGCGTACCGGCCGGATGCGCTGACGGTGGGCTGGCTGAGCCTGTCGTTTTCGGCGGCGCAGTTTCTGGCGACGCCGGTGCTGGGGGCGCTGTCGGACCGCGTCGGACGGCGGCCGGTGCTGCTGATCAGCGTCCTGGGATCGGCGTTCGGCTACTTCCTGTTCGGATGGGCCGGCAGCCTGTGGGTGCTGTTCCTCTCGCGCATTATCGATGGCCTGACGGGCGGCAACATCTCGACGGCGCAGGCCTACATCGCCGACATGTCGCGGCCGGAGGACCGGGCCAAGAACTTCGGCCTGATCGGGGCCGCATTCGGGCTGGGCTTTCTGCTGGGGCCGGCGATTGGCGGAGCGCTGAGCAAGATCAGCCTGCAGGCGCCGGCGTTCGGCGCGGGCATCGTTTCGCTGGCCACGCTATGCACGGCGATGGTGTTTCTGCCGGAGTCGCTGCCGAAGGAGGCGCGCCGGAAGGTGGCGTTCCGGGTGCGCGATCTGGATCCGCTGCACAAAATCGTGGGCCCGTTGCGCCGGCCGATGCTGCGCTGGCTGCTGCCGGGATTCTTCATGCTGAGCCTGGCGATGAGCGGCCTGCAATCGAATTTCGCGGTGTACACGCTGAACCGCTACGGACTCACGCCGCCGCAGAATGGGTGGATCCTGGTGTGGCTGGGCGCGGTGTCGGTGGTGATGCAAGGCTACGTGGTGCGCAAGGCGCTGCCCAAGGTGGGCGAGACGCGGCTGGCGTCGGAGGCTCTGGTCATCTCCGTGGCGGGCTATGCGCTACTGGCGTGGAGCCCGCAGGCGTGGTGGCTGTACCCTGCCATCGGCGTGATCGCCACGGGCAACGGGCTGGCGGGGCCGGCGCTGTGGGCGCTGCTGAGCCGCGAGGGCGATCCGCAGGAGCAGGGCGTGCTGATGGGCGTCGGCAGTTCCCTGAACAGCCTGGCGCGCGTGGGCGGCCCGATCCTGGCGGGCGCGGCCTTCGATCACGCCGGGATGAGCTCGCCCTACTGGATGGGCGCGGCGTTCATGGTAGTGGGCTTTTTCCTGATACGCGCCGCGGCCGCCGATCAGCCGCGGGCGCAGGCTCAGACATGAGGGCGCAACGGACCTATGTGGCCGGCCGGGCGTGGCGGAAGATGCGGTTAAGGCCGAGCAGAGCGCGGTCGACTTCCTTCTCGGTGATGATGAAGGGCGGCAGCAGGCGCACGACGGTGTCGTGTGTGACGTTAAACAACAGGCCCTCCTGCATGCCCGCGGCGACGAGCTGCTTGCACGGGAAATCCAGCTCGACGCCGATCATCAGGCCCGCGCCGCGGACGTCGCGGATGAAGCTATAGCGCTTCTGCAAGCGGCGCAGACCGTCGAAGAAATGCTCGCCAACGCGACGCATCTGGGGCAGCAGTTCCTCGAGGATCGAGTAGAACTCGATGGCGACGCGGCAGGCCAGAGGGCCGCCGCCGAAAGTGGTGCCGTGCATGCCGGGGGCGATGGCGGCGGCGGCCTTCTCATTCGAGACGATGGCGCCCAGCGGCAGGCCGCAGGCGATGGGCTTGGCCAGAACCATGACGTCGGGCAGCACGGGGGGCTCGACAAGCTGGTAGGCGTAGTGGCGGCCGGAGCGGCCGACGCCGCACTGAATCTCATCGAACACCAGCAGGGCGTTGTGGCGATCGGCCAACTCGCGCGCCAGGCGCAGAAGGTCGGCCGGAATCAGGTTGATGCCGCCCTCGCCCTGGATGGTTTCGATGAAGATGCCGGCGGTGCGCTCGTTAACGGCCGCGGCCAGGGCAGCGCCGTCGCCGGTGGGGACGAAGCGGACGCCGGGGAGCAGGGGCTCGAAATCGGCCCTGTATTTGGGCTGGCCGGTGATGGAGAGCGCGCCCATGGAGCGGCCATGGAAGGAGTTGTCGAGCGAGACGAGCTCATGCTTGTCGGGATGAATGTGACGCCCGTGCGAACGCGCCATCTTGATTGCGCCTTCCACGGCTTCGGTGCCCGAGTTGCAAAAAAAGACGCGGTCGAGGCCGCTGGTTTCACACATTATGCGGGCCAGCGGACCCTGGTACTGGTGGTAGTACAGGTTGGAGCAATGGATCAGCTTAGCGGCCTGTTCGCGAATCACGCGCACGATGCGGGGGTGGGCGTGGC
>Ga0187851_10002461_pt1 | contig 16377 bp, 16 predicted proteins | sample June2016WEW_6_10_FD_132997 | JGI IMG/M metagenome (GOLD analysis project Ga0187851, IMG submission 132997) | Peatland microbial communities from SPRUCE experiment site at the Marcell Experimental Forest, Minnesota, USA - June2016WEW_6_10 | ecosystem: Environmental > Terrestrial > Soil >...
GCCTTCAGCCCGAACTATCCTGAGCCGGGGATGTCACGGTTTCGTGAACCGGCGTTGCCCCTTTCAATATTTCCTTCGGATCAGCAAGCCCCACTCCCGGTCCCTTCGGCACGCTGATGGCACCATCCACAATGCGCAGTGGCGGATTGAACCACTGACCGTAGGTTTCCACGCCCTTCTTGTATTCCTGCCACGGCCCGATCTTCGGCGTGCAGGAAGCAAAGTGGAGTGAATATACAAATCCAAATCCGCCGGAAAGATGCACGGTGGTGGCCATGCCGGCTGTTTCGGCCATGCGCGCCACGCGGCGGGAACGAATCAGACCACCATAGTAATATGGGTCGGGCTGGACGATATCCACCACATGGTTGCGGATACACCATTGGAAACGCCATTGACTGGATTCCTGTTCGCCGAAGGCCACGGGGATGGAAAGGGCATCGGTGACTTTCTTCGTCGCATCAAAATTATCGAACGGACATGGTTCTTCGTAGTGGATGGCCTTGATGTCCTCCAGCATCCGCCCCACCCGGATGGCTTCGGGCGGATCGTAAGAACTGTTGGCATCGGCATGAATGACCATTTTATCGCCAAACGCCTTTCGGGAAAGGGGAATCAATTTATCCGTGCGGCCCGGCAGGGCATCCTGATTGCGGCTCATGCGCCCGCCGACGCGATATTTGATGGCCTTGGCGCCGGTCTTTTCAACCAGGCCCCTCAAATATTCAATTTCCTGGTCCGGCGTGGTGTCGCGCCGCCCGCTGGCAACGTAAAACGGCACATTGGTGCGGACAATGCCGCCGAGCATTTCGCCCAAGGACTGGTTGCTCATCCGGCCCAGCAGGTCGAGGATGGCAAATTCCACCAGCGCCACCGGACACCAGAAAGGCAACCCCTGCATCTTGTAGTTGCTTTGATAACGGTACACGCCAAACAGGTTTTCTTCCATGTCGCGCGCATCCTTGCCGATGAAATAGGGCACCACCTGTTGAATGAGGATTGGATGAAACAGGTCCATCCGGCCGTCATCCACCGAGATGCCCTCCGCGCCGTCCTTGGAACGGACCCGCACAAAATGGTCCCTGCCCTTGCAGAGCAGTTCAACGGACTCGATGATGACCGGGTCTTTGAGTCCTTTGAGCTGGAGAACCGGTTGGGCGGCGGCGCGTTCCAGGATCTCGTCGGTGACCGGCTGGGAGCCGGATGGCGAATTGGTGGGTTGAGCAAGCAGCGGGACAGCCGCGGCACCGACCCCGGCGACGGCGGTGGCACGCAGGAAGTTGCGACGCGTGAATTTCATGGCAATGGTTTCAAGTTGTGACGTTATTGTTTGGTGGCGGTGTTGTTGTCAATCTGTTTGTGACAAAGTCTCGTCGTATCGGGTTCAAAGAACCTTTGTTGTTTCACCAGCCGCGCCATCGAGCATTGCTTGGGCCCGCTTTTCGTCAAAGGCCTTTTCCCATCGGGCCACGACGATGGTGGCGAGGCCATTGCCAATCAGGTTGGTCACCGCCCGGGCGGCGTTGACGAAGCGGTCAATCCCGACGAGCAACACCAGACCGGCCACGGGTATTTTGTTCATCGAAGCCAGGGTGGCCGCCAGCGCGATGAACCCGGCGCCGGCCACTCCCGCCGAGCCCTTGGACGTGAAAAGACAGACGGCCAGGACGACCAGCTGTTCGCCCAGCGTTAAAGGCGTGTTGGTGGCCTGGGCGACAAAGATGGCGCCCATCGTCAGGTAGATGGACGAACCGTCGGCATTGAAGGTGTAGCCGGCAGGCAGGACCAGACCCACGACCGGTTTGGCGCACCCCAGTTGCTCCAGTTTGACCATCATCCGGGGCAACACGGCCTCCGTGGAAGCCGTGGCGAAGGTGATCAGGATTTCATCCTTGAAGAACTTGAGATATTTCCAGAGCGAGATGTGGTTCATCCGGGCAATGATGCCGAGGACCCCAAAAATAAAGATCGCGCTCGTGAGATAGACGCCAAAAATCAGCTTGCCGAAAGAGCCCAGGGTGTCGACGCCGTATTTCCCGATGGTGAAGGCCATGGCTCCGAACGCGGCCAGCGGGGCCAGATACATGACAAAACGCACGATGCCGAACAGACCGTGCAGGACCGAATCAATCACCTCCACGATTACTTTCCCACGGTCGGGAAGCTGCGCCAGTGCCAGACCGAACAGCACCGAAATCAGAATGATCTGCAGCATGTTGCCTTTGACAAAAGCATCCGCAAAGCTGGAAGGGATGATGTCCATGAAGAAACTCACGGCGTCCTGCTGTCTGGCGGCCGTGGTGTAGGTGGCGAGCGACCCGGCATCCAGCGTGGAGGCATCAATGTTCATCCCGACACCCGGCTTCATTACGTTCACCACTACGAGCCCTATGGCCAGCGCCAGCGTGGAAACGATTTCAAAATAGACCAGCGCCTTGATGCCGACCCGGCCCACTTCCTTCAGGTTTCCCATCTTCGCAATGCCGACGACCACCGTGCCGAAGATGATCGGAGCCAGCAGCATCTTGATGAGCTTGATGAAACCGTCGCCGAGCGGTTTGAGCGTTTCGCCAAAACCGGGCCAGCAATAGCCGACGACGATGCCCAACAGGAAGCCGATGAGCACCTGAAAGTAAAGCTGGCCCAGCAGACCTGTTTTTTTGCCCTTGGTAATATCCATGTCGGTTTTGGCGTTCAATCGCTCACCGATTTCATCACCTTGATAAGTTCGGCCTTGGTTTCAAAACCAACGCCGGGAACCTCCGGCAAACGCACATAACCGTTCTCGACGGCGATGCCATCGGCAAAACCGCCGAAAGGCTGGAAGATGCCCGGATACGATTCGTTGCCGCCCAGGTGCAGGCCGGCAGCGATGTTGAGCGACATCTGATGCCCGCCGTGCGGCACGACCCGCCGCGTGGACCAGCCATGCTGCTTCAGCACCTCCAAGGTGCGCAGATATTCGACCAGGCCGTAGGACAGCGCGCAGTCAAATTGCAACCAGTCGCGTTCCGGGTGCATGCCGCCGTGGCGGATCAAATTACGGGCGTCCTGGTGCGAGAAAAGATTTTCACCCGTGGCCATCGGCAGGAGATAATGTTTGGAAAGTTCCGCCTGCAAGGCATAGTCGAGCGGATCACCGGCTTCTTCATACCAAAACAATTTGTAAGGCTTCATCGCCTCGCCGTAGGCAATGGCAGTCTCAAGATCAAAACGGCCATTGGCATCCACCGCCAGGAATTTTCCGTCACCCACCACCTCGATCACTGCCTCGATGCGGCGGATATCTTCTTCGATCGGAGCACCGCCGATTTTCATTTTCACCACTTGATAGCCGAGGTCGCGATAACGCTTCATTTCGTTTTTCAGGGCGGTGAGGTCCTTGCCGGGATAATAATAGCCGCCCGCGGCGTAAATCCAAACCTTGTAATCCGCCTTGCCGCCGCAATAACGGTCCGCGAGCAACCGGTGGAGCGGCTGGCCCGCAATCTTGGCGACGGCATCCCACACCGCCATGTCAATGGCCCCCACCGCCACCGACCGTTCGCCATGTCCGCCCGGCTTCTCATTCTTCATCAGCGTGGTCCAGATACGGAACGGGTCCAGATTTTCGCCGGTCTCATCCACCAGCGATTTGGGATCGGCGGCCATCAGGCGGGGAAAGAACCGTTCACGCATCAACGCGCCCTGGCCATAGCGGCCGTTGGAGTTGAAGCCGTAACCCACCACCGGTTTGCCGTCGCGCACGACGTCGGTGATCAGCGCCACCACCGAACACGTCATCTTGGAAAAATCGATGTACGCGTTGGTGATGGCCGAAGCGATGGAAACGGTCTTTTCGCGGAGTTCGACGATGCGCATTTTATTACTCCGTAATCAACCCGGATTCAGCGATGGAAAACCGGCATTGGCTGCAATGTGTCTCAAGCTCATGGTCGGACACCATGAGACACTGCGCCGAAGAAAAAAACAATCAAAGTTTGTGCCGTCAGCGCGTTGTATCCTTCACCGCCTCGGCGTAGGGTTTGCCATCCACGAGCACTTCCTTCACGCGCCCGCGGCCAGACGCGGGCACCACCACCTGCGCAGTGAGTTTGCCGGTGGGATTGCCGGTGCCTTCGGCGACGTAATAGCGTTCCAGTCCGTATTCGACGTGGATGGAATTGGTTGAGGCATTCCAACGCGGCCAGGCGCTTCGGCCTTTCAACAGGACTTCGTCCGCTGCCGGCGCAAACGCATTGGTGCCGGCCTTGACCACGACGTAAAACTGGTTCGTCGCCGGTGCGAGCGTGATGTAGATTTTTGTGCCGTACGGCAAGTCCTTGGTCACCGGCGGCGAAAACCGGTTCGTCGGCACGTCGCTGATTTTGTAGTTCAGGATGAGGTAATCGCCCTGGAGCAAATCACGTGGATCAACGCGCGCGGTCTCGAGCAGGATGACTTTGCCGGTGGCCAGCGCGTGTTCCTGCACGGCGGCGGGGCCGAGCAGCCACGCGCTTTGGAGCGCGAGGACGAGAATGAGCAGCTTGAGTTTCATGGCCGATCCTTTCCACGCATTGTGTTTTATTCCGTCAACTTCTTGAAATCCGGGTCGCCGCGCAGGTTTTTGAAACAGGCTTCCTTGACGGCCCCGGCTTTGAACGAAGGTTGCAGTCCGATGGCTTTCTTAAGATCGGCAAGCGCGTTGTTTCTGTTGCCTTTCCCGGCATACGCACAAGCGCGTTGGTAATATGAGTCAGCCCACCTGGGAGCGAGTTCGATGGCTTTGTCACAAGACTCAATCGCCTCGTCATACTTCCCCAATCTGTTCAGAATGCTGCCGCGATCGCCCCAGGCTGCCTCGTGTTTCCGATTCAGCATAATCGCCTGGTCAAAAGCTTTCAACGCCTCGGAATCCCGATTCAGCGCCTCGAGCATTTCTCCCTTGCCAACCCAATTGCCGCTTTCGTTCGGCTGAAGCTCGGTTAGTTTCTCAAAAGACTTCAACGCTTCCTTGGGCCGGTCCGTTTCAGCTTCAGCCATGGCCTTGCACAACCAGCGCCGGGGATCATCGGCTTTGGCTGCCACCCATTGGTCCAGAACTTTCGCTCCGTCATTCGTCCGGTTCAATTGCACCAGGCTGATGTATTGTCCGAGCGCCGCCTGTTCGTTATCCGGCTGAAGGGCGGAAGCACGCTCGAAAGCTTTCAAGGCCTCACCGGGCCTGTGTTGGTTGATCCATTCCGTGCCCTTGCGGACGAATGCATCCGCGGAATCTGCATTTGTGCCCGCTACGGGAGCATTTTGTCCCGACGCAACGGCAGCCAGCAGTGTGCTGCACACAGCCATCAGCCATAATTTGAATTTCATAGTCATGTTCTTTACGATTTTGGTTTGGTGTCAAAATTTCACGCCGGTTCACGGCATGATCCTTTTCATTTCAGGCATCCTGCCAGACGCTTGACGAGCAGTTGATCGCAGCGGGTGCGGGAAATGATCCCGACGCTCTGGTAATCGGGCTGATGCGAGTTTTGCATGTCCACAATCACCCATTCGCCTTTGCGGTCGCACACCACGAAATGCACGAAGCCCTGCTCCGCGTTTTGCGGATTGAAAACGTAGTCGGCGTAAAGCGCGTAATCGGCCGCGGGCGGATTGGTCCGGACAAAATCCCGGAATTCGCGCGCCAGATTCCACAGCGCCTTCAATTCATTGGGGTCGGCCAGCGAAGTTTTAAGGAGAACCGGTTGTTCGGCCGGAACGGCCTTGCACAAACCCGTTTGGTTGATCAGCCGCACGATGTTGGTCGTGCCGGGGACGCTGACTTCGTTCCCGCCAATCCGCGGCGGATAAACCAGCAGCGTCGTAGCGGGCAGCACTCGTTTCATCGCCTGCAGGCGTTCGGGCAGGGTAGCCCTTTCATTCTCCGGAGGCAGCCCGCTCCGCTCCTCCATGATGGCGGCCAGCTTGCCCGGTTTGGCCGCCTTGGCCGTGGCTTCGTTGAGTCCCAGTTGCGGGCCCAGCCGTTCGACGAGCAGAACGGACATCGTCATCGGATCCCGCTCTCCGATTTTCTTGAACGCTTCATCCTGTGGCGTCTGACGGTCCGTCCAGACGACCGCGCCGGTTTGATCCACGACAACGGCGCGCAGTTCATTCAACCCGGTTTTATGATCGCCATTGTATTCGGCGTAAAGCGCATAACTGGTGGTGATCGGATTGGTCTTAACAAACGCACCGACGGCGGCGGCCAGACTTTCCAAATTCGTTTCCGCCGGTGTGAACGGGATTTGGCCAAGCTCAATGTTTCTCAATCCCTGTTGTTCGAGCAGAACGCCGACCACCTCGGTCACGCGATCCCACGGTTTGCCTCCCAAACGCACGGGCAGAATGGTCAGCGAGGCGTCCGGCCCCTTGGACTTCATCAACTCCAGCCGCTGCGCCTGGTCCGACGCCACGCCGGCTGGCGGTTCTGCGGCAACCGGGAAACGACTGACATACACCGCGAGCAGGGCCATCGCCATCGGCCGGGCCACCGCGCGGAACGAACGATTGGCTGTGATTGAATATTTCATCGTTTTTCCTTTGTGGTTTACGATTTGATTTGCTGCATCAAGGTGCGGCGTTTCTTTTCGAGGTAAACACCGAAGACAATCAGGAAAATACCTGAAATCAGAAACATCACGCCCGTCCGGGCCATGGTACCGAACAGGTCGCAGTAAGCGGCAAAGATGTCCAACGCGATGAACACGACGCCGAGATTGACGAGGAACGGCGAACGTTCCTGGATACCGACCTGAATTTGCAGCAGGCAGAAAATGAACAGCGCAAGTGTGCCGATGAGGTAGCTCCACGATTCGCCCCAGTAAAAGTAGCGCGAGCCGCCGGAGTGATCCAATTGCCAGCAGCCGAACCAGACCGTGGCCATGAAAACCATCATTCCCGACAGCGCTGCGAACCAGGTCCAGCGCCATTGACCGGTAAGCGCACGCAAATTTCTGATTCCAGCGGCGAGCGGCAAAAGCGCGAACAGACCGAGCGCGGGGAAAAACCATTGGCGGATTTCAGAATTTTCCCAACCGCCATAGAAATCTTTCCACGTCAGCGGATAGACGAAAACCAGAAACGCGAACAGGCCGAGTTTTTCCGTCACTCCGGCAAATTCGAAAAACGTCGTGCGCCGCAAAAAATAACCCGCGCCGAGATAAACCAGCCCCAGCAGCGCATAGAGCAGGATTTGACGTTGCGACTCGCAATAAATCAGACCGCCCCGCTCGTTCACCTCGAGACCGAACCAGATGCCGAACGCGAGCAGCAGCAGAACATGTTGCGCTTTCGACCGCAGCAGCCACGGCAGCGCGGCGATGCCAATCCACCAGAGCAGGAACGCATTCGGCGGGCGTGAGACGATGTTGTAAATCTGCCCGACGAGCGCGATGTTCGCCAGGAACAGGCAGGAGCCGATCCAGTGCAACGCCTCGCCGGTCTTCCGGTATTTCCCTCGTGGTTGCGACGCCCCCGTCGCAGAAGATGCCGGCGAAGAAGCGTCGCCTCCACCTTCACGCAACCACCAGCCACCCCCGTGGCAGCCGAGCATGAGTAAAAGTCCGGCGGCAATTTTCACGCCGCGCGGGATGTCGTTCCAGTGCGCGGCAATCAACAGGGTGATTCCTGCTGCGATGAGCACGGCGCCGATGAGGGAAACGATGGCGAGAAACTTGCCGCCGTCTTCCTTGAGCTCGAAATGTTCGATGATTTTCTGCCGCTGCTCATCGGTGATGAGCCCGGCGTCGTGAAGGCTTTGGACATCGCAGTATTTCATTTACCAGGTTGGGTTGGTTTGATTTTGCCTTGAATAAGGTCGCAGGTTGATTGGGCGCTTATTCCATCGAAATCGAAAATACAACAATGATTATCCTTGGTCCTGACGATAAGCGCCGAACCTGAATGGAGACGACTCTCGCACAATCCGCATTCCGCTAATGAATCGTATCGCAGACTTAAAGCCGGTGGTTCATTCAGCCATTGAGTCGTTTTCATGAAATTAAGCGTGGACCCGGTCAGCATGAGGCAACCGAAAACAGGTTGGTTTCCGGGTGCGCCACACAAACCAAATCCATGACCAAGTCCCCGGGATATTGTGGTCAGGGCGGACTCCGGAATTGACCCGTCCGAACCAGGACAGGGAAACCATGCGGCTCGAGAACTGGCGATAATTTCTTCGCCACCGATTGAGTTCGTCAACAGCCTGTCGATTCTTTCGCGGGGAAAAGTCTCCACTTGTTTCAGATAAGTTCCCACTTTCGTGAATTCCCGATGGGTGACCACCCCCTGGTTATCCAGCGTGATATCCAGAAAATGATATTGCGGGATGTCTGGAAGTTCGCTTCCGTCGGTATCCACACCAATGACAATCATCAGGCCGATGATTTTCTTGGAACTGTAGCTGATCCGGCGTTCATCTGGCGAAACATTATCCGGCTCACCCAACTTCAGCAGCACGTCTTCGATGGTGTCCACCCCCGGTTGGATCAGGTTGGTGGATTGGGCAGTCAAATTTTGCCGCGAGCCGGTGTCGTAATAGTGCGGCGTCGGGATCAGAATGCATCCGGAAGTCAAACCGGCAAAAACCACGGTCAACAGAAGAAGAACAAACCAGGTTTGCAGTCTTGGCGCGCCGAATTCTGAGCCATGGATGTCAAAGCTCATCGCAACACCTCCACCAGCGAATGTTTGCGCAAAATATTCTGCCCGTCGAATACGAGCACCAGACTGTATCTGGCATTTGCCCAAAAGGGTTCACCGCTCCAACTGGAGACGCGCTCAACCACATAGCAGCCTTTGTTGCCGGACTCATATCCCAGCCGGTAGGTGAGAATTTTTTCCGATTCAAACCGGCCGGAGGGCTGGCCCAGGTTCAAGATGACTTCCTCCTTCGTCGTTTGGTTGTCGGCCAGGAAGTTCAGCAAATCGGCACGGCCTTTGGACGGACCGGTCACACAGCCGACCAGCGTCAACGTCAGGATCAGGACGGCCAGAAATTTCGTTTTCATAAAATCCGCCCTGGACCGCGTGGCGGTGCGGTCGCTGAAAGCTTTTGGACGTCGCCGTATTTCATTTGTCTTCCGGAAATGCCGGTCGTGAAGCAGGCTCCGACTCTGGGTTTCAGTACTTGATATTGTTCCCGGCGCGGGCATAAACAAGAAATTTTTTTCGCGGTCATTGGCATCAGGTCAAAAATATCGAACCTTGCCCCGAAGGTGTTAATTGATAAAACTTGAACCAACATCGGCTGGTTCAATGAACGTCCATCACCTCGAACTGTTTTATTACGTCGCCCGGCACGGCGGCATCATGCCGGCGGTGCGAAACATTCCCTACGGCATCCAGCAGCCGGCAGTGAGCGCGCAGGTGGCGCAGCTCGAGGAATATCTGGGCGTGACGCTGTTCCAGCGGCGGCCTTTCGCCCTGACGCCGGCGGGCGAGAAACTTTACCGGTTCATCCAGCCGTTCTTTTCGAATCTCGACAAGGTCGCCAACGAATTTCAAGGCGGCCAGGCGCGGCACATTCGCATCGGGGCCTCGACAATCATTTTGCGGGATCACGTGCCGCGTCTGCTCCAGGGCGTGCAAAAAAAATTCCCCGCCTTGAAGGTCACTTTGCGGGAGGGTTATCCGTCGCACCTGGAGGAGTTGCTGCTGAACGAGGAGATTGACCTGGCCGTCACCCTCATCGAGAAGAAGCCTGCCCCGGGCATCCACTCGCTGGCGCTGCTGGAGCTGCCGCTGGTGTTGCTGGCCGAAACGGGCAGCGCGGTCACCTCCGCCGAGCAATTGTGGAAACGCGACAAGATTGACGAGCGGTTGATCTGCCTGCCGCCGGGCGCGCCGCTCTGCAAAAATTTCCAGCAAAAACTCGCCGAACTCGGCGTGGATTGGTTTCCGAGCATCGAGGCCAGTTCGGTGGACCTGGTGGAAGCCTACGTCGCGAACGGACTCGGGATCGGCGTGGCGGTGGCAATTCCAAAAAAGACGCTGTCGGCCAATGTCCACGTCCTGCCGTTGCGCGGTTTTCCACCCGTCGTGGTGGGAGCGATGTGGCGCGGGCGGCTGACTCCGTTGCGGCAGGCATTTTTGGAGGAAATGAAATTGAGCGCGCAACGGCTGATGTGAGCGGCGCGATGACCGGTGAATCCGGTCACGGCCTGAACCGCACGACATACCAGGGTTGCGGACCATCGCCAACCTTGATGGTGGCGTTGGTGGTCGCCAAAAGTTCCGCGTCATGCGCCGCCAGCCAGGTTTCCAGCGTGGTCTGGCTTTGTTCAAGCCTCAATCCGCTGACGACGGCGAATTGGATTCCGCGTTGGCGGATTTGCTCCGTGGTTTCATCAAACAAAATGTGTTCGACCCGCCGGGTGCCATACGGCCGCCACAGCGAGATGTCGCAGTCGTCCCCCGTGCCGAGGAAGCCGACTACCTTCAGATCCGGCGGAAGCAGCGCGCGGACGCCGGCGAGCGGGTCGGAGCGTTCGGAATAAACAGTGTAAACCTTCAAGGCGCGGGCAATCAAACGCTGGCTGGGATACCGCGCCAGCGCTTTGGACAAAATGGTTTTGGCTGGCCAGAGGGGACGGTCCGGCGACAATATCAAAACGGCCAGCGCCAGAAGCAAAACCCCGCCGGCCAGCGCCCGCCACCAGCCGCGGCGGACGATTTGCGCTTGTCCCGCACCAACCAGCAGCAACGTCAGGAGCAACGGATAGTATGGCGCAATCAGACGGGCGGGCGTTGCCATCCCGGCCTTGGCACAATACGCCAACAAGGCGACCCACGGAGTTACCAGCACCCAACGACACAATTTCGGCGGCACAGATTGTCCGGCTGATACCTTGGCCATGCAAAAGCCTCCCCCAAAGAAAGAAGCGAGGGCCGAAATCAATGCCAGCAGGCTGATACCGAAACCAACGCCGGCCCAGTCTTCCGTGGGCAATTCCCACAGCTGAAAATAACCGCCCTGAAAATTTACGATCCAGGAATGGGGAAGAACCAACAAAGCCTGTTGATTCCACCAGCCGGCCAGCGGAAAAAAAGGCGGCACAAAATTGTCCAGCGACAATTGAAAGCCATTGCCCAGAATGCCAATCAACGGGTTTTGCATCTGGAGATGAGCCCCTTCGACGGATGTTCCGAGCCAATCGCCGCAGTGAATTTTGTTCATCAATGCAATCGGGAAAAAGGAAGCCACCGCCGCCAATGCCAGCACCAGCAGGGTAGACAACGCCTTGTGCCACAGCAAGGGAAGGAGCGCAAAAATCAAAATCAGCCACGGCAAGAGCAATGGCAAACTGGTGGGCTTGGTTCCCACCATCAAGGCGGCCGCGAGCAATGAAAACCACAAGTCGCGCGGCTGGCGCGATTTCCACGCGCGACAACCAAAGTCAATGGCCGCCAGCGCATAGACGGCGGAAAAAGCATCGTTCCCGGCACTCCCGGCTTGAAGGAGAAAATTATACCCGGTCGGAAGCAACCACATCCAGTGCCAGGACACCCGCGCACGAACTCCCAAACGGGAACAAACACTGAAGATCAAACCCGGCAGCAACAAAAAGGAAAAGATATTGAGCAGGAACAACGGCCGGTCCGACCTGAAGAAAAGCAAGAGCGGAGCAGTCAGCCATTCAAACGCGCAACCGGAGTAATTCATCCGGCTGACCGGGGTGTGTATCCAGTGCCACCGTCCCTCGGCCAGCCAATGCAAGACGCGGGGAATATGGTAGGTCAACGCGACATAATGAGTTGGTGGATAAAGAACACCCCCGAGCAGAATCAAAAATGCCAGCACGGCAAAGAAAAACGGCAACGGGCGCCGGAAACGGCGCAGAAGTTTTTTGCCAGCCGAATGTTTTTTGTCCGGAACCAATCCCAAGTCCTTGCGGCAAAGGAAAACAACGACGGCGAACGCGGCGAAGAAAATCGCGTAGCCGGCACGGTTCAATTGCCCCACCGCGGACAGCGTCCAGCCCGCGACACTGGCGAGCGCTGAAATCCATAGCCATAGCCTGACCAACGGGAGAAATGTCATGGGCTTGTTACAATTTGCGCGTGACGCTAGGCGGATTAGCCGCACACGTCAATCGCTTCTTTCCGGACGCACCGGTCCGGTGGAATGGATCCGACCGGCGGCCGCTTGCGTTGAGGGCGGAAGGCGAATCCTTGTGACTGCATCCGGCCCGTTTTCCGAACTTCAGAAACGGTCGCGGATGAATCGCCGGGCGGACCGGTGCGATTCATCCGCATCGGCGCCTCGACAATCGTGTTGCGCGAGCAGTTCCCGGAGTTGTTCCGGGACGGGCGCAAAAATCCTTCCACCGCGCGTCCGCACCCTGCCATTGAGCAGCTAATCGCCGGTGATCGTGGGCTCAGGACGGCGATGCTGGAAATGTTTTTAAAGGAATTGAATGTGCGCGCCCAGTGGCCGGCATGACTGGCGGCGCGGCAATTTCCGAGACACCCCACGCCCTAGGTCGGGACAACGCCGGCGGCGTTGTCGGATTTTCCGACACCTCAAATTAACGAAGCAATCAATTCCACGGCAGACTCACGGTGCGAGGCCGACTTGGCGCGGCAGTTGCTCAACCTTTTCAATGTTTTAATTGAATTGCCGTTCGCAATTCCGAAAAAAAAATAATTAACAAAGAAACAACACATGGCGTTGTCCTTTCTAAACGGCTTATCAAAGAAAAAACGGACCCAGATGATGGTGGTGGATCTGGGCGACCGGACAACCAAGGCTGTGCTCCTGGAGCGGCGGGGCGAACTTTTGGCGCTCACCCGTTTCGTGCTGCTCGACACGCCGATTTACGAGAAAAAAATTTCCACCGAATTGCTGACTGAACATTTGCAATCCGTGGCCAAGGCGCTGGGATCGGAAACCAAGCTGGTCACGCTGGCCATCGGTTTGGATGACACGGTGGTGCGGCAGGTGGAATTGCCGCAGATACCGGTGGATGAAATGCGGATGGTTTTGAAAAACAACACCAAGGGTTATTTGCAGCAGGACATGCCGAATTATGTTTTTGATTGTCATATCTTCCCCCCGAAGCCACAGGGTAAGGCTGCCGACACCAAAACGGGGACGATTCCAAAACTGAAAGTGTTCGTGGCGGGCATGAAGCAGCAAATGGTTGAAGATTTTCAGACGGCGATCAAGGACGCCGGGTTGGTAGCGGATCACATCGTGCCCGGGATCATCGGCCCGGTGAACGCTTTTGAATTGTCGCTGCCCGAAGTCTTCACCACCGAATCGGTCGCGCTGGTGGACATTGGTTTCAAACATTCCTCGGTTTGCGTGGTGGATCGTGGTGAATTGGTCTTGAGCCGCACGGTCAACGTCGGCGGCGATAAATTGACGGCGGGCCTCGCCGAGGCGATGAACATCACCTACGCCGAGGCCGAGGGCATCAAGGTGGGCATGGCGCCGGAAGTCCAGGCCATGCTCGAAGCCCAGGTGCAACCGCTGGGCCGCGAACTGCGCGCGTCCCTCGATTTCTTTGAACATCAGCAGGACCGCCCCGTCTCGCAGATCTATGTCACCGGCGGCTCGGCCCGGTCGGAGATGATTTTGCAGATGTTGCACACGGAATTGATCGTGGATTGCAAGACGTGGAATCCGACGGCGTTTTTGCAACTGGCACTGTCCGGACAGCAGGCGGTGGAAATTGAACAGATTGGGCCGCAACTCACCGTGGCGATTGGCGCCGCGATGGCGGCCTTTTGAACGAAATTGAATTATGCCGATTCGCATCAATTTGCTGGCAGAGGCCAAGGCCGCGGAAGAATTGCGCCGGCACGATCCGGTCAAGCGCGTGATTTTTTTCGGGGCGCTGGCGGTGGCGCTGACGCTGGTCTGGAGCAGCTCGCTCCAGCTTGAAACCATGCTGGGCAGAAAAAGTGCGACCGACCGGCTGACGGAGATAGAAGCGCGCACCAATGAATTTCAACGCGTGCTGCTGGACCAGAAAAAAACCGCCGACGCGAAAGAAAAGCTGACTGCGTTGAAGACGATGACCAACAGCCGTTTTCTCGAGGGCAATCTGCTCAATGCGCTGCAACAGGTCAACGTGGACGGCGTACGACTAATACGGCTAAAGGTGGATCAGGATTATTTTCCCACGGCCGGCACCAAGTCGCAGACCACCAAAAATGGCGTCATCACGGGACGCCCCAGCACGGTGACGGAAAAAATCGTTGTCTGGCTTGACGCGCGGGATTCCAGCGCCAACCCGGGAGACCAGGTCAACAAATACAAGGAAGCCGTGGCCAATCAATCGTATTTCAAAACGACGCTGAACAAAACCAACGGGGTTCAATTGATCAATTTGTCGGCGCCGCAGGCCGGCACCGATGGCAAACCATATGTGTTTTTCACCTTGAAATGCTCTTTCCCAGATTACACCCGATGAAAAGGTTAACCAAAGAAAAACGGAATCAACTCATCACTGTCATTTTCGTCACGCTGGCGATACTGACACTGATTGGTTTTGGCCTGATCCGGCCCCAGTACGCGTCGCTTTCCAAGATCGCAAGGGACGTGAAAGCCGCGGACACCAAACTGCAAAACATCCGGCATGCCATCACCAATTCCGAAGCGATAGCCAACGACTGGAACGACGCGGCTTTTGCGCTGACCCGTGCCGAAGAAGACATGGCTTCCGGCGACCTTTATTCCTGGACCTATGACACCATCCGCCATTTCAAACAATCGTATCGGGTGGAAATCCCGGAAGTGGGCCATCCAATGATTGGCGACTCGGATTTGCTGCCGTCTTTTCCCTACAAACAAATCCGGTTTGAGATTGGTGGCACGGTTTACTATCACGACCTGGGCAAGTTCGTTGCCGACTTCGAAAACAACTTCCCCCATTCCCGGATGGTTCATCTGGTGGTTGAACCCGGAGCCGGTCCGGAAGGCAATAACGAGAAACTGGCATTTAAAATGGAGATCGTCTCCCTGGTGAAACCCAACCCATCCTGATCAAATGAACTGGTCCTTTAATTCCAGCAAAAGCGTGTTGGCTGCGTGGCTCGCGGCCGGGTTTATGATGGTGTTGCCAGCGGCGGCAGCCCCCGCCGCCCAACCCGCCGCGCCGGAGGTGGTGCTACGCTCGACCTTCGTCATGCCGAAAACCCCTGATGAAGGACGCGACCCGTTTTTCCCGAATTCCAACCGGCCGTATGAATCCGCGGTGGCCGCCCAACCCCATGTCGGTGACGTGTCATCGCTCGTTTTAAAAGGTATTTCCGGCTCGGAAAATCATCGGCTGGCCATCATCAACAATCACACCTTTGGCGTGGGCGACGAAGCCAACCTGGTCACTCCCCAGGGCACGATTCACATCCGCTGCGTTGAAATCAAGGCCGGCTCCGTGGTGATTGAAACCGGCGGACAGCGTCACGAATTGAAGTACTCACCCAACTCTTGAATCCCAAAAATGGACATGACCTTCCACATTCCCAGTCAATCCGCGGGGACCGATTTATTTCCCGAAAGGCCGCTTGCTGGCACGGAACCTTCTTATCTCATCGGGCGCAGCAAAACGGCAACCGCCAAAACGGACGACGCCACCAAAATTTTATAACGCATGTTTAACATGAAAACGAGTCGGAGCCAGACCGGAGACAAAGGTATGAAAACGAAAATATTAATCGCGACACTGTTGGGATGCCTTGTATTGCAGCACGGGGCACTGTCCCAAACTGACACCATCGCCACAAACCCGGCCGCCACGGATGCGGTTGCGCCTGCGAACCAGGCCGCCGCCGCCACCGACCCCAATCAAAGCCCCGGCACGAGTGCCGCCAATCCAACGGTGGCGCCCGCGGCCACCGTAACGGCAGCACCCGGCGAGGCCACCACCAATGTCACCGCCGACGCCAGTGCCGCCAATCCAGCGGCGGCGCCCGGTGAAGCCACCACCAATGTCACCGCCTACGCCAGCGCCACCAATCTGCCTGCGGCATCCGCGGCCGGCACAAACGCCGCCGCCGCCGCCAACCCCCAGCCGGCAGAGGCCCCGAGCATACCATTGATCCAATTTCAGGACGTTCCGATTACCACCGCCATTGAAAACCTTGCCCGGCAGGCCGGAATTAATTACCTGATCGATCCGAAAATCGGTTATGGACAGCCCGACCAAAATGGACAGATCAAAGCCGAACCCACCCTTTCCATCCGGTGGGAAAACGTCACCGCCGAGCAAGCCCTCATGGCGTTGCTCGACAATTACAATTTGCAACTCATTACCGACCGCAAAACCCAGATTGCCCGCATCACCACCAAGGATCCCACGGCGCCGCCGCCGCTTTCCACCCGGGTCATTCAACTCAAATATGCCA
>Ga0187851_10002463_pt1 | contig 16358 bp, 13 predicted proteins | sample June2016WEW_6_10_FD_132997 | JGI IMG/M metagenome (GOLD analysis project Ga0187851, IMG submission 132997) | Peatland microbial communities from SPRUCE experiment site at the Marcell Experimental Forest, Minnesota, USA - June2016WEW_6_10 | ecosystem: Environmental > Terrestrial > Soil >...
ACCGGCCCGCTGGCCGCCAATCAGCTGGTGCAACTGAAGAGTATTTCGCCGGAGATGATGGAAGTGCTGTCGTCGGCGGTGCGGGCGCGCATCAGTGTGCTGGTTTCGGGCGGCACGGGCGCCGGCAAGACGACGTTCATGAACATCCTGTCGCAGTACATTCCCAACAACGAACGGCTGGTGACGATCGAGGACGCGGCTGAACTGCGGCTGGCGCAGGAGAACATCGTGCGGCTGGAAACGCGGCCGCCGAACATCGAAGGCCAGGGAGCGATCCGCCAGCGGCAGCTGCTGATCAACGCTCTCCGTATGCGTCCCGATCGCATCATCATCGGTGAGGTGCGCGGCGAGGAAGCCTTTGATATGCTCCAGGCCATGAATACGGGCCACGAGGGCTCGATGACCACCATTCACGCCAACACGCCGCGCGACGCGCTGTCGAGGTTGGAGTCGATGGTGGCTATGACGAACATGAATCTTCCCGAAAAGTCGGTGCGCCAGCAGATCGCCTCGGCGATCACGATTGTCGTGCAGGCCAGCCGCATGAGCGATGGGTCGCGCAAGATCACGAGCCTGGCCGAGATCACCGGCATGGAAGAGAATGTGATCAGTATGCAGGAGATATTTACGTTCCAGAAGAAGGGCATCGGGCAAGACGGGCGGGTCATTGGAGCGTTCGTTCCCACGCGCATTCGCCCGAGGTTCCTGGAGCGTCTGCGCGTGTCGGGTATTATTCTGCCGCCCAGCCTGTTCGAACGGGAAACGCTGGTCGGCTGACGGGAGAAGGGGGACAGGGACGATGTTGGTTGTCGCACTAGTATTTGTCGGCGTGTTCACGCTGGTTGCGCTGCCGCTGCTGGGCAGCGGTCTGGTCCCCTCGCGCACCACGCAACAGGCGCTGGCCACTCTCGATTCGGCGCTCAAGACCGAGAGCCAGGAGAAGCGCCAGCTGGCAATGAACGTCAAGAAGAACGAAAATCTCAGCAGCATTCCCTGGCTGAACCAGAAGCTGAAGAAGCTCGAGATTACGCCGTACCTGCGCAAGACGCTGAATCAGGCGGCGCTGCCGTGGAGCGCGGGACGCCTGCTGACTATGAGCCTGGCCCTGTTTATCATTCCGGCGTATGCGGTTCTCCAATACGTGGATTCGATTCCGGTTGCCTTGGGAGCCGGAGTCCTGCTGGGGTTTGCTCCGTTTGGCTGGGTGCTGTTCAAGCGCAGCCGGCGATTTAACGCGTTCGAGAAGGGATTGCCGGAAGCGCTGGACCTGATGGTGAGCGGCCTGCGCGCCGGGCACAGCCTTCTTGCGGCCATGGCGCTGGTGGCGCGCGAATGCGAAGATCCGATCGGGCCGGAGTTCAAGCTCTGCTTCGAGGAACAGAATTACGGCCTGGAGATGAAGGCGGCGCTGGAAAACCTGCTGGTGCGGGTTCCGCTGCAGGACATGAAGATCGTCTCGACGGCCATCATGATCCAGAAGGAAAGCGGCGGCAACCTGGCGGAGGTGCTCGACAAGGCCTCGAACATCATCCGCGAGCGATTCCGGCTGAAGCGGCAGATCATGGTGCACACCGCACAGGGACGGTTGACGGGATTGATCCTAGCCTTGTTGCCGGTGGTGCTGGGTGTGGGAATTTACTTTGTCGACCCGGGGATGATCAGCGTCCTCTGGCACCGCGACATCGGCATCAAGCTGCTGTGGGCCGCGGTGGGCATGACTTTGCTGGGCGGCTTTGTGATTTGGAAAATCGTAGACATTGACGTGTAAAGGGGAGCGATGACTTTCGCGGTTCTCACATTTTTGGCGGTATTCGTGCTGATCGGGAGCGGCGGTGCTTTGCTGTTCTATCGCGAGGTGATGCTCAAGCGCATCAGTGAGGCGATCTCGCCGCGCCGCAAGCAGGAGCAGAAGAACCTCTCCACGGCGATCAAGCAGACGGGAGTATCGGTAGGGCAGATCGTGGAGCGCTTCGAGCGCATGCTGCCCAAGAGCGATAAGGAAGTTTCGGTGGTGTTGCAGCGGCTGACGCGGGCGGGTTATCGCAACGAGCACGCGGTAAAGATTTTTTACGGCGCCAAGGTGCTCTGCCCGCTTCTGCTGTGCGCCGTGGCGGCGGTAACCGGAATCGCCAGCCTGGGCCCGTTTTTTGTGTATTTGATTTCTCTGGGCGGCGGCTTTCTCGCGCCCGATTTCTGGCTGGGAAAGAAAATCGATGCACGACAGAAGAAGATCACGCGGGGTTTGCCGGATGTGCTCGATCTGCTGGTGATTTGCATGGAGGCGGGCTTGAGCCTGGACCAGGCGACGGCGCGCAGCGCACAAGAGCTGGAGAACTCGCAGCCTGAACTGTGCGACGAACTGGGAGTGGTAGTGCTGGAGCAGCGCGCCGGGCGCGCCCGCTCCGAAGCATGGAAGCGAATGGCCGATCGTACCGGCGTTGATAGCCTGAGGAACCTGGTTTCGATGTTAGTACAGACAGAGCAATTTGGGACGAGCGTCGCCAAGATGCTTCGCGTTCATTCCGACACCATGCGTACGCAGCGGGTTCAAATGATCGAGGAGTTGGCGGCCAAGACATCGGTGAAGCTGGTCTTCCCCCTTGTCCTGTTCATCTTCCCAGCGCTATTTCTGGTTACACTGGGACCAGCCGCGATCGTGATGATGGATTCGTTCAGCACGCTAAACGGCGGCAAATAAACAGGGATAGGAAAGGGAGAAGATCATGGACAATACCACGATTATCAGAATAATTGCCGGGGTGCTGGCAGTCATTATTCTGGTGATTTTGGTTCAGCGCCGCCGCACGCGGGTGAAGTAGGCGGCAGCGCAGAACCATGCTGGGGGCCGCGGGAAACCGGCGGCCACGGCGAATCACGATTCGTTGTCTGGGGCGGCATTTGCGGCGCATCGCCAAATGCCGCAGGGATGAGCCCGGGCGACGGAGCAGGAGAGCTATTCTCTTTCGCGCGCCGACAGCGCGGAAGAAAGGGTCCATTTTCTATGGCATTGATAGAAGAGTCTTCAAGAATGGTCAGAGAACCGAGCCATGGGGCTCCCGCGGCGCAGGCGGCTGAGGGGAAGGGAGACATGGAATCGCGGGCACATTGCGCCTACAACCAGACACGGGAGTGCTTTCTCGGGCTGGAGGTGAGAGCCGCCGACCTGCCGTCGGCAGGGATCGGGGAACTTATGTCGGCGCGTCCGCTGAAGTCGGGCGAGGGAGTTTGGCTGACGCCGTTCCGTGGAATCCCGGCAGCTTCGGTGCCTGCGCCTCTGGACTTGATTTACCTTGACGACGATTGCCGTGTGATCGAGACAGTAGAGTCGTTTCCCACGTTTCAGGTGAGCTCGTCGAGCCCCAGGCCGAAGAGTGTGCTGGCGCTGCCTGCGCATTCGATTTATTCGTCGCAAACTCAGGCCGGCGATCAGCTAGTGCTCTGCGTGGCCGAAGAGATGGAAAGGCGACTGGAGAAACTGGAGAACCCGCGTAACGAACAGACGCCGGCCGCGGTGATTGCGGGTGCGGCCCTGCTGCGCGAGCAGCCGTTGTGGAGCGGCGGCCCGGGCGTGCTTGAAGTGGACAACCGGAAAGAGCCGGGAGCCGCGGCGGAGACCCACCTGATGGATCTGGCGCCACCGACCAAGAGATCGGGCAAGCAGCCGCGGAACTGGTTTGAGCGCTGGTGGTCGCCCGATCCGCGACGGGCGCCGCGCATGCCGGGCAACGGGCTGGCGGCATATTACTGGAATGGGGACGCGCCAACGGCGCACGGGATTCGCGACATCAGCTCGACGGGACTCTATATCGTGACCGAGGAGCGCTGGTATCCGGGAACCCTGGTCCTGATGACCCTGCAAAGGACCGATTGCGGAGAGGAACTTGCCGAGCGCGCGATCGCAGTCAACTCGCGGGCGGTCCGCTGGGGGCCCGATGGGGTGGGGCTGCAATTTGTTCTGTCTGACGAGAGAATTGGGCGCGATGGCAAGCTCCCTCTGCTCGATGCGGTAGGCAGGAAGGAACTCGAACGTTTCCTGGATTGTTTGAAGAAGGAAAAGTGACGGCGCAGGAGTTGCGCTGCGATTGATGTCTGGAAGTAAGGCGGGCCGAATCGGGAATGGCCACGCCGGGAGGAAGAGCGATGAGTCTGGGTCTCGGTCTGCGAAAGCAAGCTGCCCGTTGTTCTCGCGCCGTGAGGCGGATGCTGAGGCTGCGCTCTGAGGAAGGCAGTTCGCTGGTTGAGTTTGCCGTCACGCTTCCGCTGCTGATGACGGTGCTGACCGGGACGGCATCGTTCGCGCTGGCGTTTTACTTCTTTCAGCAACTGGGGAACGCGACCGGGAATGCCGTGCAGTATGTGGCTTCCGACGTAACGCTCATCACCGATCCGTGCGCCACAGCCGAGAGTAAGATCACGGGCGCTTTGCCCACCTGGACGGTGTCGAAGTTTACCTTCACCATGGTGATCACCGATAACACAGGCACAACCCACACCTACGGGCCGACGGCGGGGAGCTCGTTCTCGTGCACTGCGGGCGCTACGTACGAAACTCAAAACGAGCCGATTACGCTGACGGCGCAATATACCTACTCCTGGATGCCGATTTTGAAATTCAGCCCAAGCAGCCCTTTGACATCGACACAAGGAGCCGTCGCAGGTGATTAGGCCGGTCGGAGAAGTGAGGAAGACGGGGAAACGGGCCGCGGAGATGATTTTCGATTGGGCGCGGCAGCGAAAAGGCGGCGATTGCCGGCCGTCTCAGGAGGTGCAGAGATGAAGAATCGTTGGAATCTGCGAAAACAGGCAGCCTCGGCCGCCCGCGGCACGAAAGGCATATGGGGAGTGCGAAGCGAAGAAGGAGGGGCGCTGCTTGAATTCGCAATTGCTCTGCCCCTGCTGATGACGGTTCTGACCGGTGCGGCCTCCTTCACGCTGGCGTTTTACAGCTTGCAAGAGGTTGAAAACGCGACGTCGGGGGCAACCGCGGCTGTCGCCGCCGAGCAGGGAACGGTGGCAGACCCTTGCGCAGCCGCCCAGACACTCGTGCAGGCAGCGCTTCCTGGGTGGACCACATCGAAAATCAGCTATTCATTGACGATCACCGACTCGAGCGGGACCGCGCACTCCTATCCCGCATCGGGGATGACGTCGGGCTCCAGCACGTTCACTTGCACGGCAGGCAGCCCGGAGCTGGCTGCGGCCGAGCCGGTTACGTTAAAGGTCCAGTACAGCTATAGCTGGTTGCCGATCGTGGCATTTAGTCCCTCGAGTGCGCTCGCGGCCGCGTCAACGTCGATGGCAGACTAGGGCCTGTTAGCAGGCCCTAAAAACACCGGGAAATCAATCTCCCCATCCGACGCGCGAGCTCATCGCGCAGAAGTCGCCAAAGGCGCGGGCGCTCGGGCCCGCGTCTTGTCATTACCGCAAGAGCGTAACACTTCAGTAACCGTCAGGGATTCCGTTTTTTGGCACCAAAGATAGCCTTCCGATCGGTCGGCGATTTGGTACCATGAGACGTCTCTCTCCCCCTCGGATGTCAAAGCGAAATCTTGCCTAGGTTGGGAGTAGTCGTCCTGGAACTCGCGCAGACGATGAGTAACCTCACGGTGGCTGCGGGCGGCGGCAGCGGAGACGGGCAACAGCTTCGTACGGAACCAGGGAATCCGATACCTGCGGCGGATTCTGAAAGGGAGACCGGCCAGCCGCGGTTGGGTGGGCCGATTGGGAGGTGCGCAGCATGAAAGTGAATTCGAACTTTTTGAAGCGGGCCCTCGCCGGAGCGGCGAAGCGTCTTGGCAGTTTGCGCGGCGAAGAGGGCACGGAGCTGGTGGAGTTCGCGTTCATCGCGCCGTGGTTCATGGCGCTGCTCATGGGGACGGTGTCGTTCGGAATGGCGTTTTACAGTATGCAACAGTTGTCGAACGCAACCGCGTTGGCTGTGCAGGCGGCGACCTATGCCGAATCGGGGAAATGCACCGCAACCGGCCCAGGCTGTTCAGCGTCGGAGGTGAGTGGAGGAGATCTTGTCGATCTGTGCGCGGCCGCCCAGGCGACGGTTCAATCGAAGCTGGCGAACTGGAACGCAGGGAATTTCAAGTACTCGATGACGATCACCAATCCTGTGAGCGGGACGAGCAACACCTACAGCGATGGTTACGGGGGTACGTTCAGCTGCAACACGGGCTCAAGTAGCACCACGGATGCCCAGGACGTTTCAGGGCAGGTCGAAGCCGTGCAGCTTACAGTCACTTACAAATATCAGTGGGTGCCGATGCTCTTGATCAGCCCGTCGACCCCGCTTTCGGCGACTCAGTCTGCAATCGCTGAATGACGGACTCGGTGAAGGGGATGGGAGGCGCGGAGATGAAGGTCGATTCTGGTAAGTGGAGGCGGACCAGCCTGTATATTGCCGCAGCCAAGCGCCTTTCTCACCTGCAGGGCGAAGAGGGCGCGTCGCTGGTTGAGTTCGCTGTGGTGGTGCCGGTGCTGATGTTCCTTCTGCTGGGTGCGGCAACTTTCTCGCTGGGGTTTTATAACCTGCAGATGCTGCAGAGCGCCACAGAGACGGCTGTGCAGGCGGTCGCTGCAACGGCAGGGTCGGTCCCCGATCCGTGCAACATGGCAATGAATACGATTCAGGCTGCGCTCCCAGGTTGGACGACAGCGAACCTCAGCTACAGTATCAGCATCACCGACAGCGCCAACGCGGCGACGATTTACACGGGAACCGGCAACACCTTCACCTGCACGGCCGCCGGTTCAAGTGGCGGAAGCACCGAGGAGTTTCCGAACACTCCTGTTGTGCTCACGGTTAAGTACAAGTACACGTGGTTACCCTACCCGGGTTCGGGGAACTGGGCCCCGCTGTCGACGACTGAAGCGGCGATGGCAGATTAAGAGGAGGTATTGAGGATGCGAAACTCCAAGAACCGGATCATGCGCAGGTTTCTAAGGCGCGAGCAGGGCCAGACTCTGGTGTTGACCGCCGTTATGGGGTTCACGCTGATGGCGCTGTCAGCGGCGGGGATTGAGAGCGGTCACGTGTACTACGCCTACCGGCTGCTGCAGGCCTCGACGAACGCGGCGGCGCTGGCGGCTGGACAGGACATGCCCAACATCGGCACGTCAGGAAGTACGATCCAGGGCACGGCGAACTACGACGTGACCGAGTACAGCTCGGAGTCGGGCAAGCTGAACGCAACGAATATGCTGCAGAACGCTGCGATCTCCGCGAGCTTTACCTGCTCGAGCACGCTTGCGAGCGCTCCGTTCAACGTTGCTTGCCAGAGCCCCACCTCGGGCACATGCTCGAGCGGTTTGACCTGCAACCAGATTGTGGTGACGCAGACCGCCAAGGCGCCCTTGTGGTTCGGCGGATTCCTGGGGGTTCCCACGATGAATCTGGCGGCGTCGGCGACGGCATCCATGAGAGGCGGGACCAACATCCCCTACAACATTGCCGTGATCATCGATACCACGGGGTCGATGGCGAGCTGTAATGCCACTCAGGGCGGCGGCGGAAATCCCTGCACTTCCGATTGTCCCAACGGCGCCACCTCGGAGGTTGACTGCGCAGTGCAGGGGCTGAAGATCATGCTACAGAATATGGATCCGTGCGCACTGAACACGACCTGTGCTTCAGGCAGCGGATATGTCGATTCGGTATCGTTGTTCGTCTTCCCGGCGATTGAGGTCACGTCATCCAAGAACTACACCGTTAACGACACCACCTGCCCGACCTCCAATCCTCCGACCGTTCCCTACAGTTTCGAAGACTGGACCGGGACCGGTTCAACTTCCGATTTGTTCTTGCCGACCCCGACAGGCGTTGGCAGCACGTACATACCAACCAACGCAGGCACTTACCAGGTAACCAACTGGGACAACACCTACAAGACAAACGATCTGACGACAACGCTCAACGCGAGCGATTCACTAGGACTTCCGATTGCAGTGGGCGCCGAGTCTTGCTCCAAGGGCCTTCAAGCGCCGGGCGGCGAGGGGACTTATTACGCTCAGGCGATTTACGAGGCACAGGCCGCTCTGGCTGCGGAGCAGACGAAATACCCAGGCTCGCAGAACGTGCTGATCATTTTGAGTGACGGCGATGCGACTGCGTGCAATACACAGGTCGCCACCGGCAGCACTACGGGCACGGTGTTCCAGAACACTTGCGGAGGCGGCGGGGGCGGCAACAGTGAGATCTTGGCGGATAATTGTCCGTCGATTGCGTCGTACACCAACCCCTCTACCAAAGTTGTCACGTATCCCACCAGCGCGGCCCCGTGTCCCAACCCGGCTTATGCCGGGCTGCCCATCAATGGGACCGCCTATTCCTATACGAACGCAGGGAAGACTGTGTACGTATTACCGACGGGCTACAACTCCGCCGCTTATCCTTCTGCGCTCGGCATGTGCGGTCAGGCAGTTCAGGCAGCACAAGATGCCACCTCGGCAGGAACTGCGGTCTACACGGTCGCCATGGGAGCGGAGACCACGGGCTCTTGCACGAGCGATGCAGAATACTCGCTGGGGCCTTACACGGGTGCGTCGACCTGGCCTGGGGCGGGTGGGCAGGCCTGCGCCGCGATCGGGGCGATGGCCTCAAACGCAAACACGTTCTATTCCGACGGCATAAATGGATGCAAAGCGACGAACACCAAGGCTTTTACCACGATGGCGCAGATCTTTGATGCGATTTCGGGTAATTTGACCGTTGCGCGGCTTGTGCCACCCGGAGTTTAGCCGAAGAAATCGGCGGCGCGCGACGGCAGCGTAGAGAGACAAAGAAGGGGCATGGGCGTTCAGCCTGTGCCCCTTTTTGCTGCGACGAGTCGAAGCGGAGTTGCGTCCCCGGTGCGTTGCCGCCAAGGTGCTTGAGGATCGCGCAAAAATCGGTCGATTTTGTGCCTGATCGGGTCTTCGAGGCGCACATTCTGGAACATTCCTGACTGCGATTCTGGGCGGCACCCAGGTCGACACCCGGAAATGAGGGTTTTCTCTCCGTTCAACTGCGGTGGCTGGGCGGCTGTTGTTGACCTCCCCAGTCCACAAAAGCCGGGGACCGGGGTACGCTGTCTTGGCAACCTCCTCATAACTCCATTATTTGCAGGTAAATGCAACGTGCTAGCACCAAAGTGCGATTTGCGGTTACCTGCGGATTCCGCATGATAGTGTCGTTGTTCCCTGTCTGAACGCCGGGGAGCGAGGCCGGCTTGTGGCTTTGCTTCCGGGCAGGCACGGAGAAACACGTGTGATCGGCGCATGTTCTCGGGGTGTGGCGCGGTCCGGATTCTTGTTCCAGATCCGGGCAGTGCCGATTGAAATCTGAATTCGCCCCGATGATGAACAGCCACACGATGGCGCAGGCGGCGCTGGCTGTTTACGGGAGGAAGGGTTCGATGCAACGGTTGGGAATCGCAATCTTGCGCAGGTTTTTGAAAGATGACCGCGGTCAAACGGCTGCGGTACTCGCCGTGGTGATCTTTGCTTTGGTGGCGCTATCGGCCGCCGGCGTGGAGACCGGCCACGTCTACTACGCCTACCGGTTGCTGCAGGCGTCGACCAACGCGGCTGCACTCGCGGCTGCGCAGGGAATGCCGGACATCGGCACGTCGGGCAGCACAACCGTTGGAACAGCGTGGGGCAACCTGATCACGTACAGTTCCCAGAGCGGCGAGAAGAACGCAACCAACATTTTGCAGAGTGATTCGATTACGGCGGATTTTTATTGCGCGTCGTCGATCACGGGTTCGCCGTTCAATGTTGGGTGCCAGACGCCTCCCTCAGGCGAAGGGAGCTGCACCAGCGGCTCGACCTGCAATGCGGTCAAGGCGACGCAGACGGCAAAGGTGAGTTTGTGGTTCGGCGGATTCGTGGGAGTCCGCACCATGAACCTGGCAGCGCAGGCAACGGCGGCGATGAGGGGCGGGCTTCACTTGCCGTACAACATCGCGATGATTATCGACACGACAAACTCGATGACCAGCGGCGCGCCTTCTGCGGACGGATGCGGCACCAATGCGTCGCAGGTGCAATGCGCAGTCACTGGAGCTCTGGACATGCTGGAATCGATGTATCCGTGCGTAGGCGGCGCGTCAACCACCTGCACTTCAACCAGCGATTACGCCGACGCAGTGTCGTTGTTTGTGTTCCCGCCAGTGGCGGCGGGAAGTGCGACAGATGACACGAACTGCCCGACAAAAAATCCTCCGACCGTTCCATATGCATTTCCGGTTGTGACGCCGGGGTCGAGCCAGAATCTGATTTTACCGACCTCGACCACACAGTATCCGAACAACGCGGGAACGTACCAGATTGTTTCGTGGAACCAGACGTACAAGTCAACCAACGGCTCGTCGACGCTGCTGGCGACGGACCCTCTGGCGGTGGCGGTAGGCGCCGGCGGAGGCACCTGCCAGGGTCTTAAGGCGCCGGGTGGCCAGGGTACGTATTATGCGCAGGTGATTTACGCAGCGCAAGCGGCGCTGGTGGCGCAGCAGACTGCGGAAGCGGCCAAGGGGTATGCCACGTCGAATGTGCTGATCATTCTGAGCGACGGCGACGCGACCGCGAGCAATTCGTCCGCGAACACCTCAGCCGGGGGCAACAACGGCAACGGCAACCAAATCGTGGCGCTGTCGGGCACTCTGAATGGAACCTGCACATCGAGCAAGTGCACGAACTCGAATGCGACGACGACGACGTATCCCTCCGCGCTGGGCGAATGCGGCCAAGCGGTGCAGGCGGCACAGGCCGCGACGGAGGCCGGCACCAAGGTCTACACGGTAGCCATGGGATCGGAGACGTCAGGGAGTTGCTTAACGGATGCGCAGTACACGATTTCGTCCGGCTCGACGTACGGCGCAATTGGCTACCCCAGCGGGCCCTACTCGGGGCAGGCATGCAACGCCATCGAGGCGATGGCGACGAATGTCAACACTTTCTTCTCCGACAACACCGGCGGATGCCCGGCATCCACTCCAAACACCAGCTACACGACGATCGGCAGCATCTTTCAGGCGGTGGGGACCAACCTGTCGACGGCGCGATTGATCCCGAACGGGACGACATAAGGCAGCACTCGCTGACCTGAAGAGAAGAGGCGGGCGTGAAGGCGTCCGTTTTCTTGGTGTGCTGGGAGAGGCGGCGACGACGTGTGCGCGGGCGGGGCGTGGCCGCGCTACTCGTATTCCTGGGGAATAATCAGCAGAACTTCGACGCGGGCAGGCTGGCCATCCTGGGCGGCAGGCCTGAACTGCCACTGCTGCAGCGCGGCAAGGACGAACTGGGCGCGAGGAAAATCCTCGGGAAAGAGAACGGAGAGGGTTTCGAAGCGGCCGGATTGGTTGACAAAGCCGTGGACCATGAGGGCATCGGCGTCGACCGATCCGGGCTCCAGATTTGGGCGAACGATGTTGTACGGCCAGGGGGCGTCGAGGCGGGCGACGGTACCCGCATGAGATGCGTCGGCCGCCCGCGGCAACGAATACTGGAGGATCCAGCTCTTGGCCAGGCCGACGTGGAGATAGGCAGTGTAGGTCAGCCTGCCTGACCATACGTCACCGATTTCGGGATACCGGTCCTGGAGCGAATCACCCACGATCACCGAGCTGAAGTGGCCGTCCTTGGGCACCGCGACGAGCGTGGCGCCGGCGACGATGTTCTGGTCTGAGTCGGAATTCGTTCCCGATCCTGGATGGGCCGGAGCCGCCTCCCCGGAAGGTGCGGCCGGCCCAGGAGTATTGTTTGTTGACGGGTTCGTGCCCTGACCCGCGCCGGCTCCAGGGCTGGTGACCTTGGCCACCGGTCCCTGACCCGATCCTGCGTCTTCGTTGTTGGTCTTCGCGGCTTGATTGGGCCCAGCGCCTTTGCCCTGGTCGTTCGCCTTTGCCGCTGGGTTTTGGCCTCCGCCTGTCGCTTCGGGTTTGGCGTTCGGGCTGCTTTGCGCCACTTGAGAATTTTGCGCCTGTCCCTGACCGAGGGCTCCCTGTGTGTTTGAAGCTTTGGTTTCATTCACCGGCGGCAAATTGACGGTCTGGTTGCCTGCGCGCAGGTCAGAGAGAGACATGATCTGCACGGGAGTCGGCTGCAGTGTGGACTGGGAGGCTGTGACGGGCGGCAACTGAACCTGCGGTTGCGGCGAGTGAACCGTGACCGGCGAAGTGGTGCTGGGCGGAACGATATTTCTCGGCGAAGGATGGAAGCTGGAAGCGACGTTGACGTTGGCCAGGTTCAATTCCTGGTTGGGCGACTCGACGGAAGGCTTGACGTCGGCGCTAGTGGGCTTTTGCGGCTGCGGCGGAGTTACGGTCTTGAGCTCGACCTTGTTGGTTGGAGACCAGATGACAATCTGTGGCAGCGGAATCTCCTGGGTAAGTTGGACGGGCTTGGGGAGATCGGGCTGGACCAGGGTTTGCGGACCCGGTTTAGCTGGAGCCGTCTGGGGCGGAGCCACGGGAGCGGGTGCACTGCTGCCTGCTGCGGCCGGCGCGGACGGTGCGGGCGGTGCGGGCGGTGCCGGCGCGCGGGGAGCGGGGCGGGCGCTAGGCAAAGGTGCGCGCGCGTTGGCTGCAAGCTGCGGCATATCGGGCATGTGCAGATCGAGCTTGCGCACCGAATAATGTTCGGTGATCACCTTGGTAAATGGCGGCCTGTAAGCGATTGCGAACCAGGTGATCGCGATGGCGACCCCGTGGACAACGACGGAAAATGCGAACGAAAGGGGCTGCGGGCCCTGATCAGAGCGCTGCGTGAAAAGCGTGGTCATGCCGGAAGGTGGCATCAAGGGGAGATTTTGCCTCCTACAGTTTCCGATCGGCCGCATAGGCGTCGCGCATCAACGACGCAAGTCCCTTTTGGAAGAGTATATCTGCCCATGGGAATTCTAGCTTTTTACTGTGTCGACCCAGATGGCGCAATGGTGGTAGTGGCTCGATCTGCTGGTTTACGCGCAAGTGATGGCGCAATGGTGGTATTGGCTGCCGGAATCATAGTGGGGCATTCTCATTGAGAGCAATGGAGCGCAAAACTCGAGAAGGCGGCATGTTGAGCGGCAAGGCGTCATTGGGCCATTTTCAGCATCGCTCATTTTGAGTTGTGTACTCATAGCTCTTTTGGTACCCCACCGTTAGATCGGAGCAAATCCTCGGGGGTGAGCGAGGTCATCGGGAATAAACTGAGACCGCGCTGCCCGTAGAAAAGCCGAAGCGATGAGATTGGCCGGAGAATTCCGGGCGTGCGACTTTAGCGGTTTTGCCGGAAACGGCAAGCGGGGCAGGCAGAGAAAGGCGGAGCAGGCGCGAGGCCGGGCTCCTACAGGATAGGGATGAATCGAAGACTTCTAACGATCCTCCTCGTCGCGTTTGCGATAGCCGGCATCTGCGCTTTCCTGGTCTATCGCATCGTGAGCGTGCGCATGAACGCGTCAAAGCCGCTATCGACAGCGCGCGTGGTTTCGGCGGCCAAGGATATTCCATTGGGCGCGGTTCTGCAGGCGAGCGACTTGAGCACGCTGACGATTGCCGGCGCTGCACCCAAAGGCGCGATTATGGACCCGAAACAGGCGATCGGGCGCGGTGCAATGGCGCAGATTCCTCAGGGTGAGCCGATTTTGGACAGCCAGTTGGCGGGGCTGGGATCAGGCGGCGGGTTGGCGCCGACGATTCCCGACGGCATGCGCGCCAGCGCGGTTCGTGTCGACGAGGTCGTGGGCGTTGCGGGGTTCGTGATTCCCGGCATGCGCGTCGACGTACTGGTTTCCGGCAATCCGCCGGGCGCCGCGGCGACGGATGGTGTGGTTACAAAAACCATCCTGCAGAACATCCAGGTTCTGTCAGCGGGTACCGATATTCAACGAGACAACCAAGGGAAACCGCAACAGGTACAGGTTGTGACACTGCTGGTGACGCCGGAGCAAGCTGAGATTCTCAGCCTGGCAAGCAACTCGCTCAAGATTCAACTGGTGTTGCGCAACCCGCTGGACACAAAGGTTGCAGAGGTGCCGGAAAACTCGATGCGCATCCTCTTCGGGCAGCCCGCGCCGGCCAAGACCGCGCCCCACCCGGTGGCGAAAGCACCGAAGCCGGTGACGAATACCTACTCGGTCGAGGTCATCAACGGCTCCAAAACCAGCGAAGAAAAATTTCCTTCTACCGGGGGATCGAAGTGAGATCGAAGGCTGGGATTGCCATAGCATTTTTGATCGTATTGTCTTGGGCGTGTTGCGCTGCTACGCGCGCGCAGGCTCAAGCGGCGCCGTCTGCCGCTCCTGCTGAGGGCGTGAGATTTCAGGACTCGACGAACGAGTTGTCGGTGACCGTGGGCAAGTCCGTTCTGGTCGACACTGCGCAGCCTGTGCAGCGCGTGGCGGTTGGCGTTGGCGACGTTGTGGAAGCCATGGCCGTGAGTCCCACCGAGATCATGTTGAGCGGCAAAGCTCCCGGCGAGACGAGCCTGATTATCTGGGATATCCGTGGGGGCCGGCAGTTCTTCAACGTCACTGTGCGGGCCAGCAACCTGGTGACGGGCGATACGCTCGACGGGATTCGCCGCGAGCTGAGAACCGAACTGCCGAACCAGACGATCCGCGTGACATTCGACAACGGGAGCATCTACCTGCGCGGCACGGTGAAAGACCTGACGAGCTCAACGCGCGCGGAGAAGATCGCGGCGTCGGCCGGGAAAGTGGTGAACCTGCTCAATGTGGAGGTGCCGGCCTCGGCGCCGCAGATCCTACTGAAGGTGCGCTTCGAATCGGTAGACCGCAACAAAGAGACCCAGCTCGGCATCAACCTGTTCAACCTGGGCCTGGGCAATGCGATAGGCGGAGTGACGACGGGGCAGTTTACGCCGCCGGTTATAGCCGGCGGAGGCGCCACCGCCAGCACTGGATCTTCGTCGAGCGGTGGATTCTCGGGGAGCAACGGCACGACACAGATTTCCAACGAAGGGAATCTGGTCGCCTTCTTTCCCGGCCTGAATGTAGGGGCCATCTTGACGGCGATGGAACAAAAAGGAGTATCGCAGTCGCTCGCCGAGCCGAACCTGATGGCGGCCAACGGCAAGGAGGCAAGCTTCCTGGCGGGCGGAGAGTTTCCTTACGCGACCGTGTCGGGGTCATCAAACGGCCTGGCGCAGGTCAATATCGAGTTCAAGGAATACGGCATCCGCCTGAACTTCATTCCAACCGTCACTCCGCGTAACACGATCCGGTTGCAGGTAGCGCCGGAGGTGAGCGCCCTCGACTACACCAACGGAGTCGAGCTTTCCGGGTTCAACGTGCCAGGGATCTCGTCGCGCAGAGTGAACACTGAAGTGGAGCTGCAGGATGGGCAGAGCTTCATGATCGGAGGCTTGCTCGATAACACAATCTCCGATACATTCCAGAAGATTCCGTTTCTCGGCGATATTCCGATCCTCGGCAAGCTGTTCCAGTCGGAGTCGAAGACGAAGAACAACACCGAGCTCGTTGTGATCGTGACGCCGGAGATTGTGGCGCCGATCCAGGCGGGCGCACCCGCCCCAGAGTTGCATCTGCCCGATAAGTGGCTGCCACCGAATTCGAACATCCCGATGCACCAGCCGGATGCGAAGACGGCGGAAAACACTCTGCCGCCAACTCCGCCGACGATTCCTGTGGAGACGCTGATCCAGAGCATGCAGCCGGAGAAGACGCTGGTGATTGAAGGTGCATCCGGCGGTTTCGGCACCGGCGGCACGGCCATCAACCCAGGCTCCAATACAACGACTACGACGACGTCGACACCGACGCAATAAGGGCTGCCGAATCTGGAGAACGCGGAGACGGCAGCTCCGCGGAGGAATCCTTCACCGCGGATGGCGAAAGCCATCAGGGAGTTCATTATGCCGCAGTCTCGTGAGGCGGCTTCGGGTCTACGTCAAGCCGTCAACGTCACGCGGAAAACAATTCTCGCCAATGAACTGCAACTTGCCGGCAGCGGGGAGTCTCGCAGAAAAGGACTTCTCGGGCGGGAGAGCCTTCGACCCGGCGAGGGGCTATGGATCGTGCCTTGCGAGTCTGTGCACACGTTCTTCATGCGCTTCGCTATCGACCTGGTTTATCTGGACCGCAAGCACAAAGTAAGGAAGGTAAGGAGCAGCGTGGGTCCGTGGCGCATGTCGGCGTGCTTCACAGCGCATTCAGTGTTGGAGCTACCGGCGGGTACGATTCGAGAGACGCAAACGGAATGCGGAGACGTAATCGAAATCGCGCCGGCTGAAGCTGCGGCAGACGACCAGGCGCGAGAGTCTCAGCCAAATTCCCCGGCTGATCCTCTGGAGCGACTCGCGCCCCGCCTCGCGGGCAAAAACGCCGCCGCAAGTGACGAAAGACCAAC
>Ga0187851_10002464_pt1 | contig 16336 bp, 15 predicted proteins | sample June2016WEW_6_10_FD_132997 | JGI IMG/M metagenome (GOLD analysis project Ga0187851, IMG submission 132997) | Peatland microbial communities from SPRUCE experiment site at the Marcell Experimental Forest, Minnesota, USA - June2016WEW_6_10 | ecosystem: Environmental > Terrestrial > Soil >...
CGATGACGAACACGACGACCGCAGCCACGATCGGCAGCCCCTTAAGAGGGACCACCTGGATTTGGGAAGGAGGCGGGCCTGGCGCAGCCGCGACGTTCCCTGCCTGCGCACGTCCGGTGTCGGTCATGGACCCCCCCAGAATCCCTCTGGCTAAGGCTAGCGCCATGTTGGTGATCACTCCAGTGGCCACGAGCGGTCTGCGCTCCTCGTCCGGAGGGCTTGAGCTACCCCGTCGCTGGTCCTTGTAGCCGGGTGATCGTGGTTGTGCCCGTGGCCGTGGTGGTGTGGCTGGTCTTCGGTGGCGGGTCTGCCCTAACGAGGCGGATCGGCCGGTTCAACACCCGAGCGGTCGTTGTGGCCACAGCAAGCCTGGCGGCGGCGCAGCTGGTGAAGGTGTTGGACGCGGCCATCCGCAACTTGGCAGCGAAGGGCGCGTCCAGTTGGACAAGAAGGCCCCGGGCTCGGTCCCGGCCAAGGTTCCTGCTACGGCCAGCCCGTCGAGCGTAATCCAGGGCCTGTTCCCCAGACGGGAATCGCCATACCGAGCCTACCGTGCAGCGAACTCCCAGGTCACGAGCCCCTGCCTTGCGCGGCATTTGCCACTCAAATGCCACCCAATCGAAGGAGATACTCGATTCCATATTCGAAAAGTATTCATGAACTGGAGATCCCTTACGGAATCGAAGCCTCAGCCTACCGGCCTCCGCCTACCGGCCTCCGCCTACCGGGACGTCGTCAGCATCGACCCGAACAACTCGACCTACCCCGATGACAGGCCCGGCCGCTTCACTGTCGTGCTGAATAGCGCGCGTTACCTGTGCGCATCTTTATGTCCTGACACGCATGTTCACCCGACCTCTTGAGGATCGCCTGCGGTTGCGCTGAGACCAGCGGCCTGACCCCCCGGCGAGCCAGCCCTGCCGATTCGGTACTCAGCTGCTCGTGTGGCCGGGAAGAGGTGGCTGAGCGCAGAATGACCGATCTGCACCGTCGCCGCCGCGGGTTTGCCGAGAGCAATCCGAATGGCGGATACGGATGTCAAGCGACGGACAGGGCCAACAACAGAGCGTGACGTGGGGGACGGCGCTCCTGGCGCCTGCCGACTCTGGCGGCGACGGGTCCGACGCTGACCGATGACGTGGGCGGTTCAAGCGTGGCTATGTGTGTCATCGGCGGCGCACCACGGGTCGGAAACGCCCAGCGTGCGGCTGCGGAAACCGTCGTCAAGGGGGTTGATTTCGTGGGCGGGGTTGTTCAGCGGGCAGCCCGGAGTCGGCTGCTGGGAGCGCAGGAGCTTCACGCCCCGGCGCGGACGCAGCGGGACCCAGCGCGGCGTGGGTCGATCGTGTCAGGGGTAAACGGCCATCTGGCAAGGTGGGCAGCGGTCGGCCCCCTGGCCGGGGAAGGCAAGCCAGGGAGCTGTCCGCGCCGGGAATTTAGATACCAGGAGGAGGGCCTCCGGGCGTTACCGGGCCGACGTGAATCCAGACCGGTCCGGTGTGCGCGCATGCGCGCAACGGGTAGGGGATGACAGTGGAGGCGGTCTGGTTCGGTGGGTAGACGCGCAGCCCGGCCGCTGTGGGCAGAAGCCCAGGCATACCCGGCCCCTGCGGAAGCCGCTGGAAGCACTGGCTGTAGTTGCCTGTATCCGCGATCTGCAGTTCCGCGGTCGCGGTGCGGTCGCTGGCGAGCCTGACTGTGGTTGTCTTGGGACTGCCCCAGCCCGCCGGGCTGCCCAGCTGGCGGCCGTTGAGACTGACCGCCGAGACCCCGGGGTAGCCGCGGAGCGTGCACGCATGCCCGGACAGGTTGGTGAACTCCAGGTCGTAGTAGGCGCCTCCGGTGTAGCCGTTGCCCGGCGGCACGTTCAGCCAGACCACCAGCCCGGATGTCGCGCAGCGCGCGCTGGCCGTGGCATCCTGTGCCGCGGAGGAGGATGTGGCGGCGAGCGCGGCCGCCGGTGTCAGCGCCGCCGCGCAGGCGATGGCTGCCGCGCCGATCAGTCGCCGTGGGGAGGAAGTGGGAAGGTGCATGGCGTCCGCCTTTGCTCGACGATGTCAGGACCTATACGCCTGACGGCTGCCTGCTATGACGGCCTGGCCGCCCGCCGGTTGTGGGGAGGCCTCCCCATGACGCGGCCGCGGGCGCTGGCGCGTTCAGCGGGGTGAGGCCTTGGCGGGCAGGAGCCGCAGGTCGGCGGCGGTCAGCTCACCGGTGGAGATCAGCAGCAGCGCGAGCTGCTCCAGTGCCCGCGGCCCACGCAGCCCGGGAACGCCCAGGCGCGCGTAGCGGTCGCGGATGTTCTCGCACCGCTTGGCCACCGTATGGGCCGGCCAGCCGATCCGCTCAGCGGTTTCCCTGGCGCTGGCCGGTGCCTGGGGCCCGGCGTGCCGCCAGTTCAGGTATGCCTCGAACCGCGCGGCAAGCACCAGCCGATCACTACCAGTCAGCGGAGCACGGTAATGGGTGCTGGTCACCGCGCCTTCCCCGGTCACAGCGGCCGCCGCGGCCTGCTCCGCCGGGTCGGGCACATCATCGAGGCCGGGCAGCCGCAGCCGCAGCGTGTAGGTGTCCAGCACCCCGGGCAAGGTCACCTTGGCGTGCCACTGCTGCAGCGGCAGCTGCAGCCCGGGCGGCAGATCGGCCCGGAACCCGCGATCGCCGAGCACGCGCAGCATCGCGGAGCTGCTGTCGTTATGCAGCCACCAGGACCCTGGTGGTAGCGGAAGCTCCCGGCGTGCCGTGATACGCCCTGGTCGAGGGCGGGCAGCACCGCGGAACAGGCTGGCGCCCGCCCGAAAGTGAACGGCTCACCCGGACGGACACGCCAGGTCTGCAACTCATACATCACGATCAGCAGCACTGGCCCGGCCCATCTCTTGCACGTCACGCTAAGTTCGCCGTGGACGCGCGTCAATAAACCTCTCCATGCCGGTCAGATCCGGCTGGGCCGCGGCTGCGTGGCGACGGTAGTCGCCATCGGGGCACTGGCGCATGGCGTTCGAGGACCCGGCTCGGGGGATACGGGGCTCTAGCCGCTCGGCGGGACGACGCGGTGGTCAGGGTCGGCTGCGTGCTCATGAGGATGGCCCTTTATTGCCCAGCCGGCGGATTCATGCCTCTGGCGAACCCGGTTCGGGGCGGGCGCGCCGGCGCGGTACGACGACGTTCATGACCCTGACCTGCCTGCTGCCCGCCGGGCGTGTGCGCCTCCGGTACGGAGCGATGACCGCTCCCAGCTCCTCGCCCACCCGCTGAAACTCCTCGACGGTCAGCCAGAGGTCAGCGTTGTTCAAAACGGCGGCATCGCGCCACTGCTCAGGCTCGGCGTGGCCGGCCGCGGTGAACCCGACAGCGATGGCGCGGGTCATGTCGATGTGGGCCGCGACGACGGCTGCGGTGGCCGAGGCTCCGGCGGGCGTCGAGCCGTCCAGGTCGGCCTGGATCTGGCGTCCGGTCGCCCGCCACGGCCGCTCCCGGCGGTCCGGTCTCAGGGGCGCCGTTTCGGCGAGCCCGTACCGTTCCAGGAGCTTCAGGTGGTACGCCGTCGCGCTCGGACTCAGGCCGGTTAGCTCCGCGCACTGGGTGGCGGTCAGCTCTTCGCCCGTCGCCAGGGCGTCGATGATGGCCAGCCGGGCCGGGTGCGCCAGGGCCCGGATACTGCGGGGATTCTCGAAGCGGTAGGGAGGGGCGTCCTCCGGTGATCGCTCCTGGTCATAACTCGCGGACATCGATCAGAGGATACCGCTTGACCGGGAGATGTTAAGCAATAACTGTTCAGCGAATGCTGAACATATGCTACCCTCCGATGCATGGAGGATGTACTGGATGTCCGTGATCTGCGGATGCGGTACGGCAAGACCGACGTGCTCAGCGGTGTCAGCTTCGCGGCGCGCCGCGGGGAGGTGCTCGGCCTGCTCGGGCCGAACGGAGCGGGCAAGACCACCACGATCGAGATCCTCGAGGGGTTCCGGATGCGTTCGGCGGGCGAGGTCAGCGTGCTCGGCGCCGACCCCGCGCACGGCGGCGAGGCGTGGCGGGCGAGGACCGGCGTCGTGCTGCAGTCCTGGCGCGACCACGCGAAATGGCAGGTCCGCGAGCTGCTCGCGCACCTGGGCCGCTACTACGCGCCGTACTCCACGCCGAGCGTCACGCGCCCCTGGGACGTGGATGACCTGATCGAGACCGTCGGGCTGACCCCGCACGCCCGCAAGCGGGTGCGTAACCTGTCCGGCGGGCAGCGGCGCCGCCTCGACGTGGCGATCGGCATCGTGGGGCGGCCCGAGCTGCTGTTCCTCGACGAGCCGACGGCCGGCTTCGACCCCGAGGCCAGACGCGACTTCCATGACGTCGTGCACCGGCTCACCGACCGGGAGAAGACCACGATCCTGCTCACCACGCACGACCTTGACGAGGCGGAACGGCTCGCGGATCGCATCCTGATCCTGGCCGGCGGCACGATCATCGCGGACGGCTCCGCCGATGAACTGGGCCGCGCGATGTCGGGCCAGTCCGAGGTGCGCTGGAGCCGGGACGGGCAGCGGTTCGTGCGCGCGGCGGACGACGCGACGGCGTTCGTCAGGGAGCTGTTCCGGCAGTACGGGGAGTCGGTCGAGGATCTGGAGGTGCACCGGGCCAGCCTGGAGGACACGTACATGGCACTGGTCCGCCAGGCGGAGCACGGTGTGCCGCGCAGGTTGACGGCGGTGGCGGCATGAATCCCACGCTGGTGGCGGCGCGAGCGGGACTGTCCCGTGGCTGGATCGAGCTCAAGCAGACCCTGACCACGCCGCATGACCTGATCGCGATCCTGATCACGACCGGCGGCTTCCTCGCCGCGATGATCTGGACCCGGCACACGCACGTGCCAGGGACGCACTTCTCGCTGGGCACCACGATGCTGGTCAGCGTGCTCGGCCTGAACGTCGTCGTGTACGGAGTCATCACAATGGGCGACCTGCTCGTGACCGAACGCGAGGACGGCACGCTGCTGCGGGCCAAGGCCGTCCCGAACGGCATGCTCGGCTACCTGCTTGGCAAGGTCGTCAACATCTCCGGGCAGATAACGTTCGCTGTCGCGATCACGCTGCTCACCGGCGCTTTCCTGCTCACCGGCCTGGCGATCGGCAGCCCTGGCAGCTGGCTGACGCTGGCCTCGGTGCTCGTGCTCGGGCTGCTCGCCACGTTGCCGTTGGGCGCCATGCTCGGGTCGCTGTTTCCCAGCCAGCGCAGCGCCGGGGGGCCGATGCTGCTGCTGCTGGCCGGACTTGCCGCGATCTCCGGCATCTTCTACCCGATCACGCACCTGCCCGTGTTCCTGCAATGGACCGGGCAGGTGTTCCCGATGTACTGGCTGGGGCTCGGGATGCGTTCGGCGCTGCTGCCGAGCGCGATGGCGGCGGTGGAAGTCGGCCACTCGTGGCGGCACCTGGCCACGTTCGGCGTCCTGGCCGCGTGGGCGGTCGCGGGCCTCGTGCTGGCGCCGGTAGTGCTTCGGCGGATGGCGCGCCGCGAGTCCGGCTCGACCGTCGCGGCCCGCCGCGAGAAAGCGATTCGGGGAATATGAGCGCCCCGCAAGCGACCGAATAAGGAAGATGTGAGTGAGGTCATCTATAACCGGATCGCGATACTGCGGCGGTGCCGGGGAGCGGCAGCTGACGGTTACCGTGCACGTGCGGCCGCGTAAGCGGCTGGCCAGCCAGTGCGGGGTCTGCGGCAAGAGGCGGCCGGGCTATGACGCCGGCGGCGGGCGCTGGACCTGGGCACGGTGCGGAGCTGGAGGCCGCCGCGCCGCGGGTGGCCTGCCCCGAGCACGGCGTGGTGGTGGCCGCCGTGCCGTGGGCTCGCCATGGCGCCGCCCAGACCCGGTCACTAGGGCACCATGTCTCTCATGGGCATCGTTACGGTGCTCGTTGTAGGGACTCGGCGGGAGCCGGGGTGACGGTCTGAGTTGGTCGCCGGAAGACGGCCAGAAGAACACCACCGCCCCTGGCTTCTGCGGGGGCACGGACTGGCAACAGGGAGACGCGCCGCAGAGCGCCGGTTAGTGACCGCCCGGTAGCTGTCCTCCTCGCCGGGTCGTCGCTGCCACCTTTGAGGAGCCGAAGTGCCGCTTGCGCTGCGTGAGGCAAAATTCTTTACCGGGATCGACTGGGCCGCCGAGAACCATGCCGTATGCGTGATGAACGCCGCGGGCAAGATCGCCGCCCAGTTCACCATCGCCCATACCGCCGACGGGATCGCATTGCTGATCCGCCGCCTGGCCAGGTTCGGTGACCCGGCTGGGATGCAGGTCGCCATCGAGCGCCCGAACGGCCGGCTGGCGGACCTGCTGCTGGAGGCCGGCCACCCGGTCGTGCCGGTCAAGCCGAACGCGATCAAGGCCTGGCGCGACGGCGAGGTGCTCTCGGGTGCCAAGTCCGACGCCGGGGACGCCGCGGTGATCGCGGAGTACCTGCGGCTGCGCCAGCACAAGCTCACCGTCGCGGTCCCCTACTCCGGCCAGACCAGGGCACTGCGGACCGTCGTCCGTACCCGCGGTGACCTGGTCCAGACCCGCGTCGCCACCGCCAACCAGCTGACCGCCCTGCTGGAGGACTGCTGGCCCGGCGCAGCGGTCATCTTCGCCGGCATCGCCTCCCCGATCGGGCTGGCATTCCTGGCCCGTTACCCGACCCCCGAATCGGCCCGCCACCTCGGCGAGAAGCGGATTGCCGCGTTCTGCGCCAGCCACCACTACACTGGCCGCGGCACCGCCGCCGAGCTGCTGGAACGCCTCCGCTCCGCCCCGGCCGGGACCACCGATCAGGCCATCACCGTGGCACTGGCCGACGCCGTCCTGGCCCTGGCAGCCGTCCTGACGGCCCTGAGCGCGGCGATCGGGTCCTCATCCAGCAGATCCGCAAACCGGCCCGCCCACCGCTCCGCCGCAGCCTCCTGGTCCTGCTCCAGCCCAGAACCCGCCGCCGCGGCCAGCTGCTGGCGAGTCTGCGCCAGCCACTGCTCCGCGACCTGGGTCTTCCGGGCGTCACCGCGGCCCAGCAGCCGGGCGAACCGGCCCCGGACCGCGTCCCACACATCGGTGATCGCCGCGGCCGCCACCGTCTGCCCAGCGAACTGCGCCAGGGCCATCAACACCTCACCCGGCATACCACCACCCCTTTGCCATGCCAGTTTCACACTCCCACGCCACAGCAAGCCACAGGCGAAGGATCAAGGGCACCGGCACGACGACGGACCGTGCATGCGATTCTCTGGCTAATTTAGCCTGGGCTTTCATCGGGGTTGCCCTGTCGTGCCGGCTAACGCTAGCCGCACTGCGGGCACCCCCCATGGTGGTGGCACCGGCATCCCTCTCGGTGGGGCTCGGCTGGGCAGGCCGAACGCTCGCCGCGGCACCGGGGCAGCAGGACGGGGCCGACGCCGGGAATGGAATGGCACCGCGCCTCGGCGAGCACGGCCGCCGCGGCCTGCTCGGCGTTTTCCCCGATGCGGGACATCCGCGAGGCGATCAGCCCGGTCACGATGGGGCTGGAGAAGGACGTGCCGCTCCACTTCGCCATGCCGTAGAAGTCCCGGATGTCATTCGTGTACGGAGCCACCGAGCAGGTGTACGTACCCGTCGCGTAGGCGTTGACCAGGTCCCGGCCGGGCGCATACACGTCGACCTGGGGGCCGAAGTTGCTGAACGAGGCCCGGCCACGCCAGTCGGCACCCAGCGCGCCAACGGAGACCACCTCGGCGAACGCGGACGGCCAGGCCGGCCTGCGCACGCCGCTGTTGCCTGCCGGGGCGACGCACACCGCACCGCCGTACTCGCGCAGCCGCCGGAGCCACTGCCCGAAGGCGATCAGCGGGAAATCATGCCTGGACAGACAGGCAAGGTTCAGGTGGTAGATGTCCACCCCGCGGCCGAGCACCGCCTGGAGCCCGGGGATCAGGTCCGATTCCGTGACACTGCCGGCGGCGAACGAAACATTGGCCACGATGATCTCCGCGGCCGGTGCCATGCACCGGGCGACGCCGGCGGTGAACGTGCCGTGCCCGGCGTAGGGCCCGACGGAGGGCGGGATCGTCAGCGTGCCGCTGACGAGCTGGGGCTCGCCGGGATCCGGATCCCCGGTCACCCCGGCCAGCCACGCGTGAGACGTCGCATTCTCCAGGAGGCCGGTGTCGGCCAGGTAGACCAGCACCCCCGCGCCGCCGTTGTCGTCGCACACTGACGGGTAGGGCTCGATGTCGTCGTATACCTCTTCGGGGTCGGTGGCCGGGCAGTGGCTGGCCGTCCCTCCTGCGGCGGTCAGTACGTGATTCGGCGTGGCGATTCCCCAGCCGAGCCGTTCGTCAATCGCGTCGAGCGCGGACAGCGAGAGCGCATGCCGGTCGCCCAGGGCGGTGAGCCGGGTGACCCCGGCGATGACCGGCTGGAGCGGGTTCGTCTCGGCCTGCTCCAGTTCGGACCGCGGGGGGTGGCCGAGGATCTCCAGCACCCGCTCGAGGTACTCGTCGCGGACCAGGATCTCACCTTCGATGTACATGTATTCAATGCCGCCGTCGCTGGTCGGAACGACCTTGACCTCCTTTCCGCGGGGGGGCTCGGCGTGTTCCTGGCGCGGGGGATCGCGAAAAGCCGAGATTATGAACTCAGCCTCATCGGCGACCCTTGGTTGCAGGCCGTTTCGCCAATCGCCTGGCTCGGTCATGCTGCCCTCCATGGTTGAACGACATGGACTCTGCCCGGGCCGGACCCGAGCGGGCCATTCGCAGCCTGCCGCGGGCACGGCTGTGCCCTCGGGTCCGATGCATATACGGAGCCAGCACCTGCCGCGGTGATACCTCTGCCGGTCGGGTATTGCAAGCAACCGCCCGCCCGGCGGTATCACTGTCCGTAGTTACGATTACTTAAAGTAGTCGACTGTCAAAGGGATTGGACGTATAGGGAGAAGATATTGCGTGGACCCTGAGAATACGAGGACTTAACATCAGCTTCGTGGCGGAGGGCGCGCTTGCGGCCGGATCTGGCCGGCGGGCTGTAGACGATTTGCTGCCGCTGGCCCTGTCCCGTCCGCATGAGGCATTGGCCCAGGCTCGCGCGGTCCTGGAGGGATGCCCAGATCCTTACGAGGCCTCAGTCGCTCATCAGGCGGCCGGAATCGTCCTGCGTGATACCGGCGATGTCAACGCCGGCGTACAGGAGCTGCGCGGCGCGCTGCGCCTGGCCCGCCGGACGGGCGTCGCCGAGCGCGAGGCCGATGTGCTGGGATCCCTAGGCGGAGCATTCGTTTACGCCGGCCGGACGGCGGACGGGCTCGCCGCCCTTGACCGCGCTGCCCAGTTGTCCACCGGGGTGCTGCTGGGACGGGTGCTGCACCGCCGCGGCGTAGTGCTGTGGACCCTCGGCCGGTACGCGGCGGCCCTGGACGACTTCCGCCGTGCGGTCAGCGTGCTGCAGCGCGCCGGGGACCGGCTCTGGACGGCCCGGGCGCTGAGCGGCCGCGGGCTGGTCTTTTTGGCCCTCGGATCACCGGCCCGCGCGGATGATGATTTCGTGGCGGCCGAGCGGCTGTTCGCCCAGACCAGCCAGGAGCTCGAAGCGATCCAGACGGTGCTCAACCGCGGGGTGGCCGCCTTCCGGTCAGGAGACCTGCCCGCCGCGCTGTCGTTCCTGGATGAAGCGGCCTCTCGGTACCGGCCGCTGAACGTGCCCACGCCCTTCCTCAGCTTCGACCGCTGCGACGTGCTGCTGGCAGCCGGGCTGGCCAGTGAGGCACTGGCCGAGGCGGACGCGGCCGTCCGGGATATCGAGCAGGCGCATGGCTGGCCGACCAAGAAAGCCGAATTGCTGCTGATGGCGGCCACCTGCGCGCTGGCCGCAGGGCAGCCGCAGGCAGCCCTGGACCGGGCCCAGGCTGCCCACCGCCTGTTCCGGTCGCAGCAGAGCGCCTGGTGGCAGGCTCACGCCGGGCTCGTGCTCATCCGAGCCCGCTACCGGGCCGGGCAGGTGTCGGCCCGGTTGCTCAGCACAGCAGACCGGGCCGCCACCCGGCTGGAGGAGCTCGGCTCGGCCGAGGCCGCACTGGCGCATCTGCTGGCCGGGCGGATAGCGCTGGACCTGGGCCGCTGGGACGACGCCGATCGTCATCTCAGCGCCGCGGCACGCGCCCGGCGGCGCGGCCCGGCCATGTCGCGGGCCAGCGGCTGGCTCGCCGAAGCGCTGCGGGCCGAGGCGGCGGGCAATCCGCGCCGCCTGCTCGCCGCCTGCCGCCGCGGTCTTCAGGTCCTGGACGAGCACCGGTTCACCCTGGGAGCCTCGGAGCTGCGGGCCCAGGCCACCGCGCATGGCGCCGAACTGGCCATGCTGGCTCAGCGTCATGCCGCGCACGCGCACCGGCCGCGGCTGCTGCTCACCTGGAGTGAACGGTGGCGGGCCACCGCCCTGGCGGTCCCGGCGGTGCGGCCGCCGACCGACCCGCAGCTTGGCGCCAGCCTGGCCGCGCTCCGCCACGTCACCAGCGAACTGGAGGAGGCGCAGCGCCAGGGCATGCGGCCTGCCGCCCTGCAGCGGGAACAGCGGCGGCTGGAGAAGGTGGTGCGCGGCTGCTCGCTGCGGGCCCCGGGGAGCGCCGATTCGGCTGGCCCAGCTGTGCAGGTCCCGGAACTGCTGGATGAGCTGGGCCCGGCCCTGCTCATCGAGATCGTCGATGTGGACGGCACCTTGCACGTGCTGGTGTGCGGGGCGGGACGGGTCCGGCAGTTCACGGCAGGCCGCACCGCGGATGCCCTCCGGGCGGCCGACCTCTCCCGCTTCGCCCTGCGCCGCCTGGCCCGTAGCCGGCCCGGGGACGACGTGGACAGCGCGCAGGCCATCTTGCAGGCGGCCGGGCCGCAGCTCCAGGACGCGCTCCTCGGCCCCGCGACCGGTCACCTGGGCGACCGGCACCGGCCAGTGGTCATCGTCCCGCCGGGCAGCCTGCACTCGATCCCGTGGGCGCTGCTTCCCGTCCTGGCCGAGTGCGCCTTCACCGTCGCCCCGTCGGCCAGCACGTGGCTGCGGGCCCACGCGGCCAGACCGCCCAGCCGCCGGCCTGTCACCCTGGCCCGCGGGCCGGGCCTGGTCACCGACGGCGCCGAGGTACCTGTGCTGGCTCAGTTGTATGACGGCGCCACCGTGCTGTCCGGCGCAGATGCCACCGCGGGCCGGGTACTGGCCGCGCTTGACGGGGCCTGGCTGGCGCATATCGCCGCTCATGGCAGGTTCCGCGCCGACAGCCCGCTGTTCTCCTCGCTGCGCATGCATGACGGGCCGCTGACCGTGTACGACTTCGAGCAGCTGCACCGTGCGCCCTACCGGCTGGTGCTGTCCAGCTGCGATTCCGGCGTCCTGGCCCCCGCCGGGGCAGAAGAGCTGCTCGGCCTGGTGAGCAGCCTCCTGCCGCTGGGCACGGCCGGGATCATCGCCAGCATGGTCCCGCTCAACGACCACGCGGTGGTGCCGCTCATGGTGGATCTGCACCGGCACCTGCGCGGTGGCCAGACCCTCGCCGAAGCCATGCGCGACGTGCGCTGCGGCAGCACCGCAGATCCCATCCAGCATGGGACTGCGCTGTCCCTGACGGCCCTGGGCGCCGGCTGAGCGGCGGCTCCGCCCCGCCCCTGCTGGGCCAGCCGGCCCGGGCGGATGCCCGCCTCCCCCTCCAGGCGGCGCCAGGGCCGGGCTGGGTGGCCGGTGGGGAGCACCGGCCTTCATCCCGTACAGAGCCGTGCGGTCAGCGCCTGATATCCCGAATCTGGCTGCGGCATGTATCAAGCGCGGGCTGCGCGGCTCCGTCTCAGTGAACCGTCCCGTTCGGTCTGGCGCCGCGGGCGCACAACGCGCCGGCTGTCCCGGCGGACATCGGAGGCGCGAACTCATGGAGAAAGTGCCCGGCCTAGGCAGTGCCCGTAGAATGCGGGGCATACCGACGCCGGCTGCGCGGCTGCGGCCAACGCCTGGAGAGGGCGGGACCGAGATGAGCGACGACTCGTCCGTCCCCACACTGGTAGCCCGCGCCCGGGACGGCGACAAGCAGGCCTGGGACGCCATCGTGGAGCGGTACGCGCCCCTCATCTGGGCGATCTGCCGCCGGTACCGGCTGGACCGGCCGGACGCCGACGATGTCGGGCAGAGCGTCTGGCTGCGGCTGGTGGATCAGCTGCCGTTGATCCGCGACCCGGCGGCGCTGCCTGGCTGGATCGCCACCACGACGCGGCGGGAATGCGGGCGCCTGGTCAGCGCGCCCCGCCGCCGTGAGGTCCTTGGCTACGCGCAGGACGTCGCGGAAATGCCGGACCCGAGCCCCGGGGCGGCCGACGCCGAGGTACTCGTGGCCGAGCGCAACGCGGTGCTGCGCGAGGCGGTCCGCCAGCTGCCACCGCGCTGCCAGGAGCTGATCGGCTTGCTCATCGCCGACCCCCCGGTCCCGTACGCTGACATCAGCGGCAAGCTGCGCATCCCGGTCGGCAGCATCGGCCCAACCCGGGCCCGGTGCCTGGAGCGGCTCCGCCGGTACCCGGCGATGGCCGCGCTGATCAGCGCCGGAGCCTTTACCGCGGAGGTGAATTGAGTGGCCAGGCAGTGGGCAGATGACGATCAGCTGATGGCCGCGCTGGCCGGGGCCTTTCGGGCCGAGCGTGACGTTCCCCCCGCCTTCATCGAAGCGGCGAAGGCCGCCTTCACCTGGCACAGCATCGACGCCGAGCTAGCCGCGCTGACCTTCGACTCGGACACCGGGGCCATGGCTGCGGCGGTACGGTCGGAGGAGGCGAGCCCGCGTTTGGTCACCTTCACCGCTACCGACCTCATCATCGAGCTGGAAATCGGCCGTGACGAGATCATCGGGCAGATTGTGCCGCCGCAGCCCGGGCACGTGGACGCCTGCCCGGCCAGTGGGGCGTCGCTGACCGCCAGCATCGACGGGATCGGCTGCTTCATCATCCGGCCGCTGCCCGAGTCCCCGTTCCGGCTGCACTGTCACGCCACCAGCGGGGTGAGCGTGCTGACCACCTGGATAACCCTCTAGGGGTTTGACAGTTGAGCCGAGTTTCTCAGGCTGCGGCGGGCAGCCTGACCGCAGCTAGGCGTTCGTCGATGTAACGGGTCAATGGCAAATATTCGGCGATGCGCGCCGCGGATTACCTCCGGATTACCTCCGGATGCCTCGGACGCCGTAACACTCCGTTACAGACCGCGACCGGGGCTACCGCTCGCTGAGGCCAAGACGATGTAGCGGCGCGGACCTCCCGCCGGGCGTTCCTGGATGACCGGGACTCATCTGGACGGCCGAGCGAACTCGGGTGCCAGCCATGGGCAGGGCCCTTGGCTGTTCAACAAGAGTCTCCGCTACGTCGAAGCGGCATGCCATCGAGAGTCAGTCCGTGAGGCTGAGTGCCAACTCTCTATGCCCAGAGCGACGGTCAACTGACGGTCAGGTGATCTTGAAGGCCATCCCAGACTGATCAGAAGAACCGCCTGACCTGCGATTTCGTGGAGCCCCCGGTACCGCGGGCGTGCAACGCCTCTAGCCAGTCACTGCTGCGGGCGGTGGTAGATCTCTGAACGGTGGTCAATGTCGAGGACGTGGACCACGCGGCTGTTCTCGTCGATCCGGTAGACGATGCGATAGGTGCCGCGCCGGGCGCCGTGACAGCCAGCAAGCGGCCCGAACAGCGGCTTGCCGACGCGATTCGGGTTGACCGCTAGCGCGGCATCGCAGAACTCCAGCGCGGCGGCGGCAACGGCTTCCGGAAGCCGCTGGGCGATCGCTCGCCGGGCGGCAGGCTGGAACCGGATCTCGTACCGCTGCGGAGGCTCGGTCGTCACGTGCCGGTGACGCGGCGCCGGGCCAGGTCTTGCCGAACGGTGGCCATGTCAGCGCCAGGCTCACCCCGCCCCAGAGCTGCCAGGCTCTCGGAGATGCGCGCGACGGCCTCGCTGTCACCGAGGATCTCCAGGGTCATCTCCAGGCCCTCAAGGTCGTCCACCGACAGCAAGACAGCCTCCGCCTCTCCGTTGCGGGTCAGGGTGATCCGCTCATGCTGCTGGCGTACTCGCCTGGCTAGCTCAGACAGGTGTGCCTTGGCTTCGGACAGCGGCACTGGCGTCGAAGCAATTGTCATAGTCAGAAGTATAGACGCCACTAGTCAACTTTTGGACCAACCCGGTTGTAAGGGCACCTGTCGCAGTGCTGACTGTCCGACAGCGGACTATGGCTGGATGGACCGGGCGAAGCCTGAGCAATGGCCACTCTAATCAGGGCTTGACCGACGTGATGGCCTGCAACGTGGCGAAGGGACGTTGCTCAGCCAGATAGTTCTGATCTGATGATCTTCTGCTCTAGTGCTTCCAGATCGTGGGCGATAATCACGTGGAGTGCAGTCGGGCTCGGATGCTCGGTTGCCGTCTACACCAGCCCGTCCCGCTCGATCTGCCAGCGCTGACCGTGCCTTGCACGGATCTGCCCCAAGGGCGAAAGCTCCCGCTTGATCATGGTCTGTCTCCCTCGGGTATGCACCATGACGAGCTTCAAGCATAGCGATACGAGGCGAGACAAGACGAGATGTCTGAGCACGTATGAGCTGGTCTCTAGCCATTACGATCATGACGTGCCCAAGATCGACCCCACCGGTCCCGTACCGCCCTACCTGCAGGTTGCCGAAATCATCCGTAGCCAGATCCGCTCGGGGAAGCTGCCCACCGGCAGCCGGATCACCGAAGCGGAGATCACCGAGACCTATGAGGTGGCGCGATCGACCGCACGTCGCCGCTGGCCGTACTTAGGGACGAGGGCCTCATCTATACAGTTCCGCAGCGTGGAAGCTATGTCCGGTGACGGCGGCTGAAAGCCTCAAACGTTTCCGCAGTTAGGGTCGCCCGCCTTCCGCTTTTCAGGCCGGACATATCGGCAGGTACCGCGGATCGTGCAAGTGTTCCGTGCGGCCGCCGGTCGTTGCTACCTGCCGTTGGCTGCTGCTGTTGCTGTCACGGTTGCTGTCAGCTCAGTCCGCGCTGCTGATGGCAAGCTGATCCGGCCCACCCAGGTTGGGGCTAGGCATGCTCAGTGCCGGATAGATCGGAAGGCGGGACCAACCCATGATGTGATCGGAGCCAGGAGGTATGCAGGTTCGCGTGGACGGGCTGGTGAGGAAAGGCGGGCGGGACATCCCATGATCTCTGAGATGGAAGACGAGTCCGTGCGCGTGCTGGATGAGGGCGACGCAGTCGAGCTACTGGTGTATCTGGTGACCGCCGCTCGTACGCAAGTGGACGAGGCGGCCGAGTACGCGCCGATGCGCCTGCTCACCGCAGCGGGGCGACTGGCCGAGATGGCCGAGCCGAATGCGAGTGCCAGATTGCGGCCACTCTTGCGGGAAATCCGGCAGGGATTCTCGGAAACAGCCATCCAGGCTGGCGATCCAGCCGGATACGTTGAGCGACTCGACGCTCTGTGCCGGACCGTCGCCGAATATCTGGTGCGCTCGCTAGGCCTGGACAGGTCAGCGTGAATCACGTGCTCCACGCGATCCATACCCGCCGGGTCGTGCGGGCCCTAACCGATGCTCCTGTCGAGCACGGTCAGCTCCAAACCATACTCGACAGTGTTCGCTACGCTCCTCATGCCGGGAACCGGCGACTTCACCGATATGTCGTTGTCACGCGGCCTTCGCTCCTGCGCGCGGTGCGGATAGTCTCACCTGGGATGCTTCAACGCCCGACGGCCGCGATTGTCGTATGCGTTGATTGGGCCCAGGTGCGTAACTATGGCTTCCCACCGGCCAACCGCGGGCCTTACATCGATGTAGGCACCGCGGCGGCGACCGTGCTGCTCGCGGCACACAGCCTCGGGCTGGGGGCCGGACCGGTCACATCCTTCAGCCGCACGGCCCTCGCCACGATTCTCAAGCTGCCCGCTGAGGTGCGGCCCGAGTTGATCATCTGTCTCGGCTATGCGGCCAGGGAACAGCCCCCCGCCATGCGACGCCACGGCGGACCCAGATGGGATGACCTCATCCAGTGGGAGCGTGGCTGAACCTTGTGGGTGCCGGAAATTTTGTCACCCACACCTGACCTGGGATTCCTGCACCCGGACTGATCTGAGGCGAACGGCAGCGGGGCCAACAAGGCTCCGGGACGATCAGCTCTTGTGACCTTCCGCCTGCTTTACCTGATCTTCGTGCGACTGTGCGGCTGGCTGGCCCTGCTGCCGCGCTCCGGCGATATGAAGAACACCGAGCTCCTGGTGCTGCGCCACCAGATCGCCGTCCTGCAACGCCAAGTCTGGACCTACCCGCGGCGGGCACC
>Ga0187851_10002466_pt1 | contig 16334 bp, 12 predicted proteins | sample June2016WEW_6_10_FD_132997 | JGI IMG/M metagenome (GOLD analysis project Ga0187851, IMG submission 132997) | Peatland microbial communities from SPRUCE experiment site at the Marcell Experimental Forest, Minnesota, USA - June2016WEW_6_10 | ecosystem: Environmental > Terrestrial > Soil >...
GCGGTCGGCTCCAGGGTGGCGCGGGCGAGGGCGTCCTGCTCGGCCGGGAGCCGGCCCTCGGCGTGGGCGAGCTTGAAACGCTCGGCCTCCTCCAGGCTCATGCCCATCTCGTTGGCGAGCCGGCGGGTGAAGGACCGACCTCCCAGGGCAAACATCCGGATCGCCTCGATGCCGCGGCGGACCACGGCGATGTCGGTGGTGCCGCCGCCGACGTCGATGTAGATGCCCCCGAATTCGTACACATCCTCCGTGGCGCAACCGCGGGTCAGCGCGTAGGGCTCGGCGACGGTCGCCACCAGCTCCAGGTCCAGCTCTTGAGCGATGGTCTGGAGTGCCCCGATGTGGGTGAGCGGGGCGAAGGTGTTGAAGACGGAGATCTCCAGGACCTGGCCCTGGAAGTCGAGCGGGTTGGTCACCGCATAGCCGTCAATGTGCACCGAGGTGATGCTGCTGTGGACCAGCTTGACGTTGACCTCGGCCACACCCAGCTCGTGGGACATCTGGCGCACCGCCTCCTTGAGGGCGCGGCGCTGGATCGCCTGGAGCGCGGTGGCGATGTCGGCCTGGGTGATCCGGGCCTGGGGCTGGGGGCGGGGCATGGTCATGGTGGTGCTGAAGCCGCGCACCTGCTCTCCGGCGATGCCCATCACCACCTGGCCGGGGATCGCCCCGCACATGTCCTCGGCCTCGGTGAGCGCCCGGTCGCAGTTGTCGATCACACCCTGGATGTCGGCGACCGCCCCCGACTGCATGTCGGCGAGAGACTGGCGCACCTTGCCGACGCCGATGACGATGCCCGTCCCCTCCTCCCGCTTCACCACCAGCGCCTTGACGAACTCGGTGCCGATGTCGAGCACGGTGTAGTGGCTGTGGAACTCGTCGCGGCGCCGCAGCAGGGCAAACTTCTTGCGTCCGATCAACGTGCCTGCTCCTCCACCCCGGACTGGAAGGCGGCCATCGCCTCCGCCCGCCGGCCCGGGTCGCCGAGCCCTCCGCGGCCGAAGCCCGGCTGGCCCCCACCCTTGCCCCCGGAGGCCTGCGCGGCGGCGCGCACCAGGCGGCCGGCGTCCACCCCCGCCGCGAGAGCCGCGCCCCCCGCCTTGGCACAGACCGTCGCCTCTCCGAACACGACGGCGATCCCGTCGCCCTCGAGGCGCTCGGCGAAGATCCGGTCCACCAGCGCTACGGCATCGTCCCCGCTCAGCGCCGGCTCATTCGCGATGACGAGCGCCACATCGCCGGCGTGAGCCAGCGCGACCGAGCGGAGCGCCGCGCTCACCGCGTCGCCCGCGCCCTCGCGGGGCCTGCGCTGCAGCTCGCGATTCTGCTCCAACAGCCGGACAACTCGATCCGGGACCTCGTCAAGACGCGCCCTGAGGGCTCGGGCGGCCTCGCGGAGCAGCGTCTCCGACTCCTCCCAGCGCCGCACCGCGGCGCCACCCGCCAGCATCTCGATGCGCCGCGTGCCCTGCCCGATGGAGGTCTCGGCGACGACGATCACCGCCCCGATGTCCCCGCTCCTGCCCACATGAGTGCCGCCGCAGAGCTCCCGCGACCAGCCGTCGAAGTCCACCACGCGCACCAGCTCCCCGTACTTCTCTCCGAAGAGCGCCATCGCCCCCGTCGCCTGGGCCTCGGCGACCGGCATCTCTCGCACGTTGCGGACGAGGTTGTCTCGAACAGCGGCGTTGATGCGCCGCTCGACGCTCTGGGTCTCCTCGGAGGTCAGCCCGCGGGGGAAGCTGAAATCGAAGGTGGCGTGATCGGGCCCGACGAAGGAGCCCCGCTGCACCACGGTCTCCCCGAGGGTCTCCCGGAGTGCTTTGTGGAGCAGGTGGGTGGCGCTGTGGTGCCGGGCGACGGCGGCGCGGCGTTCCGGGTCCACCAGGGCGGTGACCGTCTCGCCGCCGCGCAGGGTGCCGATCTCCACCCGGGCCCGGTGAGCCCTTCCCCGGACCGGGCCGTCCACCAGCTGGAGGCAGTCGAGCACACTGGCGCGGCCCCCCTCCCAGCTCAGGGTGCCGGTGTCGCCGACCTGCCCGCCGGCCTCGGCATAGAAGGGGGAGGCGTCCAGGAAGACGACGTCCTCCTCACCCACCCCCAGGGCCTCGCGCTGCGGGTCGGTGCCAATGCGCTGGACCGACGCGGCGGCCTCGAGGCGCTCATAGCCGACAAATTCGCTGTCCAAGCTGACCCTGAGCGTGCCGGAACCGCCGCTCTGACCGGATCCCACGCCGGCGAGCGACGCACGCGCGCTCAACGCGCCGGAACCACCGCCCCAGCCGCCCACCGTCCGGTGCGCGCGGCTGCGCTCGCGCTGGGCCTGGAGAGCGGCGTCGAAGCCGGCCCGATCCACCGAGACGCCGCGTTCCCCTGCCATCTCGACGGTTAACTCCACCGGGAGCCCAAAGGTGTCATAGAGACGGAAGGCGTCCTCTCCCGAGATCATGCCGGCCCCCCCGGCGAGGAGCGCCTCCAGCCGGTCGGTGCCCGCCTCGACGGTCCGGGCGAAGACCGCCTCCTCCCCGCGGATGGTCGCTTCGGCGAGCCCGCGGTGCTGGGCCAGCTCCGGATAGTTGTCCTGCAGGGTCGCCACCACGTCGCCGACAGCCAGGGCGAGACCGCCCTCCAACACCACTCGCCGGGCGTGCAACGCAGCCCGGCGGATGACACGCCGGAGGACGTAGTCGCGCCCCTCGTTGCCGGGCAGGATGCCCTCGGCGATCAGGAAGGTCGCGCCCCGGACGTGGTCGGCGAGGATGCGGAGCGAACGCGCCCGCCGAGCAGGGTCGTCGCCTCCCCCCGCCCGGCGATCGAGCCCGGCGACGATGGGGGCGAAGAGGTCGGTGTCGTAGTTGCAGCGGACCCCCTGCAGGACCGAGGCGATCCGCTCCAGGCCCATGCCGGTGTCCACGGTCCGCTTCGGCAGCAGCGCCCTGGAGCCATCCTCGGCCTGGTCGAACTCCATGAAGACCAGGTTCCAGATCTCGATCCATCGATCGCCGCCGCATTCGTCCTGGGGGGTGCAATCGATGCGCCCGCAGGTGCAGGGGCCGCCGCGGTCGAAGTAGATCTCGCTGTCGTAACCGCAGGGTCCGGTCGGGCCGGCCTGCCACCAGTTGTCCTTCAGACGGGCCACCCGGCGATCGGCGATGCCGATCTGCTTGGTCCAGATGTCGAGGGAGTCGCCGTCATCCGGGTAGATCGAGGGCCAAAGACGCTCCGGTTCCAGACCGAAGCCCCGGGTGAGCAGCTCCCACGCCATCTCGATCGCGCCCTGCTTGAAGTAGTCGCCGATCGACCAGTTGCCGAGCATCTCGAAGAAGGTGTGGTGGGTGCAGTCGCCCACCGAGGCGATGTCGTCGGTGGTGAGGCCCGAGCCGCGGAAGACTTTCTGGCAGGACGTGAGGCGCGGGCTCGGCGGGATGCGCTGGCCACCGATGTAGGGCTTGAGGGGCACCATTCCGGCCACGGTGAAGAGCAGCGACGGGTCGTCGCTGGGGATCAGAGATGCGTTGGGCAGTACATGGTGCCCGCGCTCCTCGAAGAATCCGAGGAAGCGCTGCCGGATCTCGTGGCTGCGCAAATGGTGGAGCTCGTGGAGGGTGGGGCACCTGGCGGCCGCTGGGCGGCACCCGTGCGGGTGAGGCGCGCCCTTGGTCCGAGGTGCGGAGCGGGGTGATTGTATCGGACGGCGGAGGGCTTGACCCATCCGATGAGGAGAGTCGTCCCCGGCCCACCGTGACATCGCCCCACCTCCGCGGTCAGACCAGCACCTCGTCACCGAACTCGTGGCGGAGATGCTCGACCGCCGCTCGCTGGAGCCGCGAGACGTGCATCTGGGAGATCCCCAGGCGCTTTGCCACCTCGGTCTGGGGAAGCTGCTCGACGAATCGGAGGGCCATGATCCGCCGCTCGCGAGGGCTGAGATGGGCCATGGCGCGCTCCAGGACGTCGCGCATCTCGACCCGGCCGAGGCCCTCGTCCTCTCCCCCCAGCCGCTCCCCGAGCACGCCACCATCCTCGGAATCACCGATCGGAGCCTGCAGGGAGACGGTGTGCTGGGCGGGGCTCACCTCCAGGGCGGCCAGGACGTCGTCAGGCTGCACCCCGAGGTGCGCGGCTATCTCCTCGATCGAGGCGGGCCGGGCCAGCTTGCTCTGCAGCTCCTGCTGGGCGGCGTGCACCCGGAGCAGGTTCTCCTGGAGCCGGCGGGGGACCCTCACCGCCCAGGAGCGATCACGGAAGTGGCGCCGGATCTCGCCCATGATGGTGGGGGTCGCGAAGGTGCTGAACTCATTCTCCAGCGACGGGTCGAAGCGGTCGATGGCCTGGATCAGGCCGAGGAACCCGACCTGCTCGATGTCCTCCAGGGGCTCGCCGCGGTTGGCGAAGCGGCGCGCGATGTAGTGCACCAGGTCGCTGTTCAGCTCCACCAGCCGGTCCCGGACGGCGGGATCGCGGGTGGCACGGTACTCACGGAGGAGCCGCCTGACCTCCTCGCGGAGCGGCGTGTCACGCGGCTTCGGCATGGTTCGCCGCTCGGGCGTGGTTGCGGTACCGCCCTGAGTGGCGGCGCTCACCGCACGAGGTACTTGGTCAGCCGAACCCGAAGGCCACCGGTGCGTTCGTCCATCCGGTAGCCGAAGTCATCCACGAAGAGGCCCATGATCCGCATGGCCATCTCCTGGGCCTCCCGCGCCTGCGCCTCCCGAGCCACGGCGACCACCTGCCGAGCCGCGGCGGCCTCCAGCTCGACCCGGGAGAGGCTGCTGCGCACCCGCACCTCGATGGCGTTGTCGGCGAGGGTGAAGACCAGCCGAATCTGCCCGTTGCCCGGACCGGCAACCCGCTCAGTGAGCGAGATGGCGTTCTCGCAGGCCTGTGAGACGGCGATGACCAGGTCGTCGAGGGCCTCGACGTCCAGGCCGGCCACCGCGGCGAAGCCTGCCGCGGCGCGCTTGGCGACGAGCACGAAGCGTCCTTCGGCCGGCAGCCGCAGCTCCGAGGTGGTGGGGGTCACATCCGGGGCATACCCGAGGGGAGCCGTGCCCAAACTCACGAGCGATCCCTCCCCCATCCGGGCTGAGGATCCGCGCTCACTCGCTCGCCGTCTCCGACGCTTGGCCGCTGGTGGCGGCGCGGCCGGCGGCCACGCCGTCCTGGATGGCGCTCTGGACCTCCTCGTCCCACTCGCGGTCGGCCGCCTCCTGGCGGTGTGCGCGCACCTGCCAGTAGACGACCCCCGCGGCGATGGCCGCCGCCGCGATCAGGCCCTTGCGGCCGAAGGGGATGGGCAGACGCATGGCCGGTCCTCCGTGTGGCACCGGGACGGTGACAACTCGTGTCGGGCGCCGGTGTATCAGGCCTCGATTATGGCCGCCCCGGGCGGCTCCGGGGGGATCGCAGGAGCGCCCCGGCGACCTCCAGGACGGCAATGCCCGCGACGTCGGCGAGCGGGTGGAGAGGCCCGAGTGGGGGCCCGCCGCCGTGCAGCTCCAGGGCGGCCAGCTCACCGGCGACCACGCCCGCCACGGCGAGAGCCAGGGCGGCGAGGTAGCCCAGGCGGCGGGGCCACACCAGGCGGGTCAGCTGGGCCCCGATGAGGGCGAGGAGGACGCCGAGAAGGACGCCCGGGCTCATCCGCTGATCCGGCGTGACGGCGAGATGACCCCAGCGCCGGTGCCGCTGTCCTGGGCTGAGCCCGAGGACCAGGTGGGTTCCCGCACGGCGCTTTTCTCCTTCCCCGTCAGAGGGGCGCGAAGGCCGGCGACGGATATGGGGATCCCGGTGTCTTTTCTGTTGGTCCAGCCGCATGAGGCGCGCTGCGACCGGCGAGGGGCCGTCCTCATGGTACCCGGCCGGCGGCGCTGCGCTGACATCGGCGCCGATCGCTCACCGCGCCTCCCGGTTCACTCGCCGGCGAGCAGGAGGCGGAGCGCGGAGGCCACGTCGACGACCGGGGCGGTCTGCTGGCGGCCGGTGTCCAGGTCCTTCCAGGTGGCGGTGCCGGCGGCGGCCTCGTCCTCGCCCACCAGGACCACGGCACGCGCGCCCTGGCGGACGGCTGAGGTCATCCTGCGGTCGAGGCGCCGGTCGGAGGCGTCGAGCACGGCCGTGATCCCGGCCGCCCGGAGAGCGCGTGCGACCGCAGCGGCCGCCGGGGTGTCAGTGCCGGCGATGCCGAGCACGACCACCTGCTCGCGCCGGGCGGCGGGACCGAGACCCTGCTCGAGGCAGACGGCGAGGGTGCGCTCGACCCCGAGTGCGTACCCGCTCCCCGGGGTGGCCGGGAACCCCAGCACCTCTGCCAGACCGTCGTAACGTCCCCCGCCCCCGAGGGCGTTCTGCGCCCCCTGGAGCGACTCGTGCCAGAGCTCGAAAGTGGTGTGAGCGTAGTAGTCGAGCCCCCGCACCAGCCGGGAATTGAGCTGGAAGGGGATCTCGGCGGCCGTCAGCAGGGCGGTGACCGCGGCGAAGAACGCCTGGCTCTCAGGGCTGAGCGACGGGCCGATCTGGGGCGCCGCGGCCACCAGGCCGGAATCCCGCTTGCAGTCGAGGAGCCGGAGCGGGTTGACCCCCAGGCGGCGGCGGCAGTCCTCGCAGAGCTGGTCCTGGAGCGGGGTGTAGTACTCGACCAGGGCGGTCCGGTAGCGGAGGCGATCGTCGAGGTCCCCGAGGGTGTTGACCTGAAGGCTCAGCCCGGTGACGCCGAGGGCCTCATAGAAGCGCCAGGCGACCTCGATGACCTCGGCGTCCAGGGCCGGGGAGCGCTCCCCGATCGCCTCGATGCCGAGCTGCCAGAACTCGTGGTAGCGGCCGGCCTGAGGCCGCGCGTAGCGAAACATCGGCCCCGCGTAGTGGACCCTGACGGGCCGGCGTGCCTGCTCCAGGTGGGCGCCGAGGACTGCCCGCAAGACCCCGGGGGTGCCCTCCGGCCGCAGGGTCAGGGCCCTCCCTCCGCGATCGGTGAACGAGAACATCTCCTTCTCGACCACGTCGGTGCCGGCCCCGGTCCCCCGCTCGTACATCTCGGTCGCCTCGAAGACCGGGGTGTCGATGAGCTGGTAGCCGTGGGCGCCCGCCACCCGGCCGTGGGTCTCCAGCACCCACTGGCGGAGGCCGGACTCGGCCGGCAGCAGGTCGTTGGTGCCCCGGGGGCGGGTGATCGCCGGCATCGGTCGGCCAAGTCTACCCGTGCTGCCGTGTGCCGCCCCGGCTACCCGGTCACCCCCTCCTCCAGGAGCTGGGTCTCCCCATACGTCGTGAGTGCCCCCGAGGCGATGGCCGGCAGCGGGGTGAGCGTGCTGTAGTGATACCCGACCCCGACCACCACCAGGTCCTCCTCCGCAGCCACGCACCCCCCGGGCAGGCTGCTGTAAGTGACGTTGCTGGTCTCCTGCCCGGCCGTGTTCCAGACGTTCCACGAGCTGGTCTGCACACTCCACTCAGCGCAGAGGCTGGGCGGGCCCGTGGGATCGGCAAGGAGGTCGAAATACCAGATCCCGACGCATCCGGTGGCGCCGGTGGGGATCGTGAACGGGGGATAGCTGTTGGAGTCCAGTGACGCTCCGACCCAGACGCAGTCGGTGGTGTTGGAGACGTGGGCTGGCCCCTCGAGACCGGCGATCGCGCTCGTGATGCTGGTGGCCGAGTAGGAGTTCGCCTGCTGGACCGCCGCCACCCGCGCCCCGGCACGGGCCGCGTTCTCGACCGCCAAGCGGGCACCGAAGTACCCGCCGAAGTCGATCGTCGCGAAGACTATCAGCAGGAAGAGCGGGAGGACCAGGCAAAACTCCACCATGGTCTGCCCGGGTTGCCGCCGGTGCCGTCTTCGGATCACGTGGTCACCACGAAGGAGTATGTCGCCGAGGCGACCACGTGGATCCCGAACAGCGAGTTGAGCACGGAGAACACCGGCCCCGGGTTGCTCTGGCTCCAGTTGTACGCGACGGTCACCTGGACCACCTGTCCCGCGGCGGCGGAGCAGCCGCGGGTCGCCTCCCAGGCTCCCGCGTCGGTGCTGGCGTCTGACGACCACCAGCCGCAGAGGCTGAGGCTGGATGTCGAATCGGACCCGTCGCTGCTGGTCCAGTAGGAGACGGTCATGCAGCTCACCGGCGCCGAGCCGTTGGGCGCGGACACCCCGGCCGGCCACGATGTCGGGATCTGCAGGCTGCCGCCCAACACCGGGGTGGTGCCCGAACCCGAGCCTCCGGTGGGACACCCGGCGCCCCCCGAGGACCCAGACCAGCAGCAGTCGACGTTGTCGAGGGGCAGGCCGCCTTCCGGGACGGTCAGGCTCTCCGCCTCCTCCTGGATCACCCCCTCGGTGAAGTCCGACGTCCCCTCCATCTCGTTCCCGCTCACCAGCGTGGGGCTGGTCCCGGTGTAACTGTCGGTGGCGCAACCGGTGAACGTCCCACTGCCGGTTCCGGTGCAGGCGATGATCGCCGTGCCTGTGCCGGTGCCGCCGCCGGTGCTGATGGTGGTGGTGACGTTGAAGTCGCCCTCCGAGGAGAAGCCGTTGGTGGACGCAACGGCGATGGTTGCCGTACCGGCCACGAATGCGCTGCTGGTTATGGACTGGCCACCCGAGCCGGCGGCCACCGTGGTGGCGAGACCCGCGCAGCTCCACCCGCCGCTCCCCGTGGTGAGCCAGGTGGGGTTCGGACAGGCGCTGCTCCAGGGCATGGGTGAGGTCGTGACGTTCTCACTCGCGTACCGGGCGCCGTCACGGACGACGCTCGCGATGTTGTTGACGTGCTCCAGGTAGTAGCCGTAGTCGACGATGGAGATCGCGAGCACCAGCAGCAGGGGAAACGAGATGGCGAACTCGACCATGGCCTGGCCACTCCGCCCCGTCCGGCGGCGCCGGCCGCAGCGTTCACCGCTGCGTCGCTCCCGAAGATTCATGGCCAACCGTCGCTCCTCACGAGGCGACCTGGTCGGGTCGCTCCTTCAGCCTAGCCGCGCCGCCCGACGATTCCTGTTGACGACCCGCCACCGCTCGGTAACAGCGTGCAACGCCCGCCGACCCGCGCCTCTACCCCACGATGCCGCCCGGCCCCCCTGCGGGAACCTGGACGTCGTTGCTCAGCGCGAATGCGGGGGATTGCCACGACGACGAGTAGTTGGTCCCCAGGTTCATGTAGCCGACTACGATGGGAGACCCGAGTGCGGTTGTGTCACCCGAGTTGCTTCCATAGTTCACAGTCTCGTAGGTGGCCGATTTGGCGTAGATGGCGCCGTTGTGGTCGCTGTCGGGGTCGGCGCACTCGGTGGTTGTGAGGATCGGTGAGTTGTTGAGGCGGTCGTAGAGGATGACCATGTTGGCCCACTGACCGGTCGTCGACGGGAAGAGGTTCCACTGGTAGGCGCCCTCCTCGTCGCACGTGGCGTCGAGGTTGAGCTCGGCGCCCGCTGTGGGCGCGCCGCTGTTGCCACATGCCGCGGGGCCGGTGCCCCCGGTGTTGGCGCAGACGAAGTCCAGCGTGTTGCCACCATTGGCGCTATCGCAGGCCTGGGACTCCACGGTGGGGTCATATCCTTCGATGGTCAGCCCCTTGTAGATGATGTACAGGCCGGTGTTGAAGGTGACGATGATGCCGTCACCTGGCGAGAGGCAGCCCTTGCTGACGTTGCCGTTGTTGCTGCTTCCCTGCGGTGAGTTGATGGTGATCTGCCCGTAGCACCCGGGCTGCAGGGTGGTGGTGGTGGTGATGGTGATGCTGGCGGTGCAGCTGGAGTAGTACGTGGGCGAGGGCATCACCATCGTGGCCAGCGGATCGGGCATGGTCTGGAGCCCGGTGATCGGGTTGCTGGATGGCGCCCAGTCGACCGAGCAGGGGTCGCTGTAGTCGCCGGTTCCGGCGATGTTGACGTTGCCGTTCCCGCTCCTGCTCGTGGTGTCGATGGTGACGTCATCGCCTTTGACGCAGCTGAAGCCGCCGTTGATGTCGATATCGGCCCCGGACGTGGTCAGATCGAGGTTGGTCACGCCGCTCGGGATGGTGAGGCCGGTGCCCCCCTGATCGGCGAGGATGCAGAGCACGCACGACAGGTACTCGTCCCCGTCACCGTTCAGTCCCGTGCCCCCCACCACCTGGGCGACCGACTGGTTGTTGACGCCGAATGTCCGGGGCGCGGCGGAGCCGAGACCGCCGAAATACTTGTGACCGGTACCACTGATCGAGACCCCCGCGTAGGCGACGGTCGCCAGGGCGGTACTGCAACCGTTGGCCTGGGTCTGGGTTGAGGCGCTGCACAGCGGGGTTCCGGGGGTGCTGGCGGTCCACGAGGTCCCATAGAAGTTCATGGTGATGGGACATGGGGACGCAGGACCGGTGCAGTCGGCGCTGGCCACGTTCTGCGCCGCCGCGTAGGCGAGGCCGAGCGTGGCGGACTTGTTGTTCTCGTTGTTGTAGATGTAGAACGTGGCCGCCAGAGACGCCGCATCCGCCGCGTCCTGCTGGGTACGCGACTGGTCGTACGCAACCCCAGCGTCGATAGCCAGGGCGGCGAACCCGGTGAGGACGACCAGCAGCAGGGCCACGAGAGGCAGCACCTGTCCGCGCTGGCCGTGGCGGCGGCGCCTAGTCCGCGGCGCGCCATCCGCGGGTCCCAACGGAAATGCCGGCTGCCCCGGGGGCGTACCCGGCCCAGCGTCCCTATTTGCCATCGCGGGTAAGGTGGCAGACGCCCGTAACGGGCCGGTTCGGCGCCGGTCGCAACCAGGCGGACGCCGTGTGGCAAAGTGCCGACGGCGAGCCGCTCCCCCTATCTACCCGACGTCCCTGGCCACGGTGTGGACGTCGCGGATCTGCTCCAGGCGCTCCAGGAGGCGGCTCAGCTGGGTGAGGTTGGAGATCTCCACGCTGGTCGAGATCACGGCGGTCCGGTCGTCGTAGACTTGGACGTCCGCCCCCACCAGGTTGATCTTCGACTCGGCGATCACTGCGGCGATGTCGCGGAGCAGGCCGGTCCGGTCCCAGGCCTCGACCTTGATGCTGACCGGGAAGACCTGGTGCGCTCCCCTCTCCCACTCGACCTCCACCAACCGGTCCGGGTCCTGGGCGTGCTGGATGCTCACGCAGCTGGCCCGGTGGACGGTCACCCCCTTGCCCCTGGTGATGTAGCCGCGGATCGGCTCGCCGGACACCGGCTTGCAGCAGCGGCCGAAGGTGGTCAGCATGTTGCCGACCCCATGGACCCTCACCTCGCCGCTCGGCTGCGCCGCGGGTGAGGTGAGCGGGATGGCGGGCCCGCGACCGTCATCCTCCGAGGACGGGACGTCCCGGTCGGCGTGGCGGAGCACGACCGTCCGGGGGCTCAGCTCGCCGTAGCCGAGCGCCGCCAGGAAGTCCTCCGCGGTGGGGAACTTGAACTCCCGGGCCAGGTCGAGCAGTCCCTCCTCCTTGAGCGAGGCGAGCGAGGTCTGGCGCAGACGCCGGAACTCCTTGTCCAGCATCTCCCGGCCCTTGCTGACGTTCTCCTCGCGGCGCTCCTTCTTGAACCACTGCCGGATCTTCTCCCGGGCGGTGGAGGTCTTCACGAAGTTGAGCCAGTCCCGCGAGGGTCCGTGCGGGGCCTTGGTGGTGAGGATCTCCACGATGTCGCCGTTGACCAGGCGGTAGTCGAGGGGGACCATCCGGCTGTTGACCTTGGCCCCGATGCAGTGATGACCCACCGCGGTGTGGACTCGGTAGGCGAAGTCGACGGCGGTGCTCCCCGCCGGGAGCGAGCGCACGTCGCCCTTGGGGGTGAAGACGAAGACCTCGTCTTGGAAGATGTCGACCTTGACCGTGTCCACGAAGGCCTCGGCGTCCAGCAGCTCCTTCTGCCAGTCCATGAGGAGGCGCAGCCAGCCGTAGCGCTCGTCGAAACGCACCTGCTGCGAGCCCGCCTTGTAGTGCCAGTGGGCGGCCACGCCGTACTCGGACGTGTGGTGCATCTCCACCGTCCGGATCTGCACCTCGACCGGCTCGCCGGTATGGGAGATCACGGTGGTGTGGAGGGACTGGTAGCCGTTGCCCTTGGGCATGGCGATGTAGTCCTTGAAACGTCCCGGGATCGGCTTCCAGAGGTGATGGACCACCCCCAGCGCGGTGTAGCAGTCCTTGACCGAGTCCACCACCACCCGCACCGCCATCAGGTCGTAGATCTCCTCGAACTCCTTCTGCTGGCGGCCCATCTTGTCGATGATGCTGTAGACGTTCTTTGACCGACCGCTCAGCTCGGCGCGCACCCCGATGGCCTCCAGCTCGCGGTGGAGGATCTCGCTCACGTCGCGGACGAAGACCTGGCGCTGCTCGCGGCCGGTCTGGAGCCTGGCCTCCATGGCGTGGTACCTCTCGGGGTCGAGCTGTGCGAAGGACAGGTCCTCCAGCTCCGCCTTGAACTGCCAGATGCCGAGCCGGTGGGCGAGCGGCGCGTAGATGTCCAGGGTCTCCTGGCTGATCCGCCGGCGCCGCTCCTCGGCGTGGGCCCCCACGGTGCGCATGTTGTGGAGGCGGTCGGCGAGCTTGATGAGCACCACCCGGATGTCCTCGGCCATGGCCACCAGCATCTTCCGGATGTTCTCGGCCTGGGCCTGCTCCTGGGTGTGGACGTGGATCTTGCCGAGCTTGGTGACCCCCTCGACGAGACGGGCGATGGGTTCGCCGAAATCACCGCGGATCTCCTCCAGGGTGACCTCGGTGTCCTCGACGGTGTCGTGGAGGAGAGCCGCGGCGAGGGTCTCGGCGTCGAGGCGCAGCTCACTGAGGAGCACCGCCGCAGCCACCGGATGCTCCACGTAGGGCTCCCCGGAGAGCCGGAACTGGCCGGCGTGAGCCTGCTCGGCCACGAGATAGGCGCGGCGCAGCACCGCGCGGTCAGCCTCGGAGAGGTAGGCGGTTCGGGACTCGAGATCAGCGTAGGGCATGGCTGTCCTCCGAGTGTACCGGGGACCCCGCCCGCGCAATCGCGAAGCCCGACCCCGCCCCGCTCAATGCTCCCCGTGAGTGACCGGATTGGGCCGAACGCACCCGACCGTGGGCACCTTCCGTGACCAGGTCGAGTCCGTCAGTCGGACCCATTGGCCCGCGGTGCGGATATGCTTCGAACTCGCATGAGTGACTTTGGTGGAGGGTACGGCCAGCAGCCGCCCGGGCCGCCCCCGGGCGCGCCGCTCTCTGCTGACGGCCGATTCTGGTGGGATGGCCAGCGCTGGCGCCGAGCGGCCGCGCGGCCTTCCGCGCCCTTTCTGCCGGAGCTCCCCGCCCCGGCGCCGGTCCTACAGCAACCGCCACCTGCCACCGCCATCCCGCAGCGCCGCCCTGCCGCGCCCGCCGCCCCCCTACCCCCGCCCGCCGGAGCGTCGATACCGGCGTCGCCCACCCCCTTCTCCGGCGATCCCGATTGGCAGGCCCGCCTGTCAGGCCAGGTGGCACCCGCCGGGCCGGCGCCGCTGCCCGGCCGCACGGAGTGGCACCCCCCCGCCGCGGGCTCCTCGCTCAACGCGCCACCAGCTCCCCTGCCGAGCCCCAGCGTCTGGCCGGTCGCCCCGGTGACACCGGCTCCCGCGCACCCGCCCGTCCGGGCGTCGATCCCTGAGGGCCGGCCGATCTTCCCGCCCGGGCCACCCTCCGCAGCGCCGCCCGTGGCAATCCCCCGCCCGGCCTGGCAACCCGGCCCGGCGAGCGCCCCGCCCGCGATGCCGCCCGAGCTCGCGCACCCGGGGGCATTCGTCGATCCGACGGCATGGCAGCCCCCCGGTCAGCCGGCCGCACCTTGGTCGCCGCCCGACCAGGGCTGGCCGGCCCCCGCCCCGGCGCCCCCTCCGGCAGCGCTGCGCCAGCCGGCAGCCCTGCGCCAGCCCGCGCCGCCCGCCCCTCTCCGAGCCGAGGTCACCCAGCCCCCGCTCCCCCTGCCATCCCGGGCCAAGCCCACCCAGCGACGCCCGACGCTGCTGCGCTGGGTGCTGGTCGTACTGATCGCGGTGCTGGTGGTGGTGGCCGCCTACGTCTACGTCACCCACGCTAAGTAGGGTGATGGGCCCTGCTCAGCAGGGTGCCCGCTAATAGGCCCGGGCGATCACCGCGACCTCGGACGAGGCCTCACCGCAGGCCAGGCGGCGGCCCACCTCACCGCTGCGGTCGCGCCGCAGCACACGGATGGTGAGGGCGTGGGCGGCCGACGTGACCGCCTCCTCGCAGGCCGGACGCTCGCAGAAGGGGGCGTTGGCGAAGACCGGCCTCTCGCCAAAGGCCTCGCGCAGCTCATCCAGGCTCCTGACCTCGACGCTTCGATCCCGCAGCAGCCCGTCGGCCCGGGTCCTGATGCGGGCCTGGGCCTCGTCGAGGAGCGCGGGCAGCCGTGCGGCCGCCCCGTCGAGCGGTTCGGTCCAGCTCTCCCCATCGACTCGGCGGGTGACGGTGACCTGGCCGGCGGCGAGGTCGCGGGCGCCGACGGTCACCCGAAGGGGCACCCCGCGCAGCTCCCAGTGGGCGTACTTCTCGCCGGGGCGTACGCCCTCCCTCCGGTCGATCCGCAGGCGCACCTCGCCCGCCTCCGACTCGATCCGCCGGCACGCCTCGTCGACGGCCGCCGCCCCCTCCGGGTCGTTGCTCCGGGTGACCGGCACGACCACGACCTGGACGGGGGCCACCCGCGGTGGCATAACCAGGCCGGCGTCGTCGCCGTGGGCCATGATGAGCCCGCCGATGATCCGCGTCGACAGCCCCCACGACGTCTGGAAGGGATGCTGGAGCACGTTCTCCCGGTCGCTGAAGGTGATGCCGTAGGCGCGGGTGAAGTTTTGCCCCAGGTGGTGGGAGGTCCCCGACTGGAGCGCCCAGCCGTCACTCATCATCGCCTCGATCGAGAGGGTGTACTCGGCGCCGGCGAACTTCTCGGACTCGGTCTTGCGCCCCGGGATCACCGGGATGGCCAGCCACTCCTCGGCCAGCTCGCGGTAGCACTCGAGCCCGGTGTCGACCTCGGCGGCCGCCTGCGCGTGGGTCTCATGGAAGGTGTGCGCCTCCTGCCAGAGGAACTCGGAGGTCCGCAGGAAGAGCCGGGTGCGCTTCTCCCAGCGCATCACGTTGGCCCACTGGTTGATGAGCACGGGGAGGTCGCGGTAGCTGTGAATCCAGTCCGCGAACATCGAGCAGATGATCGTCTCCGAGGTCGGCCGGATCGCCAGCCGCTCCTCGAGCTCCTTCTGCCCGCCCTGGGTGACCCAGGCCACCTCGGGAGCGAAGCCCTCGACGTGTTCGGCCTCCTTGAGCAGGTACGACTCGGGGATGAGGAGCGGGAAGTACATGTTCTCGTGGCCGGTCCGCTTGAGCATGTCGTCGAGCGCCCGCTGGATCCGCTCCCAGAGAGCGTACCCATAGGGGCGGATGACCATGCAGCCCCGGACCGGGGCGTAGTCCGCCAGCTCGGCGCGGCGCACCGTGTCGGTGTACCAGCGGTCGAAGTCCTCGCTCTTGCGCGTGATCGCCTTGGGCATCGGGGGTCGTTGGTCAGCCATGGCCGCCGAGTGTACGGGAGTCGCCGCTAAGGGCGGGTCAGGGGCAGCCGTGGCGCGCGGGGGGACGCGGCGCCCTAGGAAACTGCTGAGTAAGTCGGTCCCAAACGGATGGTCGATGTGAGTCAATGCTGGGGTGCAAGGTTCCAGCGATCCCAACCGACACCTCCTTGACGCGGCCGCGCTCTGCAGCCATCTGATCGCCCCGAACTCGGTGGCGGGGTTCTTGGCCAACCACCGCAGCGAACTGTTTCCCGACGAGCTGTTCGCTGACCTCTTCCCGTCGGGCACGGGTCGGCCTTCGGTGCCGGCCGACGTGGTAGCCGCGGTCATGGTGCTGCAGGCCCTGGAAGGGCTCACCGATCGAGATGCCATCCAGCAGCTGCGGACCAGCATCGCCTGGAAGGTGGCGACCGGGCTGGCTTTGGACGACCCCGGCTTCCACCCGACGGTGCTGACGCTCTGGCGCAACCGGTTGCGGGGGTCGGATCGTCCCCAGCGCATCTTCGAGGCGGTGCGCGAGGTGGTCAGTGCCACCGGAGTGCTGGCTACCCGCCAGCGGCGGGCCCTGGACTCGACCGTGCTCGACGACGCCGTGACCCGCCAGGACACGATCACCCAGGTGGTGGCGCAGATCCGAGTTGTTCGCCGACTGGTGCCCCTGGCACGTGCCCTGGAGCTGACTGGCCACGACTACGAGAGCGCGGTGCGCAAGCCGGTGTGTGCATGGAACGATCCGGCCGACGTGGAGCGTGTGGTCACCGCGGTGGTCCGCGATGCCCATGCGGTCCTCGACGCCGTGGCTGGCCAGGATCTCTCC
>Ga0187851_10002469_pt1 | contig 16314 bp, 15 predicted proteins | sample June2016WEW_6_10_FD_132997 | JGI IMG/M metagenome (GOLD analysis project Ga0187851, IMG submission 132997) | Peatland microbial communities from SPRUCE experiment site at the Marcell Experimental Forest, Minnesota, USA - June2016WEW_6_10 | ecosystem: Environmental > Terrestrial > Soil >...
AGACCCGTCAGCATCAGTGACAGCATGGCGATGAAGGAGATGATGACGACGAACGGTGACTTGATTCGCTGGAACATCGATCTACCTCTCTCCTGCGCGTGGCCCGATCAAATAACGAGCCCCACGGTCATTTATGAGGTACCCGCCCTCGACTTCCTGAGTCCGAGGCTAGGTCACGACGCGCCAACGTGGTGCCAGTTTTCGATCAATAATCCGTGTGAGGGAATCTACGCAGCGTCCGCAATCGTACCTGGGCCGCGAGTCGTCACCTCGGAGAAGACTAAATCAGTCCGAGGCTTTGGACCTCGTCGCGCTCACTCAGTAACTCCTCGGTGGTGACCTTGATGCGAGCGGCCGCGAACTCATTGATCGCGAAGTTCTCCTTCACGTGCCAGGCGCCCTTGGCGTCGGTACTGATCGGCAGACCGAAGGTGAGGCCTTCGGGCACGCCGTACTCGCCGCTGCTGGTCACGGCGACTGACGCGCAGTCGTCGCTTGCCGTAGGGGTCGTGAGACTGACGACGGTGTCGATGGCCGCGTTCGCCGCGGACGCCGCTGAACTGAGACCACGAGCCTCGATGATGGCGGCGCCGCGCTTTTGGACGGTGGTGATGAAGTCACCCTCTAACCAGGCGTGGTCGCTGATGACGTCGGTCGCCTTCTTGGCCCCGATGGTCGCGTTAGCGAAATCGGGGAATTGCGTGGCGGAGTGGTTACCCCAGATGGCGAGGTTCTTCACGTCCTTCACCGCTGCGCCAGCCTTCTTGGCGAGCTGGGTCTCGGCGCGATTCTGATCGAGGCGCGTCATGGCGAACCAGCGATTCGCTGGCACCTCGGGTGCGTTCGAGCGAGCAATGAGACAGTTCGTGTTGCACGGGTTGCCCACGACGAGAATGCGCACGTCGCTCGCGGCGTTCGCGGCGATGGCTTGACCCTGGGGCTTGAAGATCCCACCGTTCACGTTGAGCAGGTCGCCGCGCTCCATGCCGGCCTTTCGAGGAATCGAGCCGACAAGCAGCGCCCAGTTCGTGCCGTCGAAGGCGTGCTTCAGGTCGCTCGTCGCCTCGATGCCCGCGAGTAGTGGGAAGGCACAGTCGTCGAGTTCCATCACGACGCCGTGCAGAGATTTCATCGCGGGCTCAATCTCGAGCAACCGCAGTACGACCGGCGTGTCGGGACCGAGCAGCTGACCCGACGCGATGCGAAACAGCAGTTGATAACCGATCTGACCGGCCGCGCCGGTGACCGTGACGTTAACGGGGGTAGTCATGATGCTCCTTGTTGGTTTTTTACAGGTGGTCGACGATAGCCGAGGCGAACTCCGAGCACTTCACCTCGGTCGCGCCCTCCATCAGGCGCGCGAAGTCGTAGGTGACGACCTTGTCCATGATGGTGGCCTCCATGGCCCGAACGATGTCGTCGGCCGCGTTGTTCCAGCCGAGGTGTTCGAACATGAGCACGCCCGACAGCAGCACTGAGCCGGGGTTCACCTTGTCCTGGCCGGCGTACTTGGGCGCCGTGCCGTGGGTCGCTTCGAAGATGCCGTGACCCGAGACGTAGTTGATGTTCGCTCCCGGGGCGATTCCGATACCGCCCACCTGGGCCGCCAGCGCGTCCGAGAGGTAGTCACCATTGAGGTTCATAGTGGCGATGACCGAGAACTCCGACGGGCGCGTCAGCACCTGCTGCAAGGTGATGTCGGCGATGGAGTCCTTGATGAGCAACTTCGAACCGGGCTCGCCCCCGCAGTCGTTCCAGCCGACCGCGACGTCGGCGAACTCGTTGCGCACGAGTTCGTAGCCCCACTTCATGAAGGCGCCCTCGGTGTACTTCATGATGTTGCCCTTGTGCACGAGGTTGACCGATTCGCGCTTGTGATCGAGCGCGTACTTGATCGCGGCGCGAATGAGCCGTTCGGAGCCGAACTTAGAGATCGGCTTGATGCCCAGACCGCTCATCTCACGAATGTCCCAGTCGTAGTTGTCCTTTAGGAACTCGCGCAATTTATCCGCTTCCGCGGTGCCGGCCTCGAGCTCGTAGCCCGCGTAGACGTCCTCGGTGTTCTCGCGAAAGATCACCATGTCCACGAGTTCGGGGTGCTTGACCGGTGAGGGTACGCCCTGGAACCAGCGCACCGGTCGCAGACATACGTAGAGGTCCAGGATCTGGCGCAGCGCGACGTTGAGCGAGCGGAACCCGCCACCGATGGGTGTGGTGAGCGGTCCCTTGATGCCAATGAGGTAGTCGCGAAAATCAGTGACGGTCTGCTCGGGCAGCCAGTCGCCGGTCTCGTTAAAGGCTTTCTCGCCCGCGAGGACCTCTTTCCACTCGATCGTCTTGCCGTACTTCTTCGCCGCCGCGTCCAGGACCAGCTTGGACGCGGGCCAGATGTCCACCCCGATGCCGTCGCCTTCGATGAAGGGGATAATGGGGTTGTCAGGGACAGTGAGGACGCCACCGGCGTTCATAGTGATTTTCTCGGCCATACGCTCATCCTACGGCGAAATCAAATGGTCTCCGTAGGGCGAAAGTCCCATCGAGGGTGCTCAGTGCGACAGCGCAGCGTAGATCTCACGCGTCGCGGTCGAACGATTGAGCGTGTAGAAATGCAAGCCCGGTGCTCCGCGATCGAGCAACTGTTCACACAATTCGACCGCCGCCTTGATGCCCTCGGCGCGCACGGCCTGGGGTCCGCCACGGCCGTCGGCCGACACGAGACGCGCGACCAACTCCGGGGGTACCCGCGAACCCATGTTCGTCATGCGCTCGATGCCCCCCAGGGTCGTCACCGGCATGATGCCCGGTAGTACCGGCTTGTTCACCCCGAGAGCGCCCAGCTCTTCGACCAGGCGTGACCACTCCTCGACGAGGAAGAAGAACTGCGTCACCGCGAAGTCCGCCACACTAAGTTTTCGAGCCAAGTAGAACCGGTCGCTCGCCAAGTCCGTCGAGCGCGGGTGGCCGAGCGGGTGCGCGGCGACGCCAATCGAGAAGTCACCGGTCTCGCGAGCGAGCTCGACGAGGTCCATGGCGTGGACGAATTCCGAGGCGACCAGGTTGGGATCGTCAGGGATGTCACCGCCGAGGGCCATGACGTTAAGCACCCCGGCGTCTAGATAGTTCTTCAGGATGTCGCGCATCTCGGCGCGCGAGTGGCCCACGCAGATCAAGTGCGCCATCGCGGTGAGCCGGCTGCCCCGCTGGATCTGGGTCACGAGATCGAAGGTGCGTTGACGCGACTCGCGCCCACCGCGGTACGTGACCGAGACGAATGAGGGGTGAAGGGGCTCGAGGTCCGTCATGGTCCTCTCGAGTACCCTGCTCTCCTCGTCAGTCTTGGGTGGCATGAACTCGAAGGAGTGCGTGGTGCCTCCACGTAGCAACTCGTCGACGCGCACGAAGCTACTGCACCCGCCCGAAGTCATCCTCGAGTCGCACGATGTCGTCCTCACCGAAATACGTGCCGTGCTGGACTTCGATGAACACCACGGGCTTGGTGCCGCGATTCTCGCAGCGGTGTGCCTGGCCGATCTCGATGTCGATGTTCTTGCCCGGACCGAGCTCGTACTCCTTGCCGTCGAGCACGACCGTGGCCACACCGTCGACGATGAACCAGTGCTCGGCGCGCTTCGCGTGCGTCTGGTAGCTCAAGCGCTTGCCCGGTAGCACCACGATCCGCTTGACCTTGTGATCGAACATCTCGTCGTCGAGCACCGTGAAACTGCCCCACGGGCGCTCGTCATACTCTCGTCCTCTTGCGTCTTTGGTCGTCATCGCACCTTCTCAGCAGCCAGTACAGCGTTGCGTAACAGCATTGCACGGGTCATCGGCCCGACGCCACCGAGGCGCGGCGTTACCCAGCTCGCGACCTCGCTGACGTCATCAGCCACGTCACTGAGCAGTTTTCGCCCCACGAACGTCGTGCCGGCCCCCACGACCGCGGCGCCCGGCTTGACCATGTCGCCGGTGACGATGCCGGCACGCCCGGCGGCGGCGACGATGACGTCCGCGCTGCGAACGATCGAGGTCATGTCGCGCACGCCCGTGTGCACCACGCTCACCGCGGCGTTGCAGTTCGCCCGGCGAAGGGCCATCAACAGGGCGAGCGGACGTCCAATGGTGATACCGCGCCCGATGATCACGACGTGTTGGCCTTCGACCGGTACCTCGTACGAGGCGAGCAACTCGACGATGCCCGCGGGAGTACACGGCAGCGGCCCCGGAGCACCCATCACCAGTCGACCGAGGTTCGTCGGGTGCAGTCCGTCGACGTCCTTCTCGGGCAAGACCCGAAGCAGCACCTCTTGCTCGTTGATGCCTTCGGGCAACGGGAGCTGCACGAGGATCGAGTGCACGTTGGGGTCCTCGTTGAACCGGTCGATGACTCTTTCGATCTCCTCTTGGGTCACGTCCGCGGGCAGGTGCTCGTCGAAGGAGCGAATGCCAATCTGCGCGCATTCCTCGATCTTCATGGCGACGTAGCGCACGCTCGAGACGTCGTCACCGACGAGGATCGTGCCCAGGCCGGGGGTGCGACCAGCCGCAGTGAGACGTTGGGCTCGGTCGGCGAGTTCCATCTTGATGCGAGCGGCGACGGGTTCGCCGTCGAGCAGTTGTGCGGTCACGGGGCTCCTAATGACGAAAGTGACGCTCACCGGTGAGCATCATCACGATACCGGCCGCGTCGGCGGCTTCAATGACTTCGCCGTCGCGCACCGAGCCACCGGGCTGGACGACTGACGTCGCGCCCGCACCGGTCAACGATTCGAGTCCGTCGGCGAAGGGGAAGAACGCGTCAGACGCCGCGGCGCTGCCCCTCGCGAACTCGCCAGCCTTCTCGGTGGCGATGTTGGCTGCGACGACACGCGACTGCTGGCCCGCGCCGATGCCCACCGCGACGCCGTCGCGCGCGAGCACGATCGCGTTCGAGGTGGTGCGCGCACAGACCCGCCAGGCGACACTCAGGTCCTCGAGTTGTTGGGCGGTGGGTTGTTGCTGCGTCACACAACGCCACTCGCTGATCGGCACGAGCAGTTCGTCGGCGTTCTGTACCAGGGCGGTGTCACCGAAGGTCCGCACCGAAAGTCCGAGCGGTTCGGGCGAAGGGGCGCTGAGCAGTCTCGTGGCCTTGCGACGCTTGACGAGGATCGCAATGGCCTCCTCGTCCAATGCCGAAGCGATGATCACGTCGGCTTGGGGGCCCTGGGCGATCAACGACGCGAGATGCGCGTCGATCACGCCGTCGACGGCGATGATGCCCCCGAAGGCGCTCTGGGGGTCAGCGCGCAGCGCCTTTTCGAACGCGTCGGCGAGCGAACTGCCGAGCGCGGCGCCCGAGGCGTTGGCGTGCTTGATGATCGCCACCGCCTTCTTCCCAGGCGCGTCGAGGCGCAGTTCGTGCACGAGTCGCCAGGCCGCGTCCGCGTCGAAGAAGTTGAGGTACGACAAAGCGGTACCCGCGTGTTGGACGACGCCATCCCACCACGGCGTCGAACCCGCGACCCGGTACCGAGCGCCCACCTGGTGGGGGTTCTCGCCGTAGCGCGTGAGCGCGGCCCGCTCGAGGCTCAAGTGCAAGGTAGGCGCGAGCTGGGCCTCGACGCCGGTGGGCGCCTCGCCCATCTCGCCACCCTCGTCGAACCACCGCACGATCTGGGCGTCGTAACTCGCGGTGTGCGCGAAGGCCGCGCGCGCCAAGGCGTGGCGAGTCGACGCCGCGAGCACGCCGTGCTGTCCCAGTTCACGCAGGACGTCGCCGTACTGTTCAGGACTGGTCACGACCGCGACGTAGTCATGGTTCTTCGCGGCGGCGCGCACCATCGAGGGGCCACCGATGTCGATCAGTTCGATCGAGGGATTCGAGGAGAACGGATACAGGTTGCTCACCACGATGTCAATCGGGGTGATCTCGTGAGCTCCGAGGGCCGCTAGGTGTTCGGGCTTGGAACGGTCCGCCAGGATGCCGGCGTGAATCCTGGGGTGCAGTGTCTTTACGCGTCCGTCGAGCATCTCGGGAAAGCCCGTCACCTCCGCCACGTCCAGGTGAGCGACGCCCGCCTCGGCGAGGGCGGCGGCGGTGCCCCCCGAAGCGACCAGTTCAACACCCAGAGCTTCGAGTCCCTTCGCGAACTCGACGAGACCGGTCTTGTCGTACACGCTCAACAACGCCCGCATTCAACTCTCCTCTAACGTGCCCGCGACCGAAACAGGTTCAAAACCTTCGTCGAGTGACGCCATAACCCTACCGACCACCAACGGGTACAGTCGCCGCTCGACTTCTTTGATCCGTTCGTGCAGCGTCTCTTCGGTGTCGTCGGCGAGTACCACGACCCGGCGCTGGGCGAGAATCGGACCGTCGTCGAGTTCCACTGTCGCGACGTGCACCGTGCAGCCGGTCTCACCGACGCCCGCCTCGAGCGCGGCGCGCACGGCGTGCCAACCCTTAAAGGCGGGCAGCAGGCTCGGGTGCGTGTTGAGGACCCGGCCCGGGTACGCCGAGTGGAAGGTGGCGGTGACGATGGTGCCGAAACCAGCCATCGCCACGAGGTCGATGTCGTGAGATGCCAGGGTCCTCGTGAGCTCGGCACTGTAGGCCTCGCGGTCGAAGACCTTGGTGAAGCCTCCGAAGTCCGCCCGGTCGATCAGTACCGCCTCCACGCGCGCATTCTTCGCCACCTCGAGCGCTCGACACGGGCGATCCGAAGCGACGAGCGCCACCGCGACGCCGGCATCGAACATGGCTTCAAGAATGGTGCCCGATCCCGAGACCAGTACACAGAGACGGACTGGGGCCAAGGGGCTACAGGGCCTTTACGATCTCGACCATCTTCTCGCCGGCCTCGGTGGGGTTGTTGCAGACGTGCACGCCCGCCTCGGCCAACGCCTCCATCTTGGCTTGGGCGGTGCCCTTCGAGCCCGAGATGATGGCACCCGCGTGACCCATCTTGCGTCCCGGTGGCGCAGTGACCCCCGCGATGTACGAAACAATGGGCTTGGTCATGTTCAACTTGATCCATTCGGCGGCGCGCTCCTCCTCGGAGCCACCAATCTCGCCGATCATCATGACCGCCTTGGTTTCGGGGTCGTCCTGGAAGGCTCGAAGACAATCGATGAAATTGGTACCGGGAACCGGATCACCGCCGATGCCCACGCACGTGGTCTGACCGATGCCCTTTTGGCTGAGCTCGTGCAGGGCCTGATAGGTGAGCGTGCCCGAACGCGACACGATGCCGACCGGACCGCCCGCGAGAGCGATGTCGCCCGAGGTGATGCCGATGTTGCACTTACCAGGACTGATGATGCCCGGACAGTTCGGTCCGAGGAGTCGCACGCCCGGGAACTCCTCGACGAGGCGGTTGTAGGTGATGGCCTCGTCGTGGGCCGGGATTCCCTCAGTGATACAGACAATGAAGGTGATGCCGCCCTCGGCGGCCTCGAGGATCGCTGCGGTGGCGAACTTGGGCGGCACGACGACGAAGGACGCAGTAGCCCCCGTCGCCTCGACCGCCTCCTTGACCGAATTGAAGACCGGCACGCCGTCGACGTCGGTGCCCCCCTTACCCGGGGTCACGCCACCGACGACCTTGGTGCCGTAGTCGCGATTACGCAGTCCATGAAAGCGCCCCTGGCCTCCGGTGAGGCCTTGGACGATGACCTTGGTGTTCTCATCTACGAAAATGCTCATTGTTCTTCCTTACGCGTTCGCGAACGCGACGGCCCGGCGGGCGGCGTCCAACATGGTCGGTTCCATCATTAACTTGTCGTTGAGGTGTGGCGCGAGTATCTCGCGGCCCTCCACGGCGTTCGTTCCGTCGAGACGCAGCACGACTGGTGACGAGATCGAGACTCGTCCCAGGGCCTCGAGGACGCCCTTGGCGACCTCGTCGACCAGTGTGATGCCACCGAAGATGTTCACGAAGATGACCTTCACCTTTGGGTCCGAGTTGATCACCTCCATCGCCGACGCCATGATGTCGGCGTTGGCGCCACCACCGATGTCGAGGAAGTTGGCGGCGGTGCCGCCGACCTGATTGACCACGTCGAGGGTGGACATCGCAAGTCCCGCACCGTTGGCGATGATGCCGACCGTACCGTCCAGTCCGATGTAGTTGAGACCCTTCTCCTTGGCCATCTTCTCTCGGGGATCCTCAGTCTCGGTCGCGCGGAACTCCTCCCACTCGGGGTGACGGAACGACGCGTTCTCATCCAGCGTGACCTTGGCGTCGAGCGCGTGCACGGTACCGTCGGGCGTCAAGATGAGTGGATTGATCTCTGCGAGGTCGCAGTCGCCCGTCGTGTAACAGTCGTAGAGCTTCACGAGCAATTCGGCCGCCTGCTCGCGCGCGGGCTGGTCCAACTCGGCTTCGTCGACCCAGCGACGAGCCGTTGCCAGGTCCAGACCGCGAACGGGGTCGATGGACAAGAACGCGATGGCGTCGGGATTCTCCTCGGCGACGACCTCGATCTCGACGCCACCCTGGGCACTGAGCATGCCCAGGTGCACCTTGTTGGGTCGATCCAGCGTGAACGACGCGTAGTACTCCTTGTCGATGTCACTCGAGCGTTCGATCCACACTCGGTGCACGACGTGACCCTTGATGTCGAGTCCCAGAATGTTGCCCGCGTGCAGACGCACTTCGTCGGCGTCCTGGGCGAGTTTGACGCCGCCCGCCTTTCCTCGTCCACCCACCTTGACCTGGGCTTTGACGACCACGGGATAGCCGACACGATCCGCCACCTCGACCGCTTGATCGACGGTGTCGGCGATATCGCCGGGTGAGACCGCGATACCGAAGCGAGAGAAGTACTGCTTTCCCTGATACTCAAAGAGGTCCATTCACTTCCACTTTCATTGTCGAGCCGTGCGACGGCGCTGATTAGTGCAGAACTTCGCGAGAATCGAGTGCGGCTTCGAGCCACGAACCGATCTCGTCGAGTGAGGCGCCCGGCGTAAAGATACGCGCGACTCCCGCGGCCTCGAGCGTGGCGATGTCGGCGTCGGGGATGATGCCCCCCACGAGCAGCAGGACGTCGTCGCGACCCGCCTTCTTCAAGAGATCGAGGATGCGCGGCACCAACACGTTGTGCGCACCCGAGAGCAAGGACAGACCGAGCGCGTCAGCGTCCTCTTGGATCACGGCCTGGACGATCTGCTCGGGTGTCTGGTGCAGTCCCGTGTAGACGACTTCGAAGCCGGCGTCACGCAGGGTTCGCGCTATCACTTTCGCGCCACGGTCGTGGCCGTCGAGACCCGGCTTCGCTACTACGACTCGATACGTACGCTCCATCGTAAATTCAGCATAGAGGCCCTTGGAAGGTCCCTTCTCCAGACTGGTTCAGGTCACCGAGAGTAGCGTTGGTGGTCGTGAGCACCATGTCGGCCCCCACCCGAGGAACCGGTCGTGCCCTGCTCTCTGCGCTGCGTCCTCGCCAGTGGGTCAAGAACGGGTTGATCACCGTGGCGCCCGGGGCGGCGGGTGTGCTCAGTCACGACAACGTCATTGGCCACGTGCTGGTCGCCTTCGTGGCGTTCTGCGCAGTCTCGTCGGCGATGTACATTCTGAACGACCTGCGCGACCTCGAGGCCGACCAGCACCATCCCACCAAGCAGTACCGGGCGATCGCTTCGGGCCAGCTGAGTCCCGGCCTCGCCCGAGGGGCCCTCGTGGTCCTCTTGATCATCGGCTTCGCCCTGCCCTTCACCATCTACCGTCCGGCCGGCCTACTGCTCATCCTCGGCATCTACGTCGCCATTTCGATCCTCTACTCCCTGTGGGTGAAGGAGATCGCCGTCATCGAACTGGTTTCGGTCGCCAGCGGTTTCTTCCTTCGCGCCTACGCGGGCGCGGTCGCGTGCCATATATATGTGTCGTCCTGGTTCCTCGTCGTCGTCTCCTTCGGTGCCTTCTTCCTCGTCGTGGGCAAGCGCTCGAGCGAGTTGTCCCACGTGGGCGCGGGTCAGAGCCGAAAGGTCCTCGCGGAATACACCGCCGAATTCCTCCATTCCGCCCTCACCCTGAGCGCGACCGTGGCGGTGACCGGCTACTGTCTGTGGGCCTTTGACACGTCTGCGACCGGTCTCTCCTCGATCCAGCACCACATCGTCCCGATCCGACTCACGGTCGTGCCGGTGGTGCTCGCCATCCTCTTCGTCATGCGCAACTCCGAGTCGACGACCGGCCAGTCGCCCGAAGACCTCATCTTGAAGAACCACACGGTCCAGGCGCTCTTGTTCATCTGGGCGGTGCTCTTGGGTCTGGGGATCTACGGATGACCCGCGCCACGTTCTACGGCTGGGGGCGCACGACGCCGAGCGTCGCGACGCTCGCGAACCCTGACAGCGAACTCGCGGTCGCCGAACAACTCGCGACGGGGGCGCCCCTCATCGCGCGCGGGCTCGGACGCAGTTACGGCGACGCCGCGCAATTAAGCGGTGGGCTCGTGGTGAGCAACCTCGCCCTCGACGACATCGGCACCATCGACGAGCACGGCGTGCTCAGCGTCGGTGCGGGAGTCTCCATCGACCAGATACTCCACGCGTCGATCCCCCAGGGATGGTTCGTCCCGGTCACCCCCGGTACGCGCCAAGTGACCATCGGTGGGGCGATCGCCGCCGACGTGCACGGTAAGAATCACCACCGCGACGGAACGTTCAGCCAGCACGTGCTCGAGATGCGTCTCGTGACCCCCAGTGGCACCTTTCGCGTCTCACCCACCAGCGACGAGGCGCTGTTCTGGGCGAGCGCGGGTGGCATGGGCCTCACGGGCGTGATCACCTCGGCCACGATCCAGATGGCGCGAATCGAGACCGACAAGGTCCTGGTCGACACGGAACGATTCGCCAACCTCGACGGCGTCATGGCGGCGATGAAGGAGCGCGACCACGAGTACAAGTATTCAGTCGCGTGGGTCGACTGCATGACGCGCGGCGCGCACATGGGCCGGGCCATCCTCACGAGGGCGAATCACGCCACCGCGAGCGACCTCGACCAGGTGACGCTCAAGGCACCGAAACCGGCCAAGCTCTTCGTGCCCTTTGACGCACCCAGCGGCTTGTTGAACCCGCTCAGCGTGCGCGCCTTCAACGAACTCTGGTTCCGTTCGGCGCCCAAGCTCCAGGAGAACGAAGCGCAGGAATTGCCTACGTTCTTTCACCCGCTCGACGGCGTGCGCGACTGGAACCGTCTCTACGGCAAACGCGGTTTCGTCCAATATCAGTTCTGCGTGCCCGATGACGCACACGAGACCATCGTCGCGGCGATCGCTCGCCTCTCGTCCTCGGGTGTGGCGAGCTTCCTCGCCGTGCTCAAGCGCTTCGGACCCGCGAACCCTGGCCCGCTCTCGTTTCCCTTGCCCGGGTGGACCCTCGCGCTCGACCTACCAGTCGGGCCGCACGCCCTGCCCGGGGTGCTCGACGACCTCGACGCCCTGGTGCTCGAAGCAAAGGGCCGGGTCTACTTCGCGAAGGACTCCCGGCTCGCGCCGGAGAAGGTCCGCGCGATGTACCCGCGACTCGGTGAGTTCCTCGAGGTGAAGAACCGCGTCGACCCCCACCACCAGATGACGAGCGACCTCGCTCGACGTCTTCAACTAGTAGGAAAGTGAACATGGACAACGCCTTCGGACAGCCCCAGAACGTCGTCGTGCTCGGCGGAAGTTCGGACATCGCGCGCGCGATCACCAAGAAGCTCTGCGCGGCTCGGGCCCACACGGTCGTACTCGCCGGACGCAACCAGGAGTTGCTGGACGTCGCCGCCGCCGAAGCGCAGGAATACGGCGCGACCAAGACCGACACCGTCGTCTTTGACGCGAACGACGCCTCGAACGCCAAGCGCGCGGTGAGCGAGGCCTTCGAGAAGGTCGGTGACCCCGTCGACCTGGTGGTGGTCGCCATTGGACTCTTGGGCGACCAACTCGCCATGGAGGACGACGCCGACGCGGTGACCTCGATGGTGATGGTGAATTTCGCCTGGCCGGTGGTCGCACTCGCCGAGGTGCGTCGACGTCTCGTGGCCCAGGGCAGCGGTCGGATCCTGGTGATCTCGTCGGTCGCTGCGGTGCGCGTGCGACGCAGCATGTACCTCTACTCGGGCACCAAGGCCGGACTGGACCGGCTGTGTGACGGGCTCGCGGACTCGCTCGAGGGAACCGGCGTGAGCCTGCAACTCCTGCGGCCCGGCGTCGTTCGCTCGCGCATGACCCAACACCAAAACGAGAAGGTTCCCTTCACCACGGGCGTCAACGAAGTCGCCGAGAACGTAATGCGCGGGCTCGCGAGTGGCGAACGGGTCATCTGGAGCCCCCCGGCGCTGCGTTACGTCTTCGCGGTCCTGCGCCACCTGCCCCGACCGTTATGGCGAAAGGTGATGGACAACGATAATCGTTAGCCCGCCGCCTTGGTCGACTTGACGAGGGCCGTGCTGCGAAGGTTCATGGTGAAGAAGTCGCGATTCCACCACGTCTCGAAGTACCGCGATCCCGTCGGCATCGAATTCAACAGCGCGGAACTGTTCGAGCCATTGAGTGACCTGCCGATCGGTCCTTGGAAGGCGGCGAACTGGACCCAGCCCGTGTTGATGTCGAGTTGCATCCCGCGCACCGCGCCCGCGAGTACCAGCACGTTGGCGAGGTCGCTGATCGACAGGGCCGGTCCACCGACGTAGACGATGGCGCCATCCTTGGTGACGCCCAGGCCCGAGCGCCAGACGTTGAAACTACCGCCCAGGGTCTTGCCCCACTTGGCCGAGTTCTGATCCGCGAGTCCCGCGACGGGCTTGGCGTCGTTGACGATGAGGTCCAAGTTCTGGCGCACCGAGGCGACCTGGTTGGACATCCAGACCTGCGTGCCCCACGCACCGAGGGTCATCGTGCCGTCCTTGTAGATCACGACCGAGGCGGCGTTGTTCACGAGTGGCGCCACGTTCTTGCCGTCGGTGTAGTAACCGCCGTTCGCGTCCTGGATGCGAAAGCCCGCGTTGAATGCCGCGACGAGCGTCTTGCTGTCCTTGGCGGAGATCGGTGCCGAGAACTTGTAGGGTCCGCCACCGGGGATGTACGAGCCCGAGTAGAGCTGGGCTTGGAGCAGCGTCGGATCCATCCACGCCACGCCCACGACGTAACTCGTGTGTATGGCGTCGGGCCGCACGAACGCCTCGTACATCGTCGGGATGCCGTTGGCCGTCTCGCGCCCGACGACGTGCCAGACACCCTCGCCCGGAAGCGGCTGCTTGGCGGGCGACTTCATGTCCTTAGGTGCGGGCAGGTGCCCGCCCGTGGGGACCTTCACCGCGGTGGGACCCGAACCGAAGGAGGAGATCGAAGGGGTGCCTCCGACCTTGGGGGGATTGAGCCGATACGCCTCGGCTTCGAGCCAGGTCACGACGGCCCCGAGTCCGTGGCTGCGCCCCCACTCGGCCGCGCGAGCCGACATCGACGTGCCGTAGCTCGGATTGGCAAGCGCGAAGCCGAGGGTCACCGCGTAGTAGCCAATGGTGACGATCAGCGCCAGTACGGCCAGCACGATGGACCGACGGATCCAGTACACCTTTGGGGGATGGCGAGGAATCGCGGGCGTGGCCGGTGGTCGATAGGCGGTCCTACGAGAAGCCATGGTCTACCATTCTGACACTTCGAGGTGCGAGGACCCAATCGGGGCCCAAGGCTACCTAATTGACGCGAATCACGCTCGACGCAAGGGCGTCATCGCGAGCACGAGTTGCTTGGTGCCGTGCTCGTCAAAGTTCACGGCCGCGCGACTGTGCGAACCCGTACCGTCCACGCTCAACACCACGCCCTCGCCGAAGCGGTCGTGCACCACCCGTTCACCGACCACGAGACCCAGCTTCTCGGCACCCGTCGACCTCACGGGCGGGGCCGTGCCCGCCCCGAAGGCCCGACCTTGCGTGAAGTCGGTACCGCGACCGACGAAGCCCTCGTCCTCGCGCTCGAAACTCGAGCGACGCGCGAGCAGCGTGGTCGAGACGTCGTAGACGAGTTCCGGCGGGATCTCGAGCAGGAACCGACTGGCGATGGCGTCCACGCGTTGACCCCACTTCGTGCGGCTCCAGGCGTGGGTGAGGACCAGGTGGCGCATCGCCCTCGTTATGCCCACGTAGCAGAGGCGTCGCTCCTCTTCGAGTTCGGCCTCGTCGGCGAGGGCACGACTGTGGGGAAAGACCGTCTCCTCGAGTCCGGCGATCACGACCGCGGGGAACTCGAGACCCTTGGCCACGTGCAGGGTCATCATCGAGATCGCGCCGGCGCCGCCGTCCAACTGATCCGAGTCGGCGACGAGCGCCATGCGCTCGACGAAGTCCAACAGCGTGTCGTACTGGGACGCCGCCGAGGCGAGCTCGCCGAGGTTCTCCAAGCGCGAGTACGCCTCGTCCGAGTTCTCCGCGCGCAGCGCGTCACCCATGCCGCTCTCGCGCACGATGGCGTCGATCATCTCGCGCGGCGTCAAGTCGTTGGCCATCGCGCGAAGTTGGACCAGGGTGAAGGCGAACTTCTCGGCGCCGCTCAGCGCCTTCGCGCCCAAGCCAGCGGCTTTGGCGAAGTGAGCCGCCTCGGCGAAGGAGAGACCGTGTTCGGCGGCGTAGGCACCGAGCTTCACCTGGGCCGCTTCACCGATGCCGCGCTTGGGCTCGTTGATCACCCGACGCGCCGACGACTCGTCGCGGGGATTGACGATGAGTCGCGCGTAGGCCAGGGCGTTCTTGATCTCCTTGCGGTCATAGAATCGCATTCCCGAGATCACGCGGTAAGGGATGTTCGCGCGCAACATCTCTTCTTCGAGGACTCGACTCTGGGCATTCGTGCGGTAGAACACGGCCATCTGATTCCAGTTGAGCGAGGACTCGGTACGCAGGCGACGCAGTTCGCTCGCGATCCAGCGCCCTTCGTCGTATTCGTCACCCGCGCGATAGAGTCGGATCTTTTCGCCCTCGTCACCCTCGGTGAAGAGGTTCTTCGCGTGTCGACTGGCGTTCTTCGCGATAACGGCGTTCGCCGCGTCAAGGATCACCTGGGTCGAACGAAAGTTCTGTTCGAGCAAGATGACCGTGGCGTCGGGGAAACGCTGTTCGAACTGCAGGATGTTGCGCACGTCAGCGGCGCGGAACCGGTAGATCGACTGGTCCGAGTCGCCCACCACGCACAAGTTGCGGTGTGCGGCGGCCAACATGAGCACGAGCTCGTTCTGCACGCCGTTCGTGTCCTGGAACTCGTCGACGAGCAAGTATTTGAAACGGTCCTGGTACGAAGCGCGGACCTCGGGGTCGCGACGCAGCATCTCGACCGTGTTGAGCAAGAGGTCGTCGAAGTCCATGGCGTTCGCGAGTCGAAGACGCTGGTAGTAGAGCGAGTAGATCTGCGCGACGCGACGGTGGTGGGGGTCGTCACCGTGCCCCGACGCCTCGTAGCCTTCGGGCGAGAGCATCTCGTTCTTCGCCGCGGAGATCGCGGCGTAGACGCTGCGCGGTGACAATCGCTTGGTGTCGAGGTCCAGCTCCTTCATGATGCGCTCGACCGCCGTCTCGGCGTCACCGGCGTCGTAGATGGTAAAGCCCCGTTGGTAACCGAGCACCTCCGCGTGCGCGCGCAGCATGCGAAGGCACGCCGAGTGAAAGGTGGAGACCCACATACGCTGCGCGTCCTCACCAACCAGTTCGATCACTCGTCGACGCATCTCGTCGGCCGCCTTGTTGGTGAAGGTGATCGCCATGATCTCGAAGGGCCGTGCGTCACCCGAGGCGAGGATGTGGGCGATCCTTCGCGTGAGCACTCGGGTCTTGCCCGAACCCGCGCCGGCGATGACGAGTAAGGGACCCCCGCGCTGGAGGACCGCCTCGCGCTGGGGCTCGGTCAGGCCCTCGAGCAGCGCCGCGGGCTCGAGCAGACCGGAGTCCGCGCGTTCGTTACTCCACAGCGACTCGTCCGAGAACGAGGGGCGGTTCACTCCCACTCAATGGTGCCCGGTGGCTTGCTCGTCACGTCGAGGGCCACTCGGTTCACGCCGTCCACCTCGCGGATCAAACGGTTCGCGATGCTTTCGATGACCTCGTAGGGCAGACGGGCCCAGTCCGCGGTCATCGCGTCGTCACTCGTCACGGCGCGGATCACGATCGGGTACGCGTAGGTGCGGCCATCTCCCATGACCCCCACCGTACGCACCGCCGGTAACACCGCGAAGCTCTGCCACAGTTCGCGGTACAGGCCCGCCTTCTTGATCTCGTCGACGACCACGTAGTCGGCGTTTCGCAGGATCTCGGCGCGTTCGCGGGTCACTTCGCCGACGATGCGCACGCCGAGCCCCGG
>Ga0187851_10002471_pt1 | contig 16290 bp, 20 predicted proteins | sample June2016WEW_6_10_FD_132997 | JGI IMG/M metagenome (GOLD analysis project Ga0187851, IMG submission 132997) | Peatland microbial communities from SPRUCE experiment site at the Marcell Experimental Forest, Minnesota, USA - June2016WEW_6_10 | ecosystem: Environmental > Terrestrial > Soil >...
GCGTCCTCGGCACACGGATTCACCATTGCGTAGGCGAGGAATCGATCGGGATGCCGCCCAGACGCCGCGATCACCGAATCTTCATCGCCAGGAACGCTTGCGATGATCGCCGCGCGCTGCACTCCGTATCGATCGAGTTCGTTGATCCAGTAATCGGCGAGCGCCACCGGGTCGGTTGCCGGAATTTGCCAACCCAACAGCGAACTCAGCTCGTCGAGCGAAATGCCTTTCTGGGCGGCCAATGATGCAAAGAAGCGATTCGAAAAGAAGTGAACGTGAGCGTCGGCGACCGGCAGCGGCCCCCAGGGCGTGTCCATTACTCGCCGCCCGCGGCAGCCTCGCCCGCGGTGAAGTGCGTTAAGCCAGCCGAGAGCGCGAGCTGGGTCAAGCCGGCGACGTTGTTCACGCCCAGCTTCTTCATCATGGTTTTCCGGTAGCTGCGCACGGTTTGCAGGCCAAGATCGAGCATCACGGCGATTTCCTTGCTGGTTTTCCCTTCTGCCACCAGCCGCAGCACCTGTAGCTCACGCGGTGAGAGACCATCCAACGCGGACGGCGCCTGCTTCGATTCCAGGTCACCGCGTTGGATGCGATGCAGCAGCTTGTCGGAAACCTGCGGGCTGAGATACGACCCCCCCTTGGCCACAGTACGCAGGGCGTCCACCAGGTCGCTATCGGAGGCCCGTTTCAACACGAACGCTCGGGCGCCGGACCGGATCGCGCTTACTACGGAGTGCTCGTCGTCGTACATCGACAAAATAATGACGCGCGTCTCCGGCACGTGCCGAAGGATCTCCTGCGTCGCCTCGATCCCGTTCAGGCCGGGCAGGCCGATGTCCATCAGCACGATCTCAGGCTTCTTGCGGCGGCAGATTTGCACCGCTTCCGAACCGTTCTCGGCCTCGCCGACGATGACAAATTCCTCGTTATGCCGCAGAATCGCGCGAATGCCGTCGCGCATGATCTTGTGGTCGTCCACCAGAAGAACGTTAAACGGCATAGTTACTCGCCCCGCACCGGGCAACTCGCTTTGACAATCGTACCCTTGCCGGGGAGGCTGTGAATGGTCAGCCGCATCCCATCGAGCGAGGCGTAATATTTCATCAACAGCAGTCCCAGTCCTCCCTGAACCGTCTCGATGGTCTCATTCACGTTGAAGCCATGGCCGTTGTCGCGAATCTCCAATACGAAACGATCGCGAACCTGCCGGACGAGAACCTCCGCGTAACTACTTGCCGAGTGTTCCACTACGTTGTCCAAAGCGAACTCGGTGAGCTTGTAGAACGTTCCGGCCGCTCCCTCCGGCACGCGCGCGGCGGAATCCACGAATAGACGCATCGTTCCCGGATAACGGTCGCGAAAGCGGCCCACCAAACGATCCAGCGCAAACTGCAAACCGGCGCGCTCCACAATGGATGGATTCAGTTCGTAGCTGAGGCCGCGCAGTTCGCCAATCACTACTTCGAGCATCTGCTGGATCTCCGCGGTGCGTTCCACAATCCCCGGCGCGGCGCTTTCGAAATCCATGCGCATCACGTCCAATTGCAGACCCACCGCGCTCAACACCTGGCCTATGCTGTCGTGCAGCACACGCGAAACACGTGTCATTTCCCGCTGGCGCTCGTTGATCAACGCGACCAGCTTGCGCGCGAGAAGAGTCTGAATTTCCTGCTCGGTCCGTCCGGACGGCAGGCTCTCCATGGTGCGGCTCATGATGGTGGACGCTCTGGCTCAATCACCGGAGCGTTATCATGTTAACTGTATCGGCAAACAGAGAAGGACGCAAATGTTTTCTGCAATCTTCACGTTACCGCAATCCGGGGAAGCACGTAATGGCCGTCGAGTTCGTGGTTCGCCTGCTCCGCTGAGAGGAACAGCAGGGCGTGGATTCCCATGCGCCCCGCGGCCTGCACATTTGGCTCGCGGTCGTCCAGAAACAGCGCCTCGGCCGGGATAACTCCCAGACCCTTCAGAGCGTGCGCATAGATGCCAGGTTCTGGTTTCACCATATTCACGTCACATGAGTATGTGTAGTCGTCGAATCCACGCAGCCAATCCGCATTGGCGGTCAAATGCCGGCGCAACGTTACAGGCATGTTAGAAAGAATTCCGGTTCTGATACCGACCGCGCGCAACGTGGCCGCCCAGCCCAGCATTACGGGGTCGGGCCGCGACCAGCTTTCGTTGTCCAGGCGGATGATCTCTTTCAATTGCTCTTCGCCGAAGTCGCGGCCCGCGCCCTTCGCCACGGCGCTCCAATACGAAGCCACGTCGAGATCCGCCCGGTCGAACGCCAGGCGGAATTGCCAGTACAGGCTGTGCATCTTCTCTGCGGGGATGTCCGCGACACGGCCCATGGCGGCAATGTCGTCCATCGTCTGCGGGAGCGACAATACGTTGCCGTAATCGAAGATGACCGCTCTCAGAGGAACCGGCGTCACAGCAGCTGAGCCGCTTGCTTCGCGAAATAGGTCAGAATGAAGTCGGCGCCGGCGCGGCGGATGCTGGTCAGCGATTCCAGAATGGCCCGGTTCCGGTCGAGCCATCCGTTGCGGATGGCCGCGATCAGCATGCTGAATTCACCGCTCACCTGATACGCGCCCAGCGGAAGCGGGAAACGGTCCCGCGCCATGCGGACGATGTCGAGGTAGGGCATGGCCGGTTTCACCATGATCATGTCCGCACCCTCTTCGATATCGAGCTCAATCTCGCGCATCGCCTCACGCGCGTTTGCCGGGTCCATCTGATAGCTGCGGCGGTCGCCGAACTGTGGCGTGGATTCCGCAGCCTCGCGGAACGGCCCGTAGAACGCCGAAGCGTACTTTGCCGCGTACGCGAGGATTGGCAGGGAAGGGAAGCCGTTCTCGTCCAGCGCCTTTCGAATGGCCGCCACGCGCCCGTCCATCATGTCGCTTGGTGCGATCACGTCCGCGCCCGCGCGGGCATGCGAGACCGCCGTTTTCGCCAGCCACTCCAGCGTCGTGTCGTTGTCCACATCGTTGTTGACAACGTAACCGCAGTGCCCGTGGCTGGTGTACTCGCAATTGCATACGTCGGTGATCACCAGCAAATCTTTCACGCCTTCCTTGATTCCGGCAACGGCCCGCTGCACGATGCCGCTCTCCGCGTGCGCGCCGGAGGCCATCTCATCCTTCACCTCGGGAATGCCGAACAGGATCACGCCGCCGATCCCCAATCGCCTGGCGTCCGCGCATTCCTTCACCAGCTCGTCGATGGAAAGCTGATAGTTGCCCGGCATGGAACCGATCTCTCGGCGTACGCCTTCGCCTGGACACACAAACAGCGGCAGGATGAATTGTTCCGGGGAAAGCCGGGTCTCCCGAACGAGCGATCGAAGTTGTGCGCTGGCGCGCGTACGCCGCATGCGCTGAATCGGAAACGCCATAATATACTGTTTCAGTCTAATGCAGATGGCTCGACGCTACCTCGTCCATGGCCGCGTGCAGGGCGTGGGTTACCGCTACTTCGTGCAATATGCCGCCAACAGCCTGGGGATGAAGGGCTGGGTTCGCAACCGCGACGACGGCAGTGTCGAGGTGTACGCTATCGGATCGCAGGCCGAACACGATAAGCTCGCCGGCCATCTCCGCAAGGGTCCCGGCATGGCGGACGTCCGCGGCATGGAACTTCAGGAGGCCGCGCTGGAAACGCACAGCGGCTTCCGCATCACCCACTAGTTCGATGTGGATGCAGGGTCCCAGCCCGTGGCGGCATCTCAGGCCGCCTTGCGGCCGATTTTCAACCGTTGCGCCATGGGATAATGATCGTCGTGAACCGCGTCAGAGAGCTGGAACAGCGCCTTGAGGGCGCGGAGCATCAGCTTCGCCTCGTGCAAAAAATCAGCCGCTTCATGGTCCGCGGCGTTCCCCTCAAGCAATCTCTCGATTCGGTGGTTCAGCTCGTGGTGGAGTTCATGGAGTGCGACTCCTGCCTGCTCTACCTGCTCGAAAACAACGAGCTCGTCCTCTGCGCGTCCAACGCCGCGCATCCTCAATCCATCGGCAAGGTCCGTCTGAAATTAAGCGAAGGTCTCACCGGCTGGGTGGCGCGTGAACGGCGCCTGCTGGCCATTTCGCGCGAAGCCTATCACGATCCCCGGTTTAAGCTGTTCAGCGAGCTTCCCGAAGACACGTTCGAGGCGTTCCTCTCCGCGCCCATCGTTTTTCGAAACGGCGTAGTGGGCGTCATCAACGTCCAGCATCGCGATCCGCATGCCCATAACGGCGGCGAGATGGAGTTGCTCACCACCGTTGGCGAACAAGTGGGCTGTCTGCTGGAACTCTCGCGAGCCGCCGCGGCGGACGAATCGCGCGTGGCTTCCTTGCTCACTTCCGGCTCGACGGTCTGAAGTGCGCACAAGCTTCCACCTCCCCGTACTTCTTCTATTCCCTTTACTCCCTTCGCTTGTGTCCTCCGCCGATTCCGGTCCAACGTGGCAGCGTTCATTTTTCTTCGACGAGGCGAAGGCCGATTTTTCCATCGCCGATTTCGCCTGCCCCTCCGCCACGTTCTGCATCGCTGCGGGCGCCATCGAACAGAACACTGGGACGCCGTATCCACATGCCATAATCACCCGCGACGGAGGGGCGCATTGGAGTTCATCGAGGCCGGCCGAGTTTCCCGTCTCCCTGTTCTTCCTCAACGACACCACCGGATGGATGGTCACAGAACACGGTATCTGGAACACCGTTGACGCGGCGGCCACCTGGAAAAAGGTTCAATCCGGTAGAGGCTATTTCCACGTCTTCTTCACCGATGCGCAGCACGGCTGGCTGGTGGGCGACAAACGATTGTTCGAGCAAACCGCCGATGGTGGTGCGCATTGGTCCGCGCTGCCGGATGTGGCGAATGCGGTGGCCGCCGCACCCGCGGAGGTCGCATTCGAATACGTCCATTTCAGCGATCCCCACCATGGCATAGCGCTTGCCGAAGCAGGCGGCCATCGTGATCGCGGGCTGCCGGTCTGGATGGATCCGGAGTCGGCGCAATACCGGCGCGCGTCGAACGGTGGGGTGTGCGCATGCCAGTCATCCGATGGCGGCCACTCCTGGAACTGCGGTTCTGTGGGCTCGTACCGGAAACTCATCACGGCGGCCTTTCCCGCTGCCAACCGCGGCTGGCTGGTGTTCGAGCCAGAGTCGCCCTCCGAACTCTTTTCGGAGGTGATCGAACGGAACTGGTCCGCCTGGGAGAGCACCACGGTCTGGCATCTGGACGGCGCAAGGATTTTGGATCTCAGCGCCGGCGCGGACGGCTCGTTAGCAATCGCGGCGGTGCAGATTCAGGGAAAGCTGATTGACTCGCCGCTGCCGGGCAAGGTGCGCATCTTCACCGGGGGGGATTTCGCGTCGCTGCGGGAGGACCCTGTCGATTACCGCGCCGTGGCGCGCCGAATTATGCTTGCGAACGCAGGGCCGGAGTGGTTCGCCGCCACCGACACCGGCATGATACTGCACCGCATCAAGCCGTGAATCAGGCTGAGGCCTCGAAGCTGGCCGCGGGACGCGGCACTTCCATTTGCGGGGGAATCACCCCCGTTTCCGCACCCAGGTCCACGGGTTCGGGAGACGCCTCCATCGCTCCGCGCCGCGCGGCCCAGTAAGCAGCCATGCGCTTCGAGACGACTTGGCGTTCCTCAGCGCTCATGCCTTTACGCCCCCGCCTGCCTTTCACCCGTGGCGCACCATTGGACCGCGTTTCGAGAGACGCGATGATAGCGTCGAGCCTCTTCTTTTCCTGCATCAGATCCTGGATTGCCTTGTAAATGTCCATGGAATTAGCCCGATCCCCGGACTCCGCGCGACGCGGCGCCTTCAACGTGCGCTGTAGCTGCCTGGAGCCGAGAACAATACTATTACAAAACTGCCGGTAAATCCAGAGGCAATCGGTTGAATTCTATCTGGTCAGATACGGCCAATGCGGGACCACTTTATAGCCCAGACGCATGGCCCCATAAGCCGCGCCCGCCAGTACCAGCAGTACTGCCAGTGACCAGGTTAGCACCTTCGCCCAGGGAAAACTCCTGCCCTCGCGCCGCAGCACCAAGAGATAGCTGGCGAACACCCCCAGAAAATAAAGCAGATTCATGGGAATTGCGAAGAGCATGAGATTGAACACGTCGGGCGTCGGGGTGATGGCGGCCGCCGCAATTACGATTGCGAGGATGGCGTAGCGGGAATGCCTCATCAGGAACCGGGGCGAGGCCACCCGGATCAGCGTAAGAAAGAAGATCAGAACCGGCAGCTCGAAGACGATGGCCACGCCAAGGGTCACGTTAACGAAGAGATCGAAGTATTCAGTGATGGTGACCATGGGCTGGACGTTGTTCACCAGCCCCAGCCCGAGCAGAAACTCGAGGCCCAGGCGGAAGACGACGAAATAGGCGAAGAGGCCACCGAGGATGAAGAGACCCGCCGTGGTAAGGATGAACGGTGTGGCCATCCGCCGTTCGCGTTTGTAAAGGCCGGGTGCGATGAACGCCCACACCTGGTACAGAATCCACGGCGATGCCAGGAACACCGACACCAGCAGCGGCATCTTTATCCAGATGATGGAAAAGCCTTCCAACGGCTGGATCATCACCAGACGCGGCGGATTCACGCCGAGGTGCTTCAACGCGGTGATGGCCGGCGCGGAGATGACTTCCCACAGATATCGCGCCAGAAATACGCTGGCGACGAATGCGGTCAGCAGCCCGTAGAGCGAGCGGATGATTCGAGTGCGCAGTTCCTCGAGGTGCTCGAGAAACGACATGCGCAGCATGCCCTCTTCTTCGCCACCGACAGGAGGGGCTGGAGGCGCCGGAGGAAGAATCGAGCCGCCGCCGGCCCTCAGCGCGGGTGCGTTTGCGCGAATATCGCCGCCGGACACGTCCCCACTGTCGGCCGAGGAAGGCCCCTGCGTTCCATCGTCATCCATGATTCGAAGAAGTTAGCTCTCTACGTGGCTGGCTGCCGACGAATGGGAATCCTGCGGTTCCTCATGCACAACGGGTTCCGCTGGCGATGGCAACCCCCGAGCAACCGTCCCATTCACGGCCACGTAATTCCCATTCGCGTCGGCTGGCGATTCCGGCTGAGCACCCTCGGTTGTGGCAGCAGGGGAGGCGGATGCTTCGATCGCCGGTTGCGCCGAAGCCGGCGTGGATCCGCTCGACTGCGCATCCCACGACGACGAACCGTAGCTTCGTGAATTGTAACTACTCGAATCGTAGTAGTTCGTGTAGATATCGTTGTTGAAGCTGCGGGTGAGGTCGCGAATCGACTCGCTTTCCTTTTCCAGCTCGTTCATGTGGTGCTGCAGCGTAGCCTTCAGTTCGTTCTGCGCCCGCCGGAATTCGGAGATCGCTTTGCCCAGGGTCCGGGCTAGTTCCGGAAGCTTTTTCGGTCCGAACAAGACAAGGGCCACAAGAAGAACAACGGCCATTTCCTGTACGGAAAACAGACCCATGCGTCGGAAAACCTCCAGTCGAGTCCATCATAACATCGCCCTGAGAGTATTCCCTTCGCCGAACCACGATTACGTGCGTGGGCCTTAGAGATAACAGGTACGTTACCGCCGCTACCGTGTTGGTGGCCGTCGTCCATGTGCTCCCGTTGCAGGCGGCCGCTATCATTCAGATCCGCGTAGTAGAGGGAGACGGTGCTGTTTATGCCGCCGGATCGCGGGCCACGCGCGGCCTCACCGTGCAGGTGACCGATGAAACCGGACAGCCCGTGGACTCCGCCGCGGTGAGCTTTGTGCTGCCTGATGATGGCCCCGGAGGAACCTTCGCCAGTGGACTTCGCACCGAAATCGTCACCACGAAGCCGGACGGCCGCGCCACGGTCTGGGGCATGAAATGGAACCGCACCGCCGGCCCGTTCGAGGTTCGCATCACCGCCGCGAAGGGCCAGGCGCGCGCGGGAATCAAGGTTTCGCAATATCTCAGCGACAAAGTGTCGGCGGGGTCGGGAGGAAGCGGCGAGTTTCACACAGCGCATTCTTATGGACGATGGCTGCTGATTGCCGCCGCAGTGGGCGGGGCGGCCATGGGCGGTCTGGCACTCAGCGAACGCAAAGCTTCGTCCACGCCCGCTGCCGCAAATGCCCCCGGGCCGCCGTCAATCGGCACGCCAGTAATCGTGATTACGGGGACAAAGTAATGTTGGCACGGTGCATGACCGTTCTTGCTCTTGCTGGCATGATTGCCTCGGCGCAATCGGGGCTGACGCCGCCGCGCATCGGGTCGGTTCGCGATTCCGCTGGCAATGTCCGACCGCTCTTCGGCATTTCGGGCAACTTCTGGCTCGGCGAGAAGATCGCCGCCGACGGGGTCAGTTTTGCATCTTCAGGCAGCTATTCGATTCTAAAGACAGCCCGCGCCATCCTCGTTTACGACGCGCTCGGGGATCTCGTCGGCCGACCTACGCCAGCAGCCGGATCGGCTCTCTTCGCCTTCACATCGGCCGGCTCGCCCGCATTCGCATGGCTCCAGGATTCCGGCGAGCTGCTTCGGTGGAATGGCCAGGGATTCCAACCCAGGTCAGTGAACGCCGCGGCTTTGAACGGCACCGTTATCTCTCTCTCCGCACCGGATTCGTCGACGGCGGCTTTTCTGGTTCAGCGAGGGACCGAGATCTGGCGCGTTGATATTTCCGTCTTGAACGATGCCGTGGTCTTCTCCGCCAACCTGCCCGGAGTCACTGCTCCCGCGCTGCTTTTCGATGACGGCACGGTTTTGTATGCAGGTGAATCTGCGCTCGTTCTGCGCAATGGGCAGGGTGTAGAGCGCGCCATCTCATTTTCCGGCACGGCAGCGCAGTTCACGCCGCTCCGGAGCGACTGGGTTCTCATCGATAACGGTCAGCCGCCCGCCCACCTCGCATTGCGCCTGAGCACCGGCGCGGTGTTCGAGCTTCCGGAGGTCACAAGGTGACCGCGCGCCTGCTCCTTGCCGCCGCGATATTCCCAATCGCCGCGCTGGCGCAGCTTGAGCTAACGCTATACGACCCATCATCGAATACCGAAACCCCGATGGGTAGCTCGTTCAACATCGGAACCGCGGCCGCTTGCCAGACGCTCTCATCGCCGGAGGTTCGCCTCCGCAACATCGGCCCCAACGCGATCGATGTCACCACTGTGGCGCCTTTGAACGGGGCCATCGTACTCAGCCAGTACCCGCTGCCTCCGTTCCAGGTTGCCAGTCAGAGTCTGCAGGCGTTCTATGTTGCGTTCACGCCGACAGGACCGGGTCCCGCAACGTCCACACTGACCGTCACCGGTAACGATGTCGTCACCTCCACGGTGTACAACCTGAGCGTGGCGTTGAGCGCAACCGGCGTTGCCGCGCCCACCCTCACCGACAGTGGCGGCAACAGCTACTGTCCCGGCGCTGAGATCTATATTGGCCGCACCCAGGTCGGTACCACACTCCAGACTTCCCTCACCCTGAACAACACCACCCCGAACGCCGTCACTGCTACAGTCTCCGGACAGGACTTCGGGCCCACGGGGCCGGTAACCGTCCTCGCGGGCGCTGTGCAGACGCTTCCGATTTCGTTCACGCCCTCGATTCCCAATACCGAAACCGGCACGCTTACCGTGAGCGGACTTGTCTACAACCTCACGGGCGTCGGTTTCGCTCAGGCCGTCACGACCCTTGATCTATCGCTGCAGCTCTCCTCAAACGCCGATCTGAGCAGTAACCAGGCAACGGTGTCGATTCCGCTTGCAAGCCCTGCGGCGCTATCGGACGTTGGCACGCTGACCCTATCGTTCCAGCCCGCGGGCAGCTTGCCGGACGATCCGGCCATCATGTTCATGGCCAACAGTAGTCGCACGGTGAGCGTTGAAGTGAGCCCCGGCGATACCGCGGTGCAATTTCAGGCGGGAAATGCGACGCAGTGTACTTTTCAAACCGGTACGACGGCAGGCACCATCACGCTCACGCTGAATCTCACCGTCAGTGGTGTGACGACGAGCACATCCAGCACCATCGCGCCAGCTCTCATTTCGCTCGATCTTTCGACCGCCGTTGCCGCAACCGATTCCATCCTGCTCAGCCTCTCCGGCTTCGACAACACACACGCGGCATCCGCGCTGGCCTTCACGTTCTTCGATACCACCGGCAAAGCCATTCCGCCCGGATTAATTCAATCGAACGTAGCCAACGCCTTCGCGAGTTATTACCAGGCCAATCCGCAGGCGGGCGGCACGTTCAATCTGCAGGCGACGTTCCCGGTTACCGGCGACATCACCCAGGTGGCCACCGTTCAGGTGAAGTTCACTAATCCTGCGGGCGTCACCACCACGTCGCTGCTGCCCGTGGATTGACCGGGTCAGTCTGGCGCACGGACACGCGGCGCAGCCGCGTTTCCCCCCAATGCTATCCTGAGAAGTACCGAAAACACACTGGCGTCGGTCTTCCGTGCGCGGGCGGCTGTAGCCATTTCCGAAAAACAACAACCATGAAGCTGTCTCTGTTTTGTTCCACCCTGCTGCCGCTGGCCCTGCTCGCTCAGAATCCACCGCCCGCGGCTCCCTCGGCTGCGCCCCCGTCGCTGGCCGCTCCCGCGACCCCCGCTCCGGCCACGGTGCCGTCCACGATGATTCCTCCCGATCAGGTGGTCCTCGTCATTGGCGATCAGAAATTCACTCGCGCTCAGTTCGAGCTGCTGATTCAGAAAGGCATGGCCGAGAAGATGTCGCAGACCGACCGGCGCAAGATGGCCGTCGGCGTCGCCAGTGTCATCACGCTGGCCGCCGAGGCGCGCCGTCAGGCTCTCGACCAGACGCCGTACGCCAAAGAAAACATCGACATCGTGACCGATCAGTGGCTGGCCAACGATCTGGTAACCAAAGAAGTCGCCAGCAAGCCGCTCGATGACGCCACGCTCAAGGATTATTACGACAAACACCAGGCGCAGTTCGACGAGGTGACGGCCCGGCATATTCTGATTCGCGTACACGGCGCCAAAGTTCCGATCCGCCCCGGCCAGAAGGATCTCACTGCCGAGGAAGCTCTGGCAAAGGCGCAGGACCTCAAGAAGCAGCTCGATGCCGGCGCCGATTTCGCGGCCCTCGCCAAAGCCGAATCCGACGACACGGGCTCGGCCAAGAACGGCGGCCTGCTCCCGGTTTTCAAACGCGGCAGCATGATGCCGGAATTTGAAAAAGCTGCCTTCGACGCCGAGGTCGGCAAAGTCACCGATCCGGTGAAAACAATTTTCGGCTACCATCTCATCCTGGTCACCGACCATAAACTGAAGCCCCTCGATGAAGCCAAAGTGGATATCGAGCGCCAGTTGAAGCCGCAGCTTGAGAAGGACTACGTCGAAAAGATCAGGACGCGGACGCCGATCACCATTGATGAGGCTTACTTCGGCAAGCCCGAAGCGCCCGCGCCGACGCTGATGAAGTAGCCGCCGCCATGGCCGGCCGTATTCCGATCGCCCTCACCATCGCGGGTTCCGACCCGAGTGGCGGAGCCGGGATTCAGGCCGATCTCAAGACCTTCCATCAGTTCGGCGTTTACGGCGAGGCGGTGATCGCCACCGTCACCGTGCAGAACACCACGCGCGTCGAGCGCTTGGAATCGCTGTCGCCGCAGTTGGTCATCAACCAGATTCGCGCAGTGGTCGAGGACATTCCCCCTGCGGTGGTGAAGACCGGGGCGTTGGGCTCGGCGGCCAACGTACATGCTGTCGCGGAACTGGCTCGCGAGTTCAAATTCCCGCTGGTGGTTGATCCTGTGTTGATGAGCACCCACGGAACACCACTGCTCGCCGAAGATGCCTTGCGCGACGAGCTGCTCCCACTTGCTACGCTGATCACGCCGAACCTGCAAGAGGCGTCCGCGCTGAGCGGTCTCGCCGTAAGCGATGTTGACGGCATGCGCCTCGCGGCTGAACAAATCGCGGCTCTGGGCGCGAAGGCCGTGCTGGTGAAGGGTGGCCATCTGCCCGGAACCGCGTTCGACATTCTGCTCTTTGAAGGCCGGTGGTTCGAGTTCCCCGCCGATCGGATCGACACCCGCCACACTCACGGCACCGGTTGCGCCTATTCAGCCGCTATCGCCGCCGAACTCGCCCTCGGCTGCGACCTGCCCGACGCTGTCCGCCGCGCCAAACAATGGATCACCGAAGCTATCCGCACCGGCCCAGGCCTTGGCTCAGGCGCTGGCCCTATCAATTATTTCGCGGTAGTTGTTCCTTGAGCCGCCTCAAATAGCGCACGCCCCACCACTCATTCAGTGCCCAAATGAACGCGAACGTGGCGGTGACCGAGCTGAGTTTCACGGCCAGCACCCACGCCTGCTCGTGTGTCCGCAGTGAAGCTCCCACCATCCCTATCGCCATGCCCACCCAGATGGGCAGCAGATACCAATACTTCACGTTACGCAGCAGACGAATCTGCCGGTCGTAATTCTCCGCCAGCAGTGATGAGTACGCCATCACGCTCGCCGTGCGATCCGGTTGTCCCGGCCCCTTGCCGAACCGCAGAATGTAGAACGCGATCCAGATCCCGCTCAGCGCGGTAATCGTCCAGCCAATGCGTTCGATGGATCCGGGTGCCCGCCAGGCGAACCACCCGAAGAATATCGTCACCGCCGCCGCCGCCAGGCATTCCCGCGTATTGCGGATGGCGATCTGGCGGTCCATCTTTCGGGTCTTTTCAATTACGAGTGTCAACATGTCTTCTCCTGTTCTGGCGGGATCGCCCGCTGGCTGCTGCCACAGATCCCGAAGTTCATCGTTGGAGTTCATGGGTCAGCCTTTCTCGGATGCGCGAGAGCCGGGTAGCAATGGCCCCCGGCGTCGCTCCGGTCACTTCGCCGATCTCGCCATGACTGAGACCTTCCAGGTGCAACGTCATCGCCTGACGGTCGGCGTCCGGCAGTTCGCGGATAAGCGCCATCAGAATCTGCCGCCGTTGCTGCCGGATCAGACGCTCGTCCACGCCCGCCGCGCCAGCCACATGATCATGGTCGAGCGCCGCCTCGCTCCGCGCTCTCCGCCGCACCCGCGCCGCTCTGGTGATCGCTGTGTTGTGGGCGATCCTGTACAACCACGTGCGTTCGCTGGATTCGCCGCGAAAACGAGGAATGGCCTGCCAGATGGCCGTGGCAATCTCCTGCACCAGGTCGTCGCGGTCAGCGGAATCGCTGAGATACGCGGAAGCCAGCCGAGCCAGCGCCCCTTGGAACTCTTCCATGAGCCTCAGGAAAGTCTCGCGCGCAGCGGCCTCAGTCATGGCTCTCGATCAGGTAGTCCCGCACCGCAACCAAACATTACATCGTAAGTTGCAGATCTGTCTCCATTCCTCGATACACTTGAAAGCTGATGGTCCCTACAAAACTCGCAATCGTGCACGTGAGCGCACTCGCGTTCGCCGGCCTTTGTCCCGCTCAGGACGCGGCGCCTCGGGACTCGGGTGTAGCCGGCCCAACAGCCGTCGCATCGAATGCCGAAGCAAGCTACTGTTTCGACCGCGTGCGCGGCAACAATCCCGAACGTCTGCCGCCTGCATACCTGGTGCTTAAGCTCCACGTCAAGGTTTCGTATCACAACCCCGGAACCCGCCCTCTGATTCTGCCTCTCCAGCGAGAAAGAACCATCTACACGGGGCTCAAGCCAGAAGAGATGAAGGTATTCAAACCGCGGTTCAGTTTGCTCCAGCCAGCCTTCAAGGAAATGAAGCGCCTTCCGGCCGACGTCAGTCCGGACAGTCCGGTGGATCCGAAAAACGATGTCTTTACCGTGATTCCCGCCGGTGGCGAAATGACACCGCCACTGTCGGAGGAGGTTACCCTACCGGTGACCCACAAGTCTCCTTTCAAGGAGTCTCCCGATCTGCGGGGCGACAGGGTCTACGTCAAGTTACGGTTCGTGCAGCTGAGATTGTCCGCCGCGCTTGCGACGGATTTGGCCGACCGGTGGGCGCGCTTTGGTGTGCCCTGGACCGGCACCCTGACCACTAACCTCATTGCCGTCGACGTTCCGGCGAAGCCGAAAGACCCGGGTCCCTGTAAAGACGATCTGAAACCGGCTCACAAGGTTGTGGGCATCCAAGACCAGAAATGATTCAGGCGCAAAAGCCCTTCGCCCAGCCCCGTCTCCCGGGTCTCATACCAAACATAGGCTTCGGTAATATCGAGTTCCGCTTCCGGCGCATGAACCAGGTCAGCGCCCATGTCGGGCGAGCCGTACACGCCGGAACGGAGGGTGTGTCACACTTCTCAGCACAACCTGGAAAGGTAGAATATAGGCTTTATGATTGGCGACAAGCGGTTCTTGAAGACGATCAGGGTTCGGAACATGCTTTCGTTTGGCCCCGAAACACCTGATCTGGAATTGCAGTCGTTGAACGTCCTGATCGGTCCGAATGGTTCCGGGAAATCGAACCTCATTGAATCTATAGCACTTCTGCAAGCAGCGCCCGGTAATCTCCTCGATCCGATACAGGCCGGGGGGGGCATAGCCGAGTGGTTGTGGAAGGGTTCGAATACACCAACCGCCGAAATAGACGTTACCGTCTACAACCCTCACGGCAAGATGCCCCTGCGGCACCGGTTGGCGCTCACGATGGTCGGACAGCGTGCTGAGCTAATTGACGAGGCGATAGAGAACGAGCATTCTGCCTCGGGCGAGGACGATGTTTACTTCTACTATCGCTATCAAAACGGCCATCCTGTCTTGAACGTACGGCCTAGCGTCGGCTCGGGCGGATTTGCCCCACGTAAACTGCAACGTGAGGACCTCCCGCTCGATCAATCCGTCTTATCCCAGCGCAAAGATCCTGATCAGTACCCGGAAGTGACCTACCTCGGCAATCAGTATGGATGGAAGGATCAAGCTCTTTCGTGAATGGAATCTTGGCCGCAACACTCAGCCCAGAAAACCACAGCAGACCGACGTTCTATCCGATTTCCTGAAAGAAGATGCAGCAAATCTGGCGTTGGTGCTTAACGATCTGGAGCATCGTTCCAGCCTCCGAAGAGACCTCGTCGAGAAGCTGAAGGATGCCGATGCCTCGATCGAAGATTTCTCGACGAAGGTGCTCGGAGGGACAATCCAACTGTTCCTGCACTATTCTGGCCTGAAGTCCCCTGTCCCCGCTACGCGCCTTTCCGATGGAACCGTGCGGTACTTGTGCCTGCTGGCTGTTCTATGTCATCCTTCGCCGCCCCCACTGATCTGTCTCGAGGAGCCCGAGCTCGGCCTGCATCCGGATCTATTGCCGGGTCTCGCCGATCTTCTCATCGACGCCTCGAATCGCATGCAGCTGATCGTCACGACCCACTCAGATGCTCTGGTCGATGGCTTGTCCAAGGTACCCGAGACAGTCATCGTCTGCGAGAAGCGGGATGGCTGCTCGCAGATGGGAAGACGGACCACGACCGAACTTACTAAGTGGCTGAATGAGTATGGCCTCGGCCAGCTTTGGCGCCGCGGCGAGATCGGTGGGAATCGCTGGTGAGCGTTAGACTCTACGTTGAAGGTGGGGGCGACCACAACAAGGCACTGCAAACGCAGTGCCGTAAAGGTTTCTCCGAGTTTATCCGCAACGCCGGGTTTGATAGACGAATGCCGAGGATAGTGGCGTGCGGTGGTCGAAGGCAGGCATACGACAGTTTTCGGACAGCCAACGAAGGAAGCGCGGCGGGCATGACTCCACTCCTACTGGTCGACAGCGAAGCACCAGTTACGTCAGGGGATCCGTGGGACCACGTGAAGAATCGCCTGGTGATAGTTGGGACCGCCCCCGCAATTCGTCTGACGATCAGCTCCACTTCATGGTGCAGACGATGGAGGCTTGGTTCTACGCCGACAAGGACACGTTGCGGAGTTACTTCGGTCAGGAATTCAGGCTGACCGCACTCAGTCAGCGAGACGACATCGAGAACATCCCGAGAGCCGATGTGATCTCCGGGCTGGTGAGCGCTACTCGACCTTGCGAGAGCAAAGGAGAATACTCGAAGGGCCAGCACTCCTTCCAGATCCTCGAATTGCTAGACCCATCAAAGGTGCGGGCCGCATCCCCTTATGCCGATCGGTTGCTGAATGTGCTCGACCGATTGTCCTGAACGTAGGGGCTATTTCCCCGCATCCGGGACCAAACTCCCATAGTCTCCCTCAATACTTCGGCATGCTGGGGTCCACCTTATCGCTCCACGCGAGGATGCCGCCCTTCATGTTGCGCACGTTCCTGAACCCGGCCTGGCGGAGGAACTCCACCGCCTTCGCGCTACGCCCGCCCATCTTGCAATGCGCCACAATCTCCGCCGAC
>Ga0187851_10002472_pt1 | contig 16289 bp, 12 predicted proteins | sample June2016WEW_6_10_FD_132997 | JGI IMG/M metagenome (GOLD analysis project Ga0187851, IMG submission 132997) | Peatland microbial communities from SPRUCE experiment site at the Marcell Experimental Forest, Minnesota, USA - June2016WEW_6_10 | ecosystem: Environmental > Terrestrial > Soil >...
AATACTTTCTTGGTTCTGGACCATCTATTTTCATTCTACTTCTCAATTTTCCGGTTTAATCATCAATGCATTTGCATCTTTGTCCGCTATGTTAATGTGATTCCAGGGGTTTAATCGGCGCCACCAAGATATCTTAATAGAATTTTTGTCGGCTGTGCCTTCCGTTTTGTATGCAGACGACTGTTTTTGAGCTTGCTGCAGTAAAACATGAAGTTCCTGGACTTCCCGGCGGCGGGCATCCAATTCGGTCTGAAGAATCGATATTGTTTTCTTCATTGCCTCAATTGTCTGGACCTCTGAAGCGGTCTCTTCTTTTTTTTCTTCAGAATCTGACGCTGCAACGACAATATTATCCGGTATCTCCACCATATATATTTCGCCATGGGGAGAAGGGACTTTACGCGCTTTTAATTCCCCTTTGCTAATACGCCTGCGAATGGTATCAACTGACACGCCAAGGGTATTCGCAGCTTCAATAATCGGAACCTCTTTTACACAACTTGCTTCCACTTATGTCTCCTGAATGTTATTTAAATTCGTCTAAAAGTGCTGCTACTTATTCCATGAATTGAATGATGGCGCTTTTTGTGCCTGTTTCTGCGGAGCAGGGGCTGTGGTTGCGGCATGATGGGTAAATTGTGCCTGACGCAAGAAAGCCGGCACATCCATCTGTTCTTCACCTTCACTCTTTAATTCTTTAATGTAACCATTCATTTCGGCTTCATTGACTTTGTTGCCGGTCAAAGGTGAAATCTCGAAACCTGTGGCAATCAGGGTTATCTTAATATCTTTGTCCATCAGATTGTCCCGGACAACACCGAAGATAATATTGGCATCCGGGTCAACTGCCTGTTTAATGATTTCGGCAGCCTGATTGACCTCAAATAGTGACAGATTGTCGTTACCGACCACGTTGAACAATACGCCTTTGGCTCCAGATATCGATACATCGAGTAACGGGCTGCCTAATGCAGATTTGGCGGCATCTACAGCACGGTACTGGCCGCTGCCTTTCCCGATTGACATCCAGGCCGGGCCGGCATCTTTCATGATGGCGCGGACATCGGCGAAGTCCAGATTAATCATACCGGGGACGGTAATAACCTGAGCGATAGCTCTTACACCATTTGAGAGTACTTCATCAGCCAGTCTGAATGCCTCATCCACACCGGTCTTCTGGTCGCACATGGTGAAGAGCCGATCGTTCGGGATAATAATCAGAGTATCGACTAACGGCATTAACGTTTTGATGCCCTCTTCGGCCACTGCCATGCGGTGTGAACCTTCAAATCCGAAAGGTTTGGTGACAACCGCAATTGTTAACGCACCACTTGCCTTGGCAATTTCGGCGACTACGGTGGCAGACCCTGTCCCTGTGCCACCGCCCATGCCGGCAGTAATAAATACCATTTCAGCTCCGGAGACCACTTCTTTGATTTCATCCCGGTTTTCTTCAGCGGCTTTTTGTCCCACATGGTGGTCTCCACCAGCACCCAGGCCCCCTACCAGTTTTTCTCCTAATTGAATTCTGACGGGTGACTCGGCCATCGCCAGAGATTTGGCGTCAGTATTCATCGCGATGAAATCCACTCCATCAACCCCGTCGCGGACCATGCGGGTAACCGCATTGGACCCGCCACCTCCCAAACCGACAACTTTTATTCTCACCGAGCTAGCGGAAAAATTTGATCTTGCCATTTTAATATCTCCTCCTGTTTACTTCTTGTTTGTCTGATTCTTTAGCTATTATGCACATTCAAAATATCAGATAAATTACTCGAACCAACGATATTTTACTTCTGTCCTTATTTAACACTCGGCTTCATTCCCCAAAGTAAAAGTCCTAAAGCGGTAGCATAAGCCGGGTCGTTCAATCGTTCATCTCCATATACGTTCTGAGGTTTCCCAACTCTTACCGGCATTTTTAGAATTCCTTCACCAAATTGAGCAATGCCAGCCAAATTGGAGCTTCCGCCTGTAAGTACTAATCCGCCTGGCGCTAATGCTTTTTGTTCGCCATTCGGCAATTCCAAGGCAATCAGCCTTAAGAGTTCGTCCATGCGAGCAATAATAATGTCACGTAACCCTTTATACGAAATGTTGTGACCATTCTGAGCAATTGCATCATTGTCTACGTTTTCGTCATCACGAGCGATGACTGTACCATATTTCTTCTTCATTTCTTCTGCTACATCGAAAGGCAGTCCTAATCCGATACTGATATCCTTGGTTAATTGATAACCGCCAACGGGAATTACAGCAGTGTGCCATACACTTCCATCTTTAAATACAGAGATATTGGTAACTCCGCCGCCAATATCGGCCAGAATGGTGCCCATTTGCTTGTCATCTTCGGTCAAGCAGGCTTCGGCACTAGCTAAGCCATTGAAAACCAGGTCCTCGACATCGACTCCCACCCCACGGACGCATTTGACGAGGTCTTGAACAGCCGTAACCCCTGCTGTGATGATGTAAGTTTCCGCATCCAATTGAAAACCGTGCATTCCGACAGGGTTTAACACCCCATCTTGCCCGTCGACCATATATTGACGCGGGATTAAATGCAGAATTTTTTGATCACTGGCGACTTTAATACTTTGACCGACTTGAAGTACTCGGCGTAAGTCGTCAGGCCGCACGAGGTGGTCACTACGTGTCAGCGCAACGATTCCTTTGTTAACATGGCCCGTGATGTGGTGTCCTGTCACACCCACGTAGACAGAGTCAATCCGGTAACCGCTTGATTGTTCTGCAATTTTTATCGCACTACGGATGCTTTCCTTGGCTTCGTCAATGTTAATTATCATGCCTTTGTGCATTCCTTTAGAAGGCACACATCCTATTCCGGCAACACGCAGTTGGGCATTTTCGCCAACTTCAGCAATCAAAGCACAGACTTTAGTAGTACCGGCATCTACTGCTGAAATTATCTTTTTTTTGCTCATAAATCTTCTCCTGTTTGTACCTGTTAGTAATTTACGAGATCTTCTTCATTAATCCTGGCGTGCGGAAATCTGCGGGAAGGATGATTGAAGCATCTCGATGTTGTGGCGGCTTAATGGGTTAGATTGAAAGTCTTCGAAATGAAGTTTGGCTGGCTTTCTCAGTAAAGATGATGTCCGGGACTTGGGGTTATTTAAATAAGGGCTTCATCAATTTGGTCCCAACAAAGCCACTCATAATTATTTTTATCCTCTAATTTTATGATAATTCGTATTTAGCTCATGTCAAGAGGGGAAATTAAAAGTCGTCCACCGAAAGTTGTATTGCTGGTTATATTATAAAAACTATATAAACAAGGATGTCCCCCAATCGGCATTTGAAGGACACAGATTATAATAGAAAGAACCTATCATAAAATGTTAGAGACACCTAGAACCACTTCCAGGTAAATCCGCATTCAAAAATTTTGTCTCGTAGGCCGGAAGTTGTGTTAGAGTCAATCGCTACCTGAAACACAATGTTTCGAAACATGGTTGGACGGCTTCATTTTCCTTGCTCAGGGTTTGGTTGGATTCTTTGACGGTTTTTACCTCTTATCGGCAATAAAAGACAAGAGTATTCCTACTTAATCTCCTTACCCTTTGGTTAAAATAGACTATTCTCTTAATCGGAGATCAAAAAAGGTATATTTTTTAAAACCTACAATCTATTTTGGATAATTCTTCCCGTTAAGTTCTTCTAAAAGTCTGTCGATTACTTTATTTTTTATATCATCCGGATTTTTGAATTCTACTAGTGGTACGGCCATACTTAATCGAAAAACTCCTTCCTCCCATTCTTTCGGGTTCTTCTGATTGTAAAGGTATTTATAAAATTTCCCATCAGGGTTAAGTTTTGATTCAAGATGATCTGTTATCCATGATAGAGAGTCGTAGTCAACCGAAAGCTTGCCGTGTATAAATTGATAAAAACCGCAGGTAAACCAAGGTTCCTCAAAACCTTGCCAATAAATCTCGGGGTCCAGTAAGACACCTGTATAGACCAAAATATCAGCAAATTCCTCATTGATGTAAAATCGCGATACAAGCCTCGGCATCCATTTCTTGGGTTGATTAAAATCACTTGTAACGTTGAACGACTTACTCGACGGTAAAGCATTATTCCACCCATTTTGGCCGAGAAGACCTTCGGTAGTGATCATAAGTAAAGATACCTGTTCAAAAAATTTCCGAGTTTCTCTTAATCCTTCGAGAATTTCCTGACCAATTGTATTCATTTTATCCATACCTCCATCCAATATTAGATTTTCTTTTTAAAGAAATCCAATTGTAAACAGATTTATCCTCAAAATTATATGAGGCCATATTGATCGAAAGCCAGTTGAATGAAATCCGCGGGATAGTGAAAAGCCAAGATGAAACTTTTGAGATGATATGGCGCGGGCTATCGAATCCTTCAAAATAAGTTAAATCCATTCGATGGAGAATTGAATTAAGATCATTCAGCATATTTCGATATCCTGGGGAAATATCCTGCGCCTCCAAGAGCAAGTCATTACTGCTCAGTATCACAGGCAATTTACGCCAAGTAGTCCAAAAGAAACTGTTACTACAACTTTCTTGCGTTTTTTCGTATAACTCATTGATGGCATCTAGAATGTCTTGCGATGGGAAGCACCAATCCGCGGTCACATATATTAGAGCATAATATTCCGTGGGCAACTTCCGAGCTTCACTCATCAGAATTTGCATTTCGCGGGCGAGTTGGTCATTTGGTAAAGCTGCCGTGGAAGATGAATCCGCGAATGAGGATTTACCTGAGAGGTATTTTGATTCAATTAAAATCAAACATCTTGAATACAAGGAGGTGGTTAGCGTAATTAATAGATCAGGCTCTCCCCCGAGCATAGTGTCCGTACGCGCGTACCAAGGCCAAAATTTAAACGAAGTCTCAACTATTTCGCCAATATCTGGAATTGGATGGCCATTAACATCCTGAGCGGTTGCAAGAAATTGTTTTAAACCAAGAGATGGAGGCAGATATTGCCATACTCCAAAAACATTGCTGGTTAGCAAATCCTCCATATCTTCTTCAGAGCGTTTAAATTTATTATTTAGTTGGGCGACGAACATGTTCGCCTCCTCAGGTAGTTATTTAACTAGGTATTGGATTATTAGATAAGAACTAACGGTTCATTATTCCAAATTAACTTTTCTGCACGTAAATTTTTCTTAATAGGCAACCTGCTCCCCTACAACCATCAGTCATCCCATTATCGGTATTGTCTTTTTTGTGCTTGATTTATTTTTTGAGATAATTCTTCATTTAATGATATTAATCTTAGTTCTATTAGAAAGTCTTGCAAACAAGACGAATACCAATTGGCACTTTCAAAATGTTTTTTGGCCACTTCGTCTGAGAATAGCAATATTTTCTGAAATTTCCGACCAAGTCGTTTCTCACAAAATAACATTTTAAGAACGTCCGTCATAATTTTATCCGGCTGGGAGCCTTTAGGTTTTCCGATATGTGCCCAAGCCTCGCATAAGACCGGTGGATTTTCGGAATATCCATCTATCTGGACACTACAGGTACCCAATGTAATATTTTGACTTTTTAGTTTTATCCCCAATTCTAAAGAGAGTGCATTAATTAGTTCTTGCCCTGCTGACTGTTGTTCTTCACTATTAGAAGGGTGTTCTGCCAATTTCTTCACCTCATACACCTTTTAAACTTCATTCCCGTAGTAGTTAATGACCTTGACCGTCTATATCAGCCAACATTTTAGGTAACAATGGAGGGTCATGGCAAATCACAAACTCCCATGTACCCAAACGTCCCCAATTATTTACAGCGGTAATCCAGCGCTGGGCTGCCTGGTGCTTTTGCTTATCCTGATCATCTTCCTCGCCTTTCATTTCCAAAATTAAGGTTTTTCCATTCGTAAGCTTTACAATATAATCTGGTTCGTATTGGCGTGCAACACCCTCATATTCGTAAGGCATCAGCAAAAAAGGCCGGTCGTTACGCACGTAGCAGATAACATGGTCCTTTTGTTGCTCTAAGTGAAAAGCGGCTGTCTGCTCCCAAGTACTATCAAGAACAACAGCACTGACGTGAGACCGCTGAGTGGTGTGAACGTTGCGTTTAGTAGTAAAATCTACGCTGGCAGTAGAGCCAATAGGTTTGTAACGGTTCATGATCGGTAGAAGTGGCATTTCTCCTTCCACTTCGTTAGGCACGATAGCGTCAAGTAAACGCTCTTTCATTCGACGAACATATTTCTCTAGACCAAGCTCGGAAGGGTTGACTCCCCGAAAGTCCACTTTCTCGTTAACGTACCGACGTACAATGCGAAGGACCTGCGGGAATAGTTCATGACGGGCCAAACCACGCATGCGGGCGCTACCGCGAACTGGTGCTTGTGAGCCTTCGCCAACGAGTGACGCAACAATTTGCCTGGCGATCTCAAATTCGATCTGTTGAAGATGGTAATTGGCATAATACTCAGCTCGATTGTGTTCAATATAACCACCAATACCCCCACCAAGTGCCCCACCTTCTAGATGGTCTGTAACAATGCGTAGGAAAGTAGCGGTTGGCGTCTTTTCAGGCTCAAAAGGCAGTCTCTCTATTTTGGAGAAGTCAGCTTTGACCGAAGGTTTATCCAATGAGTAAACGAAGCCTTCGACAGATGGAAAACGTATTTCCAAGGCAGCCCGCTCAGGAAGAGCATAAACGTGATTTACTTGAACATCGACCGGAGTGCGGGACGTTTTACCTTTATATGGAATTACCGAAAAGGGGATTCCATAAACATCCACATATTCCTCAGGAAAGAGTTCGGTCTGCGGGTCAGGGGTATAATTCATGCGGCGTAATCCACGTCCAACAACCTGTTCACACAGAAGTTGACTGTCAAAAGCTCTAATTCCAAGAATATGTGTTACATTACTAGCGTCCCAGCCCTCATTCAACATAGCCACGGAGACCACACAGCGGACATCCTGTCCGGGTCTACCGACTTTACCGACGGTGTTAACGATCTCCCGTAACTCCCTTGCCGCCTCATCACGCGTAGCATCCGGGTCTTCACTCTCAACTTTTTCAAGGCGTTTGCTATCGATACGGATGGTCCGAAGTTGTCCCTTATCATTTTGAAAAAGCTCAGGAAAAATTGTACCGGAGCCATAGCTGACTCTCGTTCGACGACGTTTTGGTGTTGACAATGATTCTTCACTGTTTTCATCAGTATCTTGGGTAATGTCTTCAACTTCTGTCTGACCTGAAATATTTTCAAAAAATACCTGAGCGATATCGGTATTATCGCAAACTACGATCATAACAGTTGGCGATTTAAGGGCTGTATCGCTGGATTGCAAAACAGCTTCAAAGGTCTTCTTATATTCGCCAGCCAATTGGACCAGGGCGTCCTGGGCTCGTTCCCAGACTACTTCCGGTTTGGGACGTTTGTTGGAAAGGCGCTGAGACGCAGCTAGGTCTTTGGTGATATTGCGCCAGAGTCGAAAGTATTTAGGATCAGGCTGGCCGGTGGTGTCACTAACAGGTAAGCGCGGAATCTTAGTAATTCCACTCTCAATAGCATCTACTAGGCCGAAATCACTGACAATCCAGGGAAAGGGTTCACCTTCGGGGTAACCGCTGCCTTTCAAGAAAAAGGGAGTGGCAGAAAGATCCATGCAAAACTTAATGCCACAAGCTTTATTAATGCGATCCAGCCCTTGAATCCAAACCGTAGCCAGTTCTCGATCTTTCTTAGCCTCTGTATCCGTGGTCTTGGCCTCATTTTCAGGAACTGGAGCCGGCCTATAAGCATGATGACCTTCATCGTTAAAAACCATAAGTGGGCCGCGATCAAATAGTTCTCCCAAGCGATTGCGGGCAAAAGCGTCATCCGTTTCTTCACCTTTTTTAACTACGGCATAACTTTTCCCACCTTCGCTATGCTCTGACTCAGGTGCAAAATAATGCCAATTAGTGACAACGACTTTTCCGGTGCGTAAAAGGTCGCGGTATTGAGGTGGAACAAGATCGAATTGTGTATAATAATCATCAGCCTGAATATCCGTGCGCAAGACTTGCAGTCTTTCCTTAATAGTAAGGTTAGGACAACAAACAAGTGCGGCATTGGGGAAACGATCATCACTGGGAACACGTGCTCGGTTACAGAAAGACCAAGTGATTAGCATGGCCATTACTATGGTCTTACCACTGCCTGTAGCCATCTTGCAGCCCATGCGCGAAATTGCCGTATATCCGACATTAAAGGGTTGATCGAGCAAGGTAGCGAAATCGTAATCAGCAAAATCAGGATTCCAGCGTGGTTTGCCGCGACTACCGTCTCGGCGGAGACCGCGAATTTCGTTCAAAAATATAATAGTCTCCGCTGCTTCCATCTGGCAGAAGAACAAACGACGCGGTCTGTCCTTGCGCCACCAATGGCGAAGCAAATCTTTGGTGACGTTGGTAGCGCCTTCCCAATTAGTGTTGCGCCAGCGTTTGACATCATTACGCAGTTTATTGACAAGTACGAGTTCACGGCGGCCTTCATCCAGCTCGAGGCGGATTTCGTCGCCGCGCGAGTCCTGATAGTGTAAAGGCAATTTCTGACTTTTTATTTCATCGGTGCTAAGTTTATACCAATAGGCGGCGGGACGCCGCCCGGGTTGAGGATGAGCTTTTCCCGTTGCTCTATCATATTCCCAATATTTGTCCGGTTCATAATAAGGCTTACAGATAACTGGGCTTTCAACCGGTTGAATAAGTACTGGTTCAGGCATAATCTTCCTCCAGCTGGTGGACCCGCAAAACCTCATTACCACGAGGATCTATCACTTTTACGGCAACGCGTTTGTGCTGTCCTGCAGGAAATGGTAAAGATGTCGTACCTGAAAGAGCGGTCAGGACATTCTCATCCAAAGTACCACCCAAAGCCTTACCGAGTTTTTCCCAAGCGCTTCTATCCGGGAAAAAGGCTTGGCAAATACAGAAGCAACGTCCGTCATAGTCGCTATCCAAAAACCAGGCAGCCACTTTTTCAGCACCGGCTGATTTAACTGAGTTCGTTACCGGATCATAGATATCCACACCTTCCATATGAATAAGGTATTGCTTATCTTTGGTCTGCTCGACTCTGGTTCGGGGTGAACCGGAGACAGTGAAAAGTTGGCTGGAAACGGTTGTTTTTAATAAATCACCCATATTAACGTCAGGGCGAATCTGGGCCATATGGATACGTAACTTAGGGTCAGGATCCTCCTGAATAGTTGCCTGGGCTGCACCATCAAAACTAAAAGCGGCGAAGACCAGGTCATCAAAACCCCGCCGCGCGGCAATTCGTATACCATCTTCAACCATAGGAGCAATTAGAGGCCCATATTGAGGGCCGAACATAACACCTACTCGACGCTCGTTTTTATCGTCAGCCCAAATACCAGAAGCATGCAACGCAGAGCCGTCGGACAAAGTCTCTAAGGTAATGAACTTGATCATCTTATTATTCGGGAAGAGCACTCCGTCCTCCCGTAACAGTCTTATCATCCGATCAAGATAGGCTTCGGAATTCTGAGCCTCAGTTTGGACATTGCCTTCTCCATCACTGAAGGTTTCCATTGGCTCGAGGGCACCTCCAATAGGCGACTCTTCTTGCTCACCGTTGTCAATACTCTCTTCAGCCGGAATGATACCTTCCATTGTAAAGGGGCCTGACACTCTGACTTGGCCTTTTTCAATGAATGGTTGGTCAACCAACTCCTCCTGATCGGCTCGCGCTGTAATGCAAGCATTGATTTCGTCCATCTTTTGACGCCAAGACTTGCGATACTCGGTCAAAGTTTCTTTTAGAGGTTTTGGCCAGTCAGGATCAGTATCATATGGCACTTCCCACTCTTGCCATTCTTTTTCCGGCAACTGCCAACGACGTGCATCAGCATCAGTTAGAGATTTCTTGCCTTCGCGTTTTTGTTTATCTTCATATTTTGCCAATAATTTGAAACGAATTTCTTTGGTAACACTTTGTTTTAAGGCATGGTTCAGTTCATCCAGTTTTTGAAAAAGAACTGGCTCCCATTTGTCATAGATGGGATCAAGAGCCTGATTCTGTACAATGTTTTTTAACATCACATGGGCAACTGTTTTGTATGCAAAAGTGCAAGATCCCTGAATCTGTCCTTCTGGGTCAGTTAACCAGGGACCACCCGGATTGCGTTTAACATCTTCGGCGCTGGTAGGGTGCAACTTGTAATATTCGTATTTAGCAGTCAACAATCGTTGACGGGAAACAGCTAGAGCTACACGACTAACGTCAATAGTAATCCAGCGACGACCCCACTGTTCAGCAACATAAGCTGTTGTACCAGAACCACAGGTGGGATCGAGTACAAGATCCCCTGGGTCAGTGCACAATAACATACAACGCTCAATTACCTTAGTCGAAGTCTGAACTGTATAAAGACTTGATTCGCTGGCAAAGCCACTTGGCATTGTGTCAGTCCATAAAGCTTTAACAGAGATAAACCCGAAATCATCTTGATATTGTTTGCGACGTAAAGTCTTACCTAAACCAAATAAACGATTAGCTCTAGCAAGTCTCTTCATTCCGTCAGGATTAGTTCTCCAAAAATAACCCACTGGGGGTACCCATTGAGCCCCTTCGAAATCAATAGGGAAACGTGATTTTTCACTACCGCTATCATTGTATAAGCCTTGAGGAATGAATGGCTGCCATTTTTCATCAATATCCCAGGTTTCTTTTTCTGACCTGGTCAAACTTCGGCAGAACCCAGTTTTGTCTTCAATCATCGTGAACATTTTTTCACTTGTATAGGCGCTTCTTTTAGTCATCAATTGACGATATTTAAGGTTTGTAATATCTTTTGCATACCAAATTATAAAATCGGTAGTGGTATCAAGATATTCACTGCCCTTACCTGTTGTTTTTACGAACTCGATAATCCGAACAAAATTCTGCGCACCGAATACTTCATCCAACAATGAACGAACCCGATGTAAGTTTTCATCTGAGATTTGAACGAAGATACATCCAGTATCCGCTAAGAGTTCTTTGCACAAAAGCAACCGGTCGCGAAGATACGACAAATAGGAATGAACGCCCATTGTCCAAGTATCTCGGTAGGCTTTTACCATCTCCGGCTCGCGTGTGAGGTCTTGATCTCTATCTTTAACATCACGATGACCGACTTCAGGCTGAAAATTGCTGGCATATTTGATCCCGTAGGGAGGATCCATGTAGATCATTTGTACCTTACCAGTTAAAGCCTCACGGCGAGCTAACGATGCCATAACAGCGAGAGAATCACCCAAAATCATGCGATTGGTCCAATCCATTGGATGTTTATAGAACTGGACCGCTTCGCGATATTCCTGTTCGGGTTCAGCGAAAAGGCTACGCTGGATATCCTGCCGTTTGGCTACACGTAAAATAGCCTGCGTGGAAATCCGCTCGTGCAGATGCAGAGCTACCGGATCTGCAACACACCACTGCTGTTCTTTCTTACCTGCCCACTCTAACCACGGCTCATGGTTACCTAGAGCCTCGTGGAGCAGTTTTAATTCAGATGGTTCCAGTTTCCTTTTACCTGCCAGCGCTATTAGGTCAGTAATCCCGTCTGGCTTACCTGACGCGTCAAACCTCAACACCGGAGAAAGGTGAGGATTATAAGCGAACTTAATTTGTTTCTCTCTGGCAATTTGACCACGGGCAGCGAGTCCTGCCGGTGGGATGTTCAACCTAGTAACATTTTTATGGCGGTAATCAACAACGTTTTCGTCGGTTAGACTATCATTACCTTTTCGCCTGCTCATGAATCCTCCCTGATACTGGTATCACGGGGCAACTTAATTCTCTGTATATAGCCCCACTGGGTAATAAATAGATTAATAATTTTTAGTTGTATCGTTTGAGATCGACTGTTCCAAAACCAAATCATTTTGGTTAGGCTGATTATACAACGAATTTTCACTTCATACAAGACACAACAATTCGGAGCAGAAGATACCCATGCTTAGAATTGTTGGGAGTGATAAAAAGGAGAAGCAGAAAAATACTTATGATATTGGCCAAATTAAATAGTACCCCAAAGGTAACAAACAAAATGACTGTGGTCATAGTGGGCTGAACGCGAAGTAACTTACGTGTTTCTATTGTTGCCATCGTAACCCTCTCAAAATTGGTTGATTTAAGTTTAATATGAGTCTATACTAGAAATAAACTCGTGTCGGTTGCATTTAGTTCCCGAAAGTTCCGTATTTGGGAGAGTAGAATTGGACCAATCTGATGAGAATGATGGAATTCAACTCGGAGCGATTTTCCGGACTCTAAAAAAGACTCAGGACGCGATGGCGGACATCCCGGAGATGCGAAAATAGTAAAATGATGTACTATAAGGCCGATAAGGAAGTCCATGTCTAACGAACGAGTGAGAATTTCAGAAAAACCCAGCTTGGCCCACCTTATTTCCCCTCAACAGAATCAAAAGATACCTATCCACGGTTGGTTTCAGTTCAAACACGGTTATTCAAGAGAATTGACCGTTTCACTTATCAAATCTCTTAATCTGTCACCAGGCTCTTGGGTATTGGACTCTTTTTGCGGAAGCGGAACAACCTTACTAACATGCAAGGAATTCGGTATAAATTCGAGAGGATTCGATATATTGCCCTTTTCGGTTTTTTTGAGTAATGTGAAAATAGCATCGTATGATGTTGAAGTCCTTCAACATCAACTAAGTAAATTTACAGGCCAAATCCACCAGCCCAGCTTAACCAGAAAGGGATTGCCGAACATTCCTTTAATCGATAAAGCATTCCGGCCTGAAGTGAAATTGGAATTGCTGTCTCTAAAACAAAAAATAGAAAATATTTATGATTTAAAATCAAGGTCACTCTTCACCCTGGCATTTTTAAGTATTTTAGAGACGGTTAGCAATACCTCCAAGTCTGGTGGATTTCTGCGACTAGTGGAGAAGCCCGTATTTCCTGCCGACGTTGAGATTTTGTTCCTAAAAAAAATTGAATCGATGATTGATGATTTAAAGAAGAATACAAAAGAAAGCAACGGGCAGAAAAATATTAGTTCATTGGCTAAAATAGGAGACGCTAGAAAGTTACCAACTATCAGAAAATTTGATTGCGTGATAACCTCTCCTCCTTATCCTAATAGACACGATTACACAAGAATTTACTCGCTAGAGATGGTATTTGATTTTGTATCCACAAATGATGAACTTAAAAAAATCCGTTATAAGACGCTTAGGTCTCACGTAGAGGCTAAGAAGATTTATGAGGCTGTTGGATATAAGCAGCCGATTAAATTGACTAAATTGATTGCCCAAGTAAAAAAGAATGGAACAAATAATCCTCGAGTTACAGAAATGTTAGAAGGTTATTTTGAAGATATGTATTTGTGTCTCTCAGAGATGTATCGGTGTTTAAAAACAAGAGGGAAAGTCGCATTAGTGGTTAGCAACGTTAGATTCGCTGGCATCAACATACCAGTCGATGAGATATTAGCCGAAATAGGCTCGCAGGTGGGCCTTACGGCTGAGAGTATTTGGATAACGAGATACAGAGGAAATAGCTCACAGCAAATGCGAGATTACACACGTATTCCATCGAGAGAGAGCGTGGTTATTTGGAGTAAAAATGGACACTAAAAGAGTAGCTTACTTGCTGGGTGCAGGCGCAAGCGAAGGTATCCTGAAATACGCTGAGGCAGAAAAAAGTATTCTGATGAACAGCATCACGGAAGCCATTAGCCAGCGAATAGTTACCGACACCACGAATGAATTTGCTTCAGTGCGAAACGAGTTACAAAATGATTTGGTTGCAGAGGCGAATATCGAACATCTCATAACGTTATACGAAATTTCAAGCTATGCGCCGCATAATGAGATAGCAAGGAAATTAAAGCGTCTCTTCCGAGAAGAAATACAAAAAAGAATTGATGAGTTGGGAACAGGTTTCTCTCCAAAATTATTATTGGCCTTAATAGACATGCATTCCATTAAAGAAGTGCAAGAAGATCTAGTGCTAATACTAACCACAAACTATGAGGACTTGATTGAAAGAGCGTTGCAACAGATTAACGGAGGAATCAATTACGTGGTGGGTATCAATTGTTTTGACCATAGTTATTGCATAGATATCACAAAGAAGCCTCCTTTGTTGAAACTACATGGTTCGTTCAATTGGAAAAATGGCTACCCAATAACTGTGGAACACGACGTGCGAACAGCCGAAGAGACGGTATGGATACCACCTGGAGTGACAAAGAAAAAAGATGCTTATCCTTTCAACGTTATTTGGGGTAGAGCCAAAGAATTGTTAGAATGTGACACATTACGCATCATTGGGTCGTCTTTGACCCAAACAGACTGGGAGTTAATTTCGCTCATACATTCTACTCATAGACTGAGAACTGATGATAGCCCTCATTATAAAGTCGAGTTTATTGGTCTTCCAAGTGCTTGCAAGAGAATCAAACAAGACTATCCGTATCTTAGCCCGATTACGTATACAGAAATGGAAGAGTTTACAAAATTTGCGATTGATAATTTTCTACCTGAATATATAGGGCGCTCTGAGCTACCAGAGGATGAAAAACTCAATGCAATTGCAACGAAAATTGAAGAGTCCGAGAATGTATTTGAAATTTGGTTAAGAACTAAAGGGGACATCTTGATCGAACGAGGAGTCGATATTCATACCGAGAAAAAATTTTTCGAGGACTTTGTGAAAGGAGAATGATGAAGAAAGAAAATGTTAGCTGGAAAATTAGCAAACTATTAGATGAGATTGAACTTATCGACTTTCCAGAGTTCCAACGTGAACCCAATGTTTGGAGTTTGGAGAAAAAGCAGAGACTCATTGATTCCATCGTTAGAGGTTTCGACGTGGCGTCGATGTATTTTTACCGAAAACCAGATAACAACAGATTCTCTTATGATTGCATTGATGGACGACAAAGGATAAATGCCATTCTATCATTTGTGGGGAAAAATAAAACCGAAAATAGTGATGATAACTTCCCTTTAACAATGCGAAATGAAATATATACTGATGCAGAACAATTCAATCGCATAATCAACAAAAGATACAACGATTTCGAGAAACAAGAAGACAGGGATATAATTCTCGACTATAAAATAAATGTAGTTGAAATCTGGGATATAAAACCAGAAGAGGAATTAAATTTACTTTTCCTTAGATTGAATCTAGGCCAAATTCTAAACGCTGGTGAAAAGCTCAATGCTATGGTCAGCGATATGAGAGATTTCATTTTTAAGGATATAGGTAAGCATTACTTTTTTACTGAGCTAAGTATCCCGTACCGAAGGTTCGCTAAGGAGCAAGTAGCAGCACAGGTTGCTCTAAATTACTTTTCAAAAAGAGAAATACAAAAATTCCACAGGTCCAGATATATTGATTTACAGGATTTTTTCAAGGCAAAAGATAAATTCAATGAGAAAGACAGGAAATTCGTTGAAGAGATTAGACAGACATTGGACAAAACTTGTGACTATCTAAATGGGAAATTGCCTTATTTAAAAAGTAGGGCTGTAGCAGTCTCAGTATTCTTTTTTATCCAAGAATTAATAGACCAGGGCAAAGAGGACGAAATAAGCAAATTTGTGGAATTCCTAGTAATATTATTGCAGACACTCAAATGGCAATTACCACAGGAAGTTAAGATGGACAAAGCATATTATTATCTGCTGGATTTTCAGACCTATGTAACGCAAGCAGCTGGCGAAGAATACTCAATAAGGAATAGGCATGAATTTCTTCGCGACAATTTTGAATTTTATAAAAAACAGGGTGCCTTCAACGGAGATATGGAATACCACCAAGACACAGGACAACAAGCCGAGATTGCGAGAGCAAAAATTGTTTTATGATAATTCAATTTGCGTTGCCTAAACTTACGGGTTCGAATTAAATAATCCTCAATGGACGAAAATATATCTCCTTTTTATCTCCCCGGACGTTGTTTTCAGAACTGTCGGAAAGTTCTAAAGAAACCCGAAGGGCAGAGTTCTACGTGCCGAGCACGTGGGTGAATGTAAAGGAGTGATATTCAATTCTTGTAACCTCATATTAACCGGAGCTTTAGGTCAGGCGAAGCCTGAGTTTTAAAGTACCACGAGCTCTGCTCGTGGGTATCTACATTTTGATCAAAGCAATAATGGGAAGGTTTTCTCAAAAGTTTTACCTTTCGTCCACGACGGTGGAGCTGAGGGGATTCGAACTACACTGGTTAACCCCCTATTTCTACAACAAAGATACAACCATTAGAATATATCCCC
>Ga0187851_10002474_pt1 | contig 16285 bp, 10 predicted proteins | sample June2016WEW_6_10_FD_132997 | JGI IMG/M metagenome (GOLD analysis project Ga0187851, IMG submission 132997) | Peatland microbial communities from SPRUCE experiment site at the Marcell Experimental Forest, Minnesota, USA - June2016WEW_6_10 | ecosystem: Environmental > Terrestrial > Soil >...
CTTGCCAAACCGCTCCGGAAGACCGCGCCATTTGCATCCCCGCTCGGCTATGAACAGGATCGCGTTCACCACTTGAAGGTTGGGCAAAGTTACATTGCCGCGTTGAATCGGCAAGCTATCCTTGATCTTCTCGAATTGCTCCGAAGTTATCTCCATAGGATCATTATCCCGCGTTTAGTGTGAACACGCGCTAATTCACATGGCAGTGACTTTGAGCTTTTTGATGCTTTTTCCCGAGCCTGACAGAATCGTCCGTCCTGCATCTGTTTTGTGTGGCGATTTGCTGCTAGGTTTTGCCGCAATCCTACTGCTGATAAACCCCGACCAGATCCCCGCTCGCGAGGATATGTCCCTGCGTCGCAGCCTCGACCTGCGCCCGGGTCGCTCCCGCCGGCAGACTCAGCTTTGCATCCAACGCATAAAGCGTGAAGTGGTAATGGTGCGGTGTGTGCCCTGGCGGACACGGGCCTCCGTAGCCGATGTCGCCGAAGTCGTTGCGGCCCTGGCGTGAGCCGTCCGGAAGCTGGCCCTGCTTGGGAACTCCCTCGGGAAGCGCCCGCATTGCGGCGGACAAGTCGTAGAGCACCCAATGCACGAACGTCCGGCCGGGCGCGTCCGGATCGGTGACGATGAGCGTAAAGCTCGCCGTTCCCGCCGGCGGCGCGCTCCAGGCCAGTTGCGGCGAGACGCCCGCTCCGTTGCAGGTAAACCTCGCCGGAATCTTGCTTGCCTGAAAACTGCTGCTGCTCAGGTTCATCGTCTGCCCTCGTGCAAGAGTGCCATGGCAACCCGCCAGCGCCGCCGCCAGCAGAAGTCCCGCCGCGACGCCCCACACCGTCTGCCGCAAAACTCCGCCAACACACTCCCCGCTCAATCGTGTCGTATCGCGCATAAGCCGTCCCCTTGCCGCAACTTTGCCGACAAAATGGAATTCTAGACCATTCTTGCTGTTCCTGTGATGCGGGCATCGTGGCATCCCACCCATTCCGCAGAGAACGCGGAATGGATGGGGCACGGGACTTCGTGAAGAGCACCCGGCTGATCCCTAGCCCCTGATCCCTCATTTGGGCCGGATCAGCTCGATGCGGTCGCGGGTGCGGACCCAGGTGTTGCCGGCCATGCGGCCCACGGCGTCCAGGCCCGCCGGATCGACGCGGAAGTTCTCGACCAACTCCGCGCACAGGTGAAAGCGCACCACCTCGCCCAGCACGATGACGCCGCTGCGGGGCGCGTGGCCGGTGTAGATGACCTGAAGGAGTTTGCACTCCATCTGGGCGGGCGACTCGGCGACGCGCGGCGGACGGACAATTTCGCTCGCGACCGGCGTAAGTCCGGAGAGCACAAACTCGTCCACCTCAGGCGGGACCTCGGCTGAAGAGGCGTTAGCCGCCTCGGCGATGGCGTCGCTGACCACATTGATGACGAACTCGCCGGTCTCTTCCACATTGCGCAGCGTGTCTTTTCTCGGGTCTGCCTCTGCTCTCGGGTCTGCCTCTGCCGCGACGTCCTCGCGCAGCGCCGGACAGAAGAGTACCGTCGGCGGCACAGCGCCCACGCCGCAAAAGAAGCTGAAGGGCGCTAGATTGGCTGCGCCGTTCCGGTTCACGGTCGAGACCAGCGCCACCGGGCGGGGCACGATGATGCCGGTCATCAGCTTGTAAATCTCACGGGGTTGACATTCGGCCGGGTTCAGGCTGAGTATCGGGACGGCGGAAGAGCCTGCGGTGTCCATTCTGTTAGGCTAAAGCATCGCTTCGACTCAAGCTGCGTCCAATCCATATTGGTCATGGCCCTTTTCGGAACGTAACAGTTCTGGTGCGGCAGGCGAAATTCGTCTGGCCGTAACATTCCATCAGGCACAATGTAGAGATAAGGGAGTATCGTTTTGCCGCGCATACACTTTCAAATTCAACTCGCCGAACTGAAGGACAAGCTGCTGGCCATGGCTGCTCTGTCGCAGCAGGCGGTTGAGTCCGCGGTAGACGCCTACCTGCAGCGCGACCGGAGCCTGTGCAAGTACGTCAAGCAGAACGAGGCGGCCATCGACACCGCGCAGCGGGATCTGGACGAGATGGCCTACGAACTGCTGGCCAAGGAGCAGCCCATGGCCATCGATCTGCGCTTCATCCTGGCGGTGATCAAGATCAATGGCGACCTGGAGCGGATCGGCGACCAGTCGATGGGCATCGCGCGCCGTACCAGGGAAATCCTGAAGCACGACGAGGTCGATTTGCCGGTGGATTTTGCGGCCATGGGCGAATTTGCCGGCCGCATGATCCGCTCGGCGCTGCAAGCGCTGCTGGATGGCGACGCGCGGCTGGCCGAGGAGGTGCGCGAGATGGACGACGAGATCGACCGCATGAACCGCCGCGCTCACGCCGACCTGCTTCAGCTCATCCAGGAGAAGCCGCGCTTGACCCTGCAGGCGATCAACGGAATTCTGGTCTCCAAGCACCTGGAGCGGATCGCCGACCATGCCTCGAACATCGCCACCGATGTCATCTTCTGGGTTCGCGGCGCCGATGTGCGCCACCAGTTGAGCATGGCGATGGATTGATGAAAACAGGGAACAGGGATCAGCGATCAGGGAATAGCAAGCGCTGATCCGTGGACCATTTTTGCGACTTTCTTTCTGTCGCAAAGGTGGGAAACCGGCGGCAGGCTTTCTGTTTCTTGGTCCATACTCCCTATTCCCCAACCCCTGCTTTTACTCGGCGTAGGGCACGGGGATTTTCCCGAGGGCCGTGAGCAGGTTTTCAAACTCCTGGACCGGCAGGGGGCGGCTGGTCAGGTAACCCTGAAATGAATGACAGCCGAGATGGGCCAGGAAAACCCGCTGCTCTTCTGTCTCCACGCCTTCGGCGATCACCGACAGATCCATGGTGCGGCCCAGCGAAATGATGGTCTCCGCGATGGCGCCGCTCGACGCATCGGCTGGAAGGTCCCGGATGAACGAGCGATCGATCTTCAACTGGTCCAGCGGAAGGCGCTTGAGGTAGGAGAGGGAGGAATACCCCGTGCCGAAATCGTCCAGCGAGAACCCGATCTCGTGCGACCGCAGGCTGGCCATCTTGGCAATCACCTCCTCGATGTTGTCCACCAGCATGCTTTCGGTGAGTTCCAGCTTGAGGTTTCTCGGGTCGGCTCCGGCGCGCTTGAGCGCGGCCAGCACCTGCTGGACGAACTCCGCCTGGCGGAATTGCAGAGCGCTGATATTGACGGCGACGACCAGATGAGCTGTTTTCTCGTCGCTGGCCCATAGGGCAATTTGCTCGCAGGCGGTATCCAGAACCCAGTTTCCCAGATCCAGGATCAGTCCTGTCTCCTCGGCCAGGGGAATGAAGCCTCCCGGCGCCAGGATGCCGCGCTGCGGATGCTTCCAGCGGATGAGGGCCTCAACACCGACCACCTGGCCGCGGCTCACCTGGGGTTGATAGTAGAGCAGGAACTGCTTGCCGCGGATCGCCTGGCGCAGGTCTTCTTCGAGGGCGGCCCTGGCGGAGGCGGCAGCCCGCAAAGCCGGGGAGAAGAAGCGCAGGGTATTTCGGCCCGCCGCCTTGGCTTGATCCATGGCAATATCAGCCTGTTGCAGCACTTCACCAGCTTCCTCACGGCGATCTCCAGCGACTGTGATTCCAATGCTGGAGGTGGAAAGACACTCGCGGCCGTCCAGCAGGCAGGGCCGGGCAAGGGTAGCCAGCAGTTTCTCGCCGACAATCTTTGCCTGCTCCGCGGCAAGATCGGGAGTTTCGCTCAGGTCTTCCAGCATCACCACAAATTCATCCTCGCCGAGGCGCGCCGCGAAGTCGCTTTGGCGAATGCTGGCAGAGATGCGCCTGGCGGCTTCCTGCAGTAACTGGTCGCCCAAATGATGGCCGAGAACTTCGTTTAACGATTTGAAATTATCAATATCGATAAGAAGCAGGGCGCATTTGCGGCTGCTCGGGCTGCCGGCGGCGAGTGCCTGGCGCAGCCGGTCCAGCAACTGCCGGCGATTGGGGAGCCGGGTCAGCGGGTCAAAGAAGGCCAGGTCTTCGATCTTCTCCGCCGCCGCCTTGGCTTCGGAGAGATCCCGCACAACGCTGAGCAGGCAGGGTTCGCCCTCAATCTGAATGACCGAAGATGAAGAAAGGCACCACAGCATCTCGCCGTTCTTCTTCCTGTATCGCATGTTTTCGTCGCGGAAGCCTGAGTTCCGGCGAACCAATTCCAATAAGCGCTGCCGGTCATTTGCATCCACCCAAATGCCGACCTCGGTCGATGTCCGCCCGATGACTTCTTCTCGTTCATACCCCATGAAATCGAGAAAAGACTTGTTCACGTCGATGTAAAGGCCATCGCTTATGCGGCTGATGGTGATGCCGTCGAGGCTGGTCTGGAAGACGGTGCGGTAGCGTTCTTCGCTCAGGCGCAGAGCCGCGGCGGCCACGGCCATGCGCTGCTCGGCCGCCTTGGCGGCGGAGATATCCCTCACCTGGGCGAGATGGCAGAGTTGGCCATCCACTTGAATGATCGATGAGGAGATCAGGCCCCACAATGCGTGCCCGCTCGGCAATTTGAATAGGGCTTCGAAACCGTGGCAGACAGAGTCTCTGAGAAGAATCTGGATCAATCTCTCCCGGTCGCCAGGGTCGGCCCACATGTCGAGGTCCAATGAGCTTCGCCCGATGATTTCATGCTGCTCATATCCTGTCGCATCGATCAATGCCTGATTGACGTCGAGAAAGACTCCGTCGGCGATACGGACGATTGCCAGGCCATCAAGGCAGTTCTGGAATGCGGCGCGATAGCGTGCTTCGCTAGTTTCCAGGGCCTGGGCGGCATCGGCAAGACAATGCTCGGCGGCTTTGCGCTCATTGATATCCTCGACGAATACGATGAAGTGGAGCGGGCGTCCCAGGCCGTCGCGCTGGGTAGAGATGGTGAGCTTGGTCCATACCAGGCTGCCGTTCTTTCGCCGATAGCGATTCTCGATACTGGTGGCCTCGGTGTCGCCGCGCGCCATTCGTTCAAAGGTGCGGGCGCTCTCCGCGCGATCCTCGGGCACGATGATCTCATGGAACCCCAGCCTGGAGAGTTCTTCCTGAGAGTAGCCGACAATCTCGGTAAAACGAGGGTTGCAACGAAGGTAATGCCCATCGAAGGAGGTGTGAACGATGCCGATGGCGGCCTGCTCGAATGTCGACCGGAAACGCTCCTCGCTGTTGCGCAGCAGCATCTCCGCCCGCTTGCGGTCGGTGATGTCCCTGCCATAGACCGAAACTCCCGCGGGCTTTCCATCGACAACAATGGGGTGAATGGCCATCTCGAAGATACGGCCATCGAAGAGGGTATACTCGGTGCGAAACGGCCCCTGGGTGAGTGCGCGCGTGTACAGCGGAGGCCAGACCGCGGCTCTCTCCGCCGGGAGAAAATCAGCCGAACTCATCCCCACGGCCATCTGGACGCCAAAGCAGCTTTGAACGTGGCGCTCGAAGTTCTTGTTGAAAACAACCAGGCGGTAGTCCAGGTCCACTGAACTCCACAGGTCTTCGGTGCTCTCGATCAAGGCAAGCAGATTGGCTTCAGCATGAGTGCGCATTGCCGCTTCTTCCTTCATCCGCGAGATTCCCCTTGCCTGCCCGAAAACTCTCTTCAAAGTTTCCGGAGCCAGCGGAGGCCCAAAAGAATCAGAAGCAGGGACGCGGGACGGCCCTAGTCCTAAGAGGTATATCGGCGGTTATGCGCGGAAACATCACAGACGGGAGTCGTTGGCAGGAAGCGGAACGAGGATTGTTTCGCGCGCGTTTATAGGGCACAAAGCGCATTTTAGCTGGACTCTTCCAGGAACGCCTCGAGTTGCTGCAGGGGCAAGGGGCGGCTGAACAGGTACCCCTGGAAGGAATGGCAGCCCAGCCCAGCGAGGAAGCCCCGCTGTTCTTCGGTTTCCACGCCCTCGGCCATCACCGACATATCCATGGCGCGGCCCAGTGAAATGATGGTCTGCGCGATGGCGCCGCTGGTCAGGTCGACCAGCATGTCGCGCACAAAGCTCCGGTCGATCTTCAGTTGGTCCAGGGGCAGGCGTTTGAGGTAAGCCAGCGAGGAATAGCCGGTGCCAAAGTCGTCCAGGGAGAAGCCCAGGCCATGGGACTTGAGTTCAGTCATCTTGGCGATGACCTCCTCGAAGTCGTCCACCAACATGCTTTCGGTCAGTTCCAGCTTGAGGTTCTTCGGGTTGGCTCCGGTGCGATCGAGAGCAGCCAGAACGTGTTCGACGAACTCCGGCTGGCGGAACTGCAAGGCGCTGATATTGACCGAAACCGTCAGATGGGCTGTTTCGCTCCGGCCCGCCCACGAGACGATTTGCTTGCAGGCGGCTTCCAGCACCCAATCTCCCAGAGGCAGGATGAGCCTCGATTCCTCTGCCAGGGGGATGAACTCGTCGGGCGGGACGATGCCGCGCTTGGGGTGCTTCCAACGAATCAGGGCCTCGACGCCAGTCATGCGGCCCCGGTTGACTTGAGGCTGATAGTAGAGCAGAAACTGTTCGGTCTTGATCGCCCTGCGCAGGTCCTCTTCGATCGCGGCGCGGGCATTGACGGCAGTCTGCAAGGCGGGGGAGAAAAAGCGCACGGTGTTACGGCCGTCCGCCTTGGCCAAATGCAGGGCGATATCGGCCTTCTGCAAGATATCATCCGCGCTGTTTTGCCGGTCGCCGAAGATCGTGATCCCGATGCCGGCGGCCGAGAGGCACTCGCGCCCCTCGAGCAGGAAGGGCTGGCCAATCAATGTCAGGATTTTTTCGCCGGCGGCCTTGGCCTGTGTCGCGGCCTCCTCGGCGACCTCGCTCAGATCTTCGAGGATCACGACAAACTCATCGCCGCCCAACCGTCCCACGGTGTCGGCTTCGCGGGCACAGGCGGCGATGCGCCGGGCTGCCTCCTGAAGAAGGAGGTCGCCGATACGATGGCCGAGGGTATCGTTCAATCTCTTGAAGTTATCCAGATCGACCAGCAGCAGCGCCTTCAAACGGCCGCTTCGCGCGCTGGCGGAGAGGGTCTGGCCCAGCCTTTCCAGCAACATGCGGCGATTGGGCAATCCGGTCAGCGAGTCATAAAAGGCCAGACTCTGGATGGTGCTCTCGGCCTCCTTGGCGCCGGAGATATCCCGCACGATGGAAACCAGGCAGGAAACTCCCTCGATCTCAATCACCGATGCCGAGATCAGCACCCAGACTAGCTCGCCAGACTTTTTAATAAACTGGGTCTGAAAGTCCCGGACGCTTGCGTCCCGGCGCAGCAATTCCACAATTTCCGATCGAGTTTCCGGATGCGCCCAGATGCCGAGGTCGGCTGATGTTCGTCCAAAGATCTCCTCGCGTTCGATCCCAATCAAATCCAGGAACGCTTTGTTGACGTCGATGTATCCGCCGTCGCTCAGACGGCTTATCGTGATGCAATCGACACTGGTGTGGAATATGGTGCGGTAGCGCTCCTCGCTGGCCCGCAGCGCCTCGGCGGCCGCAGCCATCCGTTCCTCGGCGGCTTTGACCTCAGAGATTTCTTTCGCGAAGGTAATCCGGCAATGCTCTCCTCCAATCTCAATCTGCGATGCGGAGAGTTTCATCCAGAAGATCTCCCCGTCTTTTTTTCTGGACTGAACCTCTAAATCGCGGCACTTGCCTTGCTTTTCCAACTGGTCGATAAACATCTGCCTGTCAGATTCATTCACCCAGATGCCGAGCTCCGCCGTTGAGCGTCCGATGACTTCGTTGCGCTCGAACCTTGCTGAATCGAGAAATGACTGATTAACCTCAAGAATCGCCCCGTCGCTCTGCCGGGTAATGATGACAGCATCGGGGCTGGTCTGGAATATGGTGCGGTAGCGCTCCTCGCTGGCCCGCAGCGCCTCGGCCGCGACGGCCAGTTGCTCCTCGGCGATCTTGGCCTGGGAGATGTCCTGGGTGACGGAAAGCGCGCAACGAACCCCGGCCTGCTCGAAGACCGAGGCCGACAGCCGGCTCCAGAAGACCTCTCCGTTTTTTTTCTTCATCCGGAGGCTGCCCCGGAAAACACCCACGCGGAGGAGCTCTTCGGCCACGCTTCGCATCTCTTGCGGATCGGCCCAGATGCCGATCTGCTGCAAGGTTCGCCCAACCACCTCGCTCTGCTCGAAGCCCAGGCTGTCGAGGAAGACCCTGTTCGCCTCGAGAATCACGCCGTCGTCCAGGCGGAAGATATTGACGGCATTGGCGCTGGTCTGGAATGCGGCACGATGGCGTTCTTCACTGATCCGCAGCGCTTCCCGCGTTTCGGCCAGCCGGTCTTCCGCCGTTTTGCGTGCATTGATGTCTTCCGCCAGAGCGACAAAGTGAATCGCGCGGCCCTCTCCGTCGCGCTGCAGGGAAATCGTCAACTTCCCCCACGTCACGCTGCCGTCCTTGCGGAAGTAACGCTTCTCCAGGCTCTGGCTGGCCGCAGAACCGTCGCGGATTCGCTGAAGGACTTCCCCGGTTGCAGCCAGATCCTCCGGAAAAGTAAGCTGCGCAATGGTCATCCCGGAGAGCTCTTCGGCGCTGTAGCCCAGCTGATTGGCGAAGTGCTCATTGCAGCGCAGAATCCTGCCCGCAAACGAGGCGTGCACGATCCCGATTGCGGCCTGCTCGAAGGTCGACCGGAAGCGCTCCTCGCTGTCGCGCAGTTGGGCCTCGGCCCGCAGGCGCTCGGTGACGTCATGCACGATGGCGAAGAGCATCGTGCTGCCATTCACGGCGAAGGGCGAGGAGTAGATCTCCACATCCCGCTCTTCCCCCGAGGCAAGCCGGTTGCGGTAGGCGAAGACACTTTGCTCTTTGCGGAGCACCTTCTGCCGGGCGAGGGCAAGTTCTCCGGGTTGCGGAATGCGGATCTGGCTGGTGTACATTCCAACCAGTTGGTCCTGAGGGTAACCGTAAAAGGCCGAAGCTGCGCGGTTCGCGGCAACGATCTCTCCGCTGGACGGATCAGCGAGCAGCATCACCGAGCCGTTTTCCTCGAAGAACGTCCGGAAACGCGCCTCGCTTTCAGCCAACTGCCGCTCGAATTGCCTGCGCTGGGTAATGTCGCGGGCGATGACGGCGGCGCTCACCACTTCTCCGGCCGGGTTCCGGATTGGAGAGATGGTCATCGAAGCCTCGACCCGGCTTCCATCCTTCCGTTGGAGAAGCGCATCGAAGGAGCCGACCGTGAACCCCTCCCGGACTCTTTTGAGGTTCTGCCGCACCTGTTCCTCGCGGTCGGGCCCAGCCAGCACTGCCACATTCTTGTGGAGGATCTCCTCGCTCGCGTACCCAAACAACCGCTGGGCGCCCAAGTTCCAACTGGTGATCGTCCCATCCAGATCCACGGCGTGAACCGCGTCGTCGGAGGATTCGACGATCGAGGCGAGCAAAGCCCGGGCCTCTTCGGCCTCGTGCCGAAGCGAAACATCGCGCACGATGCAGGAAATGGCCGTCACCTCGCCGCCGGGACTCCGGATGGGCCACGACGTAACGGAAACACGAATTCTCCGTCCATCCTTGCGCAGGCCCACGCCCTGCCTTTGGGAGCGGGCATCGCCGTGCAAGAGCTGCTGGGAATAATGATTCAGCTCTGCCCTTCGCTCCGGCACAGCCAGCATCGCCAATGACATTCCAATGGCTTCATCGGAGGTGTAACCGAAGATCGTTTCCGCGCCATGGTTCCAGGAAAGGATAGCGCCGGCGGGAGTGTAGGCGATGATCGCGTCTTCCGAGCTTTCCACCATCGCGGTAAAGAGCCGGCTCGATTCTTCGGCCCTCTTCCGCTCTGTGATGTCCTCGCCGAAGACCGAAACGCCGGTTGTTCTGCCATCGACGACTACCGGGTTTATAGCCAGATACAGTGTCCGGCCGTCCAGCATGACATACTCAAGGCGGAAAGGGCCTTCGGAAAGCGCTCGCCGAAGAAACTGTAGCCAAAGCTCCAATCTCTCTGACAGGAACAGATCCCTGAGGTGCATCCCCACCGCTGCCCGTACGCCATAAACCTTCTCGATATGCCGCTGAAATGCCCGGTTGAATAGGGTCAAGCGATAATTCAGGTCCACCGACCAGATATGGTCTTCGGTGCTCTCAATCAAGGCCGCGAGATTCGCTTCCGCTTGAATGTGCATTTCGACCATTCCTGACGCCGGCGCTCCACGTTTCAAAGGCCGGAAATGCGCTGCCCGACGGGATTCGTGAGCAAAGGAACCCCATATCCAGCCTTCTGAAACAAAGACCTATCCCCAAGCCTGTGCTCTTGATTCATCGGAAAAAGCCGCGGCGGCCTTTAAGGCGCCTTCGCTGACCCGGAGGAATTGCTTCGAGTGTACGCCGGGGAAGCCATTTTTCCACAGTATTCTCTCCTCCCCGGCAACCTTTTTCAACAAAATTCCGCGCCAGGTTCAAATTGAAACAGGCGCCACGCTCCCAGAGGAGAGATGGCGCCCGTTTGAGTTTGGGAATTTCCTCCCGGAATCAGGCCGATCCCAGCGGATGGTTGGCATAGTGCAGCAGCACGGCCACGGCGCAACTGGTCAGCCGCGTCTCGGCCGAATCCGCGCGGCTGGTCAGGATCGTGGGAATCCGCGCGCCCAGCACGATGCCGGCTAACTGCGCGCCGCCCAGATACTCCAGTTGCTTGGCCAGCATGTTGCCGCTTTCCAGATCGGGCACCACCAGGATGTCGGCCTGCCCGGTGACTGGAGAGACCAGGCCCTTAATGGCCGCGGCCTTCACGCTTACCGCGGTGTCGAAGGCCAGCGGACCGTCCAGAATGCCGCCCGTGATCTGGCCGCGATCGGCCATCTTGCACAGCGCCGCCGCGTCCAGCGTGGACTTGATCTTGGGATTGACCGTCTCGATGGCCGAAAGCAGCGCCACCTTGGGCTCGGGGATGCCCAGCGCATGAGCCAGGTCGATGGCGTTCTGCACGATGTGAATCTTGTCCTCCAGCTCCGGCTCGATGTTGATCGCCGCATCGGTAATCAGCAGCGTGCGCGCATAGGCCGGCGTGTCCATGACGAAGACATGGGAGATGCGCCGGCTGGTGCGCAACCCGGTGTCGCGGTTCATGGCCACCTTCATCAGCTCGTCGGTGTGCAGACTGCCCTTCATCATCGCCTGCGCATTGCCGGCGCGGCAGATGGCCACGCTCAACTCCGCCGCCTTCACCTCGGTCTCCGCATTAACGATGGGAAAGCGGGAGATATCCACGCCAATCCGGGCCGCCAGGGCCTTTATATCGGCTTCGTGGCCGATCAGCGTGGGCAGGATCAGGCCCTCTTCGGCAGCTTCCACCGCGCCCCGCAGCGCCACGTCGGAGAGGGGCCAGCAGACCGCCGTGGTGATCGCCGGCAGATCGTGGCAGCGATCCAGAAACTGGTGAAAGACGTGGTAGTCGGCGGGATGGCCGACCAACGGGTCGACGGTAACGGATTCAGCCAGTTGCGCAAGATCGCTCATTGATTCTCTCCCGGCCCGCGCAGTCGATTGCTGGCGAGCCTTACCCATTTATTGTCGGCTGGTGTCAGGGAAGGCGACTGTGCCAAAGGTCACAAGCCGGGGCAGCGTACTGCATAGTGAACTTGTTCAAACTACGGAGATCAGCCTGGCCAGCTTCCCCGCCGCACGCGCCAGAGTCACTCCCCGCAGCAGAAAGACCTTGCTCCGCGACAACTCGCCGCTGGTCAACTCGACCGCGCTCCTGGGGATGGAGAAGCTCTCGGCGAGAAAGGCGATGAGCGCCTGGTTGGCGCGGCCTTCCAGCGGAGGCGCGTGGACGGCAATCTTCAGTTGCGCCGCCGCTCCTTCGCCGTAGACGCCGGTAATTGCGGTCCGCTTCGCGCCGGGCTGGGCGCGCACGGCGAGGGTGACGCCGGTAGCGGCTGCGCGCAGCATCAGGCCGCCTCCGTGTGCGGAGTGTGCCCGCCCGCGGGACGAAGGCCAAAGAGCGCCGTGCCCACGCGGATGCGGGTTGCGCCCTCTTCGATGGCCAGCGCGAAGTCGCCGCTCATGCCCATCGAAAGCACATCGAGCGAAAGGCGGGAATGCGCGACGGCCCAGCGGTCGCGCCACTCTCGCAGAGCGCGAAAACAGGCGCGCGTCTCGGCTTCGGGCACGCCAAAGGGAGGAATCGTCATCAGCCCACGCGCTTCGAGATGAGCCAGATCCGGCAGCCGCTCCAGCAACTGCGCGGCCTCGGCGGAGGAAGGCTCCAGGCCGGCCTTCGTCTCCTCGAAACTCAGCTTGACTTCGATCAGAACCGGCAGCCGTTTGCCCAGCCTGCCCGCCGCCTCATTCAGCCGCTCGGCCAGCCGCAGCGAATCGAGCGAGTCTATGCCATCAAAGATTTCCACGGCGCGCGGCGCCTTGTTCGATTGCAGATGGCCGATCAGATGCACGCGGAGCGGGTTCACCGCGCGCCGGCGCAACAGGTCGAGCTCAGGTGCTTTGCCGGCAAACTCCTGCACGCGATTCTCGCCGAAGAGGGTAAGGCCGAGCGCGGCGGCTTCGGCGATGACGGTCGCAGGGCAGGTCTTGGAGACGGCCATCAACTCGACCTCGGCGCGGGAGCGGCCGGCACGGCGGCATGCCTGCACTATCGCCTCTTCCAGCCGTCCGAGATTTTCCTCAAGCGCCGTCATTGCTTCATCCCGCGCCCAGGAGCGGCGCCGGCGACAATTTCCAGGGCTGCTTCGTCTAATTTCGATATGTGGACCATCATCCTTCTCACCTTCTCCAACATCTTCATGACCATCGCCTGGTACGGGCACCTGAAGTTCCGCCAGGAGGCGCTGTGGAAGGTGATCCTCGTCAGTTGGGGCATCGCCTTCTTCGAGTACCTGCTGCAAGTGCCGGCCAATCGCATCGGCGCCGAGCGCTTTTCACCGGTTCAACTCAAGGTGATCCAGGAGATCATCACGCTGGTGGTCTTCGGCGTCTTCACCACCTTCTATTTTGGTTCGCATCTGCGCTGGAATCACGCTGCCGCCGGAGTGTGCCTGGTTGCGGCAGCCTTTTTCGTTTTCCACTCCTGGTAGCCGCTGCGGGTCTGGCCTCAATGCCCCAGCGCCTCAAGAAATTTCTCGGCTTCCAGCGCCGCCATGCACCCCGACCCGGCGGCGGTGATCGCTTGCCGGTAGCGCCGGTCCTGCACATCGCCGCAGGCAAAGACGCCCGGCACAACGGCTCCGTTCAGCGTGGTCAGCACGTTGCCGGTAGTCAGGATGTAGCCTTCGCCGTCCAGATCGATCTGCCCCTTGAACATTTTCGCATTGGGCTCGTGGCCGATGCCCAGAAAAAGCCCGTCGATGGCCAGCGTCGTCACCTCGCCGGTCTTCACATCGCGCAGCCGGACGCCCTTCACTTCCTTCTCGTCCACGCCCAGCACTTCTTCGATGACCGTGTTGGGGCGCAGTTCAATCTGCGGATGCGCAATCACTCTCTCCAGCATGATCTTCGAAGCTCGAAAGGCATCGCGGCGATGGAGCAGCGTGACCTTCGAGGCAAAGCGGGTAAGAAACAGCGCCTCTTCCATCGCCGAATCGCCGCCGCCCACTACCGCAATCTCTCGCCCGCGGAAGAAGAAGCCGTCGCAGGTGGCGCAGCTTGAAACGCCGTGGCCGATCAGCGCCTGCTCACTGGGCAAGCCGAGCCAGCGCGCGCTGGCCCCGGAGGCGACGATCAGCGTGCGTGTCAGAATCTCGCCTGCCGAAGTCTGTAGCCGGATCGGCCTTGCGCTCAGGTCCACCGAAAGCAGGTGGGCAAGCTGGAGGGTTGCGCCGAAGCGCGCTGCCTGCTTCTTCATGTTGTCGATCAACTCCGGCCCCTGGATGCCCTCCGGCCAGCCGGGAAAGTTTTCTACCAGCGTGGTGATGGAGAGCTGGCCGCCGGGTTCGTGGCCCTCCAGCACCAGGGGTTCAAGTCCCGCGCGAGCGGTGTAGATTGCAGCGGTGAGTCCGGCGCAGCCGGAGCCAAGAATCACTGTCGAACGTGTCTCTGTCATGTTGGTTCCCGTGTCGATTTTAATTGCTCCTCGCGGCCCCAGGCCCTGCACAACGCCCGCCGCACTCATTAAGATGAAGCTCATGGCGAATCTGACTCTTATCTACGGCCTGCGGCTGCTCCCCGAAGGGGAAGTTACCGAAATTCAGGACGCGACGCTCAAGCTGGCCAACGGCCACCAGGCCCGCGTCACCATGCACCTCATCGAAGGCTCGCGCGAGGAGATCGAGGCCCAGCTCAAGCGCAGCCTGGACGCCTTCTTCGACTTCTACCCGGAGATCTGAGAGCTTTCCCGGCCAAAAGGTCAGGTCCGGCGTCCCTAAGAACTCGGTATTTCTCAATCCCCCCGGCTCGCCCTCGCCGGGCCTGCCGTTTTTTGCGCCAAACAGCCAAGAATCATTAGCTTCTCTTGTTACTTAAGGATTTCTACTCCAACCGCCGCGCGCCGATGAGAAGACTTAGCCCGCCTTCGAGCCTTCTGAATGTCTTCTTGTGAGAACTCCAAGACGAGCCGGCAGCCTCTGCCCGGAGCGCACCCATGTCCGACTTGCGCCGTCTCCTCCAATGCCGCACAGCAGCCTGGCTTCTGGCTTCGCTTCTGGCGCCGGCGGCGGCGATTGCCGGCGGACCAAGGCATGTGGCCGGCATCAGCTATTTCAATGCGGGAGTGCTGGGCCAGCCCATCTACTGGGCCAACGGACAATTGAATTACTACGTCGATCAGGGTCCGCTGAACGCTACGGTGACCAACCAGCAGGCCAAGGCCATGGTGGACGCGGCGGCGGCTCTGTGGAGCGCGGTTCCCACGGCCGGCGTCACGCTCACCGACATGGGCCAGTTGAATGAGGACGTGAGCGGCGCGAATATCGTGGTCAGCGGCACGAACTTCACGGTAGCCAACGAGCAGATCAACCAGTTGGGCCAGATCAGCTCGCCGGCCGACGTGACTCCGGCGGCTGCCAGCTATCCGCTGGGGGTGATCTTCGACGCGGACGGTTCGGTGATCGACACGCTCTTCGGCACGGGCGCCAGCCAGCCGACCAGTTGCCAGAACAACGGCGTTGTTGTGTGGCTGGACAACGTGAACCCGGATGCGACGATCGCGCACGGCATCATCGTACTCAATGGCCTTTGCGCCACCAACGCCAGCCTTTTGCAGATGATGAGCTTTGAGCTGGAGCGGGCCTTCGGGCGGATCCTCGGCCTGGACTACGCGCAGGTGAACCCCGGCGCACTTCAGAACGGCGAACCGGGCGGCACGCTGGGCTGGCCGGTGATGCAGCCGGGGAGCGGCAACTGCTCGGCCGGCGGCGGCGTCTGCATCCCCAACCCCTCCGTGTTGCGCTGGGACGACATCGCCGCCCTGAATCGCATCTACCCCGTAACCGCCGCCAACCTGGCCAGCTTTCCCGGCAAAAAACTTACCGCGGCCAATACGATCTCCATTCAGGGAACGATCAGTTTCAGGAACGGCGTAGGGATGCAGGGAGTGAACGTGGAGGCCCGGCCGCTGGCCGCCAGTGGCCCGGCCTACCAGTACACCGTCAGCTTTGTCTCCGGCTCCTACTTCAACGGCAACCACGGCAACCCGGTCGCCGGTTTTAGCGACGAGAATGGCAATCCTCTGACCATGTGGGGATCGAACGAAGCCGCTCTGCAGGGTTTCTTCGACCTGAGCGGAATTCCGCTGCCACCGGGCGCGACCAAGGTTGGTTATCAGGTAACCTTCGAGGCGGTGAATCCCAATTCCATCCTCACTTCCTCGGTCGGCCCCTATCTGGACGGCTCGCCGGAGCCTTCGGGGACGCTGGCGTCGGTGACCACGCCGGCCATGACGGTGGGCAGCGCGCAGATGCTGGCTGTCACAGTCGAGAACTCGGCGGAAGGCGGCTATAACGACGCCATCGGAAGCCAGGCCGAGCCGCGCACCTTGCCCGCCAGCGGGCTGTGGAGCGGCCGGCTGAGCCAGATTGGCCAAACCGACTGGTTCCTCTTCCCGGTCCGGGGCGGGCGCACCTTCACTATCTTTACCCAGGCGCTGGACGAGACCGGCGCTCCCAGTAACCTGAAGGCGATGCCAGCGCTGGGCGTCTGGGACGCATTCGATCCGGTGGGCGCAGCGGCGGTGGGCGCTGCCTCGGGGCTGAACGGCCTAGCCACGGGCGAAACCTGGCTGCAGGTCTCGGCCTCGGCCGACGATGTGGTGCGCATCGGCATTGCCGATGAGCGCGGCGACGGCCGCCCGGACTACGCCTACGA
>Ga0187851_10002477_pt1 | contig 16277 bp, 12 predicted proteins | sample June2016WEW_6_10_FD_132997 | JGI IMG/M metagenome (GOLD analysis project Ga0187851, IMG submission 132997) | Peatland microbial communities from SPRUCE experiment site at the Marcell Experimental Forest, Minnesota, USA - June2016WEW_6_10 | ecosystem: Environmental > Terrestrial > Soil >...
AAAGAATTGCTGGATCGCGCGGGAAGCGATCGAGAGCCTGGCGCAGCCATTCCTCAGCCTGCGACCTGTCGTTGGCTTCGAGGGCCGCGCCGATGGCTCCATCGAAGTCGCCGGCCGAGGCGTCCTGCATGGGTATGGTTTTGTAGAGGGCGAGAGCTTCCTTGGCGCGGCCTACGCGTGCGTAGCCCCCCGCGACGGCCTTGCGGACGTTGAGGTTATTGGGAAATGCCAGCGACGCGGCATCGAGAATGTCGATGGCACGGCCAGCGTCGCTGTTTTCGATGGCCGCGGCGGAGCGGCGTACGCTCCAATTAGCCCAGATGTCTTCGACTGCTTCGCGCTGCGCGATGGTCAGATCAGTGCGGCCGCCGATGCGCATGAGCGCGGGATAGAGCGCACGGTCGTTGCCGGCGTTGTAAAGAAACCATGCGTTTTCAATATCGACGGCGGAGGGCACAGGCTGCTTGACCTTGGCGTAATAGGCTAGGACGCGGCTCATGAATTGCGAAGCGCGGGCGGTGTCGCCGGCGGCGGAGTAAACGCCCGCTTCGATCTGAATGAATCCGATATCTGAGTCGAGTTGCGTGCGTACGGCTGCGGGGATCTGGCTGATTTCCTGGCGAGCGGGTCCGTTGCGATTGGCAGCGGCGAGCGAAGCGACGACGCCCTTCCACGCGTCGGCGTTGTCAGGATGATCTACGACTAGCTGGCGGTAGATTGCGTAGGCCTGATCGGTTAAGTTGCGGAGCAGATCGATGCCGGCAAGCTGGAGTTGAAGAGAAACAGACGGTGGCGCACCGGAGGAGATGGCGATTTTCTCCGCGCGCTCGAGCATGCCTTGTGCGACATCGAACTGGTTGGCATTTTGGTAGATCGCGCCAAGCAGCAAGAGAAAGCTGGAATCGGCAAGCGCGGTTTCATACGTTGCGGGCGGGATCTTTTCGATGGCGGCGATCGCCTGAATGTCCTGGCCCAGGTCGTGATACGCGCTGATCAAGCCCATCCATGCAGAACTGTTTGTGGGATCGCCGGCCACGAGTTGAGTGTAGAGCGCGAGAGCCTGTGGATAGCGTTTCGCTTCCATCAGAATACCGGCGTATTGCATCTTCGTGCCAGCTTCGAGCGTTGAGCCGTTGCTGGGAAATGGCAGATCCAATGCGATCGCAAGGACACGCTGGGCGTCGGCATCGCGGCCTCTCGACTGATAGATGGCAGCGAGAGTGCGCAGGTAGTCGGGATCTTTGTTGAGAGCGGCAGCGACCGGCGGAGGAAGATGCGTGGTGAGGGTGAGGGCTTTTTCGTTTTGATCCGAGCGCGCAAGGGCGAGAAAAAGTCCCCGCCAGCCGTCGACGGAGGCCGGCTGAAGCTTGACCAGCTCTTCATAGACGCCGGCGGCAGCGAGGTACTGCTGCTGACGGACGTAGACCCCGGCCAAGCCATTCAGCGCGTCTGTGTCGCGCGGGTTCATGTCGAGCGCAGCACGGAATTTGCTTTGCGCGACGTCAAGGTGATTAGCGTTGAGCGCCTCGGTCGCCTGGCTCAGCGCGAGATAGAATCGCGACGATTCAAGAGCATCGTCGACGGTCTTTGTCTTGTAGCCGTGCCGCTCGGCTAGAGCGAAATAGTTGACGGCGTCGGCAAAGTTCTTTTGTTGCATGCGCAGAAAACCCGCCCCCGCCTCCACGCGGCCGTTATCGCGCTCCGATTCGAGCAGTTCGGCGAAGCGCTTTTCGGCATCGTCAATTTTCTGCGCGTTCAGCGCGGCAAAGGCCGCTCGCTCGGCAGGGTTGCGCGCGATGCCGGAGTTCATCTGCGCTAGTTTCTCCTCGTTTTCTTTGAGATGTCCGGTGAGTTCGGTGTCCTCAGGATGCGCTTGAAGATATTGACGGAGCTGGCTCGCGGTTTCAGGGTTGGCAGAGTTCCATACGAGCGCCTGACGAAGAGCGGCCTGCGCGGAGGGTTCGTGAGGGTGGGCCTGAAGGATGCGGATACCTCCTGCTCGGCTGCGAGCATCGTAGGTAAGCAACGTTCCCAGTGCGACGGCATAGCGGGGGTCACCAGCGTTTTGCGCCGCGAGCTCGCGCAGGCCAGCGACGGCCGCGGGCTTTCCCGATGAGGTTCCGTAAAGCGTCTGATAGTAGGCCAGCGCGATGTCACCATTGGGCGGCTTGTCGCCGTAAAGCTGGCGATAGATACGCATCGCCTCGTCGTTACGGCCTTCGCGAGTGAGCTTGCCTGCGTGGCTGAGCGCGTCACTTTCGGCGGCGGTGCTGGGGAGGGATTCGATGCGCGCGATGTTGGGATCGCGAGGATTGATTTTACGCAGGCGATCGAGGGCCTGATTTGATAAGTCGGTCGAACCGATGAGCCTGTAGTCTTTGGCGAGGCCGGCCAGGGCGTCAGTATCGCCGGGAGCAGAGAGAAGAATCTGCTGCCAGAGCTGGATGGCCATGTCGGGCCGACCGCGCGACTCGAGGGCGCGGGCTTTTTCGGCGAGATTGGCGCGTACAGCTTCGGCGGAGTTGGCTGCTGAAGTTTTTTGAGCGCGGACTGGCAGAGGAGCGAGCAATAGGCAGCTCGCTACGAGCAGACACGCATTGCCAGCTCTACTCGCCACCTTCATCCGCAATTCTATTTTACGTTCAGTTCGCCTGCACGATCAGTTCGCCTCCCTGCCATAAGCTGAATTTGCCGGTGGAAAAACCGGTCGAAAATAGGGCGAGACATTGATCGTAGTACGTGGAGCTATTTCCGTAGAGGCCAGTGACGGGATTGCGATGCGAGCTTAAGCGAATGGTTTGGATTGAGGCTGCTTTGGAGGAGTCGGAGAGCGCTCGCAGGTAAGGAATGACTGCCGCGGAGAAGCCGATGGGGCCGGGCTGATCGGAAGGGATTCCCTGATCACTGACCTTCTCTGGCGGGGCGCTGTGTGTGGCGAGATATTCGCCCATCGCGAGGATCGAATTGAGGATGGTCACGTACCGTGGGTCCTGAGGACTGGTTATCCCGGCCCAGAGGTAGACGCGAATGGCATCATAGCTGCCCACTGGGGCGGGCGCGTTGGCGGAGCCGGGCCCGGTCGTGGCGGGATCGGCGACCGGATGAAAGCCATCGCCGGGAACGTACTCAACCCAGTCCATCACAAAGCCGTGACGGGCGCTTTGCTGCAGAAGGCGCGGAATGTTTTCAGCGATGGCGCTCCATGGGCCGGAGGGATCGACGGTGGCGAATCGCTCGAAAAGAAACACCGGCAAGTAGCTGGGGTTGAGTGTGGTCGCGTTGCCGTGCTGAAAGCCGGAATAACCGGGAAGCAGCATGGGACCGAAACCGGGCAGGTTGGCCACTTCGCTCTTGGCGATGAGCGCGAGCATCGACCGGCCAAGATCAAAGTCGGCAGGAATATGCCAAAGACGGCCGGCCTCGATGAGCGAATAAGCGAGCCAAATGTCGGCGTCCGACGCGGAATCGGAATCGAGGATCTTCCATTGGCCGTCTTTGTCTTTGCCCCAGAGCCAAGCGGGAAGGTGGCTAGCGAGATCGCCGGAAGCGAGATTTGTCTGGGTCCATGCAAGGACGCGATCGAAGGTGGGACGGTCGCTGGCGGCGAGAGCGAAGAAAAGTGCGTAGGCCTGGGCTTCGGATGTGGTGTGTCGATCGCCGTCGGGTGATGGACCCGTCCGCGGGGATCCCGACAAGTCACCCCACGAACGAAGACCTGTCCGTGGGGACCCCGAGAAGACACGGCCGCTTGCGCGATCGATGAAACGCGCCGAGAAGGCTTGCCAGAGCGGCCACGAGTCGTTGCGGCAGCCAGGAGCAGAAAAGAGAAAAAGGGCCAGGAAGAGAAGGAGGATTCTCCGGCGGGATGGAAGGGGGCTGTTCATCGTCTCGGTTTGTAGCTCCTAGCTCCACCACAAACTGCCACACTTCTCCTCTTCACTTCGGTCTTCGCTCCCCCACAATGCCCTCAGTGCCGGGCCTGAGCCATTTTGGAAAAGCACAGTCTTAACTCTGCCCATTCGACCCTCTCCCCGCAGCCGCCCCTCATCGCTTCAAATGCTCATCGAAGAACGCCACTGCCGCACCAGCCGCCTCCGCGTGAACCGCGTCTCGGTCCACTCCCGGCGCGTCGACGCACAGCCCGGGGTTCTGGCTTTTGCCGCCCGCCGTACACGTGTCCAGAAATGTGTAATGAGCCACGCCGCCGGGATAAATCGTGAGCTTCGCCCTGGGAATGCTATGCGCGAGAATCTCGGCGTTCGACGCCGGAGGAAGGATCGGGTCGCCGGCGCCCGCCACAATTTCCACTGGCACTGAAATCTCGCCAAGGCTCTGCCGTGTCAGCCGAATGTAGGCAGGCGCAATGGCAAAAACTGCCCGAATCCGCGAGTCGCAGTGCGAGTCCGCCGACTTCCGCAATGCCGCGCGATACGTGGAATCCGTGCTGGACAGCGCGATCGCCTTCTGCGTCAACCCTGGAAACTCCGGGGGCGAATAGCACAGCAGGTCCCAAAGCTTTTCAGAGCTGCACTGCTGCTCAAGCTGTTGCAGGTCGATTGGCGATGCCACCGCCCCGGCCAGCACCATCATGGTGTAGCCGCCCAAGGAAAATCCCGCCGCCCCCACACGCTGAGGATCGATCCTTGGTCCAAACCTCGAGTCCGCCAGCATCCCATCCAGCACCCGGCTCACATCCACCGCACGCTCCCACCCCAGCGTGAACCCCTGCACCGTGTAATCTTCCAGAGCGTTGTTCCCCGGATGATTCACCGCCGCGGCGATGTATCCGCTCTTCGCCAGCTCCGTACCCAGCCACGCCATCATCAATGCCGATCCGCCCGTCCCGTGCGAGAGCAGAATCAACGGAAACTTCGCCGGCGCCACCGCCAGCTGCGCATCCCGATCCGCCCGTCCCGCCGTCGCAAACGCATGCTCGGCATCCCCCACCCACTGCTGCGTCTCGCTCGCCTGCGCATCTGCCGGATACCAGATCGTCGTCAGCAGGGCATGCGTCTTCGCCCCGCGCCAGTCATATGTAGCGTCGCCGCCGAGGAAGGTCCGGCTGGTCACGCCCACGTGATAGGTTGTCTGAGCCTGCGCTATCGGGATCAGCGAGGCAGTTGCCAAAAGCGCCAGCGCCGTGGTTCGCGCCATATTCCTATTCCTATAGGTTGCTGAATTGCCGGCGGAGCAGCAGCGAACCGCCGGCCCCGATGCACCCAAGCCAGGTTTACCCTGCAGCAAGAAGCAAACTCCTCCGACATCCGACCGTCAACGCAGTTTGATTGTAGCTTTATTGTGAGGCGGCAAAGAGCGATGTGAAGAGGAAAAGTGGGCCAGCTTGTAGGCCAGAGCCGGTAGCCCGCAGTTTTTGTTGGTAGCCGGTATCATTCAGAAAGGGCCTCTCGATGCCCGCTTAACGAAGGCCAATGCTCGCACACTTCGTGACCGAGATTACTTGCTGTTCGCATTAGTTGGTCTCTGGGCAGGACTAAACTTGATGCCCATGAAGTGCTTCGGAACGCCATTTTCAGCAGGGGTCTTTTCCAGAAATGCCTTCGCAGAAGCATCGTGTTTGAGGTGGGCATCCAGAAAGTTCAGAGTATAAAGGGCAACCCAGGCATAACTCGTGTTGGCGTCCTCCCGTCCGTAGTCGGCTACCTGGTTCTCAGCAAAACGTTGTGCGCACTCCCTGCGTTGGAACATGGAACTGAACTCCGGGTGTGCCATGCCCAGCATATTCACAGTGAGGAGATCACCATGTATCCAGGCGTTGAGGACGTTCGGACCAATTTTGTCTGCGGGAGGAACGTCGTCATTTTCCAAATCTTCAAGACTCACATTTCGAGTAAAGCAAAGAAGCGGTATGGTCATTCGCCCCGGATGGACGTCCCCCGCTCTTTTCACGAGGCCGGGATAATAGCGCATGCTGCCGTCCATCTCCACCAGGGCGTCGATGCGAGGGTCTCGTGCTGAGGCAAACAGGCTCGAAGTTCCACCCCAGCTCCAGGCCACCACGGCAACTTCAGATAGATCCGTGTCGAGAAGCGACCTGGCGTACGTGATAAGAAAAGAGATGTCGCGAGTCTGGGCATTGATCCCGCCCAGATCATCCGTCATATCGCGCGTCGAGACCCCTATAGACGAGCTCGCAAGAACGACATAGCCATGACTGGCGAGATACTCGCACAGATCGGCGTTCTCCCATGAAACGGAAGAATCGCTGGGAGCATAGATAAGAACGGGATAATGCCCTTTTGCCGGCGTCGCATCGCGCACTGCCCGCAGCGGGACATCGAAGGACGTCTTCAACAGCGATCGCCACCGATTTTCTTTCTCATCTGGCGCGTTGAAATGGATCTCAGTGTCCGCCAGTTCGGCATAATCACCAACCTTCAACGGCTCGCCTGGGCTTTTCAACGATGGATACCAAATCAGCGTCTGCAGGGGACGTGCGTTCTCGCCCACAGAGGATTTTGGCGGGCCCTTGGGTGAAGCGGGAAATGTGCGTGAGCGATCGTACTGATCGACGACCTTCAACCCTACTGGATACGATCCAGGTTTCTGCAGAAATTGGAATGAAGATGATTGTGAAACCGCGAGTACGGGACCAGATCCGACAGATAGTGCGAGAACGGTGTTGAAGATTCGGGTATTCACCTTAATCCTTCTCCCGATCTGATGTACGGTCCGCGATGCTAACAGGCTCTGAAATACCAAACAGCACTCCTTGCCAAAATCAATGGATCGTCCCGGATACGCGCCTTTGGTCACTTTGCCCGCTTATGCTAATTCGCAAACGGGACTGCAACGATCTTAACCTGATCAAAATTGTTTCGTAACGGTCTCGAAAGGCAACCGCAGATCCCCATTCGACTACGGTGGCTCACGCGATCTCCGCCCAGGGCAGGCTCGCGACTCCGATCTCTACGCGATCCCCGCGGGGATGACAACGCTTGGGAGATTACTCGTCGAGCAAGGTGAGGCGGGCTCGAGCTCTGCCGCGAAGCCATTGACGCGTCCAGATGGCAAGTAGAAACGCGATGCCCACAACGATGAGCGCACCCAGCCAGGGAACCTGCGCAAACCAGAGCGTCAGCGAGGTGAGCCAGTTGAGCGCGCCGACGTGATATGCCGCGGCGCCGATGCGGAAAGATTGGAATTGCGAGCCGTGCAGGACGGAGACGGAGCCGGAAATGTCGCTGGACTGCTGAACTTGCAAGAAGCTGCCGAGGAAAGGCTCGAAAGCAGCTGCGTCCTTGAGATGAATGGCGACGATGCTCCGGCTTCCGGCGATATCGTAGGGCGACTCGGTGCCTTCGATAAGCGCGTCGGGAGAGCCTGCGGCGGCTAGCTCGCCTGACTCGGTTCGGCCACTGCGCCCGGCCTTCCACCAAGTGTTGTGAAAGATCCGCTCGAAGAAGCCCTGGGTGTCGTGGACTTGCACCCGGCCGCTACTGGCGGAGACGGGAAGATGCGTGCCGAGTTTGTCAAAGGCGGGCTGGTCATCGCCGGCGCCGATGACGAGAAAGTCGCTATGTGCGCCGGCGCGAAGGGAGTCTGTGCCGCTGACTGTGACGCGCACGCCGGGAAAGCCAGTCTGGCGGCCGAAGTGGCCCATGAGTGTGAGGAAGACTTCGATTTCCTGCGGCGTTGGCACGGGCGGCAGAACAACTGTGGTTTCGCTCAGATCGGCAAAACGCGTGAAGGGAAAGCCGGCGTTGGCGAAGATCTCCAGATTGGGCATGGGCGTCCAGTGCTGGTAGCCGCGCAGGTCGAGGTAGGAATCGCGGAGAATGGCGCCCTGCATGTTGATGGGCGTAGTGTCGTCGCAATGCTGCTTGCGGAGCCACTGAAAGGTGAAGTCAAAGGAAAGCGAGTTGGAGAACGGCCGGAGATTGACGACGGGAACCGGAACGTCGGTTTGCGTGGTGCGAGAGGTTTCCTCTGCCGGAAATAGGGGCACCGACCCCAGGAATGCGTTGTTCACTCGCACCTGCATGCTGGAGATTGGACCGATGGGGACGGAGTTGTAGCGATAGGCGAGACGTAAAGTGGCGTTGGGCCGGTCCGGACTCCATGTGGTGCCGTAATACAGATCGGGAGGAATCCGGAAGTAAACGCTAAGCGGCGCAGTGCCATCGCCCTCGAGTTGCTCAGCCGAAGCGTAATCCCAGAGAGGAATGGTCTGATCGGTGCGCGCCCAGCGCGGCGCGTCGTCGGCAGCGCGCTTCACGGGCAGCTTGAAGTTGTCAACGGTTGTCTGTGGGCCGGTCAGCACGCTGCTGCCGAGCGCTACAGCCTGTGCCGCGACGATCGCGTCGTCGGCGCTGGTTCCCGTAACGACAAGAATCTTTCCGTACGGATCACTGGGGTTGGTGCGCATGGCCAAAGTGGGCCCAGTGGCTGCGGAGAGATTCAAGGACGGTGCGATGTCCGCGGGATTCTCGACGATCACGATGGCGTCGCCCTGCGGGATGGCCCCGATGGCCACGGGAAATCGCACCGGGTGGTTCTCTGAGACCAGCCCGAAGTAGCTGGCGACGATACCGGCGGCTTGAATGGCTTTGAGTGACGGCTGCGCAGGAAAGACGACGGAGACGCTCGCCGGCCGAATGACTCCGGGATCGATGAACGGAGCGGGAAGCTCTTTAAGATCGTCGGCGAGTGGGAGAAGATCGCCAGTGGTCTCGATAAAGCTGTTGCGCAGGACGCGGGACCACAGCGCGGTGTTGGCGGGATCTTCGCAGGATGCGGCGTAGTGCCCGATGAACTCGATGGTGAGCGCGTTGCTGTGCACCAAAAGCTCAGGTGGAATGGGAAATTCTGCTTCGGCGGTGCGGCCGTCGGAGCCGCCCGACGCACCGGGCAACGGCTGGATGGTGGCGAACATCGTTCCGTTGATGCTGAGCTTGAGATGGCTGAGTTGCGGAATCAAGCCCGGCGAAAAGGCGTAATAGACGTGAACCTTCGCCGTCCGGACAGCGTGGGTTTGCGGCAAGGTGAAGTAGATGTTGTGTGTCGAGTCGATGTTGTGGAACTCGATCTGGGGAGAGCCGGCGTCAGCGAGGGTGAAGGTGTCGCGATATTGGCCTGTGGGCAACGCAACGGGGCTAACCGCGATCGAGGCATCACTAGCGCCGGGCCGAATGGGTTGGGCAGCCGACTTTGGCGCAGCAGCGGAGAAGAGTGCAAGCGCCATGAGAATCGCCGACGTGCGCGCGATCGAAAGCGGGTTAGAATTATTCGGGGGACCGCTCTTTTCGTGAGCGATGGTTTGGAAAGTCGCCTTGAGCCCGTGTGCAGAGACGCGAAAGATATGAGCCAGGCTGCGCAGTACATGGTCGCCTTCGCGTTCCCCACTCCAACTGAGCCATGAGTCGGCGCGAGAGAAGAGCGCTACGGTCAGGGTCTCCTGCTCGGGGATGGAAAGATCTTTGAAGTTCACGCGCAGGATCGAATCCTGAAGCGACACCACAGCTGCCGGGAGATCGCAGCACAACTGTTGATCGGGAAACGCCAGGCGAACCCGAGCGTCAGGGACGACCTCGATGGGCTCACTCAGGCGAATTCCAGCGCCGCCGCTGGAGATGTCAACCGTTTCGCCGGTGACGGTCTTTCCGCCTGGTAACGTGACGACGAGCGGAGCGACGACGCCGACGCGAACCGTAGTGCGCCGCTGCTGTAATTCGCGCGCGACCGCGATGCAAACACCAAGAATGACGATATTGAAGAGGCACCACATGACATTCATCAGCACGGTGCCGCGGCGATCGACGTCCCAGACAAAGAAACGCGGAATGGCGAAAATCAGGCCGAGAATGTTGAAAAAGAGCATGACCAGAAACGGTTGCGCGATGCGCGCATCGAAGAAGGTGCGCTTGACCACTCCACCCTTGGCCGTGACATTGAATTTTCCCAGCTTGGGATTGAGAAGGGCCATCATGGTTGGCAGCAGAATATAGGGCGCGAGCACGGTTTCGTAGATTTCGTTCCAGAAGGAGTAGCGATGCTCGCCCTGAATGCGCGAATTGGTGACGTTGGAGAGCGTGAGATGAGGCAGCGCATAGGCCAGGATGGCGAGCCAGAAGCCGGGAATGTTGGTGTGGTTCAGAAGCAAATAGATCAGCGGCGCCGTGAGAAAGATGAGGCGCGGGACGGCGTAGAGAAAGTGGCCCATGGCGTTGAAGTAGCAAAGGCGCTGGGCAAAAGTGAGGCCGGGAGCTAAAAGCGGATTGTCGATGCGGAGGACCTGCACCATGCCGCGAGCCCAGCGAATGCGCTGGCCGATATGAGCTGAGAGACGCTCCGTGGCGAGACCTGCGGCTTGGGGAATGTTCACATAGGCCGAATTCCAGCGCTTGATCTGCAAGCGCAGCGAGGTGTGCGCGTCTTCGGTGACAGTGTCGGTAGCAATGCCGCCGACTTCGTCGAGAGCGGAGCGCCGCAGCACGGCGCATGATCCGCAAAAGAACGACGCGTTCCAAAAATCGTTGCCGTCCTGAACGATGCCGTAAAACAACTCGCCTTCATTGGGGATCACGCGAAACTGCCCGAGATTGCGCTCGAAGGGATCGGGCGAATAGAAGTGGTGCGGGGTTTGCAGCATGGCGAGTTTGGTGTCACGCAGAAACCAGCCGAGGGTCATTTGCAAAAAGCTGCGGGTCGGCACGTGATCCGAATCGAAAACGGCTACGAAGGGCGAGGAGACGGTCTTGAGCGCGGCATTGATGTTGCCGCCTTTGGCGTACTGGTTGTCGGGACGCGTTCTGTAGCCGATACCGGCGTCGTGCGCGAACTGCGCGAACTCCTCGCGATGACCGTCGTCGAGGATGTAGACATGCAGCTTGTCGACGGGCCAGTCCATATTCAACGCGCCTAGTGCGGTGTAACGCACCACGTCAAGAGGTTCGTTATAGGTAGGGATGAGGACGTCGACGTGCGGCCAGTCTTCCGGGTTGTCGGGCAACGCCACGGGAGCGCGGCGCAGCGGCCAGATGGTTTGAAAGTAGCCCAGAAAGAGAATGCCGAATGCATAGACTTCGGCCAGCAGCAGGCACAGGATAAAAAACACATCCAGCGCACCGAGATGGCTGGCGGGGTCGTGGAAGTAGCGAACCACCTGCTCAATGCGCCAATACCCGTAACGGAAGGTGCAGAACATCGACAGCATCACGAGGGTGAGGGTGACGAGGTAGGAGTCAGAGAAGCGGGCGGCGGCCAGGGCCACGACGATGCTCACGAGGCCCAGAATCGCCTGTTGCGGCCAGGTGAGCGGCAGGGTGGCGAGGAAGAAAAAGACGAAGCCGGCAATAAGGAGAAAGACGAGGCGAAGAATTCTGGTGAGTAGATTCTCCCCTGCCCCGATATCCAGCCAGAGGCCCGTGGCGGTCATCGTTCGCTCCAGCGGACTCCCCGAAAGGCTGCAGTGGCGGGCGCAGAAAGGCTCTTGACCCACGCCGCGAGACTGGAGTAATCATCCGTCACCGCGGAGTTGGGAGCGTAATCCATAATGGTCATGCCTTCAGCGAGAGCTTCACTGACCGCGGGCGAATGGCGGAGAACGAAGGGAAGAAGCCGATCGCCGAGCTGCTCACGGAGAATCTCGCGGACATCGAGATGCAAAGGCAGCGAGGAATCGAACTGGTTGAGAACGTAGTGGGGAAGCGCAGACGCGGGCGCGCCGCCATTGTGCTCAAAGAACGCGTCGATGGACGAGACGCTAACAACGGAACTCATGTCGGGGATCAGCGGGACTAGAACCTGCGGTGAAATACGCATGACGCGGCGGGCGGCAGATCCCGATGCGGTGGGCAGGTCGATGATGACGCGGCCTGAGCCGCGCCCGTGCTTTGAAATCTCTGCAGACAATGCCTCCTGCGTGGCGGTTTCAGGACCCATGATCTCGGGATCGAGGGTGATCATCTGAATAGGGGCGTCGCCACTCGAGGGCGGTGGGCTGAAGGTGCGAAGGAACCCGGGGCGCTGATCGCGGGCGCCAAAGAAAAATGGCAGCAGCCCGTAAGCAGCCGTATCGACGAGCAGAACCCGTTCGCCTCGGCCAGAGAGGGCTCGGCCGAGGGTGGCGGCGATGCTGGTTTTTCCAACGCCGCCGGCAAGCGAGAAGATTGCCAGCACAGGAGCGCGCGCCGCTGTGGGCGCCGGCGCTGCCTGCGCGGGCGGCGCACTGCCCTCAAAGATTCCCTGCAAGGCAAACCAGCGTGAGGCAAGGCGATCACGCGAGCCTTGAAGCGTGTCGTCCGAAGGAGTTGGGGGCGCGTAAGCGGAAGCTTCGCTGCGTCCCGGAGTAAGCCATGCTGGGCGAACGGTTTCCTCTCGTGTGGCCGGTCCTCCCCTGGGAAGCCTTGGCGGAGGATAGCTGTCCTCGCGCATCGGCGCGGGAGGTACAGGATTCTGTGGCGGATATGAAGCAGCCGGGGCAGAAAGCCGATCCAGACGCGCGGCCTGCCAAGCTGCTTGCGGTTGCTGCGGGGCACGGGGCTGATCCGCCTGTCCCGCGAAAGGCTGCCCGCCAACTGGTTGATTGGGGGTCTGCTGCGCGACAGGCTCCACTCTGTGCCTTTCCTCTTCGGCGCGTGCTGCTTCGGCGGCGCGCTGTGCTTCAGTTTGGCGCACCTTCAGCCGTTCTTCTTCGATTGCCTGCTCGACCCGCTGACGGGCATTCTCGCGAGTCTGCGCCCGCACCGCCGAAAAGTCGCGGTACTTCGCACCATGCAGATTCGCCCATGAGTATAGCGACGCCACGTCCTCAGGCGGCTCGTTCGAGTCGGGCTGCGGGTTGCGTTCCGTCATTTTTTGCTCATGCAACTTCCGCTATTGCACGATCCCCAATTCCCCCGGAGAGCCGGCAATGTGCAGCTCGAGCAAAGCGGAAGACACAGTTACGCCGCTGGATGCCGGATATCCTCACCGGCAATCGTAGTTGCAGCACTCATCGATGAACATAACACTTGCAAGGCCGCGTTGCTAACACTTTCATGCCATTGGAGATGGAGGCGGGAATCAGTAACCACGGAAGGGTACGAACGAGGCACGCCGCAGGGCAATTTTCGAACCTTTTGAGGGTCCCTGAGCGGCCAATACCATGAAAAGCCGGTCGCCCCATCAGGAGGTGCTGCTGTGATAGTTTTGAGAAAGCGGCCATCGCGATTCCTGGGTTGCCGCGTTCCGAAGCCGACGCTTCAAGACGACGCGACCATCGGGGAGCGGTCGACATGGCAACGGTCTTCAATCGAACGCTTCTTCCCAGAAAGCGTCCGAAAAACGAGCTCGTAGCTCAGTTGGTAGAGCAACGCCCTTTTAAGGCGTGGGTCCTGGGTTCGATTCCCAGCGAGCTCACCACGCATGCCGCAGTTCCCTGCCCCAAAATTCCGCGATCTAGACTGCGCAAGGAGTCCACACCAGACGGCGCCCTCACCCGGCGCGACGAATGCGTGGTATTCGCCCGCACATCGCAGCCCTCTTGCAGTCAGGAAACGGCATGCGGCTGACCGTCGGACTAGGGTTGCAAGTCGAATGCTGGGCGCAGGCTGCCATTCATGTAGAACGGCCGGATGTGTGCTCGTGGACGATGCGCCAGGCGCAGTCGATGCGCTCGAAGGGCATGGTCGGCGTATCCAAAAGCTGACCGGGTGGTCGACCGCTTTCTTGCTCTCGCTCAAGCGTTAGCCATGGGAATAGGCGTGGTCGTCCTTCACAACAACCTTGAAGTCCTGCGCGATCATCTCGATCGGCGAATCCCAGGTCTCCAGCCATTTGCGCTTGCGTTCGACACTGATTCCGTCGTGCACGAGCGGCGGCTCCAAATCAGATATCACTGCGTGTGGCGCGTAAGGAGCGGCAATGCCCTCGGGATTTTTCTCGAAGTGAGCTTTGTGAAGGCGCCACCGAGGGCGAGAATTTCGGCTTCGTCGGCGGGCGGGGGCATTTGTAGGGTTGCATCAGACATGAGAAACCTCCTTGGAGAGTCGTCGAGCGCTAAGGGTCCACGCCGGCGAGGGGCGATAGATGTGGGCAATGCAACCGCCAGGAAACGCGCTTGAGCTGATGAGTTGAAGGTTGAGCGGGTACGAGAGGCCGACGAACAGAGCGCGGCCGCAGCCGAGGGCGACTGGGTGTGTGAGCAGACGGAATTCGTCGACCAGGCCGAGCAGGACAAGACTCTGCGCAAAGCCCGCACCACCGTGAGCCAGAATATCCTTACCTGGCTCCTGCTTGAGGCGAGCGATTTCGGCAGCAAGATCGTTCGAGAGAATTGAGGGTTCTGACCAGGAGCGAGCCGCCTCAGGGGTTGGGGTCAAACATCCGGCGACAGGACGAGCTTGAACCGCGTCCTCGACCGCGCGCGTGGTCGCGCGTTCGGCAAAGAACCGGGCTGCGGTTCGGGTAGTCACGACCGCTTTCGGGATTTCGTTCATCGGCGGCGCAAATACCTGGGTCGAAGTCGGCCACCAGGCAGCCATGTCGTGATACGTCCGGCTGCCCATCAGGTGCAGGCCCGCCTGCCATAGAGTGTCGACGGTCCACTGTGCCGCTTCGGTGTCCATGGTGCGGAAGATCCAGTCGATTTCGCCACCGGGGCCGTTCACGAATCCGTCGACGGAGATGGACATTTTGAGCACAAGTTTTCGCATAAGTCGGCCTCCGTGGCTGCGATCGTCGTGATTCCCGTCCCTCAAACGGTCGGAAAGAGAATTGCGGTCACATTCTGATCCGCCGGGGTGATGCGCGGATCTGTGACGTATTGCTCGATGTTGAAGTCGTCACGGAGGGGAATCTTCTCTTCGGCGACGATGGCAAAAGCGCGCGATGTGGCTTCGGGCAGTTGATCGAAGGGACCTGTCAGCGTGAAGCGCGCGTACTTGCCTCCGGCTATCTTTTCGTAGGTAAGACCTTCGGGTAGGTCGACGGGCGGTGCCGAAAGCAGGAATCCCGCACGGTAGATTCCGGCGGAAGGCCTATAAAGCGCGGCAGCTCCTGTGATCTGGTTGTGCGGAGCGAGCTTGACGGCGAAGTTTTCTAGAGTCTTCCAGGCCTGCGGGGCGATCGAGGGAATGTGGCCAGCGCGCTCGAGGAAGACGTAATGAGTAGCCGGAAAGTTAATAGTTTCAGGCTCCTGAGTGAAATTCACGGTTGAAGGCACTGCGGGACCTCCTAGACAAATTGGGCTGGTTTCTGGTGGAGGGGAGATTCGGAGGATTGGCGGCACGTGAATAGGAGTTCGATGTAATGGCGCAAGTGGTCGAGACAGGCAACAGCTACCTCAGCGCTTCGTTGCGCCTTGGCGAGAATAAACGAGCCCTGAATGACGGCCTGGGTATAGTAGGCGAGGCTCGCGGCGCTCCAATCCGCCTGGACGCCATACCGGGCCATGGCAGCTTCGATATCGACCACGAGGGTTGCCGCATGGGACGCGATGCAGCGGTCGCAGACCTGACGGATCGCAGGGTGCGTTTCGTAGGTTTCCTGGACCATCGTGCCGAGGAGGCAAGTAAACTCCGGTAAGTCGCCTTGCAGGATGGCTTTACGGAAGTCGACGTAGCCGAGGAGACGGTCGAGGGGATCGGAATGGGAGTGGTATGGGGCTGCGGAAAAGACGCTGTCGGCGAAAGCGGAAAAATGCTCGGCGGCGGCCAGAGCAAACTCCTCTTTGCTCGAGAAGTGATGGAAAAAGCTGCCTTTGGTTAGGCCTGCAACTTCACAGAAGTCTTCAATGCGGGCGGCGGAATAGCCCTTTGCGCGGATCACGTAAAGGGCGGCATCGAGGAGGCGAGTGCGGGAGTCGGTGGTTGACTGGGTTGCGGTGGCCACAACATACCTGCCAGTTGGTACGACCATACCTACTAGTCGGTATTTCGTCAAGCGAAAAGTTTCCCACATCCCTCGGAATGGCAAGAGACCCCTCGCCTTCACTGCCTGACGGCTCGAGCCCAACCTCCGTGAGCCTTGCGCGCCATGATCGCTGCATTTGTCGGAGACTGTGCGGCGGTCTACGATAGATCGAACCGCCGCGGACCCAGTGCGGTGATCGGAAAGAAAGATCGTGAAAGAACGCGGAACGCGAATCGAGCCCCAACAAATGATCGTGATTCGAGAGATCGTAGCTCTGCAGGACGAAATGACAGCCAGGTGGCATGTCGAACCGGACGTCGATTTTGACGACGCCTCCGGCAGTGTGGACGGAGGAATTTCTGGGCAGGAGATCATACGCCGCGGGTGGCTGGGCCTGGTGGCGCGCCAGCACCGCGCCAATTTCG
>Ga0187851_10002478_pt1 | contig 16273 bp, 17 predicted proteins | sample June2016WEW_6_10_FD_132997 | JGI IMG/M metagenome (GOLD analysis project Ga0187851, IMG submission 132997) | Peatland microbial communities from SPRUCE experiment site at the Marcell Experimental Forest, Minnesota, USA - June2016WEW_6_10 | ecosystem: Environmental > Terrestrial > Soil >...
CAGCGGGTCCTCGCTCGTCACGTAGACGGGGACACCGAGCCGGCCCAGCGTGCGCACCGCGGCGACCCCGCCGGAATGCAGGGGGTACCGGCCAACCTTGAGGATCAGCGCAGGAACCCGGCCGTGCTGGTCTGCGGTCTTCATGTCACCCCCCCGAAACGCAAGATCATGTCGCCGAGCACGAGCACCAGCAACGGCACGGAGGCCACGGTGAGCGGGCGGATGAATCTCCGGGCCTGTGGCCCGCTGACCCGGCAGAACTCGCGCGCCGTGAGCACGGCGATCAGGACGAAGAGCAGGATCAGGCCGAGCACGCTCACGATCGTGGTGGGCGAGCCCCGTCCCCCGTCCGGCGGCAGCGGCCGCGGCCGGGCACCCAGTGGCCACTGCACTGTGTACACGGTCGCTGTGCTGTTGGCGTACGCCACCCGCACTTTGGGTGCCGCGCGCATCAGCTGGTTGAAGCGGCTGCCCCAGTTGGCGGGATATCCGGCGGCCTGCTCCAGGTAGGTCTCCTGGGTGCGGGTGGCGATCAGGTACGTGCCCGGCCCGGAGCTACGCAGGTCATACACCAGGTCGGAGACGTCTGCCGGGTCTACTGGGGCCTGCACGGGGAGATAGAGAACCTTACTGATGTCCTTGTAGGACCAGGGCATCTCCGGTGTGTTATCGACCTTGGGTGAAGAACTCAGCCACTGGATCCGCGTCCCGTGCGCGTCGTGAGAGTAGATCCAGTTGCTGGCCGCCACCTCGCCGGTCGGGATCTGCTCGAAGGCGTCGTTGCCGTACCGCACGAGGATGAAGGCCACCGGGAGGACCGCGGCGCACAGGACCAGCAGCGGCAGGGCACGCCAGTTCGCGCGGCCGGCCTTCGGGTCGGCGAAGAAGAAGCAGCCCGCAAGGATGCAGGCGGACGGGAGCAGGAAGAGATAGATCCGCAGCGCCATCTCGCCGCCGTAGCTCTGCAGAGCGATCGAGAGAATGGGCATGCAGAACAGGGCCAGCAGGACGCGGTCGTCGAACCCCTTCAGCCTCCGGCGGAGCAGCCCGAGGATCGCCAGCCCCACGATCGAGCCAGCCACGCCCTCCCGGCCGTGCAGCGTGACCAGGTGCACGGCAGTACTGCCCATCAGCCGGCCGCCGACGCTGCTGGTCAGGTTGCCCCCGAGGTTGCCGAACCCGCCGAAGATGTTGGACATGTGGCCGGACCAGTAGTCCACGGCTGCGAAGCTGACCCAGCCGAACAGGATGACCCCGAACAGGACTGGCAGTCCCGGCAGGGTAGCCCGCCGCATGAGGACCAGCGCTGCGCAGGCGCCCACCAGGTAGAACGGCGTCAACTGGTGGCTCACGGTAGAAACAGCGAAGATGGCGATCAGGACGGCCAGCAGGAAGGCCCGCTGGCCGATGCTCGCAGGCCGAGGCGCGAGTTCGCCGGGCCGGACGAGCCCGAAGATGCGCCGGTGCAGCCGGTTCATCCCTGAAACGATCACGTGCGGGTGCGCACTGAGCCGCGGCTCGCAGAACCAGTTCACCAGGATGGCCAGGAAGGCCAGGTAGAGCACGTAGTTGAAGGATTGCGGCGAGAAGTAATCCTGCCCCACCCAGTTCCCCACCGTGAACAGGAGCCCGGCCACCCACTGGGCCCGCCACGAGATACGCAAGTTGCGCATCATTAGGAAGTAGGGCGGCAGGCAGAGTAGGTCGATCATCATCGGCCACACCCGCATCAGGCCAAGCAGCCCGTTCGTTCCGGCTGCCCCGGTCACCAGCGACACCAGGGCGAAGAAGCCGGGCCAGCTGAAGTAGGCAGCCAGGCTAGGGGTGGCATGCCCGGTGCTGCTGATGTACTGGATGAAGCCGGCGATCTGGTACGCGGTCGGGAACCGCGGCTCGGGCTCGATGAAGGTGGTCAGCCCGTCCAGGCAGATGACCAGGCTGGCCAGCCCGACCGCGAGCATGACGGGGTGCTGCCGGGGCAGGGCGAGAGCCAGGATGAACGCGAGAGCCAGGATCATCACCCCGGCGATCGCGCCGTGCGGCAGCACGGACAGCAACCCCAGCCCGTTCATCCGGCTCAGCGGGACGTGACGCAGTGAGGTGAAGAACAGCACGACACCCGCTGCGCCCAGCGCGCCTATAGCGACAGCCGGCCAGGTGGGCCAGCGTATCGGCCCCGTGGAGAGCAGGCCGGGGCGCCCCAGGACCATGGTCTCATGCTGGGTCTGGCTGGTCATGGTCCGCTAACCCCCGGGCTACCGGCTTCCACGACCGGGACGGTGGCCACCGCCCGGTCGGCATGCAGGGCACGCCACAGGCCCGGGATGATGAGCAGGGCCACCGAGCCCTGGCTGATGAGCGCGGCCAGCCCCGCACCGACCGGCCCCATGACCCCCGCCAGGAAGACGGTGAGGCCCAGCATCAGGACGCAGCGCGCCCCCTGGATCATGGCGACGAGCGAGGTCCGGCTCTGGGCCCGCAGCGTACCCAGGTAGACCTCGGTCACCGCGCGAGGCAGCGCGGCGATGGCCAGAAGCTCGAGGACGGGCGCACCGTACTCTGCGTAACCAGGTCCGAACAGGGCCAGCCCGACGTGCGCGAGCAGGCCGACCAGTGCCGCGCACGGGAGCAGGATCACGGCTATCTTCCGCAAGGCCTTGCGGCAATTGACGGCCAGGGTGGACGCGTCGAACGATCCTTCGACGGTCAGCGACATGGACATGTTGACGCCGACGAGGTCCAGGACACCGCCGACCAGCCAGGCCATGTAGAAGTACGCAGTGAGGCGGACGTCGGCGATCCGCACCGCGACCAGGACCGGCACCAGGTTGGTCGTGGCGAGCAGGAACGCCGATCCCGAGTAGTCACCGGCCAGGAAGCGGCCCATCTGGCGGTTCGTGGGCGGGACGCAGTCGAGGGTCGCCTCCGTGTGCCGCGGTACCAGGCGCCCGTAGATGAGCGCGTTGACCAGGGGCACTGCCACCAGCGCCGGCAGCATCCAGGACAGGTAGATGCCCAGGTGCGTCAACCTCGCCGCGAACAGCACCAGCAGCACGATCTTGACCACACCGAACAGACCGTTTTCGAGCAGAACCCACACGGCGTTGCGTAGCCCGGTCAGCACGCTGTCCTGCAGGGTGAAAACCGCCCAGATGACTACGCAGCCGATGAAGAACAGGCCGACGAGGGGGTTGCCTAGCTCTGCGTACGACGGCCCCCACCGGTTGATCGTCAGCAGGAAGGGGATGGCCACGACGACCGAAGCCGCGGCGCTGACGAGGTAGGCCTGGGTGACGAGCGTCTTGGTGCGCGATCCGGCCCGCGGGATGAACCGGGTGAGCACGCCGTTGAAATTGAGCGCGGTGAAGCCGGCCAGCAGGTTCATGGCCGCGTACGCTGCCGAGGCGCGGCCCACCACGCTCGTCGGGTACAGGCGGGCGACCAGGACCCAGTAGACCAGCCCGAAGACTCCCGTCACCCCGCTGTTCGCCACCAGCGCGTACCCGTTGCGGGACAGGGGATCGGCCAGCTGCTGGCGCACCATGGTCAGCTGTCGCCGGGCGAAGGGCGCCGGGCTAGTCCCAGCGTCCGGGCCCCGGCCCGGGGGCACGCCGGAGGATGGCGGGGCCGTCTCTCCCGGCCCCGGGGTTCGGCGGTGCCGGTGCGGGGACGTGACGCGGCGTGCTGCCCCCCAGGCCCCCGCGGACCGGCGCCGGGCGCTCCGGTGCTGGGGCCGCCTGCCCCGGTCGGGACCTCCCGGGTCGGCGGGCGTTCCCGCGGGAGGTGCGGTGCTACTGGTCACGCGAAACCCCACCCACTGTCGCCCGGGCCCGGCGGCCTATCGCGTAGCCCTTAGTCAGTGCCCGGTCCTTCAGGAAGATGGCGGGAACGTTCCGGCCCTGAGCGACCTGCTGGAAGGTCTGCAGGCTGGTGGACCTGCGGACCGTGAGCCGGGGCAGCGCCAGCGGGTCAGGGCTCCCCTTCAGCAGGACGTTGCTGACCGCGCAGGCGTAGTCGTGGCCAGCGTCGCGGGCCACCTGCCGGACCCTGGAGTTCGAATAGCCGAAGGGGTAGGCCAGCCCAGGCACGGGGGTGCCAAGCCGGTCTTCGAGATGCGTTTTGCTCGCGTACAGCTCCTCCCGGAGCATGAGTCCACGCAGTTGGTCCAGCTGAGGATGCTGCCAGCTGTGCGCGCCGACCTCCATGCCCGCCTGGGCGGCTTCTGCGATCTGACTCCAGCTCAGCATCCGCCCAGGCCGCCGCGGTGCCGCGTGCAACCCGGCGTCCTGGACCCAGCCGGTGGTGACGAACACCGTGGCGGTGTAACCGACGCGGTCCAGCACGGGCATGGCCCGGCGGTGGAAATCCTCGAACCCGTCGTCGAAGGTGAGGACGATCGGACGTTCTGGGAGACGGCTGGCCCGGCCGGCCATGACCTCAGCGAGCTGACCCGCCGTCACCGTTTCGAAGCCGGCGTCGCGCAGGTAGGCGACCTGCTCGGCGAAGGCCTCCGGGGGGACAGCCAGCCGGCTGCGGGTCTGCGCCGCCGGCGCGATCTCGTGGTACATGAGAATCGGCACGGGCGATCCCAGCGCCGGTGCCAGGGGGGCGCCCGGAGTCATGCTGGCCCCCCCGTCGTGCGCGACGGGCCGGTGCCCTGCCTCTCCGCGTCTGGCGGCTTGCTCATGCGGCGCTGTATCCATCCTGCCGCGTAACCCGCCGCCGTCGTCGTGACGCCGGCCACGATCGCTCCAGCCCGGCCCAGGCCCGGCAGGTCGCCACGCAGCGCATCGGCCACGCCGTGTGCCACGCCGGACGGCAGCACTCTGGTCGTGTACCGCCGCTCGGTTGACAGCCCGTCGGCCACGCCCACACTCGCCGTGACCAGGGCCTTGGACAGGCCTTCCGCGTAGCAGCGGGACCGGAAGTAGGAAAAGCGGCACCGTTCCGGGGTCACCAGGTGCCAGATCGTCGCGCGGTGGTCGAAGAGGAAGACCGCTCCCGGGGACTGCTGGCTGACCCTGATGCAGAATTCGGTCTCTTCGCAGCCGAGTGGCCGCTTGCCCGCGGCACGGCCGATCCCGTTCTGGAACCCGCCCGCGATCTCGAAGGCCTCCCGGCGGAACGACGCGTTACCGCCGAGCAAGTTGCGGACCGGCGCCCGGACCTCCGGCATCCCGCGGTAGGTGCAGCCCACGACCCAGGCGAACTCCTCGGGAAACCAGCCTGGCCGGGGCGCCCGCCAGTTGGGCAGCGTGCGGCCGCCGACTCCCATAACGGTGGGATTGCCGTAGGAGTCGGCGAAGTACTTCAGCCAGTCCTCGTCGGCGACCGCGTCGTCGTCGAGGAACGCCACGATGTCCCCGCTCGCGGCCGCAACGCCGGTGTTCTTCCCGCCGGACAGGCCTCGCGCCTCACGGTTCTCGATCACTGTGACATCAGGCATCTCGGCCGCCAGGCCATCGAGGAGAGCCGGATTGTGGTCGACGACGACGATAATTTCCAGGCAGGGCACACTTTGTGCCCGGACCGACTCCACGGCAGCACAGGTTTCATGCCACCGCTTCTCGGTATGCGCGCAGATTACTACCGAGATACTGAGGGCGGAGGACATGTCAGTCCTTGCTCACATCAGCAGCTATCGCCACCGCAGGAACGGGACGTTCGACTTCCGCTACCTCCGGTGCGACTGCCTGTTTCCGGCTCCGCCGCCGGTGAATGTGGTAACGGAATGCCTCCGCCGTAATGACTTTGAGGATCCGCCAGCCATCGACCCAGACATGGAGATTACTGACTCCGTGCACGCGCCGAAACTCGTGGCTTGGTATTTCTTGAATGCGTAGGCCGGCCTTGGCCACGCGGATATTCATCATGGTCTCGATCTCGAACCCGATGCAATTGAGACCCAGGGCAGGCAAATGCTCCGCCCAGAATGCGTTGTAGCCGTAGCACAGATCGGTGTAACGAGTGCCGAAGGCTAGGTTGACCATGCCGCACAGGACCCGGTTGCCCAGGCGGCGGGGCAGGTTGATGTCGTCGCTGCCGCCACTGTTGGCGAACCGTGATCCCTTGGCGTAGTCGGCTCCGGCGACGAGTGCGGCCACGAAACGAGTTATCTCGCCACCGTCGGTGGAGCCATCGCCGTCGATCATGACGATGATGTCGCTGGTGCAAGCGGCGAAACCGGCCAGCAGGGCATCGCCCTTGCCTCTTCCGCTCTGGTTGACGATTTTGACGTCCGGGCGGCACTGCCGGGCGACGGCGGGTGTGTCGTCTACTGAGCGCCCGTCGACGAGGATTACCTCGTCGACCCAGGCCGGTACCGTTCGAAAGACGATCGGCAGGTTACGCGCTTCGTTTTTGACCGGGATGACGACGCTTACGGTTGGGGCTATGGCGAATGCCGCGCCCACTGGCCGATATTGGCGCTGACTGGCCATCGATGATTGACGCTCAGTCTCAGTCTTGATGTCAGTAAGATCGGTAGATGTCTTTCCGTTCGTGATTGGTTCGCTCTCTGGGAACACAGGTATTCCCATATTGCTAATCCCCCTCCATGCGTAGCCGTCATCCTTAGCGGCTGGCCATCCGGCGTCCCCACGCCAGTAACCTTTTGCACACAGATGATTACCATGAGTCACAAGAGGTGCAATCCGGTTACCGGCCACGAAAAGCAAGACGTATCGGGACCGCAGGCGGTTCACACGATTACTGCCAGGATGTTCTAACTGTTTAGCTAGTGCCGTTACCGAATGATTTCTGGTGTCCTACGCCGTGGGCAGCCACTGCGAAGATCATCTGTACGGGTGATATTATAGTGTTATAACGTAATAAGCGTAAATAACGGGTCAAATGGGCGCAAAGCGCTACCGGCGGGGCTGGATTGTCGTTGGGCTGGGACTTCTGCTCAGGGCTCCGGCGTGTTCCGTGATTGTCCGTTTGTGTCCTAGTCGAGGCCGTGGAGGCAGAGGGCTTCGGCGGGGGTGGTGTGGTCACGCCGGCCTTCGGGGACATGCAGGTAACCAGCATCTTTGATGGCCGCGATGATCGCGGCACGGATGGTGGCCAGGTTGGCGGGCCCGTTGCCGGTGCGACTGGTGGCGGTGTCCTCGCTGAAGGTCACGTCCCGTTATGTGGTGACGTGCCTCGATGGTCTGGTGCTCGCGCACGAGGCGGGCCAGGTCGGTCGCGGTGGCCTGGGCGCTGGTCAGCTGGTGATGGCGTAGGCGGTCTCGCGGGAGATCTTCCCGGTGGCCGTGTCCTGCCGCCAGCGGGTGATGGCTGCGGTCGTCGTGTTCGTCATCGTGTCCATCGCGGGCAACTGGCTGTGGGCCCTTACCTTCTGTCATGTCGTAGGCGGCGCGCTGTGGACGGCGATCGATCTGTTCGTCGGGCTGATCATCGGGCCGATCCTGGGCCGGTTGTCCATCGCGGCACGAGCGGAGTTCGCGGCGCGGTTCATGCCCAAGATGGTCCTCCTCATGCCTACCTTGGTCCTGATGACGCTCGCCGCCGGGTTCCAGCTGGCGCTGAAAGAGGGAAACCTCGCGCCCTCCAACCCGAACCACGCCTGGCTGATCGTCTCCTATTGCGTCGTCGGGGTGATGGCAGTGATCGCGCTCGGCGTGCTTGAACCAGCCAACAGCGCCGTCCTCGTGGAGATGCGCAAGTCGAGGCCGGACGGGGCGGTCATCGCCCTGTTGATGAGGCGATTCCTCTATACCGCCGGGATCACCGGCTTGATGCAAGTTGCGACCCTCATCATCATGACCAGGGTGGCGACCCAATGAGCAGCGAGCTGGCCACGGCGGCGCCGACGATCCAGCGGCGCTTTCCACCGGTAGCCGAACTGACCATCTGCTCCCTGGCCTTGGTGGTCATCGGCGGGATCCTCTTGGCGTCATATGCCCCTCGCCGACCGCCTCTCGGCGTGCCGACCGCTCTCGCAGTCATCAGCGCAGCGCTGCTCCTCACGAGCGCCTACCTCCTGTCCAGGCTGCAAATGTTCGCGTGGGAACGGTTCTTCTTGGTCTTCCGGTGGGCGCTGCTGGCCTACGTCATCTCGGCCGGGATGATCGGCTTCGCGTTCATCCATGATCACACCCGGGGCGCTCCGCTGTTCCTGCTGGTGGTGATGCTCGTGATCTTCGCGCTCGACGTTCCGCTCATCATCGCTTTTACGGTGGCGCGCTACTCCTCACCCCCACACTCTGCGAGCTGACGGCCCGCTCACAAGTCTTTCCAAAAGATCTCTAATGGTTACCGCTCGGACACAGGTGACCAACCGGATGCCGATCTTCGGCGAACGACACCTGCGGCGAGTCCTGGCCGAGTACGAGGCGCACTACAACGGACGACGCCCTCATCGCAGCCGCCAGCTCCGGCCGCCCCGGCCTGACCATCCCGTCGCCGACCTCTCCCAGAAGCGGATCAAGCGCCAGCCGGTCCTCGGCGGCCTCATCAACGAATACCAGCGAGCCGCATAGAGGCCCAGGTCAAGCCAGTAGCCCGAGTTCTGGAACCCCACAGCCCGAGCTGCGGCAAGATCAACGCCGCGCAGCCGCCGCCATCGGCACACCCCGGCAGCATCTCCTACGGCCCGGGTATCAACACCGCCGCAGTGCTGCTGACCTGCTACGGGAACGTGCCCGCGGAACGAGCCGCGAACCTGATCGGCATGCTGCTCGGCGTGCCGGTCTCGGCGGGGTTCGTCGACGGTGCCAGCGAGCGGCTGGCCTCCCGGCTGGACGGCGCCGGGTTCGATGAGGCGATGCAGGCCGCCCTGGCGGCCGAGCCGGTGCTGGCCGCCGACGAGACCCCGGTCAACCTGATAGACCCGCATGCCGGGCTGGCCGGGCAGGACGCGGGCGCGCCACTGATCTTCCGGGCTGGTCATCTTGCGGATGGCTGGGTATCGGTTCCGTGCGGCGCCGTGTTCCCAGCCATTGACGACACCGGCTCGGGTGAGGAGCTCGAGATGGACAAGATCACAGATGTCGGAGAGCCCGCTAGCGAACTGGAGCGTCTGATCGCGGAACTGTCGGGGTCCGGACTGCGTCCCGCAGCGCGGTGGCAGCCGCGGCGTTCGTGTACGCAGAGTTGTTGACGCCGGTGTGGTATTCGTCCGGCGGCTGGACCGTGTTGATGTCATAGCCACCGTTCGGGGTCAGGGGCCGCCTTGCTGACCCAGAACTGTGCCAGCGCCTGGAGGACTGGCCAGCCGTGCTGACGGAGCCAGCTGGTGTCGCCAGTGGCCTCGTAGCTTTCCCATTGCGCCATCGCAATGTCGGCTTGCAGATGGAGTTCCTGGCTGCAGCTGAAGTTCGGATCCGAGGTGATCGTGTCGTTCGAGTCCGTGGTGGTGCCGTAGCAGTCGGCGCCGGTGTATCCGTCGTCCCCGGCGGTCCACGGGTGGAACGCTCCCTGGTAGCCGTTGGCCGCGGCGTCGTGTTCAGCCGCTTGCAGGGTCTTGAATCGGTAGTCGACCGCGGCCCTGGCGATGTCCGGGTGCGTCGCGAGGATCGCGGGGAACATCCAGATGTCGGAGTCCCAGAAGATCATTCCGGCGTAGCCGTCGCTCGACAGCCCGCTCGGGCCGATCGCGTCCGGGCTGTCGCTGCGGATGCTCGCGTACAGGTCGTACGTGTTGGCGTTGATGGCCGTCTGCAGCGACGGATCGCCGTTGACCGAGACGCCGCTCTTCAGGGATGCCGGCTCGCCGCCGACCCAGCGCCTGGTCCCGCGTGGTGCATTGCGGCCGCCACCACTGTGCCTGGATGAAGCGCCGGACTGCAGCAGTTCTAGGTCTAGGCCAGGCCAACCGCGACCCGCCGAAGAGAAACTCCCCGGCTCCCCCAGACCCAGCTGAACGATCATGTCTGCAGCTCCGCCGACAACACTGTTCACGTCGCATCGCCACAGGTCACAACCATGATCAATAAGATCGCTCAAGATAACCTGCGCTACCGCATCCTGCACGCCGCCGGCCGGCTGGCCCGCAGCGGTCGGCGCCGACGGCTCAAGATCTCCGCCACCTGGCCCTGGGCACCGGCGATCACGGCCGCATGGGACCGGATTACCGCCTTGCCTCAGGCCCCTAACCAGCAGCAAACCGTCCCTGCGGCAAGGAATGAGCCAACCCAGCGGGGCCCGTGGAACCCCCGGCACCCGGCCCGCCAGCCGGGCACCCGTTGTACCCACACCCCAAAATGAAGATCAACTACGCGGCCCGGCGGCCATCACAGGCCAGCGATCCATCACCGTGAATCATCAGGGTTAAGGCCCGCAAGTGGATGTCAGGGGAGCCGATATGAGAGACGATAGCCTTATGGGGAGGGACTTGTGACGATCGGTGTGGAGCGGCTGATTCAGGCTGTCGACGAACTGACGCCGCGCGATCGGCCAGTCATGGTGCACGCATCGCTGCGGTCATTCGACGAGTGGATCGAGGGTGGAGCGGAAACCCTGCTGGACGCTCTATTGCCGGGTCGGCGTACGGTCGTTGTACCCTCATTCAGCGAGTCTCATTTCGATGCGGTGCCGACGGCCACCATGCGCCTTGCGCGCAACGGTATCGATTATGCCGACTTCGCGGGGAAGACCCGTGAAGGGCCGGAATATACCGTCAGATGCGGCCTCATCGATTCATCTATGGGCACGATGCCCGCGAGCCTGATTGCCCGCCCAGGCGCTCGCCGGGGCCAGCATCCGCTCGACTCATTTGCCGCGCTTGGGCCGCAGGCCATCGAACTCGTCGCCGGGCAGAGCACCACAGACGTATACGCTCCCCTTCGTACGCTCGCCGAGGGTGGCGGCACGGTGCTGTTGATGGGAGTGGGATTGAACCGGATGACCGCACTCCATCTGGCCGAGCAGGAGTCGGGGCGGCGGCTCTTCGTCCGCTGGACCCGCGGGAAGCAGGGCGAGGTGAGGATGGTGGAGACGGGCTCATGTTCCGAGGGGTTTCCCCGGCTGGAGCCGTATCTGCGCCCGTATGCATCGACCGCCGTTGTGGGCCGATCCCAATGGACTGCCTACCCCGCTAAAGAGACGATCGCCGCAGCATCAGCGGCTATATCCGCTGACCCGAGCATTACCCACTGCTCCGATAACGACTGCATCCGGTGCCGAGACTCAATCGCCGGCGGCCCGATCGGCCCTGACGTCCTGGGGTAACGGTGTCTAGGGCGAGTTATCCAGTAGCACGCGCAACGGGATGTCCAGTATGCAGGGCTCAGTTACGCTGAGCCGCTCGGCTGATCGGCCGAGCGGCCTGTAACAGCCATCGGGTTCCCATCGCCAGAGCGAGACAGCAAGCGGGGGCATCTCGATCCGCCAGTAGTAGGCGGCCGGCGCGGCAGGAGTCGCGTCGCCGGTAGCGGTAGTCACCTCAACGGTGAGCAGCGGCCCGTCATGCATTACCTGGAGTGAGAGCGGCATCCCCCCGGGCAGGTTAATTGACGCGCCAGCCGGCAGTGCGTCCGCCAGCCGACGGCCCAGCGCGGACAGGATCTGAGGAGCCGTTGGACCACGTGTTTCCACGATCACGTCGAGATCATCGACGGTCCAGCTGTCGACCGGTGTGGAGTGGGGGTCCAAGTCTTCTCCTGAATCAGCAACATCGCTCATGATAGATCTATACGAGCGGGGAGCGGGAGCATCGTGGCTGCGAAAAATCAGCAGAAGCGACACGGAAGTGGCCGAGTTCCGCTTGGGTGGGCGTTCGCCACTGGGACGGCCGCCTTCGTGGCGATCGCGGCCGGTTGGGCGTCGATCGCGGGCATTCGCTGGTATCAGATCGCAGGCGCGGGCGCCGCCTCGATTCTCGCGGGTGGCACCGCCTATATCGAGCGGCGAGCCAGGCAAAAGGCGACCCAGCTTGATGCGAAGCCGATCGATGCACGGCCCCCCCTATGGAACGTCCCCGCTCCCAATGCCCAGTTCAGTGGACGCGAAGACGAGCTGGCGAGACTACGTGCAATGTTCGCGGAGTCCGCCGTGGTGGCCCTTTACGGTATCGGCGGCGTGGGCAAGACTCAGCTGGCGATCCAGTACGCTCACACAACTGCCGACAATTACGAAATAGTCTGGTGGATACCTGCTGAGCAGCCTGACCTAGTTGACCTGCGACTAGCAGAGCTTGCTGTCGGCCTTGGGCTTATCCCGCAAGGCGCCGACCGGTCCATCGCCGCGCACACCGCGCTCGGCCATCTGCGCCGCCGATCGAACTGGCTACTCGTGTTCGACAATGCAGAGGACCCCGCCGCGCTGAGTCCCTGGTTGCCCGGAGGCGGTGGCCATGTCCTTATTACGTCCCGGATCGCCGGCTGGCACGAACTCGCCACTCCCTTTGAGTTGCAAGTCCTGCGGCGTGCAGGCAGCGCCGAGCTGCTTAGACGTGGTCGTGACGATCTATCCGATGATGAGGTCGAACTGCTGGGGGACAGGCTTGGCGACCTTCCGCTGGCCGTCGCTCAAGCTGCCGGTGTGCTGGCTGAGACAGGCATGGCCGTGAGCGACTATCTCGAGCTCGTGGACGCGAAAGCGGCCCAAATCCTCGACGAGGGCGCTCCGCCGACCTATGGGCTGTCGCTTGCAGCGGTCACACGGCTTTCGCTGAGCCGCCTCGCCGAGGCCAACCCCGCGGCTGCGCATCTGCTTCGGCTTTGCGCGTTCCTCGCGCCGGAGCCGGTGCCGGTCCGCATGCTGATCGAGGCCGCGCAAGTCATCGGCTCATCTGCGGAGGCATCGGGCGGTGACGGCTCCGTTCGAGATATGGTCCGCCAGATTAGCCGGTATGGACTTGCCCGCAGCGACCGTTCAGGCCTGCAGATGCACCGCTTGACCCAATTCATCATCCGGGACCAGTCGAATGAACAGAGCAAGGCCATATCCCTGCTGGTGCGAGCATGTCCTGGTGATCCTCGCGATCCTGCGTGCTGGGCGGACTGGGGAGTATTTCTGCCGCACCTCCAGGCCGCAGATGTGGTCACGACAGACAATGAAGGGCTGCGCCAGGTCGTGTGTGAGGCGGTCTGGTACCTTCTCTCTTCCGGCGCCAGCGAGGCCGCCCTCTCGTTGGCACAGGCGATACACGAGGGCTGGGGCATGCGTTACGGCGTCGACGACCTGCTGACGCTACGTGCGGCCGATGCAGCGGCACAGGCCTATCGTGATCTCGGCCGGCCGACAAAAGCCTGCGAAGTGGACCAGGACACCCTGCAACGCCGCCGCCGGGTGCTCGGCGACGACCATGCCGATACGCTTGCAGCCGCTCACAACCTTGCAATCGACCATCATGCGCTCGGTAGGTTCGCGCAGGCGCGTCGGCTGAACGAGGAGACGTTCGCCGCCCGATGCCGAATTCTTGGTGCCGAGCATCCCGACACGCTCGCGTCCGCCAACAATCTCGCTATTGATCTCTATGCCGACGGCGACCCGAACGCGGCCGCCCAACGAGACGAGACCACGCTCCAGTTGCGCCGACAGATACTGGGGCCGGATCATCCATGCACGTTCACCTCGGAGAACAATCTCGCGGTGGCGCTGCGGGCGGTGGGCGACGAAATGGGTGCCCGTCGGCTGCATAAGGACCTTGTGGCCCGTCGGAGCGCGGTACTCGGCGACGATCACCCCCACACACTGACCTCGGTCAACAACCTAGGGGTAAGCCTGCGCGCCACCGGTGACGCTGCCGAGGCACGCCTCACGCATGAGCGGGCATTGGAGCGACGGCGCGCCCTGTACGGCGATGATCATCATGACACGCTAACCTCGGCGGGCAATCTCGCTGTCGCCCTGTATTTTCTCGGAGAGCACAGAGCAGCGCGTGCACTCAACGAGGACACCTTGAAACGCCGCCGCCGGGTACAGGGTGAAGATCATCCCGATACTCTTATATGTGCTGGCAACCTCGCCGCGTGCTTGTGCGCGACCGGCGATCCCGACATGGCCAGAAGCCTGAACGAAGACACTTTGGCGCGGCGTCGCCGGGTCCTCGGCGAGAACCATCCCCTGACGCTTTTAGCTGCGAGCAATCTCGCAGTCAGCATGCACGCAACCGGCGCGCACGACGCCGCACAAAGGCTCGACCGCGATACGCTCGCGCGACGGCGCAGAACCCTCGGCGACGGGCACACGGACACAATCGTCTCGGCCTGCGCGCTATGCTCGCCGCCGCCGCAAGGAATCGCGGCCCGGCACCTGCCGTTCCGACGTGGGTGACGACTTGCCGATTGCCTGGCAAGGGTCCCTTGTACCGCTTCAGAACTCGCCGCAGGTACTGTGACCTGCGGTTTGGCTGGTTGAGATGGTTGCGCCAGGATCGGGGCTCGTGGCTTTTCGTCTGCTTGCCCGGCCGAAGCCTGCCGCCACGGGATCGACGGCTGGGTGGCCAGCAGATCGTCCGGCAGTGCTTTGACAGCTTCGCCGATTTCCAGCAGGCGGATGCGGACGGCGTCGAAGATCAGCCCGTCGGTCAGGTCGCCGCGTTGCAGGTGGGAGCGGATCGCGTCGATCGCGGCCTGGATATCGGCCAGCCGCTGGTGCTCCCGGTAGCTCATAGGGCGATCGGGTCGGGTTCGACGCGTTTGCGGACGCCTGGTTTGAGGTTGGCGGCGGGGATCAGGTCGACCCGGGTGCCGAGGATGCCTTCGAGGTCAGCCTCGAGGCGGCCCAGCCCGAACAGGCTCAGCCCGGGCGGGAAGTCGGCGAGCAGGTCCACGTTACTGTCGGGGCGGTCTTCGCCGCGGGCCACGCTGCCGAATACGCGCAGGTTGCTTACCCCATGCGCTGCTGCGGTGACGACCAGGTCCTCCCGGTGGCGGCGGACCCGGCGGCCCACCGGCCCCGACAGCCGCCGCAGGCGGCCCGGCGGCCGCCGCAAGCCCAGCGTCAGTTCGACGACCAGGCCACCGGACGGGCCGCCTCGCTGCGGGTGAGAGCGGATGGCATGAATCGCAGCCTGGATGTCAAGCTAAGTTAGGTGCTGGCGTTCCCGGGAGTTCGCAGCGCGACCAGGCCGCGCTCGGCTCGTTCACGCACTCCGGGTTTAAGGTCGGCGGCTGGGATCAGGTCGACCCGGGTGCGGTATTCTTCGCCGGTACTACCCGGACGCGGCCTGTGACCAGGTGACCTGTGACTGGTAACGAAGATCGCTGGGGAGCGTGACATGCTTGCGGTCCGCTGGCATGCCAGAGGCGCGGTCCGGGTCGACGAGGTGCCACCGCCTCCGCCGCCCAGGCCAGGTGAGGTGCAGCTGCGGGTGGGCTGGTGCGGTATCTGCGGCACCGACGTCGAGGAGTGGCTGAGCGGCCCGGGGTTCATTCCGGTCGACGCGCCGCACCCGATCACCGGGACCCGCGCGCCGATCATTCTCGGCCACGAGTTCGCCGGCCGCGTTGTGGCGGTTGGCGACGGCGTCGCCGAACCCCAGACGGGCCAGCGGGTCGCGGTCGACACGATCGTCTTCTGCGGCACATGCCATTGGTGCCGGCGCGGCGAGGTGACCCGCTGCCCGCAGCTTGGCGGGCTTGGCCTGCACGGCGACGGCGGCCTTGCGGAACTGTGCAACGCACCGGCCCGGATGTGCCTCCAGTTGCCTGACACGGTGGCCGACGACGAGGCGCCGCTCGTGGAGACCCTCGCGGTCGCGGTGCGGGCATTGCGCCGCGGCATGCTCCGGCCCGGCGAGCAGGTCGCGGTGGTGGGCGCAGGCGCGGTTGGGCTGATGGCAGTGCAGGCAGCGCGTGCGTTTGGGGCAGGCAGCGTGGCGGTCGTCGAGCCGCTCGCAGGCCGGCGGAGCCTGGCCTGCCGCCTGGGTGCCGACCGTGCCGTGCCGCCGGATGACGCGGCGGCGCTCCAGGCCGATGTCGCCGTGGAGAGTGCCGGCCGTCCGCACGCCGTAGCAACCGCGGTCCGGGCCCTGCGTTCAGGCGGCCGTGCGGTCCTGCTCGGTCTGGGCACCAGGCCGGTCAGCGTGCTGCCAATGGACCTCGTCGGCGCGGAGAAGTCGATCATCGGCTCGCTTTCACATGTTTGGGACACCGACTTCCGCATAGCGCTCGGGCTCATGGGCAGGGGCGTCGTGCAAGCCGCGCCGCTGGTCACCGACCGCATCCCGATCACCGCGGCGGTAAGCGGCGGCCTTGAGCTGCTCAGGGACGAACCGGAGAAACACTTGAAGATCCTCGTTCGGCCAGGCGGCACCCGATGACCGCGGATCGCCAGGGCGTGGCCCGGCCCGACCTGGCCGCGGCGCGGCTGTATACGGCGG